>Ga0210040_10004969_pt1 | contig 17097 bp, 11 predicted proteins | sample CryGeyCG12114_NA_FD_185462 | JGI IMG/M metagenome (GOLD analysis project Ga0210040, IMG submission 185462) | Groundwater microbial communities from aquifer - Crystal Geyser CG19_WC_8/21/14_NA (SPAdes) (version 2) | ecosystem: Environmental > Aquatic > Deep subsurface > Groundwater | place: USA... | reverse complement strand
CTCCCCCTTCCCGTTGGCTGCATGGCCCGCCGTTCGGTTCACCCGGCGCAGCCTCCTGCTTCGCAGCGCCATCGGCCTTGGCGCGGTCGCGGGCCTCGCCGGCCTGCCCCTCCCCGCGCGGGCAGAGGCAGGGGGCACCCTCGTCGGCCTGTCCCGCCTCGGCCCCCGAGGGCTTCAGCTGATGCTGGTGGACGGGCGCGTCGCCGTCCGGCCGGCGGCGCCCGTGGCCGCTCCGCCGCCGGGCTGGGATCCGGACCCGTCCGACCGCTTCGGCAGCGTAGTCGATGCCGGTGACCTGGACGGCGCTCTATCCGGCAACCGCAACTTCCACGAGCCGCAGCTGCATCTCCCCTGGGGGACCTCCGAGCCGGAGGCCGAGATTGCGGCGTTCCGCGGAACCGGGGGCCCGCAGCGCGGCGACGACCCGTCCAGCTGGAGCATCGAGGTCGACGGCGCGCCGGTCGGGATCCGGGGCCTCTGGAGGAAGTCGGTGCCGATCCGCACCGTCCGCACCGGCCCGCGCACTTACGCCAGCGAGGCGCGACACCTCGTTTCCATCGAACTCGACGCGGAGCTTCGCGACGGGGCGGCGATCTCCGCCACGGTTGCGGGCAGCGCCCGGTTCCAGGGCGGGCTCGCACCCGAAGGCCAGTCCCAGGCGATCCATGTCTGCCAGGCCGGCTATCCCGCTTCGGGGCCGAAGAAGGCCTATGCGGGACTGTGGCTCGGTCACGACCGGAACGGCGAAAGCGGCACGACCGACGGGGTGCTCTCGCCGGATACGCCCTGGCTGCTGCGCGACACGGCAACACGGCAGGTCCATGCGGACGGCGTGCTCGGCGTCGCGAAGCCCGCCGACTCGGCCCACCAGCGCGGCCTGAACTTCAACGGCTGCAGCATCTACGAAGCCGACTTCTCGACCGTCGAGCGGGAGGGGGACTACCAGCTCGAGATCCGGGGCCTCGGCGCCTCCGCGGCCTTTCCGATTACGCAGGCGCCGTACGACGAGACGGTGCGTCTGGCGGCGCGCTGGTACTTCCATCAAAGGTCCGGCTGCGAGATCGCGGCGCCCTTCGGCGAAGGCCGCGTCAGGCCGCGCAATGGCCACCCGGCCGACGGTCTGACGGTCACCCAGACCGACGTTCGGCTGGGTCGCGCCTCCGAGGGCTTCTCGCCGGGGACGAGCGTGTTCGAGGAGCTCGCGGGTTTCGAGGACCGCCTGGGCGGCGCCCCAAGGGTCCTGAACGACAGGGCCTGGGGCGGCTGGCACGACGCGGCGGACTGGGACCGCCGGATACAGCACTGCGAGGCCGTCTACGTGATGGCCCAGATCATCGAGGACCTGCCCGGCGCCCGGTCGATGCACCTGAACCTGCCCGAGAGCGGACAGCCCTTCGCCGGTGCCTCGGTCCAGGCCCGAAAAGGTTCCCAGGACCTCGGCGACGGGTCGACCGTCCTCCCCGACCTGATCCACGAGGCGCTCTGGGGGCTATCACTCTGGCGCCGGACCCAGGGGGAGGACGGACGCATCATTGGAGGCGTGGAGTACTCCTCGGACGGCATCCTGGGCTCGGTCTCCTGGAACCCGGTGCAGAGGGCCTACGCCTACGACGCCGAAGAATGGGCGGCCTATCAGTTCGCCATGGCTGCGGCGAAGCTCGGCCACGTCGTCTCGACCGTCTGCGGAGACGCCGTGCTCGGACAGGACCTGATCGCGGAAGCCGCCGCGGCCTGGGACTGGGCCGAGCAGACCTATCTCGCGAGAGCCGAGGACTACGACGAGCGCGAGGTTTCCCAGATCCTTGAGGCTCGGCTCATCGCTTCGGGGCCGCTGTTCCGGGCCACGGGCCGGTCCGACGTCCGCGATGCCTTCGACGGGCTCAACCCGTTCTCGAACGACAAGGGTGTCGCACCGAGGGGCGTGATGACGCTCCAGGCCTGGGACTACGTGAGGGCCGGCCGCGAGGGCCATCCGACGGATGCCGTGGCGACTCGCGGCATCGAGACTTGGTCGGGAAGGCGCGGCCGTGGCGACCCCCGCCTGGGCGAGGATTACGGCCTGCATACCAGTGCGCTCGTCCCCTGGGGGACCGGATGGATGCGGTTCGGTCCCGGCTCCAACTGGCCCGCCCGGCGGGCTTGGCTCGGCGCCCTGGCGGAGGGAGAGACCCCCTCCGACCTCCGCCAGCTCGTGATCGAGGGCATGTGGTTCGCCCTGGGCTGCAACCCTTCGAACGTCAGCTTCGTCCAGGGGATCGGGAGCCGCACCTTCGGCGACCCGCTGATAATCGACCCTCAGGACTCCGGGCCCATCGACGGCCACATCGTCTTCGGCGTCGCCGCAGGCCTCCTCAAGCCCTACGCGCTCCAGGCCATCGAGAGCGTGATGTATCCGCAGGACCAGGAAGCTTGGCCGATCTACGCGCGGATCTTCGAAAGCCACCGCGCGGTCGAATGCGCCGAGCACGGCATGAAGTCCAACGCCCTGGAGTGGCTCTTCGCGAGCTTCCTGGCCCGCGAGCTGGCCTGAGCATCCCGCCGACGATCCAGGGGGCCGCAGTAACCGCATCCCACGCCCAAGCTAGAACACGTAGCCGTAGGTCTCGATGTCCGCCAGGTACCTGCTCCCAACGATGGACCGCGCTCGCGGCGAATAGGCCACCCGGTAGGCGTCGGATGAGGTCTTGACGTTGAGCGCCTCGACTCGGGGCAGCGTCACGCCGCTGCGCCGCTCGATCTCGGCCAGACCCTCCTCGAAGGCCTCCATGCGGCCCACGAAATCGACGATCGGCTCCCCGGAACTCGTCCGGAGGTGCTCAGTCTGCGAGAGCCAGTGCCGGTCTGCATGAGCGTCCGAGCCGGCCTCGGTCTCGAGCCATTCGACGAACTCCTCGAACGGCATGAAGGGGCGCAGTCCCGCGAAGCGCGAGAGGATCAGGACCTTGCCGACCGTGAAGGCGTCCTCGATCTTGTCCGCCCAGCAGGAGTATATCCGCGCCCAAGGATTCCGCACGAACGAGAAGGCGAAGAGGTCGCCGAAGTGCTCCCGCATCGCGTCCGGCGACTCGTGGACCTCGACCATGTCGGGCGGGCTCAACCGTCCCATCATCTCCTGGATCGTCCGGCTCGCAACCTTCGGCACCGGCGCCGCGAGCAGCCGGTGGCGGCGGCTCACGAAGCGCTCGACCTTGTAGTCGGAGCTGGGCCACTCCGGACTGCGGGCGGCGCGGATGACCCTATGCGCGAGGGGAGCCGTCCGAGAGTCGAGAAGGGGCCGATAGCGTAATCGTGTCATGTCGATCCGTGCTTGGAGCGTGAACTGCGGGGATGGCCTCGTGGCGCGCCATGGGGCGGCCGCCCGCGTCTCCGTCAGGAGACCGTTTGCCGATGACCTTGCCGGAGTCTAGTGTAGAGAGAGTCTTTTGCAACCTGGACGTGTTCCCAAGGGGCGAGTATGCCGAAGCAAGTGGCAAGACAGCGGGCAACGGGCAAGTCTTCTGATCGGGCCGGGCAGTCCGGCCGCGACATGCCCCGTGGGAGGCAGGCAGTTCGTCCGGGTGGGTAGGCCCTCGCCGCAACGGGGGCCGATGAAGTGGAGGAAGGCAAGGTTCCGCCGGTCGAGGACCCAGTTGGCGCCGAGGTCCCGCCGAGCACTGGTCACGGTGCCGCCAGCCCACCTCGACAAGTTGCGACGGTCGCCGATATCGGTAGGCCGTCGAGAGCGGGCTCGGTCGAACAAGGCGATGGAGAACATGACTGGTGCGAAGGCTTGAGGGCCAGCCCCTCGCCGGCGTACCTGATCGGTGCGATTGCGGCGGAGCTATCGGTCCGGTGCCCTTCGAACCTCGGGGCGAGCGATCCGAGCCCCGAGCCCGGGAGAGAATGATGAACCGCAACGCTCCCACCGATCTGGAGATCGAAATGTACGCCCCCGCTCCTCTCAAGCTGTCGGGGAGCGAGGAGATGCGCTTCGTCGCGCGTCTCTGGCGTGCCGTCCTCCGCGCCCGCTACTGGGCTCTCGGCGCCGCCATGGTCGCCGGCCTCACCGCTTACGCCTACAGCCTGACGCTGGACGAGCAGTACACGGCCGGTGCGAGCGTCATGCTCGACACCAGCGTGGGCGCGAGCGCCATGTCGCCGCAGTCGTTCGGTTCCACGCAGGCGGCTCTTCCGATCTCGCCCATCATGCTCCAGTCCGAGATGGAGGTGATGAGGTCGCTCGACCTCATCGACGCGGTCGCGACGGAACTCGACCTCTACTCCGATCCCGAGTTCGCCGCGGACGAGGCCGGTCCCGTGGGCACGGCCATCGGCACCGTGAAGGCGTGGCTCCGGCAGGCGGTGTCCGCCCTGGTCGCGCCGGACCAGGACGGGTCCCCGACGGAGGCCCCGGGCGTGGACGAAGCGCATCAGGTCATCTTGAATTCCATCGCCGACCGGGTGCAGATCGTCCAGCTCGGGACCTTGGCGGCGGTTTACGAGATCCAGTTCACCTCCGCCGACCCGCAGAGGTCGGCCGACGTGGCGAATGCCCTGGCCGAGCGGTACATCGCGCTGCAAACCGTGGACCAGCTTGCCTTGGCCGAGCGGTCCAGGGCTTGGCTCGTGGCCCGCGCGAGCGAGTCGCGCGCCGAACTGGACCGCCTGAACGCTGCGCTGGAGGACCTGATCGTCTCCTCGACCGGCGGCAACGACCAGACCGAGGCCCTTCAGGGCTTGAGGCGGGTCACCTCCGACCGACTGCGACAGGCCCAGGGCCAGATCGATGCCCTCGATCGGGTTCTGCGCCTTGAGGCGACGGCCGATCTCGACGCCCTGCAGGACGCGCTACGCGCTGTCTCAGAGCCGAGCCCGCAGCTCCAGGCGACGCTCCAGCGCCTCGACACCGTCACCGAGGCCGGCACACCGGGGATCACCGCCGATCAGGTGCGGGACCGCGTCGCGGACGAGTTGCGGCAGAAGAGGGATCAGGCGGAGGCCATCCGCCAGGAACTCGCGGACCAGGAAAGCCGCCTCGCCGAGCAGGCCCGCTACGATACCGGCACGCGGCAGCTCGAGAACGAGATCGAGGTCGCCGAGAACGTCCATGCAAACTTCGCGGAGCTGCTCCGGCTGCAATCCGACCAGGAGAACGTCGTCCAGCCCCATGCCCGCATCATCTCCAATGCCCGTCCGCCCATCCGGCCCAGCGCACCCCAGCGGCGGAATATGGCCATCCTCGGCGCGCTGCTCGCGGTGCTGGCCGTCACTGGCGCGGCCGTCCTCAAGGAAGCCCTCTCCCGTCGCCTCAGGACCGTGCAGGACTATGAGGACGCGACGGGCCTGCCCGTCCTCGGCATGATCCCCAGGCTCGGCCAGCCCGGCATGGAGCTGGAGGCGCTCCTGGGCCGCGGCCGGACGGACGTGGTGGTCCAGCGCAACGCGCGGCGCCTCCGCAGCCAGATCCGTGTGGCCGCGGCGGCTCGCGGCAGGCCGGAGCCTCGGGTCCTGATCGGGAGCTCGCCCTGCCCCGCCGAAGGCAAGACGGCCTCCATGGCGCTCCTGGGCGCGAGCTACGCTGCGGTCGGGGAGCGCGTCCTCCTGATCGACGCGGACTTCTGGCGCTCCGGCTTCTGGAGCGTCCTGCCCCCGAGCGGCGCGGATTACGGCGAGCTGATCCGGAACCCGGATCTGGTCGCATCGGCGGCCCATTCGGTCCCGAACACCAGGATGGACATCCTCGTGGCCGCGAGGGACCTGCCCGACCAGGCCGAGTTCCTGATCTCCGACTCATTCCGCGCCCTCGTCGAGGCCATGTGCGAGCGCTACGACCGTGTCCTGATCGATGCACCGCCGATCCTGCCCCTAGCCGACATCCTTCCACTCCATCACGTCGCCGACGCGACCGTGCTGTTCGTCCGCTGGAACTCCACTCCTCGTCCGGTCGTGCGCAGCGCCCTGCGCGCTCTCGCCAGCGTCCAAGTGGAGCCGCTGGGCTGCGTCGCGACCTGCGTCGACGCATCACTGGCGCACGGCTACTCCGACGACGAGTTCACCCACCTGCTCTCGGCTCAGCGCAGCGGCTACTAGGGCAAGCCTTGCACCCGGCCTGGGAAACAAGGCGCCCTTCGCGAGGCCCGGGCACAAAGTTCAGATGCCGCAGGCACGGCCGGACGACGTGAAGGCGTCGCCTAGTGCCCGGTGCCCCGGTACACGACCTTCACGGTGGCGAGCAGCAGCTTCAGGTCCAGCTTGAACGAGATCTCGCGATCATAGACATCGTCGAACTTCGCTCGATCCGCGAACGCGGAGTCGTTGCGCTCGGAAACCTGCCAGAGGCCGGTGATCCCGGGCAGAAGCGAGTAGTACTTCTTCCCAGGGTAGAGGCTGCGCTGCTCGGGCAGCATCGGACGCGGTCCCACGAGGCTCATGTCGCCGATGAGCACGTTCCAGAGCTGAGGCAACTCATCGAGGGACGACTTGCGCAGGATGCGACCGATCCGCGTCACCCTGGGGTCCGACTTGAGCTTCTGCGTGACCGTCCACTCCTCGCCCGCCTGAGGGTTGTAGGCCAGGTAGGTCTGGAGGACCTCATCCGAGTCCAGGCACATCGACCGGAGCTTCCATATCTTGAAGTGCCGCCCATGACGGCCGACGCGGTCCTGGCAGTAGAAGGGATGCCCGCCGTCAACCGCGATCAGCAACATCAGAACCGCGACGATGGGCAGGATGAAGGGGGCCGCCAGCAGCACCACCGTCACGTCCAGGAGGCGCTTCGGAAGCTCGCGATACCGCAGCGCCCGGCCAGGGTCAGTTCTGCCTGCACCCGGACGTCCCTCGTTCGGATCACGCTCGTCGAACGCCATGGCCATGGCGGCGTCCACGGTCGCTCCGTAATCGTAGTCGGCCGAGGACCCATGGACCCTGAGACCGGACCTCGAAGCTCTGGTTGCGTTCTTCGTCATCAGGCCTCTCGCGCCATCAGCAGACGCCCGAAGAAACTCTCAAGGGCGTCCGCAAGACCGATATCAGATCGACCCTCCGCCTTTGATGGCGGGTTATGTGCAGCCAGCGTTGCGGAGCAAGCGGCAATGGCGACCGCCCCCGAACCGCGGCAGGTTTTCGCTGGCGCGAGTTGGTCGATATGGCAGCATGGCGCTTCATCGTCGATGGCCTTCGTCCTCGTGTGGGGGCTCCACTCCCGCATCGCGACGCGTCCAACGGTCCGACGAGCGACCGGACACAAGCGACAGGAATCGAGCACCATTGATCGGCTGAAGGCGCGCATGGGTTCGGGAATCAAGCGTCCACCCTCCAAGTCCGCCAGAGTTTGCAACCTATAGTAGCAACAATCCACATCCACGACGACAAGTTCCTCAGTCGCTGAAGACTGCGGTTGGGCCAAGTTCCAGTCCAGCGTCGTCCTGCCGACCGATCGGACGCTCGTACAGCGCAGGCCACAAGCGTCCTGGATGACCTTGTCCAAGCGCCGCCAGCTTCGAGGAACGTCGGGCCGTGTCGGATTGGGCCGCTGCGACAGAGCCTTAACGTATGCAAGTGCAGCGTGGATCCGCCCGTCGCAGGCTCTTCCCAGCAACCCGGCGCCCACATCGGATCCTCGCGGGGCACCGTAGCGGCCCCGAGCGTCAATGAGCGGAGTTCCGCGCCTCGTTTCCTACTGCCAAAGATTTGATCGGTCAGAGGACGACCCGGGCGCCAACGGAGCAGGACATATTCGCCTCGTCGCGCCCCCAAAGGCGGGCTGTGGGAGCCTTGCCTGCACCAATCGGCCCGTGATCAGTCCAGCAAATGTGTACGTCCCGGGATCGTCGTCGAAGTTGCGGCCTTTGCGCGCGGCTCCCGGCGGCATCGCCATTAGATCACTCGTGAGCGCAGATCACCGCTGCTTCGGTTGGTGGGCCAGATAGCTTCGGATGGTGACCAGAATCGAGTTGTCGGCCGGTGGACCGGACGTTCCCGGCCGCCGGGACGAGGTCGTCCACATGCACTCGAGGGCCAAGTTGACGAGGACGCTCACGACCACCCCAATGACCCCGCCCACGACGTACCAGGCTGCCGCGGCCAGGGCCGACGCGCCCAGCACCAGGCTCAATGCCGCACCGAACAGCGCAAGGAGCATCCCCGTGAGCAGATGACTAAGCAGCAAACACGCCTCCCAGCAGATCGAGCGCCATGCCGTCTTGGGCCTCCCTTGGCGCTCCGGCCCGGGAGCGACCGCAACGAACCGCAACGCCTCGTGGGGAGGGTATGCTCATTCGGGGGCGCAAAGGTGAGGCCGGCACATGGCAGTCATATGGCTGCGCAACGCGACCGACGACACGGCCTCTCGACGCCCGCACAGCCAGATCGTGAGGTGTCGTCCTGCTCGCGATGGCTTTCATGACTTTCTCTTCGGCCGCCATCGCGGCCCACAACGCTTCAACCTACGAAAGCCTTCGTATTTCGGCATGAGGCTTTCGCGCCAGACTTTGCATCGATCGATTTTCCGGCACGATGGACTGTGTTGCGTGGGACACACGAACCTGTGCCGCCCCGAACGACGGCTGCCCTCGCCCGGTAAGTAACATCTCCAGATCGCGCGTTTCCAGGCCCAGACCCGCCGCTACCACCCTGTCCCCAAGGGCCGACGCCAACTTCCGAACCATTCAAGAGCAGCGGCGCACGGACTCGCACCCCTGTTTGAACCCCTCTTCGGCAACTCCGGCTCGTATCGGGGGCGTGCCACGGCATACCCTAGATGGACCAGTCTCTAAGCTAATGCGGCCGCGTCCTGGGAGACAACGGGCCGTCCTGCTCCTGCTAGGCAATCGAATACTCCTTATTCAACCGCAGAGAGTAATTTCCGAACAAAATACAATCTGTGGTAATGTTAGCACGCGCTGATACCCGTCTCGACGGCGCCACAATCGCGACCCCTTTTCGACATTTGCACCGGCTTGGTCGGCCTCGCGATCACCTTCGACATGGCCCGCAAGAGGAAAGCAGATGTTCGACACCGACAATGACTTGGTCTACGTGGGCCAGCCCTGGGACGCCGACGACTGGCTGGTCTCCTCCTGGGAAGCCGGGGGGCTGAGTTCGGCGACGCTTTGGTCGAACAACTCCGTTCGTATCAGCTCGGACGGCGCAGCCGAGCTGTTGCTGGCGCCTATCGGCTCGGGCGAGGCCCTGGGGGGTGAGATGAGGTCCGGCGCCGTGGCCGACGTCGGGACTTTCAGCTGGACCGTCCAGGTGCCCGAGATGGTGAGCGGCGCCGTGTTCGGCATGTTCGTCTACCAGGCCGCCCCCCGCACCGAGCCAGCGCTCGAATACGACTTCGAGTTCGTCGGGGCGAACACGCGGTCCGTCCAGCTCACCGTCCACATGCAGGATTCCAACGGCAACCCGGTCCGCAACCTGTTCCAGACCGTGGTCGACCTGGGCTTCGACGCGGCCAAAGACGCCCATGTCTACGATGTGGTGGTCACCGGCACGGGCACGGCCTTCCGGGTGGATGGCGAGCCGATAGCTTACTTCAGTGCCGAGGACATGCCCGGAGGGATCTGGTACACCTCGGACCTGCGGAGCTGCATCAACCTGTGGGCCGGCGACGACCGTGTCCTGAACTGGGCGGGGGACTACACGTCCACGGACACGATCATGGCGCGCATCCTGGATACCGACGTCCGCGACGGCGATCTCTCCGGCCGCATGCCTCTGCTGGGCGACGACGGCGCGAACACGCTGGAGGCCGTTTCCGGCCACAACATCATGGTGGGGTTCGGCGGCAACGACACGCTGATCGGCGGAACGGGCGACGACCAGATGAAGGGCGGGTCCGGCGCAGACTCGCTGAGCCTGTCCGGCGGAAGCGACCTGATCGACGGGGGGACGGGCACCGACTGGCTGGTGATTTCGGGCAGCGCCGGCGCCACGGTGAACCTTGCCGCAGGCATCAAGCAGGCCACAGGCCTCGGCACTCCCGTGATCCGAAACGTCGAGAACGTCGAGGGAGGCTCGGGCGTAGATACGCTTTACGGGAACACGGCCGCGAACGTGCTCGAAGGCGGCGCCGGGGCCGACGCGCTGCGAGGCCAGGCGGGGGCCGACGTCCTCGTCGGCGGGCTCGGGCGCGACCTGCTGGCGGGGGGCGGAGACGATGTCTGCGACGTGTTCGTCTTCGAGGCGGTCGCCGACAGCGCGCTCGGCGCTTCGCTGCGGGACACCGTCAACGGCTTCGTCCATGGAATCGACGAGGTCGACCTTCGCGGCATCGATGCGAACGGCGGCCTCGCCGGCGACCAGGTCTTCGCCTGGGGAGGCACCACGGCCAAGGCCTTCGGGCTCTGGGGGGTGATGAGCGCGTCTTGCGTCGTGCTCAAGGGCGACGTCAACGGTGACGGCACCGCGGATTTCGAAATCCTGATCAACGGGGTCAGCTTCCTCGACAGGAGCGACCTTCTGTTGTGATCCCGCCCTCGGTCGACGGGCCCATGTCTCACGCCGGAGCGGCGGGGCCGTGTCCGCCTCGGATCGGGGTTATCCTGATCTCGAAAGGCGGGAGCCGCCCTCGGCTCTGATGACGTGACCGCTCCCCTCTGCGGATCGTCGCAGACCGACCCTGGCATACCGATGCTGTCGGGGGCGGTCACATCGTCAGAGCCCCAAGACGGGGTAAGCCCCCGTCAGTACATGACCGGATGGAGCACGACTCTGACTGGAGAGTCGATCTCGAGCTGCGCGCTGCCCCGCGCGAGCAGCCAGCCGTCCGCACGCTCCAGGCGTGCAACGACCCGGGGCCTTGGCGAGGCAGTCGCGTCCGCCGGCAACGTGAGAGAGAAATCTATCGCCCCTGATCTCCCGTCGCTTTCGGCGCGCGTCATCGCGGGGGGATGCAGCGCATCGTCCTGAGCCGCCGAAGCTTCGATGTAGATCTCCACCTCGCCTTTCGGAATAGCCGCGCCGCCCTCGAATTCGACCGTGCCGCTGACGCCTGTCGATTGCGCCGACCCAGCGCCTGCAACCGCCGCGACCGCCGCCGCACCAGCGGCCAGCAGCATCGTACGGCGCTCCGCTAGATGTTTCATCAGGCATCCCCATTCTGCGGCACCGTGCGTGGCGGCTCCGATGCTCCGGGCCGCCAACGCCGTAATGGAGGGGGTCCAAAAGCGCCCCTCGGATCGCATCAGACGATATAGAAGTCCTCCGCCGTGAGACCCAGACCCGCCTCCAAGCGGGCGAACCGAATGGCGCCAGCTTGGCCAGCACCATCTACGTCGTAAGACAAGATCCCCTTGTCCGTGTCGTAGATGATGCGGTCATTCACATCGTGAGCAGTGCCCATCGAGCTCTTGTGAAAGGCGCCAAAGGAAAGAGCGCCGGCGCCGCCTAGATCTGCAAAGATCCGCTCGTCCAGAAGGATCATGTCGTCGGCGACGTCGAAATCCCTGATCCGGTCGATATTACCTCCCCCAAGCGACGTCGAGAAGCGGAAGGAGTCATCGCCCTGGCCGCCGAACAACGTGTCTGCCGCCAGCCCGCCGTCCAGCAGGTCGCTGCCGCCACCGGCGCTGAGCGTATCGGCGCCCGCATCGCCAGGCTGAACCGGCGCCGGCGGGAACTCGACCGACACGTTCAACTCATATGTCGAACCCGCCGGCACCGCTTCCGCCCAGCCATCACCCGGAGCCGTCTCCGACCAACTACCTTCCAGGATATAGTAGGTTCCAGTTTCCTCGACCACGAAGACCGTGCTCGAGTCCCTCGTGCTCGTCGAGCCCGGGTCGCCGCCGCCATCGTCATTCTGGGCGACGATATTTCCATTGCTGTCCAGCAACCTGACCCAGCTGTCATGGATATTCGGATCGGCAATTCCGTCGATGTCAATCGTGATGACCGTTCCAGCCGCCAAATCGATACGGTAGAATCCACCCTGACCGTTTCCGGTCGCTTCGACGGTCGTGTGGAGCGTCGTCGTCGAATCGAAGATGTCCGGGTCTTCGGTCAGCGAAAAATTATCGGAAATGTCGAACGCGGTTGCGATCGAATTGTTCATCGCATCCGCCCCGAGCGTGACGTAGCCGGTGCCCATGCCGGGGCGCGGCGGAGCGTCGCCTTCATAGGCAAAGTCACCAAGCAGGGTGTCATCGCCACCGCCACCCACGAGTGTATCGGCGCCGCCTTGGCCGGTCAGCGTATTGGCGGCCACATCGCCCTGCAGGCGATCGTCGAAGCCGGAACCGGCAAGGTTCTCGATCGAGATATAGGTGTCGTTGCCGGTCTGGTTGCGAGCCATGTTGAGCCTGACGCCGCTGCTCGCGTCGGCGTAGTCCGCCGTGTCACTGCCGGCACCGCCGCTCAATATGTCGGCGCCGCCGCCTCCCGTCAGCGTGTCGTCGCCCGAGGCTCCGGAAAGCTTGTTGGCCGCGGCGCTGCCGATGAGGTGGTCGTCGAAGAAGGAACCGACGGCATTCTCGAACCCGGCAAGGATATCGTGCCGGATGACCGTGCCGCGACCCACGATCTGCGCTGGTCCATCGGCATCGCCGCCCCGGGACGTGCCATCGGCCAAGTTGATCGTCACGGCGCCAGAACTACCGGCGAATATGACCGTGTCGATGCCGGCCCCGCCATCCAGGTAGTCTTGACCGGCGCCGCCGATGATCCTGTCGTCGCCGCCTTCGCCATACAGGATGTCGCCATCGTTGCCGCCGTCCAGCGTGTCATCGCCGTCGCCGCCACTGAGATAGTCGCCTCCGCCCTGGCCCCAGAAGTGATTTGCTGCGGCGGTGCCGATGAAACGGTCGGTCCGGTCATCCGATCCGATCAGGTTCTCGATGCTGTAGAAGGTGTCGCCGGAACCGGTGCCGCCGCTGGCGACATTCGTTTCGAGGTTGACGAGCAGTTGGAACGGGCTTTCGACGCTGTAGTCGACCGTATCGATGCCCGCGCCGCCCCTGAATGTATCGATGCCGTCCTGCCCCCTCAGCATGTCGTCACCCTCGCCGCCGTCGAGAGTATCGTCGCCTGCGCCGCCGAAGATGACATCGTCGCCGCGGCCGCCGAAGAGCGCGTCGTTGCCGTCGTCGCTCTCAGTCTGGTCGTCCAGGTCCTCGACATCGATCGTGTTGTTGATGTCGCGGCTGGCCAGAGAGTCGCGGCCGCCGATGATCAGGTCATCGCCATCCTGACCGAAGATCGTATCTCCGTCGGCCCCGCCGTCGAGCCTGTCATTCCCCCGGTCGCCGAAGATGATGCTGCTCAACGTGCCGCCGGCGCTGGACGGGCTTCCTTGGCCCCCGTCGTGCGGTTGGGTAGCCGACCCGTCGGTGTAGATAATCTTTTCGACATTCGCGAAAGTGCCGACATTCAGCCCCGCGGCCACGACGATGACCGTGTCCTTTCCGCCGTGGGCCTTCTCGCGAACAATGTCGTCGAGGGAGTCGACGAAGTAGATATCGCCGCCACGATAGCCCGCCATTCGATCGGCGCCGACGCCGCCATCCAGGATATTCCTCCCGCCGTTGCCGATCAGGACGTCATCATGGCTGCTTCCCACGCCGTTCTCGATGTAATACTCGGTCTTGTCGGCGTTGTGCCCGCGAAAAATTGCAACGTTGTTGCTGTGACCGTTCACGCTGGAGAAATGCCCGGCGCGCAGGTCGAGGATCGTGCCTGCCGTGGAGCCGGAAAAGTCGACAGTGTCGGTCCCGCCGGTGTCATGGATCACGAAACCGATGTCATGCTGCATGCCCGAAGAGGTGAGCTCGTAGCCATAAACCGTGCTATTGAATCCGTAGACGTCGTCGCCCGTGTTCAGGTCGATGGTCTGAAATGTCCGCACCCCGTTTTCATCGACAGTTGAGAAGAAGCGAGTGATCACGGCCTCGATGTCCGCCATGAGCGGCGTCGAGGCGGACCATCGGCTGGTCTCGCCGACATCGATCCCATCGAAATAGGACATGACGGTGTACTGCTGTCGATCGTAGACCCAGGTCGCATTGTTCAGATAGTTTATCTGCACGCCACCCGGGCCGCTGTAGTTGTAAAGGCCAGGATGGTTCAAGCCGAACTCATGCCCGAATTCATGAATGAAGGAGTCGAATACGTAGCCGCCGATTTCCGTCTTGTTTGGCTCGGTATCGTGGAAACGTTGTCCGATGCTGACGTAGCGATCGCTTGAATAAGCGCTGCCATCGTCCGGCTCCCCCAGTTCGGGGCTAACCACCTCCATCCAATCCGTTGCGCTATCGTATGGCGCATCGTCGACGATTTCGAATGTCAGAGGGGTGACGATGGACCATACCTGCAGGGCGCCGACAGCGGCGGCCTTGTAATCCGGATGGTCATTGAGTTCGCTGACATTGATCCTCAGCGGTTCAGATGCGATCTCCGGCGTCAGACTGCGGTCCAGCGCCCCAAGATAGTCGAGGAACGCTTCGTAATCTTCGCTCTTGCCATAGGGGTTGTCCGGCGTCTGGTCGTTGACCCACCATTGATCGCTGGCTTCTTTTGGAAACGGCATCTTTGCTACCCCCTGCGTGGCTACCTTGGCCAGTCTACTCTGCCCGGGTTCGATGCCGCGGTCCGTTCACCCGCATCGCGTGTTTCCCCTCGGCAGCTTTCAACCTGGATGGATAGCTAGGCTTCGCCATACGCGAGTCCACGAGATGGTTCCCCTCCCGTTCAATGGCTTGAAAAACATTGAGGCCTGGCGGCGGAATTCAGCCGAGCGGCGGGGCCGGAAAGCAAGCTGATGAGCCTGATCGGCTCTCATGTACGGCTCAATCTGTCGCGGCGCAGGCTATCCGCTGTCGCGATGAGTTCCAGACTTGCGGTGCCCGCCGGAAGCAGTTCACCCCTACCTCAGGGGGTGATGCACGGCACCAAGCTCCCGCTGGGCCAGTGGCTCCGGACTATCCGGCTGGTGGTGTCCTCGATCCGGGGCAACTCGGGCAGCACACGTGGAGAGATGCTAGACCACCTACAAGTTGGCCTAGCACCCCGGCACCGCATCCGTGCCATGATGGCCGAGGGAGTCCTCGCGCTAGCCCCGTTCGGCGGTGTCGTGGAACTCGACGAGGGCCATGCCGGCACGCCTCTCCGACTGCAGAATGGGCCCGCAGGCGCTCCGCCGCTTGTCTCCAGCGCCTATCGGCCGTGCCACCAACCGGCTCCTTGCGCCGACTACGGTCGAGCGCGGTGGGCCTGCGGTGATGAAGCGTATCGAGACCCACTCCGGGCAGACGATCGGGGACGGCGCGCAACCGAATCTTGATCCCACCGCCACGGTCGCCAGGAATAGGCTGTCCGCCTGCGTTCAGATCGCGGCCGCGGCGGGCCACCCGCACCTCGTGGGTATCCATTCCAGGGGCGAGTTCGTGGCCCATGATTCTGATGGCGATCTCCCGGCGGCGCACACCAACCGGCGGCCTACCTGTGCATGAGAGAAGGACTCGTTGGTTGGCCCGAAGGGTACGGCTGCGCGACTGGATCACCAGGTGGTTGTTGAAACGGAGAACGGCCGTAGGTCGAGGACTCATTCAGGTCTCGGCCACGAGCAGCGGCTGTCGCGCCGGATTGCAGTCTGGCTTTGATGGGGCAGGCCCGAGCGTCTGGCCGTCAGTTCTCGCTTCAACTACGCTGTCCTCTGCTGGTGGCCCCAAGCTCATTCGGACCCTTCGTCCTTGATCGCGAGCGTGGCGTCCGGCTACGCGACAGCCAACCTGTGCCCCTGGGGCATCGAGCATTTTCAGTGCTGGCTGTGTTGGTCGAGAGCCCCGGCTAGGCGGTGTCGAAGGCCGAGCTGATGGCTCGAGTCTGGCCGGATACCTTCGTGGAGGAAGGCAACCTCTCGGTCCAGATCGCCACCCTGCGCAAGGCTCTGGGCGAGACAGCCGACGGCCAGAGCTAGATCCTGACGGTGCCGCGCGTGGGCTACCGATTGCTGACAGGCACCACGAGCCCCTTGGGTCCAGCGACCGAGTTGCCGGACCACCCCCGGCTTGCCGTCCTGCCGTTCCGCGTGCTGGCCAGGGGAGCCGACCAAGCCTACTTCGCAGACGGCCTGGTGGACGAGCTTATTACGACCCTGAGCCGCTTCCGGAGCTTTGCCGTAGTCGCGCGCACCGTGTCCTTAGCTAACAGTGGAGTCGACGCCTGTCAGGCTGCCTCCGAGCCGGGGGGCCGCTACGTGCTTGAAGACAGTGTGCAGCGCGCGGGCGACCGGCTCCGCCTCACAGCGCACCTGGTCGACAGCGACAGCGCGGCGCCTCTCTGGGCCGGTCGGTTCGAGGGCAGCGTTAAGGACATCTTCGACGTCCAAGACCGCATCACCGAAAGCGTTGCCATGCTGGTCGAGCCCCGCATCCAGAGGGCCGAAATTGAGCGCGCCCGACGCGAGAGGCCGGGCAGCTTTACTGTCTACGACATCTACCTCCGTGCCTTAGCGGAGATCTTCAGCGAGACCGAGCCGGGCAATCTTGCGGCCATTGCTCTTCTTGAGAAGGGCCTGGCGCTGGAGCCGGACAACGCCCTCCTGCTGACGAGCGCGGCCTGGGCTCTGGAGCACCGTCTGACCATGGGCTGGCCGCCGCTTGGCCCTGACGACCGACAACGCTGCGCTGCCCTCGCCCGACGCGGACTGGAACGCGGGGAAAGCGATGCGGTGGTGATGGCTCAGTGTGGATTATCCTTGCTCCAGGGTGCGCAGGACTACGACCTCGGCATGGCCGCTATCCTGTCGGCGGTGGAGGCCAACCCCAACCACCTCCTTATTGTGGCCTAGGCTGGCGTTGCGCATCTGCACTGCGGCGATCTCGACGAAGCGCTCCGTCTATTCTACCGGGCTACCGGCCTCGCGGCCGGCGACCTAGGGCCGCACTTCGCCCTGTGCGGCATTGCCAACGTGCATCTGATCCGGGGCGAGTTTCACTGAGGCGCCGACCTGGGCCGCGCGGGCTTATGCAGCCAACCCGAACTTCGACCCCACCTTCTGAATGCTGATCGCAGCCAGCGCGCATCTAGCAACTGTGTTCACACTGAGCGTTGGGGCTTCCATGGCGAGCCGGCTTTTAGGATGGCATTGGCGGTCGTGATGAGGTGCCGGGCGACGGCGAT
>Ga0210040_10004968_pt1 | contig 17098 bp, 18 predicted proteins | sample CryGeyCG12114_NA_FD_185462 | JGI IMG/M metagenome (GOLD analysis project Ga0210040, IMG submission 185462) | Groundwater microbial communities from aquifer - Crystal Geyser CG19_WC_8/21/14_NA (SPAdes) (version 2) | ecosystem: Environmental > Aquatic > Deep subsurface > Groundwater | place: USA... | reverse complement strand
TACAGGCCGGGGTAGACGTAGGGCACGTAGCCGAGGTCGACGTCGGGCACGTCTTCACCGGGGCGCCGCCGGCTGCGGCCGGTGCGGGGCGTGGAGGTGCTGGTGCGGACCGGGGCCATCATCGGGGCAGGGGTCTGCTTGGTCATCGCGGGGCGCTTGGCGACCGAGTCGATGGCCTCGCCCATGGCCGCGATTTGCCGGCGCACCGCGTCGGCCGGTGTCGAGCCGGCGTTGTTGTTGATCGCGTAGCTGATGGTCGTCTCCTTCGCGAGCAGGAGCTGGTGGATCTGCTCGGCGTACCGGTGGGCCTCCGAGGCGTCGTGCATCACCTGCTCCTGCTCCTCGTGCTTCCACGCGTCGCGGGTCTCGATGACGGTGGCGGCGACGCGGCCGACGATCACACCGATGCCGACCAGGCCGACGGGGATGACCACGAGCGCGGCGAGCAGCCGGCCGGCGAGGGTCACCGGGGACAGATCTCCGTAGCCGACGGTGGAGGCGGTGACGGCGGCCCACCACAGCCCGTCACCGATGGGCCAGCCCTCGAGGACGGCGACCAGGAGGCCGAGCAGGGACAGGACGGCGCCGAACAGCAGCACGGCCCTGCCGGTGCGGTTCGCGCAGGTGATCAGGGAGCTGGTCATGCCCGAGATGATGAGGGGCCGGACTGACGGTCGCGGGTGACACGCCGATCACGCTGAGCAACTGCCCGCGCTCAGCAGGCTTGGTCCTCCGGGGGGAGGTCCGGGTAGGCGACCGCTCGGTCCCGGTCGTAGGCGGCGAGCACCACCTCAGGCGGCACCAGGTAGAGGGCGCCGAGAGCGCCGGCGTGGGCGTCGTTCGGCCGGCACGAGAGGTGCTCGTACTGCCGCAGCCGGCGCACGGACACGCTCGCGGCCTGCGCGGCCTGAGCTCGGGTCAGACCGGCCCGGACTCGCAGCTCGACGAGGGTCAGCGCCGCGGGGTCATCGCCGCAGAACTCCTGCGCGGCCACCCCCAGCGCCCGGGCGAGCTTGGCCACGCTGGCCGCGCCCGGCTTCACCTCGTCCCGCTCCCACTTCCCGACCATCGTCGGGAAGGCGCGGACGTGCACGGCGAGCTGCTCCTGAGTCCAGCCCCGCCGCTCACGCAGACCGCGCAGGACGGAGCCTTGGAACCCTCGGTAGATCGGTCGGGGCATGGGTCCTCGTCATCTTCTGGCGGGGGAGCGCCGGGGCCATCATCGCGCCCAGGGGCGAAGTCTGTCAGGTAGGAGGCGCACGCTAGTGCTGCCCATGTGAAAGGCGCTAGGTGGGTTGCTAGGTAGTGAATGGCGTGGGAGGGTCCGACCCGACCGCGACGCAGTGTCGACATCCGCACACGGACAGGAGTGGTCGCGTTGAGCGTCCGTACCGCATGGGACCGGATCCGGTCCTTCCGGCCGACCGGCGAGCCGCTGGCCGCCGCCAAGGCCCCACCTAAGCCCGAACCCGACGTCCAGTCGGTCCGGGCCGAGACCATCAGCCCGGTGCCGGCCGGCGCGTTCGTCGTCGAGCCGCACCGGCCCCGGTTCGCCCGCGGCGTCCGGCTCGTGGCCATCGGGATCATCGCCCTGTTCGCCCTCAGCGGGTTCGGTGGCCAGGTCGCCCGCCTGCTCGGTGCCGGCGGTGACCGCGTCGTGGCCGGCCCGCCGCCGGCCGTCGACCACTCGAGCACCCGGCAGCTCGCCGTGGCCTTCACCGGGGACTACTGGTCCTACGACGCGGCGAACCCCGCCGTCCGGGAGACGGCCATCAGCCGCTGGACCGGGCGCACCAGCGACTTCGACCCGACGTGGGACGGCGTGGGCCAGCTCCGCGCCGACCTGGTCACCGCAGGCCAGGTCGCCGACCTCGGGGAGGGCCGCGTCCTGGTGGCCACCACCGCCCGCGTCACCCCCGCCAGCCTGCCCGAGGGCGCCGGGCTGCCCGAGGCCCGCCCCTCCGCGACCGAGCCGGCAGCGGCCGACCCCGGCCCGGCCGTCGCCCCGTGGATCGCCGGCACACCCCGCTGGCTGTCCCTCGACGTCGTCATCGACCGGGCCGAGGGCAAGCTGCAGGTCATCGCCGCCACCCTCACCGGCGACGCGGTCACCCCGATCACGTCCCCCACCACTCAGGTCGACGCCGCCGCCACCAGCGCGACCAGCGACTTCGCGACCGACGTGTTCACCGCCTACGCCAGCGGCGGCAGCAACCTCGGCTACATCACCACCCCCGACGTCCAGCTCGCCGGCCTCGGCGGACTGGCGACCGTCACCGACGTCACCGGCTGGGAGCTCTCCCCCGCCGACGGCGACGGCGTCCGCTACGCCACCGCACGGGTGACGTGGCAGCTCACCGGCACCACCCTCACGATCACGCAGCCCTACGCGCTGCGGGTCACACAGACCGACGGGCGCTGGCTCGTCGCGGCCATCAGTACCGACCAGGAGGACTGACCCACCATGAAGACCACCACCCGCCTCGACATCCGGGCCGCCGAGGGGTTCACCTTCGACGTGTCCGGCGTCAGCGGCACCCTGCTGTCCGCGCTCGCGTCCATCCTGCTGATGGTCGCCGCGACCAAGATCTTCATGGCCTACGCGTCGCGGTCGTGGGGTCTGATCGTCACCGAGGTGCTCGCCGTCCTCGTCGTCGGCTGGTTCATCTGGACCCCCGAGTCGGCCATCGACACCCTCAAGGCCGTCACCGGCGGCATCTTCGGGACCGCGTGATGACCGCCGCGATCAACCTCGTCTCGTGGCTCGTGTTCCTGACGGTCGTGTTCACCGTCATCCTCGGGATGCTGGCCGTCCTCATCCACGTCCGGCGCGACGCCGGCCCCGAGCCGCTGGCCCTGATCAGGGCGAAGTGGCGCGGGTGGCTGGTCGGCGGTCTCGTCGGGGCGCTGCTGTTCCTCGCCGCTGCGGTGCTCGTCGAGTACGGCTCCGAGGTGGCCGTCGCCGGCGTGGTGTTTGGCCTGTTCGTCATCGTCGCGGCCGGCATCGCCGACGTGCGCCGGCGGCACCGGCTCAGCCACACCGTCACCCCGCAGGACCCCCAGCGGTGAGCGGCGGGCCGCAGCCCTTCCCGCTGCCCTCCGACACGCGCCACCTCAACATCGAGTCCCGGCAGTACAAGCTGCTCGGCGTCGACCTGGGGCACGGCTGGCCCCGCGCGGCCTTCAAGGTCGGCGCGTGGTTCTTCCTCCCGTGGCTGTTCCTCTGCTGGCGCGTGCTGCAGCTCCCCCTGCTGCAGAACGGGATGCTGCTGGTCTGGCTCGGCCCGCCCCTCCTGCTCACCCGCGTCGCCTTCACCAAGGACGCCGGCGGCCGGTACCGCGTCTACGCGTGGCTCGACCGCCTCGGCTACCTCACCCGCCGGCCCAAGCCCATCGTCAACGGCGGCCTCATCACCCCTGCGGCCCCCCGCACCATCCGCAGCAGCATCGGCTTCCTCGTCACCTACGACGACGCAGTCGCCCACGTCGCCGAGAACGTGCGCGACGACTTCCCCCTCACGCAGACCCTCGCCGACCTCGACCTCACCGATGGAGACCCCCGTGGCCAAGTGGCTTGACCGGTTCCGCCGCGACGACGCGGACCTCGACCTGCCCCGCGCCATCGCGCCCGGCATCACCGTGCACCGCGACAGCGTGTGGGCCTGGGTGACCCTCCCGACCCGCTCCACCGACGAGGAGAACACCACCACCATCCACCGGCTCACCGTGGACGGCTCCTCCGAGCTGCGCCGGCTCCTCCCCCACGACGCCCCGTTCCACTGCAAGGTCCAGTGGGGCCTCTGGACCGGCGAGGACTACCGCCGCGAGGAGACCGAGCGCCTCGGCGGGGAGGACAAGCTCACCCCCGGGCAGCGCGAGTACATCGCCCTCGGCGCCGCCCGCATCGACCAGAACGCCTACCCCAAGCGGCAGGTGCTCCTCGGCATCGAGATCCGCGTCGCCCAGGGCGCGCAGCTCCCCAGCGCGCTGCGCAAGTCCACCCGCACGGCCGGCGGCGAAGGCGCCGAACTCGAGGACGCCGCCCTGTCCATGCACCGCGCCTACGACAAGGCCCGCGCCTGGCACGCCCGCATGGCGGGCACGTCGTTCCACGCGCACGCCTCCACGGTCAAGGAGCTCGCCTGGTCGCTGCGCCGCGACCTGCGGCGCACCGTCGGCTGGCTCCCCGAGGGGCCGCTCGCCCCCGCCGGCTCCGTCGCCCGCCTCGCCGGCGGCGCGCACGCCGAGCCGCACCCGACCCACATGGTCCTGCGCACCGACACCGGAACCTCGCTGGTCCGGTTCCTCACCCCCTCGGTGGACGGCTTCCCCTCCTCCGACCTCGAGCTGCCCGGCGGGGAGTGGCTGCGCGAGCTGACCCTCACCGACGACCTCGACGAGGGACCGGCCGTGCCCATCGAGGTGTCCATCCGCGGCCGGAACCTCACCGCCGGCGAGGCTGCCAAGCAGATCACCGAGGCGCTGTCCCTGACCAAGGAGCAGGGCCGGGAGGCAGCCCAGGGCACCGCCGAGGAGCCCCCGGAGGAGATCCTCGAGGCCCGCGCCGTGCTCACCGAGCGCCTCAAGGAGGTCCGGCAGGGCACCGTCGGCATGGTCGCGGACAACGTGACGTGGATCGTCGAGGCCCCGAGCATCGACCGGCTCGACCGGCTCACCCAGTCCCTCATCGACCGGTACGGCGCCCAGGGCATCACCCTGTGGGCACCGGAGAACCTGCAGCACGTCCTCTACAAGGAGACCGTGCTCGGCGACCGGATGCGCTTCCGGGACTGCGAGCAGGTGCGCCCGTGGACGACGCTGGTCGGGGCGTGGTTCCACGGCGGCTCCGAGGTCGGCGACGGTGCCGGCCCGCTGCTCGGCGGGATCATCGGCTCCACGCCGGCCCCGTTCCGCACCCGGCTCACCGACGCGCAGTTGCAGAACGAGCCCGTCACGACCGTGTTCACCGGCCGGTCCCGCGCCGGCAAGTCCACCGCGCTCATGCTGGCCCTCGGCGGGGAGATCATCCTCAACGGCGCCCACGGCATCCTCACCGACCAGAAGGGCGACCTGTACGGCATCGTGCCGTTCCTGCGCGCCTTCGGGGTGCAGGTCACCGAGGTGTCCACCAAGGAGACCGCCAGCGGCAGCATGGACTTCTTCCGCTACGTCGACGACGTCGCCGAGGCAGCCAGCCGCGCCGGTGACTACCTGGCGCTCATGCTCGGCCTCGGCGACCGCGACGGCGACCGCAAGGTGCGCTCCTACATCCGGCGCGCCTGCCAGGGCGTGGCCGCCCGCCGCGAACCCGAGCGGCGCTCCACGTTCCACGTCATCGAGGCGCTCGCGACCGCCACGATCACCCTGCCGCCGACCGACACCCACCCCGAGGGGGAGGTCGTGCACGACGTGGTCGCCCGCGAGATCGGCGAGGAGCTCCGCGACCTGGCCGAGGACCCGCTGGCCCGCCCCGTGGCCGGCGCGCCCGACCCCAACATGGAGCCGCTGCCCACCGGCGCCGGGCTGGTCTACATGCGCCTGCACACCGCCCGTCCCCCGTCCAAGGAGAAGCCCCGCTCCGCGTGGTCGGACGGTGAACGGCTGTCGGTCGGGCTGCTGCAGGCCGCCTACGCCTACGCCGTCTACACCGCGGCCGAGGTCAAGGGCATCCCCAAGATCGTCGCCCTGACCGAGCTGCACCTCATCACCGGCTACGACTTCGGCCGAGAGCTGATCTCGTGGCTGGCGCGCATGGGTGCCGCCCTCGACACCAACCTGCTGCTCGACACGCAGGCCATCGCCGAGCTCCTCCTGATCGCCGGACTCCTCGACCAGGTGTCGGCCACCTACTCGTTCCGGGTCAAGACCGACGAGGAGGCCGACGCGCAGGCGCAGCTCCTCGGTCTCGTCCCCGAGCCGATGATCCGCGTTCGCCAGAAGAAGTGGATGCCCGGCCAGTGCGAGGCCCGCGACCGGGCCGGCCGCATCGCACCCGTCGCTTGGGACTACCTGTCCGCCGACATCGCCGAGTGGCTCAACACCACCCCCGACCGGCACGCCGCCGAGTCGGACCAGCTCGAGGAGATCGCTGCCTGATGACCGCACGCCTCGCCACCGCAGCGCGCTGGACGCGCACCCTGCCCGGCCGCGCCCTGCAGGCCCTCATCTGGCCCTTCCGCACTCAAGGACGGCTGCTCACCCTCGCGTGGACCGTCGGCCTGCTCATCGTCGGCAACGCCCACAACGCCCTCGCCGCGGTCGACGACGGGTTCATCACCCCGCCCGACCTCGGCAGCGTCGGCGGCGAAACGTTCTTCGAGCGGTTCGGCACGCTCTCGTTCACCGTCCCGGTCGACACCGACAGCGACCACGACGGCAGCGAGTCCTACCTGTGGAACCTGATCAACGCCATCACCAACCTAGTGCTGTGGTTCGGTCTCACCCTGCTGCGCGGCGCCCTCGTCGCCCTGCAGTGGATGCTCAACCTCGACATCTACGACGAGCAGTCCGCCGCCATCGACGACGCCATGGCCAGCATCAACACCGGGGTGTTCCTCCCCCTGGTGGTCATGACCATCGCCGTCGCCGGGTTCTCCATCTACGCCCGCGCCCGACGCGACGGCGGCGGCATCCTCGGGGAGGTCGCGTGGATGCTCGCCGCAGCCATCCTCGCCTTCACCCTCATGGCCCAGCCGTCGAAGATCCTCGGCGCAGTCGACGAGGCCCGCGTCGGCATCGGCGGCGCGATGATGACCACCTACTCCGAGGTGGCCGGCGGCACCGAGTCCTCCACCGGCTACGTCTCCCCCGACACCGGCGGCGGCATCGACGGCGCGATCCGCGCCCTCACCGACTCCCTGTGGAACACCTACGGCGTCTCCGGGTGGTGCTACGTGGCTTGGGGGTCCGTGGACTCCTGCCAGGTCGTCGGGCAGCAGTACCTCGAGGACCCGGCCGGTGAGGACGGCGGCCCGTGGGGCGACGCCCGCGAGGCCCTCCGCGGGGACGGCGACGTCGAGCCCTTCGGTGGTGACACCTCATGGGTGCGCGGGCAGGAGCCCGGCCGGCTCGGCGCCGCGCTCCTCATCGCCGCCATGGCCATCGCCGCCGCGATCGCCCTGTTCGCGCTGTTCGCGTTCGGCCTCATGGCCGTCCTGGGCGTGATCATCCTGATCCTCGTCGGCGCGATCTTCCTCGCCTTCTGGATCATCCCCGGCAAGCCCCGCCAGCTCGGCGTGGGCTGGCTGCAGATGCTGCTCGGCACCTTCCTGCAGTCGGTGATGATCACCGCCATCGTCGGCGCGGTCATGGTCACCGGCAGCCTGTTCAACGCCGGTATCGCCACCTACGGCATCCTCATGACCGCCGCCTTCAACGTCGTCACCCTGTTCCTCGGGCTGCGCTACCGCGCCGCGCTCGAGCACATGCTCGGCATGGGGACCTCAGCCACCGGCACCTCGGCCGTGTCCTCCTTCATGGCCATGCGCGCCCTGTCCGCTGGCACCAAGCTGGGCAAGCGCAGCCTCGGCGGCGCGATCAACGGCACCCACGCCGCCGGCCGTGGCCTCGGCGTGGCCACCGCAGCGTCCGGGCGCGGGCTGAACCGGGCGCACAAGGCGGCGACCAACGGCGTGTTCGCCGCCACCGGCGCCGTCGGACGTCGCGGCCAGGCCATGGCCACCGGCCGACTCGCCCCGCTCGCCTCCCGCGCCGGCACCGCGGCCACCGCCGGGGTGGCCACCGTGCGCACCGGGGCGTCCGACGTCGCCGGCATCGTCCGGTCCGACGTCGACTACTACCGGGGCAAGACCGCACCCACACCGGCCACCGCAGCGCCCGTCGCGGCGTCCGCGCCGGCACCCGCAGTCGTCCCGGCCCCCGCGCCTCGCATGGCCACGCCCGGGCAGGCCGCGCAGCCCGCCCCCGCCAGCCCCCGCAGCGGCTCCACGCCGCCCGTGCCGCCCCGCCTGGCCACCCCGGCAGGCAAGAGCACGCCGGCACCGGCCACGCCCGGCACGCGCCCGGCCAGCCCGGCCACCCCCGGCAGTCGCCCGGCGACCCCGACCGCACCAGGTGCTCGTCCGGCCAGCCCGGCCGCAGCATCGACCCCGGCACCGGCCCGCCCGGTCGCCGGCCGGTCGACCCCCGCACCGCCGGCACCCCCCGCAGCAGCCCCCAAGGCCACCCCGGCCAAGGCCCCGCAGCCGGCGCAGCCCGCCCCGGCCAAGGCCGCCGCGACGGCCAGCTCGTCGGCCCCCCGGATGTCCGCGCCGGCCGCGACCCGCCGCCCGGCCACCACCCCGCCGGCACCCCCGGCACCGCCGGCCACGTCCGGTCAGCCGCAGATGGCAGCCTCCCGGCACTACAAGCTGGCACCGGTCAAGAAGGGCAACCAGTGAGCGACAACGAGGACGCCGTCCCCTACGTGTACCGCCCCCCAGCCCAGCCCGAGACGGGCTGGGAGCCGGCGGCGTACCCGCGACCCACGCGGGTGCGCCGCCCCGAGGAGGCCCCCGAGGGGCTGACCGGCCGCAAGGCCCGCAGGTGGAAGCGGCAGCAGGTCAAGCTCGCGCGCCGCGAGCAGCGCGTCGAGCTCGCCGGCGCGGTCGACTCGTGGAAGATCCGCGACCCCGAGCAGGTCAGGCCCTTGGGCGTGGTGCTCCTGGTCGTGGCCGTCATCGTGGCCGGCCTCGTGTTCCTGTGGCCTGAGCGCAGCCCGGAGCAGGTCATCAGCGACGTCATGGCGACCACGACCGCCCCCGCGCTCCCTGCCCCGGACAGCAGCACACCCAGCAGCGCCGCCAGCAGCACGACCAGCAGCGCCGCGCCAGCGCCGGCGCCCACCTCGGCCACCACGACCGCATCGACCAGCAGCGCCGCTCCCGCCGAGCTCGACGGGAGCGACGTCGAAGGCGTCCCGACCAAGCCCGCCGAGCTGCCCGGCCCGGCCGGCGACGTCACCTACGCCTTCCTGCTGGGCTACAACACCTACAACCCCGCGTTCCCCGACCCGCTGGACACGTGGACCGCCGGCTGGTCGGAGTACGCCACCCCCGACCTGGTCGACGCCGCGCCCGCCGCCGCCGACCGGCTGTGGTCCTTCACCGTCGCCTCCTCCGTCGCCCCCGCAGCCGAGCGCGTCCGGGACTGCGTTCAGACCACCGCCGACTCCTCGTCGTTCACCTACGACTGCACGGTCGACCGGATCCTGCAGCCCATCGGCGGCGGCGTCGGAGCGAACCACACCGTGGACACCACCCGCTGGTCGATCACGGTCACCGACACCGACACCGACAACCCGCGCGTCCTCGCCGCCGAGCAGCGCCTCATCACCGAGCCGGTGCCCGGCGCATGATCCGCCGCGCGATCGCGCTCAAGCTCGCCGTCGCCCTCGGCCCCCTGCTGGTGGCCGGCCTCCTCCTGACGCTGCTGCTGACCGGCATCAGCCCCCCGGAGGAGGAGCGGACGGCGTGCGGTGTCCCACCGGCCATCTCGGTGGGCACCGGCGCGATCGCGTGGCCCATGGCCGCTGGCTCCTACCGGCTCACCTCCGGGTACGGGATGCGGTGGGGCACCCTGCACGCCGGCATCGACCTGGCCGCGCCCATCGGCACCCCGATGTACGCCGCGCACGACGGCGTCGTCGCCGCCGCCGGGCCGGCTAGCGGGTTCGGCACGTGGGTCATCATCGACGGCGCGCTGCCCGACGGCTCCCGGTTCTCCACCGTCTACGGGCACATGCGCCCCGCCTCCCTGCTGGTCAAGGTCGGCGACGTCGTGACGGCCGGCCAGCCCATCGCCGGCGTCGGCGCCGAGGGGCAGTCCACCGGCCCGCACCTGCACTTCGAGGTGTGGCCCGGCACCCGCCTCGACGGCGGCTCGAGCGTGGACCCCATCGGCTGGCTCGCCGCCAACGTGCAGCCTGGCGACACCGCCCCCCAGCCCGAGCCGGCCCCGGAGCCGGCCGAGGAGGGCGGGGAGATCATCCTCATCGGCCAGGTCGGCCCCCAAGGGCCGCAGTCGAGCATGCAGATCACCCCGGAGCAGCAGAACAACATCAACGCCATCGTCTCGGTGGCCAAGGGCCTCGTCCCCGACGACCCCGCGACCCCGCTCAACGAGACCCTGCGGGTCGCCACGATCGCCGTGGCCACCGCGATGCAGGAGTCCCGACTGCGCGTCATCGACTTCGGTGACCTAGCCGGCCCCGACAGCCGCGGCCTGTTCCAGCAGCGCGACCCGTGGGGTCCCTACGCCGAGCGCATGGACCCGGTTATCTCCACGCAGTTGTTCCTCAACGGCGGCCGGGGCGGGCAGCGCGGCCTGCTGTCCCACGACTGGCGCACCCAGTCCCTCGAGGCCGTCGTCGTTCAGACGCAGATCAGCGTCGGCGGCTACGCGAAGTGGGAGACGCAGGCCATGACCCTCGTCGCCGCAGCGGCCGGCGTCACCGCCGCCGACGTCGGTGCCCCCGTCGTCTGCGCGGCTCTCTGACGTCAGCCCGGCCTGGGACCCTGCAGGGAGCGACCACCACAGGAGGACCGGATGCCCCGCACACGCGTCACGCGCGCCGAACAGGTGCGCACCAACATCGGCATGGGGGCCATGGCCGTCGGCGCCGCCCTGTCGTGGTCCATCGGCGGGGGCGTCGCCGGCTGGCTCGCCGGCAACGGCTGGCACCCCGCCCTGGCCTACCCCTCCCTGCCGGCCATCGGGGCGTCCCTGCGCGGCGACGACGTCGACCTCATCACCATCCGGCCCGCGTTGGCCCCCGTGTGGCTGTGGGCGGTCTGCAGCGGGCTGCTCGGCGCCGCCGTGCTGTGGTTCGTCGTCCGCCCTCTCCTGCGGCCCGCGCCCGACCCCCGCCTGGCCGGCCTCGGCCAGTGGTCGAAGGTGCGCACCCTGCTGTCGGAGCTGACCACCCGCCGCGCCGGCCGCTTCACCCGCCCCGACCTGAGCTGGTGGCAGCGTCGCCGCATCCCTCTCACCGAGCTCGGCTACCGCCTGGGCAAGATGCGCGGCAGCAACAAGGCGCTGTGGGCCAACTTCGAGGTGCGCGTGCGGATCATCGCCCGCACCGGCTGGGGCAAGACGTCCCGGCTGCTGGTGTGGATCGCCCGAGACCTCCCCGGTGCTGCGCTCATCGGCAGCACCAAGTCCGACCTGTTCGAGCAGACCGTCCGCGCCCGCCAGCTCGGCCGCCCCCTCCCCCGCGGCCGGCGCTTCTGGACCGCCGCCTGGTGGCGGCCGGGCCGGGGACCGGCGCGGCGCGTGCGCGTCGTCGACTTCTCCGAGCGGGAGCACCGGTACGCCGCCGGCTTCGACCGGGTGCACTGGAACCCCGTGCTCGGCTGCGAGGAGTTCGCCCTCGCCACCCGCCGCGCCAAGGCCATCGCCGCCGGCACCGAGGACGGCGACCGCAACGACGACTCCGACGGGTTTTTCCGCGACGCCGCCGGCGAGGTCATCGCCGCCTGGCTGCACGCCGCCGCGCTGGCCCGCAAGGACATCCGCGACATCATCGGCTGGCAGCAGAACATCCGGCTCCGCACCCCCGAGGACATCCTCGAGCGGCACCCCTACGCCGAGCGGGCCGCGCTCCTCGGCCTCGAGAAGCACCTCGACCCCAAGGGCGAGCGCACCACCTCGAGCGTCGAGCGGTTCGTGCAGCTCGCGCTCAAGCCGTTCGCCACCTACGACGGGGAGGACTTCGTCCTCGGCGGCCCCAGCCTCGACATCGCGCAGACCATCCGCGACGGGGAGACCATCTACCTGCTCGCCAGCGACACCACCGCCGCCAGCGTCAGCCCGATCCTCACCATGTTCGCCGACGAGTGGTTCCACACCGCCCGCGCCGTCGCCTACGAGCACCCCGGTGAGCGGCTCCCAATCCCCGCCGTCGGGGTGCTCGACGAGCTCAGGCTGCTGGTGCCCATCCCGTCGCTGCCCCAGGTCGTCTACGAGATGCGGTCCGCTGGCGTCGGGGTCGTCTACGCGCTGCAGAACGGCCGGCAGGAGGAGGAGCTGTACGGGGACGCCGCGAAGTCGCTGGCGCAGAACGTGCAGTGCACCATCGTCGGCGGCTACGACGAGTACCTCATCGACGAGCTCAAGGACCAGGCCCCCAAGGTGGCCGTGGCCAGCCCCACCGCATCGGGGTCGCTGCTGTCCATCCCGGACATCTCCGAGGGCACCCAGTGGCTCGAGAGCCTGTCCGGCGCCGACCTGCAGAACCTCGCCGACGGGGAGGCGCTGGTGCGCGTGGCCGGCGCCCACCCCTTCTACGCGCACCTCAACAGCTTCCGCGAGCACCGGGGGCTGCGCCGGCGCATCGCGGCCGAGCAGCGCGACGTGCACCTGCGGGTCATCGCCGAACAGGCCGTGGAGACCGCGACCCGCGACTCCCGCCTGGCCGCCGCGCAGGCCCACTACGACACCAGGGCGGTCACCCGATGAGCAGCCCCGCCGACATCCTCGACGCCGCGCTCGTCGGCGCCCGGGAGGCGGTCACCGGCGGCGACGGGCACTACGCGTCCGCACTGCTGCACCCCGTCTACCTCGGCGATCAGCACGCCGTCGAGCGGATCCTGGCTGACCTGCGCGACCAGCTCCCCGCCGGCGACGTCGTGCTGCGCGCCGAGAAGGTCCGCACCAGCCTCGGCACCTACCTCGTCCTCGCCATGGGCCTCCCGCGGTGACCGGCCCGCTGTGGGTCCGCTGCGGCCTCGACCTCGAGCACGAGCAGCACGAGCACGACGGCGGCATGTGCGACGGCGGGATCAGCGCCCCGCCGGCCACCGGGCCAACCAGGTTCATCGACCTGTTCCCCGGCCTCACCCCTCTCCCCCACCCGTGGCACTGGTCCAGCCTCACCACCGACCAGGCCACCGAACTCGTCGAGCAGCTCGAGGCGTTCGCCGCCCACTACAACGCCACCTACGTCGTCGACGAGCGGCTCATCCTCCTCGGCTGCTGGCCGCTGCACCCCGGCCTCGCCGCCGAGCTCGCGTCGCTGTACGCCCAGTACGTCACCGCCCACCAGGGCGCGATGGCCACCGCGGAGACGTCGCTGTACTGGCACGACCGGTGGCTCGTCGGCTTCCAGCAGCGCCTGCCCAACTGGTACGGCGGCAACACCGGCTGCCGCCCCGGCGACCACAAGCCGAACTGGAACCCGGCCCTCGCCCGCCTCGCCGAGGCCGCGCCCCGGCCGACCGGGTTCGACCTCGACGACGTCGTCGCCGCCCTGCGCACCAACCCCGCCCACCTCGAGGTGTGACCGTGCCCCAGCCCATCCGCCCCGACCATCCCGGCCTCACCGAGCCCGGCCCGGCCAGCGGTGAGCGGTACCTGTGCCCGTTCTGCGACTGGTACCTCGACCGGCCGGCGCTCACCCCGGACACCGCACGCATCCCGCGCGGCGCCCGGCCGGCCAACCTCGAGGAGCTGGTCAGCCTCGTCGTCTTCACCGAGGCGGCCATGCTCGACCGGCAGATCCTCGACCACCTGGTCGAGGAGCACAGCCAACTCGCCGAGGTGCACGACATCCTCGACACGCGCTGACGACACGGCGCGCCACCTCTTGCCCACGACAGTAAGAGTGTGTACGGTTCGGGGTGTTCGGAGGTTGCTCCTCCGGTCACCACCACAGGAGGAACCCCGTGATCAGCCGCACCCTCAACGCCCTGCTCTGCTTCGGGCAGACCCGCACCCACACCGTGCTGGCCGTCTGCCTGCCCGGCGTCACCGTCATCACCCTCGCCCTGCACGACCTCGTCTGACCGGATCGGACCAGCCATGAAGCTCACGAAGTCCCGCAACGTCTCCTACCTCGGCCTCGCCGCCAAGGTCCGCACCCTGCAGCGCACCACCCGCCCCCTCGGCGAGCTGGTCGACTTCACCCTGTGGATGGAGCAGGCCACCGTCGAGAACGGCTCCCACAAGCCCGGCACCGTCGTCGCCCGGCACATCGAGGGCGACGGGCGCACCCCGGACACGTTCAGCGAGTACGCCGTGGCCACCTTCGCCGGGCTGCACGCCGAGGAGCGCGCCGCCGACTGGGCGATGGACCGCCTCAGTGGCGACCGCAAGAACGACCCGCAGTCCGTCGCGCACGCCGCCGTCCACCGCGCCGAGTCCATCGCCCGCAACGAGGCGTGGCGCGTCGAGCGCGCCGCCCGTGGCATCGACTGCACGCCCCCCTCGGGCTGCTGACGTGGACCACGCGCAGCTCGCCCACCTGATCCTGCTCAGCCGGCAGCTCGACGCCGTGCTTGGCACCCCACGCACCTGAGGAGACCCATGCCCCCACCCCGTGGCCCGGCCCGTGGCCGGACCCGTTCACCACCACCGCCACCACAGGCGACGACATCCTCGACCTTGAGGCCGACGACGCCGCCGACGCCCTCGTCCAGCGCCTCCCCGACCTCATCGCCACCGACCCGGCCGAGGCCCGGCGGGTGCTCGCCCGCGCCCTGATGAACGCCTACCGCGCCGGGACCGGCGCTCCCTTCGACGACCCCGAGACCACCCCCCAGCCCCGTCGCTGCGAGTTCTGCGGCGAGTACCCCGACGACCACTACGCGTTCGGCAAGTGCCCCACGCCGGTCGGCGGGTCCATCCACACCTACAGCCCCCGATGAGAGGACACCCCGTGCCCGGACCCGACCACTTCCGTGAGCCGTTCGCCCCGGAGAACACCAGCAGGCGCGACCCCCTGACCAACCTCCTCGGCATCATGGGCGAGGGGCAGTCGGAGTACATCACCGGCATGCAGCAGGCCGGGCAGCGACAGGTCGTCGCCTCCTCGGTGATGCCGGCCGACGCCCCGTGGGCCGACCGGCCCTCGTACTCCATGCGCGCGCCGCTCGACGGCGTCAGCTTGGAGTCCCTCGGCTTCGCCAAGGGCGAGCCGGTCAAGGGAGACCCCCTGTTCGTGCAGGCCACCCTCCCCGAGGGGTGGAAGAAGGAGGGCAGCGACCACGCCATGTGGTCGCACGTCGTGGACGAGCGCGGCGTCCAGCGCGTCGGGATCTTCTACAAGGCGGCGTTCTACGACCGCAGCGCGCACGCCCACCTCGTGGACGTCGGGTACGCCGCCGCCAGCGAGGTCATCTACGGCGAGGAGCCGGTCGGGCTGCCCAAGCACTGGGCGGTGCTCACCGACGACGAGCGGGACCGCACCGTCGCCGCGCTGCGCAGCAACGTCGAGGAGGCCAAGAAGTACCCCGGCTTGGACTCCACGCAGCAGCACGCCGCCCGCGCGCAGGAGCTGCTCGACCTGATGGGCCTGCCGGCCTGACCTACGGCTCGACCCGACGCCCGCCGTCCCCACTGGGGGCGGCGGGCGTCGGCGTTGTGCGGCCTGCGAGCGGGTCGTCCTCGTCGTAGGGCTGCAGCCAGCCGGGATCCCCGCAGGACCAGCACGGCGGGTTACTCCACCCGTCCGGGGTGCTGATCTGCTCGACCTTCCGCAGCGCCCCGCACTCCGGGCAGGGGACGGCGCTCACCGCTCCACCTGGTGCCCGCCGTCGCCGATCTCCGGGCGGCGCACGTCGTCGTCGGTGGTGACCTGCCCGGCCGGGGTCAGCGGGCGCACGTCGAGCCCGAGCTCGCGACCGCGCCGCTCAAGCGCGGCGACGTCCTCCCGCGCCCGCATGTAGGCCGCCGCCGCCGCCGCCCGCCGGTCCCCGAGCTCGACGTCGCGCGCTGCCTGCTCGGCGTCCACCCGGGCGAGCAGCTCCCCGGCCATGGCCAGCGTGCGCTCGGCGTCGGCGCGCGCAGCCTCACGGGCGTCCTCGTGGGGCAGGCCGGCTTGAGCCTCCACGTGTGCGGCGATCCGGGCGTCCCGCTCCGCTGCGGTGTCGGCGAGTTCCTGCTCGAGCTGCGCGACCCGCTCGGCCGCGGCGCGGGCGTCGCGGCGCCGGGCCGTCTCGGCCTCGGCGCGGGCGATGGCGAGCTCGCCGGCCGTCGCGGCGTGCTCCTGCACCGCCACCTGCAGCTCGACCTCGGTCTCCTCCACCCGCGTCAGCCGGTCGACCAGGCGCTGCGCGGACTCCACCCGCTGCGCCTCCCGCCCGGTGTCGGCTACCTCGGGGGCCTCCCGCTCGGCGGTCCAGTAGTCCCGCTCGGCGACCGCGAGCCGCTCGCGGGCCACGGCCAGCCGGGCCTCGACCGCCGGCGCACCAGCAGCCTGCCGCTGGTCCGCCGCGGCGTGCGCCTCCTCGAGCGCCGCCGCCAGGTGCGCGTGCGCCTCGAGCTGCGCCGGCTCCTTGGGCAGCTCACCGATCGGGTCCAGCCCCTCGATCTCGTAGGCCTCCCGGTAGGCGGCGACCCGGCCGGCGAGCTGCTCCCACGCGTGCCGCGCGGCCTCGTCGGAGTACGCCGGCACGGCCGGCAGCGCGGCGGCCCACGCCGGCTGCTCGAACGCGGCAGCAGCCCCGAGGGAGGTGACGCGGGCGTCCATCTCGGCGCGCATCGCCCGCAGGTACTCCGGGACGGTCGCCGGGTGCGCGGTCACCTCGCCGTCGCCCGGCGGGGCCGGGGGCAGCCAGTCACCGGACTCAGGCCGGGTGGCCATAACGGTCGGGGTAAGGCGTGAGTGCAGCACGGCGGCGGCGTCGACGACGCCGTCCATGCCCCGCTCGTCGAGGCTGCGGGCGATGACCCGGTCGACGTCCACGCCTCGCTCGGCCAGCGTGGTGACGCGCAGCGACAGCGCCGGCCACGCCGGGCTGTTGAGCACCCGGTCGGCGAGCCCGGAGTCCATGCCCTGCCGCACCAGGTCCTTCGCCATCGACCCGTGCTGCAGGTCGGCGGCGTACCGGAAGCGCGGCAGCAGGGTGCGCATCGACCCGGCGCCGTCCTGCGCCTCCCGCAGCGTCTCGGTGGCCGACACGTCGCCGGTCTCCCGCTTGAGGACGTCGGTGAGCACCGCGCGGGCGAGCCTGTTCGGGTCGGCCGGCCGCTCGACGTCGGGGTCGAGGACGTGGTCGGTGACGACGTGGGCGACGTTCGTCATCCGCCCGCGGGTCATCGCGACGTAGAACAGCTCGCGGGACCAGGAGCCGTCCACGAGCGAGTAGGCGGTGTCGACGGT
>Ga0210040_10004967_pt1 | contig 17100 bp, 14 predicted proteins | sample CryGeyCG12114_NA_FD_185462 | JGI IMG/M metagenome (GOLD analysis project Ga0210040, IMG submission 185462) | Groundwater microbial communities from aquifer - Crystal Geyser CG19_WC_8/21/14_NA (SPAdes) (version 2) | ecosystem: Environmental > Aquatic > Deep subsurface > Groundwater | place: USA... | reverse complement strand
CCCTCACCGACTCCACTGCTTGAAAACGCTTTTGTCGTTTGGTTTGGTCTTGTGATGTAGTTTTTTGTAGAGGTGTGCGTCGGACGTCGGATATGCCCATTGAAATTACCTACAAAAATATGCAGGCGCTTTTAGTATAGCCAGCTTATATAGCTTTGTACAGTGTGAGTGTATGTACCTGTATACGATAAAAATGGATTACTAGCACACTATATATTTACTGCTGTATTTAACAATAATAAGAATCAATTTTTATCCTGTACATCCTGTATATGTTCGAATGAAGCGGCTAGTTTTTTTTTTTTGGGTCAATAGCTCGATTGTGAGGAGATGTGGTGAATGCATAGAGTCGATTGAGTTATGTCCATGTTTTTGCATGTGCATACGGCGTCTACTTGACCAACTAACTCAACAAAGAGAGTTCTTCCACCAAGGGTGCCATAATTCCTAAATTCTATTATATAAAAGAATATAAACGGGCCAGTTTTCGCCGCCCGCTAAAAACCAAATGGCGTTCTAGTGTGACTGTTTGAATTTTATACTTGCGTTTGACGTTGACGGGTCAAGGTTTGCACTCGTAAAAATTTTTAGATTGCTTGTTGTTTCATTTAAAAAAAAAAACGTATTGTAAATTGCGTTTGTAGTTTTTTAAAGCCTTGAGGGCTGGCTAATTGAATTCAGTTGTCGATTTTCTGAGCCTCTCGACTTTGAATTTCACTGTGTGGAACAGATTATCGACTAGCGCTCCCATTCCTTGGTTCCATCTGCTTTCGGAAGGTCAATTTGAGGAATTTTATTGCTGAGTGAGTTAGACTAGACAGTGTTGAAACTATTAATTTTGTCTGTCTCTTTTAAGCTCAAGCTTTCATATTAGTTTTATCTTGCTTGCTATCCATGCTGGTTTTTAAGGCCATCGATTTTCGAGTTTCTAATTTTTTAACTCAGACATACAGATTGATTAAAATTTTGCTTTCAAACCAAATTCAGCACTCCGAACAATATCATCGATATTTCAAAGCTGTTTGTGAAAGATCCTTCTATTTCTCTGGTGGAACGTATAGACCGATTCGCGGAGCATTTATTGCGATGGAGTCTCATCCCTGTGGGCCATCAAATTAACTACTTAAACCCGTCGTATGTCTATGGCATTGTTCACTTTGTTCGACTGTGTGGTTAGTTTGCTAGACTTAAGATTAAAAACGTAATTCTTTCAAGGCAAAATTAACATTTTCTAACTTTCTATCTATCTTTTTTAGTCAAATTGCCCGAAATCTTGAGTAAATCAGACTTACCGAATAAAAAACTCGCAGCGGTAGCTCACCACATCAATAATCTACTGAGGTAATACCAGCTGCCAGTTTTCACTCACTGTTGCATTGTGTATCCTATCCAATCCATCCACTTCACGTTCACACTTGTATTCACAAGCTTATACTTTTTTTGTCTCCGCAGCTTTGTGGAATCGCAAAAAACGTGGTTGGACAATTTCTACCAAAGCCCGCGGGCTGTAACCAAACGAAAGTCCAAACCCAAGCTCGTGAAGCACACTACGATCCAAACGGACATTCTAATAAGAAGTCCCTCAAAAAAACTCCTTTCTAAATCCCTGTTAACAAACACTACCGTGCGGTCAAACATATTCCGAAAACGGATTTCTCACCCGAAAGTCAAGAAAATGGCCGACTCGGAGTCCTATCATCCCAGCAGTGACTCAGAAGAGTCGGATTCCGAAGAATACAATTCCCAGGAAGACGTCATGACTCAGGATGATCCCGAAACCACTCAGACAGAAGAAGAAGAAGAAGAAATTTCTGACGAAGATCAAGAATATGTTTACACTGGACCATTAATTGCTAATTCAGCTGATGAAGAGCCTGTTAGTGCTGAAGCTGAAGAGTCTAGTGCCGAAGAAGCTTCGGCGCCTTCCGCTCCATCTCTAATCACAAATCATCAAGCTGACATGGAAGGAGAGGCATCAGTCCAAAATTCCTGCTTTCTATGGAATCACCCTAACTTCATTTTCACTGCTGAAAGTAAAAATGGCAAGGGTACTCAACAACCTACAAATAGTTGTAGTAACTCCGATTCGGAGGAGCAAAATTGCCAGCCAGCCAGGAGAGCCCCCGCAACATCAGTAATGCGATTAAGATCAGGCAAAATACGAATATCTGAACCGCAGCCTTCTACGTCCGGAACCAGCAGAAGCCACAAAAGATGTCATCAATCTGCAGGCCTGGAAGTCACATTGGCTTCTGCATCAACGCAATATTCGCGGGAGGAAAACTTGAATATTGGAGAAAACAGTATTTCCAGCACATCAAGAAGGTCTAAAACTCGAACACGCGAGAGTCTGGGATCGGAAGCCACAGCAGCCAAAATCCGAAGAAGAGAGGACCCAAAGGATCATGAAGCATCTTTAAGCAGCTTACAAAGTGGTCGGAGTTCGTCCGGAAACTCGAGCAGCACCACTCAAAGCCCATTAAGATCTTCGCCTAGACGAAGGGATCTAATCCACAGCTCACCTGTAAAGAATTCAGAAACGAGTGCTCCCTTGGAGTCTACACGGCGAACTTCCCCCCGACTGCAAAAATTTCGAACTGTTGCAGCTGTGGCGCCACTAAGTCCCAATGGTAGGCATGGATCTTGGCGACCCCCACCTGTAGATTTGGCCAGCTTTTTTGCTGAAGACAGTAGTGGAAGCCCCGAGAGGGAACCCATGGGAAATTCGATTCAGGAGGAACAAGAGGTACTCCCTGCAGGTACAGAGTATCAGTATTTACCTCATGGGGCGCCACCATACATATCGATTGCAGAGCCAACGTACGTACCCCATGGATACGTCGACTATACTCGTCCTTTTGCCGAGTTGTTCCTGACATCTGTACCCCAACCGATATTGGTAACCCAAGCGTTACCGGTAGCTCAGGCAATACCGATTCCCCAACCAGTACAGGTTCCCGAAAATCGAGAATCCTCGGCTCGGGAAATAGAAGTAATAGAATTGTCATCCTCTTCCTCGAGTTCAAGTGCCAGTGGTTCACCTCAGCAATACCGCCGGTCTCCAAGAAATACTCAAAATAATTTTCAGAGCGGGTATTTTCCGTTTGAGGAACCGCCTCCTTTGAACCCCATTTTCCCTCCCACCGGATTGCCCATGTTTGATGAGAGTTTCCCTCCACTCATTGCCCCCGAAAGAAGATATGTTGAGGAGGAGGAGGAATTGCCCACTATTGCCCGATTTTTGCATTCTCCCGAGCGACCGCCTAACAGAGTCACACGGTCTGGAAGACACTGAATGTGTGAGATTGATTTTTAGATCACGTGAGGATTTTTGTTTTCTTGAGGTTTCGGTGTTGAGTTTGTGAGCTTAACCTGCGATGGTGTAACTGTAACTAAATCCAAAGACGAAAGTTAGTCGGAAAAATCACAAAAACTATTTAAACTGTTTGTAACTATAGACCTGGAAGATTAGCTGTATTTGTATGTAGTATTTGATTTGCCTGTTTTAATTATGAAATGAAATGAGGGGAACTATAATTTGCTAGTTGAGTTGAAATGAGCGAATTTTCACCCAAGGTGCCTGATTATGGTTCTATGAGTTGTTATTGTGCATACTTTAGTATATGATTATGTTGGATGCCTGGAAATGTGAAAATATTTGTAGCTCCTGATGAGACTTACAGTATAACTAACTGAGTGAGTGAGACTAGTCGATCACTAATTTTTAAAAGTATTTTTGTGAAAAGGCTGGCCAGTTTTGGTGAATCTTTTAGTTTCTTTTGTGTTGTTATAGTATATGGTTACGCTTCTTATGGGAAATGATTTCCGGTGTAATATGCATCTGTGTAAAATTATTCTATAGTAATTATGTTATTTTATCTATGAGTTTATCTATACGAGTCTCTATGAGTTCTATTATGAGTTTAAATCTAGTAATTTGTTGAAACGAGAGTTGAAAATGCTAATTTGCAAGTCTTTTGGAATAAATGAAATCATAAAAAGTCTGCTTTTCGTTTTTCTTCATTTTGTTACCTATCAAAAGTTAAAAGTATCTTCATATTCCATAAAAATCGTAGAAACTATAGTTTTAGGTAACATGGTGGAAGAGATAAATTTTACCCGCTTTAGTGAACACGGCATCTTTTCAATGGCTGACTTCAATGCGTTGAAATATATGCCGCTAAAATTTATTCGAACTGCCGGAAAAGTTAAGTAATTTGTTGTTTACGTTTAATCAAGATTTAAATTTTAAACTATTGTTATTATTAGTCGATTCGGCTCTGAAATTTGGACCGTCAGCATTGCAAATAGTAAACGTTATCACGAAAAATTCAACTGTTGCCAACAATATTGGGTCCAATGTTTCTACTTTCCTGTCTCAATACTCACCGTTGTTTGGAGTTTTTGGATCGGCATAGCTAAATATCAACGAAATAAAAAAGCTACCGATATGCCTAACCGTCGAAACAGCGTAAAAAGTAAAGGGACGAAACCCGAAGGATCCAAAATGGCCTTCAAATTTGAGCCGGATGAGCGGGTATTGTGTTACGAGCCAGACGCTTCCAAAGCCAAAGTCCTGTATGATGCCAAGGTCTGTCCAACACTCCCTATAACTATAAAATCTAAAAATTGTGCATTTAATTTACCATTGTTCTGCTTTTCCAGGTAGTGAAAATTGTGGAATCAAAGGACAATCGGGGCCGAAAACGAGCAGAATATTTGATTCACTTCCAGGTAAGCAAGTTTTGGGAAGTGGCAATTTTTTTTTCTTTTTTTTTAAATTGAAATTTCAACTTTTTGCAGGGTTGGAATTCCTCGTGGGATAGATTCGTAACGGAAGAATTCATTCTAAAAGATACAGACGAAAATAGAGTACTGCAGGATGAGTTGCAAGCTATGGCTATGCCTTCCACGTAAGTTTTTGTTTAGTTTGTTTTAATGCTAATGGAATGGAGTTTGAATTATTATGATATGGTTGAGGTTTTTGATGGATTATTTCTTATAGAAGCAAAAAAAAGCGGAAAAGAACTATATCGGAAATGCTTAAAGACATATCTCAACGAAATGGGACAGGGGATGATAATTGGGTTAAAAGCGATAATTCCGCTTCGGAAGTAGAATCTTCCGATGATGAAGACATTGCTCCAGAAGCCTTGCAAATCAAAATTCCGGAAGCTCTAAAGAACCGTTTGAATGAGGATTACTTTTTGATTAGGGAACATGGACTGGTAAAATGATATAATAAATAATTAACATACGTTTGCTTCAAAAGTTATTTCTGTGGTGCAGAATGCAAACCATGTAATTTTTTGTGCTTTAGAATCGAAATCATAATTTTTGTGCATTGAATAGTGTTCATTTTTTTAATGTTCCAGTTGACTTCTCTACCCGCGAACCCAAACGTAGTGGAAATGCTGGAAGAATATGTGCGAAATTTCGGATTCGGAGAATTGGCCACACTTCGGAACCGGGTGCAACCGAGTGAAGGGCCTGCAGGCTGTGGACTGGGCTCCGGTAAAACTTCGTGCACACAAAAATCCTACGTGGGTTGGAGACATGCCAAATCAATTCCATCAGAACCTGACATTGGAATCCCTCAATTACAGAAAGCGTTCCAGCAAATCCAACTGTGTAAAGAAGTGACTGAAGGAGCCAAAATCTTGTTTGATTTTTACGTCCATCAAGTGCTTTTGTATGAAGAGGAAGCTGTGCAATTTGATAATATTTGTAAGGAGACTTCTCTGTCTGAATTAAGGTAAAAAAGTAAAAAATGTTCATTAGCGTCTTGGCATGTTCAATTATCAATTTCCTTATTGTTGTAATCGGATTATTATTGTAATTATGCACACAGGGTGCTCCAAAATTCATTTCCAAGCGAAAAGAAGGATACTGAACCTCCCAGGAACTCATTAAATGAGAAAAAAGGGAAATCTAAAAGACAAGGGAAAAAGCGGCCTGCTTCCCCAGTACCGTCCACTTCCAAATGTACTGTCAACACTGTGGGAACTAAATCCAGGTAATTTCTTTGCTTTGATCATAGTTGGCCTGTTTCTATAGGGCAGCGAATATTTTGGGTGCTAAAAACCATTTTTAAACTTTTTCCATTTACTCTATGCTAGCCCCTGTTATTAATGGCTATTTGTTTTTTTCCAACAGTACAGAAAACAGTATTATAGATCTCTCGAAATTGTTTGTAAAAGATGCGTCCATTTCATTAGTGGATCGAATCGATCGATTTGCGGAACATTTATTGCGATGGAGTCTCATCCCTGTGGGCCATCGTATTGAGCATATGAATCCCTCTTATGTGTATGGTATCGTCCATTTCCTTCGGCTATGTGGTACGGTCAGTTTTTTTAGTTAACCACAATAATCATATGTTAATGATATTCTTTGGTTTGACTAACTCACCGTGTTCATTTCCAGTCAAATTGCCGGAAATATTGAGCAAGTCAGCATTGCCTAATAAGAAATTGGCTGCGGTTGCTCACCATATAAATAATCTGTTGAGGTAAGCCCCCTTCTTCTGGTATTTAGAATAGTTTTGCTAGCCATGACGTTTTACATGTCTGTAGGTCTGAAATATAGGATTTGTATTGTTAAGAATGTTTTTTTTCATTGCTTCAGAATTTAACTGATGAAATGTTTCCCTTCTAATTTCAGTTTTATGGAGACCCAAGAAAGCTGGTTCCAGAATGTGTACCATGTGCCTAGGATTCCTGCGAAACGGAAATCTGTTCCTAAGACCAAGGTCAAGACGAGTTCACTGGAAATGGATAATCTGATACGAAATTCCCCTCGGAAACTGCTTTGTGAAAATCTCATTACCAACACTACAGTACGAGCCAGCATGTTGCGCAAAAAGGCCAAAAAAACTCTTGGATAGTAATTATTTGGTTGGTCTTATTTGAGTTATTTGAAAAAAAATTGGAGGGAACAGAGGAACTCAGGCAAAGGTGGCGAGTTTTTGAGATTTTGTAGTATTAGTAAGTCCTAAGGTGCCTCAAAAATGTGATGAAGCTATTGTGTAATTTTTGTCATCTTTCTGATAACAATTAGCTAACTAACTTGTGCAATTAGAATTGTAATCTTTGCTCATTTTGTAAATATTTGTTTTTAGTAGAACTAATAGCTACTGAGCCAGTCCAGTCAGTTTTTTAATTGTATTGTTATCATGAAAATGCTCTGGGAACATTATTATACAGCATTCAGTATATGAATATCTGGTCAATGATATTTTTATTATTTATTGTCAGTGTTTTTAGCAGGAACGTGAGAATACTCAAATACTCATTTTTATGGCAGTATAATCGTTATCATAGGTTCAGAAAATGTACACAAAAATCATCAAATGCGTTAGGCTTTACGGTTTTCACTTATTATATTTTCCACTTGTTTGCTTCTTGAATACTTGTTAATAAACCACGATTGGTACAAAAAATGCGAGTAGAGTACAACTTTGGAATGTGTTTTTTCTGTTTTTCACAATTTGCGTTCTACATTTTAAGTAGCTACTTACTATATATAAAATCTAAAATCTCGGAGAATTGCGATAATTATTGTTTTTTGCTGAGAACTTCATTTTTCGTCAATATACGTTTCTTTTTGTTGGTTAATTTTTTTAACTTTTCGTCTAGGGCGCAATTTTCGGCTTGCAGATTGGCCCGTTGGATCCCAAATTGGAGAGCTGATATGAAATTCTTTTTGGCCATTTTTATCGTAGGGGATTGCATAGCGGTGAATGGACATTCTTCATGCTCACTGTTCACGTTTTTGAGTTCCCTACAAACATGAAATTATTGCGAAAATCAAGATTGAAAATTAAAAAATCCGTTTGGGAATCAATCAACACGCAAAAATTAGTCAGTAACGTGATCCTCTCTTACTTACTCACTAATTCAAATGTAACATTTTTTTATTTCTTTTGGCTTGGCATACTTCACCTTACCTTTTATAAACAGGAACATTGGTTGCACCTAACTTCAAATCCTGAAATTCTCCGACCACAACTTGAGTAGCACTTTTCAGTGCCGCATTCTCATCAGTAATATTGGGCTGGACAAGGGCCAACACATTTTTAAAGTCTAACGTGAAACCACTATGATATCTTGCTTTGGCCAATAGTAAATGGCCTGTCTTCATAAATGTTTCTTGAGTAGTGCAATTCTTGATATATTCATCGAGCAGTTGGATTTTTCGCAACAAAAGTTGGTCTATTTCTTCACACACCGTGTCCAAAGAAAGTTGGTCCAGCTCTTCACAGATCGAGTCCAACTCTCCACTGTTGGACTCTATTAAAGTTGCCTGCGTTTTCCAAAACAAACTTTCTTCAATTAAATGGTCAATTAACTAATTACCTTTCATCTTCGGTAGTTAGTTAGTACCATGTTCGGAAGGTATCGGCCAGGAATTTTAAAGTCTTGAGACTCTATAAAGCACAGGAAATTTCAAATTTTAGATTATAATGCACAGAAAACTAACAAACAAGGGTTTAATCACAATTATTGCAATTAATTAACTAACTGAACAAACTGCTCCCCAATTTTTGTTGTCTCATTTGGTTCACTTTTTTCGCGGTATAGCATTACTTGATGGAATCTGGTATTCATATTGGTTCATTATTTGGGCACACTACTGTAGTAACTATAGCTTTAACTGAATTATGATAAATCCTTTCGCTTATTATCTTCTCAATCATGAATCTTGTATCTGTATGTAACTATAATGATCCTATATAATCAATTTAGTCGGCCGATTAAGTCAGTTGACTTAATAAACTCTAAATAAGTGAATTGAACCGTCCAAGGTCCAACTCTGTAAAAAAATTGAATCACGGCCGTAAAAAATGTTTTCAATAAAAAATTTAAAAAGCAATAAAAAACCACTGGTAACGTGGTAACCAAAACTTTGGATTTTCTGAAATTCGGGAAAAAACAAATCCGTACACACACACACGACACACACAATAACAAAACTAAGCAAAAGTTATCATGCAAGGTCATATTTATTAGTTGACAACATTTCTGAGAATTTCACTCACTCCATACTGACTAACTAAACTAACTTAAGATAACTAGAGGTAAAAAATAGGATTTCGAAAAAGTGGACAAGACAACCCTTGACCTTTTTTTGCGTACTAGCTATAACTATCTATTTATATCAGTTTTGTCCCATATATTATCTTTATTCATTTGTTTGCACATTGGCCGCTTGCTTATCATCATGGGCTTTATCCTTTGCTCATATTACATATACATAATGTAGAAATTGTCCAGTACATCCAGCAAGTTCATGGCCGATCAACTATCCCTTGTCATATTTAGTAATTCTCATTAGTCCATTGGTCCTCACTCACTGGCTATACAGTGCTGGAATCGCAGTTTGTCACTTGACTCCAGGAGGAGATAATATACAGTGTATTACGCACGAAGAAAATAATTTTGGGTGCACATTCATTCCCCCACAAATAAGGTAAAAGACTGCACATTTTTAAGCACACACAAATTAGCTCTTCAGATTCTACTTGCGAATTCCCTACCAATTCCATTTCCATTCTATATAGTACACAAAAAATGTATTGATATTACTAATGGCCAGTTAAACTTTACTTTTTAGCCCAACCCGGCATAGAACCGCTCTATTTTTAAATGCAAGTTTGTTAACACGCTACAAATCAAACGGGGTGAACCGAGTTTAATCAAATTTTTCATAAATGTGTGTTTGCTGAATATCATTAGCATGATCTCTATAGTGTTTTTGGTCATGATCAGGTTCAGGTAGCTTAGTTAGGTATGAGCGCATGACATTCAATTAAGCGGCAGTTATGGCTCCGGATCTATCTATAGGTCCCTAAACCTTGATTCAACTCAAACTCAAAATATTAGGTAAATTTTGTCTTATAAAGTTCTGAACATGCATGCAAAATCTCAGAACTATGCTGGTACACATAGGGTCTCGCAGGAGACAATTATACATTCTTAAATAACTGAAAAATTGACTGAGTGAGTGCATACAATATGTACTAAAGTTTTAATATATTGAAGCATATAAGTTTTCACATATTTTATCAATTGCATATGTTTTTCTTTCTTTTCCAATCAAAACTGCATTGAATTTTCCAAAACATTGAATGCAAGTTTTGTATTGGTGCATGCCCTGTAAATGGTCATAGCAAATTTAAAAAAATTGAATGCTTAAGTTGACGTTTTTTGCAAACTATAAATTACACTGCAGCAAATAGAAATACCAATAATAACTAACGACAGTTTTTATACACATAGTGACAGCAGTAATCCAAAGACTGTGCTTAACTTGACTTGTGTCCTACTGTACTTAACTAAAAGCTATAAGATGGGGCGTTAATTAAGTGAGATCAATAGAGATCACATATGTATGTAATGTATGAACGTATCAACTATAGTTGGAATGAAATAATGCAAACACAAAGTTTAGTCCTAATGAATGTTTTAAAGTGCATGTACAGGTTAAGTTGTCATTAAAGAGATGGAGGTGATAAACTCAAAACATCCGTTCAGTATCCCAACGGAGCGGGAGAAATTCAGATTGCGTGAAACGATTGAATATGGGATCCACAGGTGGAGAGGATGGATGAAAAAGTTGTACACATTTTTGGCTCTCCTTGTGTCCTACATGACAGGTTTTAAAATATAATTATCATCAGTTCATTTGGCCATGTGAGCCATTTCAAACGTGCAAGAACTGTTTGTAGGGACTCCATTGGACGACAAATCTGCGAAAGGGAAAACAGGAGTTAAAAATTGGGAGGATATGCCCGGACCCTTAAGGCTCCCATTTAGTGGTACTAGTTGGACTTCCACTGCCATGTGTGAAGGCAATATAGTTAGGGCTTGTATGAGTAAGTGAAAAAATTATTTGTGCTGGCTTTGCGGTCAGGGTTTTATAATTTCAATTTCCACGAGCATACAAAACTTCATATGGGACAAAATTAGATTGGAATCTCATATATTCTTAAGCAAGTTAACATTGGAAAATTTGTTTCAGAAAATAGTGAAAGTCTTTTACTCGTAAATTTTACATGTAAAAGAATTGAGATCACAAGAAGTTTTAAGTGTCCCCGAAAAATGCGACAAAAAGTGCATTTTAGTTTAATTCCTCGCAATTTTGAAATTTCTTCTGAAACTCATGTCATCGTGTTTAAATGCATTTTTTGGAATGTGACTTTTACTGAACTGAGTGAGTTTTTCTAATTTCTATGTGCGTTTAGCACAAGAAAAGTTGTACGGGAGAATGGTGCGACACGAAACGTACTTCAACCACCCCATTGTGTTCATATTGGATGGACAAGCTATAGAAGATTGTATTATGAAATTGGGAAACTTGAGACCCCCAATGGCCATCATTGCTGCATATCGACAAACTCAGATGAAACGATTTGGGACCGTTGGAATCGTCAATTCGTAAGTTTTATACCAAGGTGCTTGTCCGTCCGTCTGTCTGTCGTGATGAGGTTAAGTTATTGTTTGGGTGATTAATGAAAAAATGTATGGATGCTTTTACAGAAATGGGGAAGAATGGGAAAGACTAAATCATAAATTCGCTTCTCGAATCAGAAGTCCAGCCTTTGTTAACGCAATGGTACCAGTGTACAACGAATTGGCGGATGATATGCTGTACAATCTGGATGAAGCCTGTGATAAAGACGAGCCTTTTGACGCTGTTGTAATGCTAAACGACTATGTAGCCGAAGGTATTTTTAATAACCTAATAATAATAAAAAAATTTCAAACTTAATTAATTGTGTAATTTTCTTCGTCCCAGCCGCATTTTACTTAATTTTTGGGCGTCGATGCGGAATAATAAAAAAAGATGGGGAAAAACTTGAGCAAGATAGAAGATTTGCAGAGATCCATGAAGATTATTGGCCTGTATTTCGGAGATCGAATGTGGGATTCCCGTGGTGGGGATTTCTTTCGAATAAAACTTGGTGCGACTTTGCAAAAGTTGAGAACTGGATTAATGAGTAAACTTTCACCTATATACAAAAAAAAACATATTTCATTTAAATTCCTCGTCTAAAACTCCTTATTTTATAGTGTTGTAGAAGATCTAATTAATGATAGCATCAAAGAAAATAAAGTTGACGGCGCTCTGAAAACTATTCTAGAAAATACTGACTGCGACTTCAATTGTAAGCGGACTGTTACCGTAGAATTCTTACTGGGAGCAACTGAGCCGGTATGGTGTTTTGCCCCCGTCTGTTTGTACACTAAATCATCATTGCGTGTCAGTTCATCGGGGACCCCGATTCGGGGTAACATTTATCTGGGCACCCGTTCATCAGGGTAACATTCATGATGTAACAGTTATCTGAGTAACATTCAAATGTGAGTAACTGGTCATTTGTGTAACTGTCTGTAGCAGACTGTGATTTACATGTATTGCATATGCTTAGCATGAAAATAGTTCTTCATAATGGTTCAAAATGGTCTTTGTTAGAAAAACAAAGTTCTTCTAAAATACGAAAATCAGTATTACATTCGTCATAAAAAAAATTATTGGAGGTGCAGGTTGTTTAATTCTGGGTGCAAAGCACGATTGATTCAAAATGGGGAAGAATTTAAACCAACTGGAATCCATAATGAACATGAACTATCTACACACAATCTTAGTCTGGATAATCGTCGATGGAAATCAAGCGAAATAGAAGACCCCGAAATAAATGAAACTGGACCTCCTCAAAAAAAAGCAAAAATTACTAATTAAGTTTAAACTTCTAAATTATAATAATAACAAACTGACATGATTAATATTAAAATTGACTAAATTTGTATTTGTGTAAATGTTTTGTGTAAAAATGCAGTGATTTTATATTTTAAAAATAGTTACACAAATGACCAGTTACTCATAATTGAATGTTACTCAGATAACTGTTACATCATGAATGTTACCCTGATGAACGGGTGCCCAGATAAATGTTACCCCGATGATAGGTAATCCATCATTGTATTCATGTTTCCTTCATGTTTTTTTGTAGGTACTTCTGACTCTGAATTACGGACTGTATTGGATCACCAGAGATGACAGAGTGCAGAAAAAATTGCACGCCGAGTTGGTGGAAAATATGCCCAGTTGGGATTCACCAGTGGATCCTGCAAAGTTGCCATATTTGCGGGCCTGTTTCATGGAGGTCACTCGATTTGGCCCTCCTACTTTCAGCAATAGTCGTATCACTGATGTGGAAACACAACTGGGCGAATACATGATACCTACAAATGTAAGCACGTCTACTATTTTCAATTCTCCAAGTAAAAATGTTCTGTTCAGTCTAAAAGACACGTTTTTGTAGCTTCAATTGTAAACCAGAGAAGATTTACAAAAAAATTAATATCTACCTTCGGTTACCTGTTCCTTGTTTGTTTTGTATGATCACTATGACATTGACTATTCGAATATGCATATGTAGACAATACTTGTGCTGGAGTCATGGTATGCGTGCATGCAAGAATGTAACTTTTACAAAGCCACCGAATTTATTCCCGAACGATGGATGGAGGATGAGGAATCCAATTACAAACCTTGTCGAAGAAATTTAGTAAACGCGTTCGGATTCGGACCTCGAACTTGTCCAGGTCAAAGAGATGCCACTTCCAAAATTGAAATTTTATATGCCAAGGTAGTGAAAAAAGGCAATTCTTTAATGAAAAACAGAAAGAGATGTATTTTTCATCGAGCTTACTTACTCCACCATTTGCAGATGTTTAGAAAATATTGGATCCAATTCACAGGGACACCAGAAATGTATGACGACTGGTTGATGAGTTTGTTGGATCGGAAACTTCCGATGAAATTGACACGTTATGATCATTAGTTGGTTTGTGATCAATGTTCAATCATTCACAATTCGTACATTATGCACATGTTGTACCAATTCTTTTATGGCTAGTAACTGAGTTAGCTAAACAAACGCACTCCTCGTAGGTATACTCAGTATCTGTACATGTAAACCATTTGGGTGCATTAAAGTTTTATTCACACACACACATCCTATTCCCCCGTCATTGTAAAACACAGTTCTGGGTATTACATATTTAAATATGACGTTTATAGTTAGCTAGTTGGTATAGATAGTCCATAATTCCCAAATGTACAAAAAAAACATACATTTGCACAATTGTACACAAATGGATTCACATTTAGCATAATGTGTAGGATTTGATAGCGTTGGTGTGGATTCAAATACTCTTTGGTTTTTTAAGCTATATGTATGTAGTAATAGTAAGTTAGTTAGGTTTGAAACTTTTGTCTTTTTCATTTGGAGGATTTTGGAGGCAAAACAGCTATAGGTTCAGTTTGTGGAGAAAAATTAATATTTATTAGTATGAAAGCTAGCATTTTGGATTCCTCATATAAAGAGCGGCATACGACGAATCTTTTTAGTCGATGGACCAGTAAACATGTTTATACCTCCACTGTAAGATTTATTCGATTTTTTCGTTCAGAAATTTTAGCATCATAAATATATGATACTAAACCAAACAAATGATTCCCTAAATTAAATAAATAATTGTCAGACTTGAGAAAAATTTCATGATTTTGAGATTCTGATTGTAACAAAGAAGTTGTAAAAAGATTGTAGAACACAGAGTTTCATATCATTCAGATCGTAAATCTAAAGCACTACAAAATGTCATCCTGTTCAAAAAGCTTCAGTCAACCAACTAGGCAAACCTTTTGAGAACTAACTAACTGACTATAGACAGTGTAGCATTTGAATTTCCATAGACAATACGCAAAGACGCCATCAAGTGTGATATTTATCTCAATTAACACTCATAATCCCCATTAACTAAACATCATTTACATTCATAATACACACATAGCCATATAGTTAGTTACAAGTTACATTAGTTATGGCTAGCAAGTAAGTAGCAATTCCCCAATGACGGGAATTCAGAAACAGGACATATTTTTATTGATTATTTATAGACAGACAGAGTACACACACATATGATCGAATATATACAGGAAGGGAGGCTTATTGGTTAATTTATTTCATCTTCATTGCTCATTAAATGCACATAATAGTTGTCGTAGCTAGCTAGTTACTTTTAGTTAGTTAGTTAGTTGGTATAGACTGCAGTAATCAGTTGGCTACATAGCCCAGTGGGGAACATTTGAGTAAGCTGGGAACATGAAGAAATGCTGACAACATTATTGGCTAAACACAATTTGTTCCTCATTTGCTCAATTTCCCAAAGTTCATTCCCTGTGCACATTAGCTAACGCGTACACCCGTGAGCCCATTGCATGCATCCAAATGACCAATTCGTTGATTGGACTCGAATTTGACACGCACTTGGCAACAGGAACTATAACAATAACTAGCTAACTAATTAGCTAGCTGTACCAACCAAACCATTGGACTCTCCTGTTCAAGTATATGAGTAGGAAGGAAGAAGAAATATAGGTGGTACACACATAGTGAGCGGATGAGTTGGGCTAGTGTGGATGGGATGGACTGGAGTTGTGGAAAATGTCCACTTGGTTCCTCCAGGAGCCGCGTGTGCAGACGCCAGGCCCACGCCACCAGCGATTAAAGTCCGTGTAGTAGCGACTGGTTCTCTGTGCGTAGTGAACCATGGCACAAAGGCGACAAAAGAAATGAGTATTCACAAACTCCCCGGTGCCTTTCCACTGGAAGTACTCATTGTACAGGGCATCATCCCCGTCCAATTTGTTCAGGTAGTCGGCCAGTTCGGCAGCCGACCCAAAGTCATCCACATGGATGTACGACTTGTCCGGCGCCGCCCTTTTGTAGTCATCCGGGTGGGCTCCCATCACTATTGGCACTACTTGGTTCCTGTCAACACAGAATGGGACACAAAATTTGTTAAAGTTCACATTTATCATCTGGAGATTCATCCTGCATAGGAAGGAATACAACCATGAACATTATGTAGGGCCTGTGGGGAGCTGTATACTTTAAATTGTAAGACGCACGAAGACTGAATCATGTATGATGCTCACCAACAATTCTTGCTTTACATGCTAACGCACCGATTCAAAGCGTAAAACAAATTATTCCTTTGCATTGTAAAACCAAAAAAATCTTATTGCAGTCTTCTAAAAAAAGAGCTCTCAGTCAGTCACATTACTCACTTACAAATACAAACTTATACATACAACAAGTAGTATTGGGAACGGGACAAGTGTTTTGCAGTGCATTTCAAAGAATGGAATGCAAATGTTGTAATCTCATTACAGCCAATTAGTTAATTAGTAAGTTTTTGATGGACATCAAATGGAAATGGCAAAGGGCGTCTGTTCCCGTATTGCCCTTACTTTCGGCATTCATAATTCATAATACATACACTACGGGATTTTAATGTCCGATATTGTTAGATGGTAGTAAAAGTAGTTCACAGGGCAGCTTTAAATTTAGAGGGAGAGTTGTAATGCAATATTCACGGTAATTAGTTAGTTAGTTAATACATGCAAGCGAACCATTTAGAGTCAGTGCAAAAAAACGAACTAACGTGCACATTTTTTGAACTCAAAAGGCCGTCTAAAGGTAGGCAGAATATTTAATGTACTTTTATACTGCTTTTAAAACAGGAATTTTGATGTGCTTTAGAATCTAAAGTGTGGGATTTTGATGTGCTGTAGAATCTATAACATGAATTTTTTTTGCATAGAGATCCGATCAAGAGCACGAAATTTTTGCTTTGGAATGAAACGGTAACTTTTTCAATGCTTCAAAATGTAGAGGGAAATGCATATTTCTGTGCTTTAGAATCTAACTAGTGAAACTGTATTCAGCTTGGAAATCCAATTCTTCTTTAGCCTGTAATGTGATGCACTCAATCTGGCGCTTCCAGTGTTCAATAGTAATAGCCTATTCTTTCACCCCTGCAAACAAAAAATTACACGCACAAAAAGTGTGCCAAAATCACCATATGATTCCAATATGTACAGAAACATGGTTAGTTTGAATAGAAAGTGTCCAATTTGGAGCCCAAAAAAAGAACCAATCTTGGAGTTGGAATTGTGGATTGCACGAGGCCGCCCGAAGGGCGGCTGAAGTGCAATCTAAATTATACGAGCCATCCGATTTCGGAT
>Ga0210040_10004966_pt1 | contig 17101 bp, 14 predicted proteins | sample CryGeyCG12114_NA_FD_185462 | JGI IMG/M metagenome (GOLD analysis project Ga0210040, IMG submission 185462) | Groundwater microbial communities from aquifer - Crystal Geyser CG19_WC_8/21/14_NA (SPAdes) (version 2) | ecosystem: Environmental > Aquatic > Deep subsurface > Groundwater | place: USA... | reverse complement strand
TTTAAGGTAAAAGAGAAGCTTAAGGGGATGTAGTATAGAGGTAGTACCCTGTGTTTGCATCACAGTGGCCCGGGTTCGATTCCCGTCGTCTCCAATTTGATAACTTACAGTGGCGGTAGCTCAACTGGTCAGAGCACGGAACTGAAGCTTCCGAGGAGTGGGTTCAAGTCCTGCCCATCACATAGTAAACTAGCGTATTTAGGTTTTCTATCGCTGTGATAATGAACTAAGGCAAAAGAGGATGTACGTCTAATTGGTAAGGCGACCGACTGTAAATCGGCAGAATAATATTCACTGTAGGTTCAAGTCCTGCCGTCCTCATATTACAGGTGATTTTAGCTCAATGGTAGAGCGCTTCTTTGTGGAAGAAGATATCTCAGTTCAATTCTGTGATTTCACCCAGCTATTTATAAGTACGTGTTATTCGTCAGTTATCAAGAGTTGAGGTAACTACCTGGGAAGGTCCGAGACCCTTTTATGCATGATATATACGACACGAGTCGTGGTAATGGTATAGAGATAATTGATAATACTTCTGATGTATTTATTATCATGACACACACTCCTCATGTATGGTCCTTTATTGTATATAGACATTATCAACTCCTAGGGGACAAGATTCGGCCTATATGACGATCTGATGAATAATGCGTTTAATGCTGGTATAGTTTAAGGGTAGAAATCTACCACTCATAACGGTAGTAAGTGGGTTCGAGTCCCTCTACTAGCTTCACCGAGATAGTCATGTATCTCGAGACATCGGAATAAAAATTATCATATATACATATATCAACTAAAAAATGAAGGACATTCTATCAAGCAGCCTTGCTAAGTATTACCTACCTAGCGGCAATACTACTATTACAGCTCATAGCTTTGATGGTGGTGTAAATTCAACAGCATATCTACATGCTACACGACATACTAACACACTAGTTAGCCAATTCTTCGAACCAATCGACGTACTAGCCTCAAAGCCAGTTATTGATGTTACACCTACAACTGTTACAGTAACAGTATTCTATTATATGGTAGAAGAACGAGCAGCACTTAACGCTAACACTATTAATGGACTAGGAGAAGTACTGAGTACAGTGTGGGGACGACCAGTTGAACTACGACTAGTTAAGCTACACTACCCATATCTTAACAGTGATATTCTAGCAGCATTTATCGTAAAGAACCTAGAACACGATCGATTTGAACGAGTTGTATCAAAGATCTTTGGTGTAGCTACACCAGTACGACATGTACTAGCAGAAGATAGCAATCTACCATCACATATTATCGGTATTAAGATTCGACTATCAGGTCGACTTACTACTGAAGCATCACGACCACGTGCTACTGTACAATCAGCACAAATTGGATCCTTTAAGAAGAGTACACGAACTCTGATTGAATCAGGGCGATGTACATCTGTTAACAAGAAGGGTGCTCTTACAGTGCAAGTATGGATGGTGCAACGATCTACAGCTATTTAATAATTAATAGTCTACATAGATAGATCTACTCCCCTCTATAAGTTTTAATAAAGTACAAATGCGACCGGAAGAGATAGGATTCGAACCTACAAGGGCATAGCCCGTCCAGTTAGCAACCGAAGCCACCTCGCCAATAGCTGTGCTCTTCCTGTATTAATGTCTAATTTACCTACTGTATGAGAACAGAAGGATTCGAACCCTCGACAGGCTGATTAAGAGTCAGCTGCTCTACCACTGAGCTATACTCCCGTCTTAGCATATTATCGTTATTTAATTAAGTAACTGACCCCCCGTGACTCGAACACGGACGTCTTCTCCGCCAAAGGGAGACGGGTTACCATTACCCTAGAGGTCATATCATCTGCCCACGAGAGGAATCGGACCTCTGCCTCGGATTTACAAGATCCACGTTCTACCACTAGACTACACGGGCTGTCAAATGATTAAACTAAGTGACAATAACTATAAGGATGATAGCAACAACGCTAGAAGGAATCGAACCTTCGTTACCTGCGTGAAGGGCAAGAGTATTAACCACTATACGATAGCGTCTATAAGATTGTATAACTACGCGAAGGAGGGAATCGAACCCACGATACCAGACCATGAAACTAGGGTGTTACCATTACACTACCTCGCAGAAATTATGTTTATGTTACTTAATCCTCTATGCATATCCTGTACACTTATAAAGGGGAGTAAGTAAGGGATGTGTTATTATGCTCGAGGTCGTAGACATAGTGCAATAGGTCCTACCATAGCTAGTAGTAGAATGATGCTAGCTAGTAGTAGCCATAGTGTACCGTATGTATATAGTCCTTGTCCAACAGCTTCGATTTGTAGATATGGTGAGAATCCTGTGTCAGCGTTAGCTCCTGTAAAGGCCATGTGTACGTCAGAGTTAGTAATAGCTGTGTTTACACCTAGTAGTAGTCCGTTAAGGTACGTGAATAGACCTAGAGGTAGTTCACCTGCTTCAGTTGTAGCAGCAGGGATAACTGACAGAATTTCAAAGAAGAATACTGTTCCAACAACAAATCCTAGAGGTAGGTTCTTTGTGTATTCTCGACCTACAGATACGATTTCTGAGATTGATACGTTAAGCATCATAACCACAAATAGGAATAGGATAGCAATAGCACCTACATACACAATAAGATATGAGATACCTACAAATCCAACACCTAGTAGTAGTAGATATCCTGCAGCGTTAACGAATACTGAGATAAGGAATAGCACAGAAATTACTGGGTTTGCTGATGTAATAACAAGAACACCTGATAGTACAGCACCAAAGGCAAGTAGATCTAGTAGTAGTGTGTTCATAGTGTTAAATTAGATATAACGGCAACATATAGGCTTTATATGTTCAACTAGCTATAATACTTATAGGGAGTCAATTAAATGCCAATAAACAAGAGGTCGAGTAAAGACTGCCTCGAGTAGGATAATACCATAGTCGCTAGAAGGAATCGAACCTTCTTATCGATATTAACAGTATCGCGCTCTAGCCATTGAGCTATAGCAACGGATATGGTTACTTCAAATCTCTATCAGGTGAGCAGGGTTCGAACCTGCACAAACTCGCACCCAAAGCGAGCGTCCTACCAAATAGACTTCCACCTGTTACCCACTTTTAGTAACCTCTTAACTTGTAAAAAGGGGAGTAGAGATCAGTCATAGCAATGATGGTTATGATGATGATCGTGATGATGTTGATGGCAGTAGTACTAGTGCTGACAGGTATACTAGTACTAGTGATAGTCCGTAGCTATCGAACACTGTGTCTGTTGTACCGCTAAGTACAGGTGCAAATAGTAGGAAGATTAGCGACACTAGCCCTAGTACAATGTATAGAGCGTATGATGTAATAACACCTGTGTCGTATGAACCTACATTTCGTCCTGTATCTGTTAGAACTGTGCTAAGACCGTATGGTCCTGCTAGTTCGATAACACCACGGTCAATAACCTTAGAGATAGTTAGACCTTGTCGTAGAGCTGCACTGATAATGAAGCTGTTGATTAGTGCATCCCAGTACCACTTGGCGTTTAGGAATGAGTATACAGCATACCCTAGTCGTCCGTTAGTTAGACTGATTGTAAATGCAGGCACAACATGGTATAGATATAGAGCTAGACCTGCTCCGAATAGGCTACCAATAGCAGGAAGTAGCTTTAGTAGTAGAGGTAGACCGAATTCAGCTTCAATCAGAGTGATGTGGTCAGGGTGTTGGAACAGAGCTGTTGATAGGAAGTCTGTACCTACTCCAACATACATGTCCTTTGCAACGTAACCGAATACAATTGACATGATAGATAGAATTACGAGAGGGATTACAATGATCATAGGTGCTTCGTGAGCGTGTAGATAGTCACCCTTAGGTGCATTAGGTGTTGTGAAGAATGTCAGTGAAATCAGCCGGAATGAATAGAAGGCCGTAAACACAGCTGAAATAGTACCTAGCCAGTAGGCAATTGTACCTGATACTTCGTATTGTCCTAGTGCTACTTCAAGGATTAGATCCTTACTGTAGAACCCTGTCATAAATGGCAGAGCCATCAGTGATAGAGATCCAATTAGGATTGCTGTGTATGTAAAGGGTAGGAAGTTCACTAGACCTCCAAGTCGTCGAAGGTCTTGTTGGTCAGCCATACCGTGAATTACGGCACCAGCAGCAAGGAATAGTAGTGCCTTAAAGAAGGCGTGGTTTACTAGGTGGAACAGAGCTACGTTGTATTGTGATAGCCCTACTGCCATAAATAGGTACCCCATTTGTGAACATGTACTGTAAGCAATAACTCGCTTTAGGTCGTTTTGTAGTAGACCTGTTGTAGCAGCGAAAAATGCTGTAAGTGCACCTACCCATGTGATAACTACAAGAACTGTAGGTCCGTACTCGATGATAGGAGATGATCGTAGCATCAGGTAAACCCCAGCTGTTACCAGAGTAGCTGCATGGATCAGAGCTGATACTGGTGTAGGTCCTTCCATAGCGTCTGGCAGCCAAGTGTGAAGAGGGATGTTAGCTGACTTAGCCATAGCACCGATTAGTAGTAGTAGTCCAATAACTGTAATAGCAGTTTCGTTGATGTATGGTGCTACTGTAAATACAGATGCGTAATCAACGTTACCGAATACCCAGAAGATAGCAAAGAATCCAATTGATAGGAACATGTCACCAACCCGGTTAACTGTTAGAGCCTTCATACCAGCCTTGTTAGCTTGCATTCGTGTATACCAGAAGTTAATAAGCAGGTATGATGAGATACCGATACCTTCCCATCCAATGAATAGGATTAGGTAGTTGTCACCTGTTACTAGAACTAGCATGAAGAATGTGAACATAGATAGGTATGAGAAAAATCGTTGGTTGTGAGGATCTTCTGCCATATATGAAATAGAGTACAGGTGTACTAGTGATGATACAACTAGGACAGGGAGAAGCATCGACACTGTCAGGCTGTCAAATAGGAATCCCCATTGTACTAGCATGAATTCAGAGTCAATCCATGTACCTAGAACGATAGATACAGGTGATCCTGATAGCCCAACTTCGTAGAAGGCCACGATAGCTAGAGCTGCTGATGTCATAAGACATCCTGTTGTGATAATGTGTGCACCTGTCACACCGATAGATCGTCCTCGAAGACCAGCAACGGCTGATCCGAACATAGGAAGAGCAAGAATAGATAGATACATTATGTTCGTAGAGTGATGTTACCTCGTAGTCGATAGAATGCTACTACAATACCTAGACCAATAGCTGATTCGGCTCCAGCAATAGCGATAATATAGATTGAATATGTTTGTCCAATAATATCGTCGAAATTGTATGAGCTCACCAGTACCAGTAGTGTTACCGCTAGGAGCATTAGCTCAATAGAGATAATCATTAGAATGATGTTCTTTCGGTTCATGATGAAACCTAGAATTCCAATAAGGAATAGTACCAGAGCAAGTGTCATTCAATACTGGTGATTAATAACGTCAATGCGTTGTATATGATGAGCAGGGTCTATAATGGTAGACAATCCTATAATATAGGACTTTCTGATTGCACAAGATACCTTGTGATATGTCAATAACTAACCAAAGACACTATATTTACGATGTGCATTATGCAGACACTATGATTAGTATAGTATAGTCATCTTACCATTCGAAGATCGATACGTAAGGATTGCATAATGTGATTTGACGAGGCAGAGCGGGTTCGAACCGCCATAACCCTCCTTGACAAGGAGGTTCATTGCCAATTATGATACTACCTCTGGCTTGCTTTTAAAGGGGAGTAACGCTAAGCGTTGTATAATGTGATGTGTCAACCTATTAGACTGGTCGTACCGGTGAAGGTGTGTTTGTACCGTCGGCTGATGAGTTTTCCATCATACCGATTAGAGGCACAAGCATTACGAACCATAGGAAGTATGCTAGTGTAGCAACTGCACCAACTGTAATGTATGGTTCTTCGGCGTGTTGGCTTCCAAGGAACATTAGTAGGAAGAAGATACCTACAAATACCCAGAAGGCGATTCGTGATAGAGGTCGGTGTACGTCTCCTCGTGCTCGTCCGTCGTCTAGTAGAGGCATAGCTAGAAGGATTAGCAGTGAACCTAGCATTCCAACAACACCTAGTAGCTTGTTAGGGATAGACCGTAGAATTGCGTAGAAAGGTAGAAGATACCATTCAGGCACGATTGACGGTGGTGTTTGCATTGGGTTAGCTGGGATATAGTTGTCACTGTGTCCTAGTAGGTTAGGTGCATACATTACAATAGCTGTTAGAGCGATGAAGAACAGGAGGATTGTGATAAGATCCTTGAAGATGTAGTATGGGTGCATTGGTGCCTTGTCAGGGTTTGAGCTAATTCCTTCAGGGTTTGAGCTACCGTGTGTGTGTAGTGTAATCATGTGCATTACTGCTAGAGCTGCTAGAACAAAAGGTAGTAGATAGTGAAGTGAGAAGAATCGGTTCAGTGTAGCGTTATTTACAGAGAAACCTCCCCAAATGACAAACTATTATAATACTATTGTAGTATGTCTTACTATTGCTAGTAAGTTTAGATCATATCATTACCGTATTCCGGTATAAGGTACTCGTGTTGTATAATACAATGATCGTTGAACCCTTTATGGGCTGCTAGTTCCCTAAGTGAATAGAAGTCCTAGCATTTCGCGTTTCGCGTAATCTGTACTAATACAGATGTACGAACTCACACTTATCTATGGTAGTTGTAGATCCTTAAATCGCCGTACTAGCTTCATTTGTTCGATCCATCGCATGTAGCTGTTAAGCTTCAGACCTGTTAGAGGGTGTAGCCCTGAGAATGAGAAGAATGATACCACTGTTGTAAGGTCCTTTACAGATGTCATAACTAGTGTGTTATAACCGTCTGATGTATGGATCTTTACGCGAGTCTTAAATAGAAGTTGTAGTGCTTCAAATAGAACAAGATGTGGCCGTTGCTTTAGGCTGAAGCAGAAATCACCGTTGGCCTTGATGTGGAATGACCCTTCGGCGATTGTAAAGCCAACAACCCAATTGGCAAAGAATGGCAGACCCAGGTATTCTACTGCTGTTAGAGGTACAGGGTTCATAGTACGTACGTCAGCAGGAATATCTGAATACAGTGTGATTCCTGTGTTAAGTACGTACATAGCTCGTTCGAACTGAAGCCGTCGTGCGTTTGTAAGGAAGAATAGGCCGTGGTGAATGAGAAGTGGGAATAGAATCTGTTGTAGATCTACACGGTAGATGGTGTAAATGGCTGTTGTGTTATGTGTAGTAATAGAACCAATTTGCAGTACTGAATGAACATACTGCAGTGTAGGTAGATCTGCGATATCTAGTCGAAGATTCAGAGTGATTTGAATATAACCACTAGTATCACGGTTAACACCAATGTAGCCATCTCCGTCGATTAGTCCCACAAACATAGATAGAAAGCTGTATGGAATCTCTAGCCACTTGCCCTTATCGTAAGGGCCAAGTACTTGACGAATCATCAAAGCCTTCTGCTTAAGTACACCAATTGTTGGCAGCCCACCTGAGATAAATAGCTGGGCTGTAATGGATAGTACAACATAATAGATAAGTGTTGTGGAGAATTGTGTTAGATCTGTACCGATCCATGGAATGGCTGATAGCATATTTGTAATTACAGTAGCTCCCCATAGAGACATTTGTCCGTAAGGAAGTACGTACAATCCATCTATTTATCTATATACTACTGCAGTGTATGTAATAGTCGACGTTCAGTATAGATAGTAGTTGTACCTAGTCGGTTAGTCAATCCTCCCTCTAGTAGGTTTCTGGCTAACGTCATTCTAGGCCTTGAATGATAAAGAATCACATGGATCCGACTGTACATTAAGCACCATTTCAGGCACCCACAAGTGACCCAGTCTGTCGCGATTGTTCATACAACCGACGGTCTGAAGAGCTGATACTCCCTTTAACCGTTTTCACTCGTATCGCCATTGGGACTAATATCCCAACAACACCCCTGTCAGGGTATTCACGGCTGTAGCCCCTTTTCTCTATGAAGATTGTTAAGGGGGAATACCGTGTGACTATGATAAAGACACTAAATTTAAGTGTTAGCCTTTCCAATTAGAGTAACTTGCCATACCTTCTTGATAACACCTGATCCTGCCAGTGCTCGTCGAACTGTCTTTTCGTTACAGTTGCAATATTCTGCAACCGCTGGAATAGTTCGAAGAGTGATGTTGTGTGATCCGTTGGATAGTACAGCGTTGTCTACACGGCTAACAACGTAGAGGTTGGCTACTGTTGAGTTAACAGATACCTTTGCACGAGTATCTGGACTCATAGGTGGTTGCGCATTTGCGGCTACTCGGATACGTTCGATAGTAGCTGGTGAAAGCTTCTTATCTCGATTCAGAGAACCGATGGCTTCTCGACGTTCTGACGAATAGTTGATACGCATCTTAAGCTTAGTAGCTTGAGTGTGTGTCACGCCAAATGTGTTACCTGCTTGTGTAGCAATGTTGTATTCAGGTAGTAGTAGTTGGATATAGTGATCCTCCATGGATAGGAGTGTTCGGTTATCTTCGCTAGTGACAAGACTGGGTACAGTGTCAAGAACCACAAACGCAAAGTTTGCTAGCCCGTACTTCTGTACAGCAGCGGCTACTACCTTGCTACCTTGTAGTCCGTATAGATGCTTGTAGAATCGCATAGGCATTCGGCCTGTGATAGCACTACCGATATACATATTACCATTCACTAGGTTAATGATAAGGTAGACACCTGCTAGTGGCTTAAGAAAAGCACTGACAGTTGCCTTAGCACCCTCAGTATCTAGATTCTCAAATACCGCCTTGGGCTGTACGTTAATATTGTTAAGATACTTATCACACCGTTGTGATCGTGTTAGTGGTAGTGCTGAAAGGGTTGATAGGTTGTACCCATCTTGGAGTAGGCTAGTAGTGTCCCACCATGTTTGGCTAGTATAATAACCAAGAAATGCAATTGCCATCATAAGCACTAGGATGATTACTCCAATTGACCATACTAGTGTTCGTGGTGCCTTGTATGATCCGTAGTAAAGACCTCGAGCTACGTGTAGATATACAAAGATAAAGAAGAATGAAGCTACGTTCGCGTGAATGTATCGAATTAGCCATCCGTAGTTAACGTCTCGCATAATGTGTTCTACGCTAACGAAGGCTAGATCTACACTAGGTGTGTAGTGCATAGCTAGAAGTACTCCTGTAACGATTTGTGTACCTAGACATGTAGCTAGAAGTGATCCGAAGTTCCAAGCATAGCTAAGGTTTACAGGTTGTGGTGAGTCACCTACATAGCTGTTAACGATTGAGAGTAGTGAATTGCTCTTAAGTACTCGCATTGTAATCGTCAATAATAGGGTCTTATAGTCTTACCTCAAAGGCTTTAATATCAATTAGCGGTCTCTGCGCTGTTTTATGTACAAAAAGTACCATAAGCCCAAGAGGACTTGAACCTCTACAAACACCGATATCAACGATGCGCACTACCAATTATGCTATGGGCTTAGTAGTCGTCTGCTTATAATTATCAATTTAATAAATAAACAAAAAGGGGAGTAATGCGTAGTATACTACGTCATAGGGACGATGTCGAAAGCTACTAGGATACTTGGGACTAGTACTACCAGCGCGATGGCAACAGGTAGCATACCTGTCCAACAGAATACCATTAGACCATCGTCAATTTTTGTTATTAGCTGCTGCACGCTATCATTGTCTCTCGACAATGTTCAGACTATATCATTAAATTAGGGCAGATAGTCGTTGAACCTTATATAGGTTTCGTATTGTCTATGTTAGACCTTTACGAGATTGACCCTGTTGTGTAGCGACACGAGTGATATCGCATTCGAGGCAGAGTAGCCCGGAACCATACGAATAGGAAACAGAATAGACATGTCTTAAGTCCTAGTACAATACTTTGCAGGTTAACGAAAGTGTCGTTAATAAATAGCTCCGGCATGTTATAACCGCCGAAGAATAGAATAGCTGTCAGTGTTGACATTAGAACGATTGAACAGTATTCTCCTAGGAAGAAGAATACGAAGATCATACCACTGTGTTCAGTAAAGAACCCAGCTACTAGTTCTGATTCCGCTTCAGGAAGATCAAATGGTGTACGGTTAGTTTCCGCTAGAGCTGAAATAAAGAATACAATAAATACAGGTAGCAGAGGTACTACGTACCAGATGGCTTCTTGGTTTTCGATAATTGTAGTAATGTTAAACGATCCTGTTAGTAGAATTACTGTAAGAATAGCTGAGCTTAGTACTAGTTCATATGAGATCATTTGCGCTGTTGATCGTAGTGATCCTAGGAATGCATACTTTGAGTTAGCAGACCATCCAGCGAATAGAACACCATAAATACCGATAGACGAAATAGCTAGTGTGTAGAGGATCCCAAGAGGGAAATCGGAGATAGCAAGACCAGCTCCGAATGGGATAACACCCCATCCAAGAAGACTGAATACCAGTGTAATAACTGGTGCTAGGAAGAATAGGCTAACAGTAGCCTGTGCAGGCACAACTGTTTCCTTAACCACTAGCTTCAGGGCGTCAGCGACCTAAAATTAACATTGTCGAGGACTTGTATAGTAATAATGACCCTTATAGGCCTTGCGCGTGTTGAGCTTACCTGTTAGTGTTGTAGAACCCATCTTCATGCTTGTGGCTGCTAATCGAATGCTTCGGAAAGAAGAGCCAGCTACAGGAGTAAGGGATGATTCTTCGTATACGTACACCTTAATACCGTTAGCTTCCGCAGCGGCATCGAGAGTTACCACACTAGGCCCCACGCCATAGTTATGGTTCTTGGAACCCTTAGATCCCTCACTCTTGCGTGCACGTACTTCATCAGAGTCCTTATGTCAGTGCTAGACCAATCTTAGACCGAGTTAGGTTAGATACAGTATTGCTACATGGATCCGTATATGCTTGCATTTCGACATTGAGAAGTGGGTTAAACGTCATTAGATAGTAGTCCTTTCGACCCTTTAGTTCGTTATGAGGACACACCTCTACAACTGTAATACTAAAATAGCGCCAACCGAAAGAATTAATGAAGAGGGCTAGAAAATTACTAGCCTTACCAGTGTTATAATAGTGGTACTTGAATCGTTGACCAAGGTTAACAGATGAGCCATAGTATAGGCGGAAAGGAAGGAAAGTGATTTTGTAAATACCACTAACTCCCCACCACTTACCATAGAATGAAGCAATGTTACCAAGTATAACAGAACAATGGTCGACGCTCTTGTGCTTCTTAAATCGGTTAATTGAAGGCCAAGACTTGAAACGGATAATGTGGGAGTAGAGCTTACCCGCTTCAACAAAGCTAAAGGCGCTACAGAGAAAGAAAGGACGTACTTTTTGTTAATGGATAGGATCATTATTACCATGATCAGTCCAAGTAGGATAACGACAATTGACAAAAAATCTCTTTTTTGTTTAGATCATATAATCATCTAAAGATGCAGAACGTATGATCGTTGAAGATCCTTATATAGTTTAACTATACATAGGTTTCCTGCTGATTGTCCTGCGTTAGGGGTTTCCAGCAAAATAGTTCTGTTTACATTCCTAAGAATGACAACCACTCGCTATACTTAATGGTTGCAGTACCCCATAGTACCCTACCTTGTTTGGTCCTACACGTCGTTGCATAGCAGCTAGTACCTTCCGTTCAATAATAGTCATAAAGGCTACTGACAGAAGAATAGGAACTAGAACAATAAGTACTTCCAGAAGGTTGTATAGAGTTGTTAGAATTGTCATGATATGTAGTGATTTAAGTAGAGTTGAGGTACTCGATACCATGGATAAACACCTACCAATTGGCAAAACCTAAGTGGCGATGAATCATACATAGTAGAGTCTATGATTGTGAGTCAAGCCAGCTAAGGTACTTGTCTAGTGATACAGCTTCTACACAAATAGGCATGAACCCGTGGTATACTCCACATAGTTCTGAACATTGTCCGTAGAATGTACCTTCTCGTTGTGTTAGTACTGATGTTTGGTTAAGCGTATGATGTTATCATATATAAATATGTCAATAATTTTCATTATTGCCCAGACTATATTTTCTAGGTAGTTGGTTTATTAGTCGTTGAGCTTCTTTATCAGAAGTTGCTAATTATTAATTGTTAAGTTTCTAGCATGTTAACCAATATTAACGCTTAAACTACTATTACGGGGGTAGGCTGATTATTAGCGAGTAATGGTTGTGATAAGATATTGCTTCTGAAGCTTCTTACCACTGTTTACGTACCGCTCAATTGACTCGGGTGTAGCTGTGCTACCGATATGTGATAGAATATCCTTGTATGTCCGATGTTGTGTAGTAGTACCTAGGATAGTGTCTTCAAGAAGATACTTAGGAGACTGTACAATAACAGATCGGTTACCTGCTCGGCTAGCCATGTCATCCTTGTAAACAGGGTTCATAACAAAATAAACAGGTGTCTTGTCAGCACCTACTAGTACAATATGTTCAAGGTTGATATATCGACGAATATACTTGTTGTCTGTCTTACCATCAATAACCATAGCTGCTTCTCCGGGTGATGTGTATGTTCCAAAAGGAGTCACCTTGTCTGCATGGATAGCGTATAGCTTTCCCGGTTCTAGAGTTTCAAGATTAATACCACTAATAGGGTCCGAAGTATTAAGCCAACGTTGAGATGGTACACGATCCTCCATAGACCGGTTAGGATCAACCAGATACACGTCACCAATTACAGGAGAGTGCACGTAACGACCAATTAGATTAAGATAACGTACAACTGATGCTCGACTAAGGCCTAGCATTAGCGCGGCTTGGTTAATAGATGAAAACTGGTATACTTCATCGGTTGATGTAGCAGTAATAGCTACTCCATCTGTGTTTGCGTCAGTATAACCAGGATGCCAAGCCATAAACGGGAACACAATAGTATGTCCTCCGTTAAGAAGTGGAAAGTGATAGGTTAGTAGGGCTTGTTCAAAGATACGAGCCTCGAATTGTGTGAATGATCGTAGAATGTAAGCTTCTTCATCAGTAAGTGAGATAGAAACAGAGTTAGTATATTCGAGCATGTAATTAGTAGTATTAACCAGCAGTGACCAGGTGAAGTTAGCCCAACCCAGAGGCACGGCTGCACTGTATAGTGTTGTAGTAGCTCGCTTAGTTGGCACGTTAAAGTGATACTTCAGCCGTGTGGCTAGATTAATAGCTGATCCAATATAAAACAGACCTGTGGCGGTGTCCATAAACATATAACAACCACTCTTGTTACTAATATCTCCACGGATATTCTTGATACCTTCTTGTGAAACTGTAGTAGAAGGACCTAGCACGTGAGGGTTATTCTTACCGTTTGCAGGAATACTGGTGTCTCCAGCTAGTGGTTCAAGAAGCCATGCACCACGTTCCATAAGATACTTTCGAAGAGATGAATCTTGAGGTAGACTTTCAATCATTGAAATTAGGACAGAACGACCTGCAGCAATATTTGGAGTTTCTACCCAAGGGATGTTAGTCTTATTAGAAGAACCTTCAGTTGTTTGCTCTGAATTTACATTACTAGTATCAGTAATTAGAATCGCTGAATTCAGTCCGTAATAAATGCTTGCGCATTCAGTAATAGTAGCTTGGTTAAGCGTGTTAAGGGGCGCATTATACATAGTACGTCCCGGTGTACAGTCAATCTTTAGTCCTAGTGATGGTACTGCAAAGTCATGAATTACGTCGGCTCCTGTTACTACAAATCGTACGTGTGTGTCCACTGGTAGTACTACTCGGTTGTCAACGTCTAGAAGTCGAAGTTGTCCATCTTCTAGATCTGAGTCAGGGATCATGTAGCTATCGAATTCGATTGATTCTCCGTCTTCGTTTACAAAGTCGCTATATTCGTATGACCAGTACCATTGGTGACCAACAGCCTTAATTGTCATAGCAGGAGAGATAACATCGTCCATAAGGTAAAGAAGCTTGAATGAAGGGAACGCGATAGCGATTAGGATGAACGCTGGAGTAATTGTCCATACTAGTTCAATAAGAGTACCGTGGTTTGAGTACTTGTGTGAGATAGGGTTAGCAGTGCTGTTGTAGTTGATAACTGTTGATCCCATTACCCACATTACACCAACAAAGATAAGAACTAGATAGAAGAAAATAGCGTCGTGTAGTTCTGTAATACCTTCGAATGTAGGGGTTGCACCGTCTTGGAATCCGATTTGCCATGGTTCTGCTGCGTCACATTGAACGAAGACTGACCAAATAAGTGACCATAGTGAGTTGGCCATTGAATTGACCATGTGAACTAATCACCCATACCCCTTTCTTAACATCTGATTACATATATAATAACCAGAGTCTCAGCACTTTACCCATCGATGTGATGATTATACAATGCCGACAGTGGGTGTCTATTGTTACTATTAAATATCATCAGGGTACGAGAGATGATCTTGATCCTGATGTATACATAAGGAATAGTTGAATCGAACAACTGCTACCATTGTGTAAAAATGGGGGTCTAACCACTGACCTAATCCCTTATTAGATACATTACTTTAACTGCTATAACACACTTATATTGCTTTAGGGATGAGCGGAATCGAACCACTGCCAGAGGTTTTGGAAACCTATATACTAACCGTTATACGACACCCCTATAGTTATTATCAACATGAGCAATATGAGAATTCATAGGGAGTCGAACCCTAGCAGTACAGAGTTGCAGTCCGTCAGCGAGTAACCGCTCGTGAACTCATTATAACTATATAAAGTATTGACGCCCTCTATGCTAGATGTCTAAGATTATAGCTATGCGCTTATAGCAATGTGTATTACCATGTATTGAGTTATTTTCGTGCCTAGCACTATTGAGACTTAACAGTACAAAAGGGGAGTAGACTAAAGAATTATAGGAATGTGTTAGAACACTCCGTCTGATCCCCAGATGTATACAGCTGCGTATAGGAATAGCCAAACTACGTCAACGAAGTGCACCTTCTCCCACCTACTTAGCTGATAGCTTATAGGCCATGTTTTCATGAATGTAGGGTCGTACGATATCAATAAATCGTCCTGTAGAGCCAGCCCAGATATAGATACGGTTACGTCAATGAATGGAACACTTAAGACCATACTTGTCCTTAAGTACATTAAGAAGACGCATTACGTCTTCTTGCGTAAAGGAATTAGTGCTAATATGGATACCTGGCCCTGTCCACCCACCGTCATCCATAAACCAATAAGTCATAGCAATTGGTGTTAGTAGTACATCAATGTTCATAGGAATGACCTTTACACCGTTAACGTACCACGCAGAGTATAGAGGGTTCCAAGCAGAAAGTGACACAGTAGTGAATTGAGCCCAAGTGTAGGTTACACCCTTGATAATACTAGTACCATTAGACGGGATTGTCATCAGTACTAGACCTGCTTCTCGGAATAGATTAAACACGTGTAGTAGGTAACCATAGTGAATAGTACCTTGAGCAAACTTAAAGTAAGTACCACCACCCTTGTACTTCTTTACCAGGGTACCATCACCTAGCATTAGACCTACCATAACTTGTTCAAGATAATCCTTACCACCAGCATTCACAGCTAGTGGTAGTACGGCCATCATTTCTAGAGTTGAGAATAGTGTATTCGTGGGTGTTAGCCAAACATTATTATTATAGGCTACTAGGTAACATGACAGTATTACCAGCATGATAGTAATAAAAAATCGCTTCATGGAAGGGGGAGTAATGTGTGAGTCAGATTAGAATACTCCATCTGAACCCCAAATGTATACTGCTGCATATAGGAATAGCCATACAACGTCTACAAACATATATGTTATCGTTACTTTGTCAGTAACACTATGATTCTCATCATAGACCAGACTATATCATCATGCAATTGCATGTTGAGTATACTTGACACTTACCAGTGTTAGTCGTTGATCGTGTTTATTTAACACGAAGCATGTTATGTCAGTGACACGTACACGCTGTTTAAACATTAGGCACTTTGATATATTATTCATGCCAGTAAAGGATAGAGGCTTCAAACCCAATGTGGTGGTCTGTTGTTAGGTGGTATGCATAGATCCGGTAGGCACCTACAGCAATAAATGCAGTACCAACAATTACGTGAATACCGTGGAATCCTGTAGCAAAGTAGAAACATGTACCGTAAACACCGTCACCGATTGTAAATCCAGCGTTAGCGTATTCGAATCCTTGTAGACCTGTAAATACAACAGCTAGTACTACTGTTAGTACTACACCTAGGATTGTAGCACCTCGGTTACCGTAGATTAGTGCGTGGTGAGCGTATGTCACTGTAGCACCACTTGATAGTAGTAGAATTGTGTTAAGCAGAGGTACTGCAAATGGGTTAAGAGCTTCGATCCCTGCTGGAGGCCATTGAGACCCTAGTTCAACAGTAGGTGCTAGTGATGAGTGGAAGTACGCCCAGAAGATGCTTACAAAAAAGAATGCTTCTGTAACGATAAATAGAGATACACCCATTGTTAGACCCTTTTGTACGATAAGTGTGTGGTCTCCTAGGTATGTACCTTCTGTTGTAATGTCTCGGAACCATAGTGAGAATGCGAAGATCACTGATAGTAGTCCTAGAACTAGAAGTTCTGATCCGTATTGGATACCGTTAAAGTAAAGAACAGCGCTTACAAGCATTGAAAGAACAGCGTTAGCTGTTAGAAGTGGCCATGGAGATGGTTCAACCATATGGAATGGATGAGATTGGAATTGTGGCCGTGGTAGTGATAGTGCTGTCATCGATTATAATTATATATTACTAGATATGCATTAATGCATTAATTGGTGCAAGGCTAAACCACTGCTAGCGACTCTGAACGTAGAACTTAATCCACTTCATTTGGCTGTGCTTATAATTGTAATAGCTCTTAACAAATACTAAACTAAGCTATAGGCACCATAGACGGCTCAGAATATATTTTTGTATATATGCTAGGAGGGTAGTGACTCGGCCTTATGATTTAATAAGTCATAGATGCTCATGTTTTTACAATTCCAAATATATAAGTGTGGATTATATTCATTCTCACGTGAGAC
>Ga0210040_10004965_pt1 | contig 17102 bp, 12 predicted proteins | sample CryGeyCG12114_NA_FD_185462 | JGI IMG/M metagenome (GOLD analysis project Ga0210040, IMG submission 185462) | Groundwater microbial communities from aquifer - Crystal Geyser CG19_WC_8/21/14_NA (SPAdes) (version 2) | ecosystem: Environmental > Aquatic > Deep subsurface > Groundwater | place: USA... | reverse complement strand
ATGATATTCTATATAATCAAGTAATTTCTAATGCTTTGCGTTTGGGTACATACAGTATAGTAATAAAGTGGCTTGATAAAATCATCTTTAAGTTCATTTTGTTGGTCTATTTACAAAAAGAAATAATAGTTATTCGATTTAAATTTTATTTTCTGTTAATTCTCCTAATTAATGACTGTGTATATAGTTTGTGTAGCAGAACTTACTCCAAAGTATTTTTTGAAAAGATTCACCTAAAAAGTAGACTCACAATCAATTCTCAGATCTTTAATTATGCTGGTTTTGAACGCTTCGTTTTTAATATTTCCACAAAAACTGCATGCGTGTCTATGCATAGAGTTCAGCATATTTATCTAAAAAAAACAATACTAAAGAGAAAGACAACTCTTTCATTTATTCAGCAATTCTTTTTCAACCAATCAAATCTTACTAGTTCACAATAAGCCATAATTCACATGTATTGTGAAGAGTCAAGAAGAAACAGTAGAGGGTTAAACTAGCAGGGCGTTATGCAAATGAACTAATGCAGATAGTTTTTTAGAAGCTTTTTTAGCATTAAATCTAACATCTTCATAAAATAAAACATTAACATTCATTGGTTTGCTCAAGCTCAATTGTATTCTTAATCTTAATTCTTGCTTTAAAAAAGACAATCTTGAGAGCATTGCAGATGTGCACTTAAAATGTAAACCAAGTTTGTTTTTCGTCCTCAAGTCCGTGGGATACAAATGTCAATTGCGAGCTTTTTTGGAACATGGAGGAGAGGGAAAAATTATTTGAAGAATCTGTAACAGCCAAAAAAAAAATGAGCGTCTTACTTAGGTACATGATTTTACACACATGCGAGCATGCATGCGATATAACGCCATGCATGCATAATGCATTGTATATGCCTGCTGCATTCACGCACACGTACAGCACTTGCTTATACCTATCCATTGTTAGCTAGCGTTAGCATTGAAAAAAAAAAACGTTTTAGGCCGCCTAACACTGATGATACTCCACCTCGCACTCTCCCAGGCTTTGTTGTAAAGATGTGAATAGAATACTTCTTTTCAGATAATTTTTACTTTTTTTCCTTATAATAATTGTGATGTTGTTCGATCTTTAATTTAGAGCGGATGATTTATTGATGCTTTAAAATTTATAGTGAGCCAATTGTGATGTGATCAAGCAACATAATTACTGTTTAGAATAAAATTGTTGTGGGAGAATTTCGAAAATGAGGAAGATAATTTTAATTTCGGATAGTATTTCATTTAAATGTATAAATAGTAGCCAATTTCGCGAACAATAATGAATATTGCAAATATTGTGGCAATTAATGCAGAAAATATTTGAACAATAAGCGCTTTCGCTCACACCTACTAAATACAAACTCCAACGGGTTCCGGGTTCACGATTTAAAGACCCTTTACAATGCTAAGCAACGTAAGAAGGAAGAGATTCAGGATATACATTGTTGGTAAAAATAATTAAACGCCCCGCCAACGTGTCTTCACATATCTTAGTACTTAATTCACTTAAGAATTTAATGAATATCTGAAAATTTTAACTAAACTTTACAATTATTTTAATTATCTTTATCTGCTTAAAGTTGTTTAAAGTAATTAAATATATTAAATTTTCGCAACGTGATGCATGAATATTGAATATGGTGAACAGATACTAACACTAAATAATTTTACATTTATTTCCTCCATTTCTTGGCTTGCATAGATTGAGGTTTTAGCAGTAACTCTCGCGCTTAACACAGCTGGTGCTCGACTGCATGCATGAATAGTACGCTATTTTTTTCCCACTTTAGAAGTGCACTCAACTTTCCCACTACTTTTACTGACTTAATGTTTTTGCCATGTTTCTAGCAGAGAGGTTATCTCTGAGTGGATATTTATGTTTACAGAAAAAGGAGACAGTTTACTAGCGGTCAAAAACGCGGCCACTTTCGCTCGCTTTCTTCCATATTGTTTACATTTTTCAGATGCGGGATGCAACACGCGCTATATGCTATCTCTATATTCAATGCAGGGTAACGGACGGAGACGTCATATTCCTCCGCTCCAGAAGATGTCGAAGTCAAGAATTTTATATTTGCGTCACTTTCCTTGCGTTTGTCCATGGAGAAAGACATTCTTTTTATTACTCTCGATTGCGCTCAAATTTTGTCCAAGTTTTTGTACCGCGGTTGTGGGATTGCATTTTTCATACACTTTTATGCCTTAGCATGGCGAATCAACAAACTAATTCTGTGCCTGCTCAATGGGGTAACTTTGGAGAGAATGGTTTTGCTTCTCTTGAAATTGGACTTGGACAGCAAAACATGGCTCATTTTATCGAGGGATATCTTAAACCACTGATACCAGTGAGTCCACAAGGTCCAGCTAGTCCTGATAATGGTAAGATTTCTTCAATAATTTTTTTTTAATTCATGTTAATTTGTTGTTTAACATTTTGGTGATATTTATTTGATACCTTTTTGGAAGGCTTCTATTCATTTGAATGGTTCATTTGAATTAAAAAGTAAAAGTTTAAATATTGTTACATGAAATATGCGTCAATCGTTCCAGTGGTCTAAAGTATTACATTGCCCCATTTTTTTTGCAGACACCAACAGGACTTATCTTGATTTGGATTCTAACACATCTATCCAGGAGGGTCAGCAAGCACAACAACAAAATCCCAATATTATAATAAAAAATAATATTGGGGCTAGGGTGACTCCAAATTCAGCATCTAGATTTATCTCTCTGGATAGTTCCACTAAGCAAATTCAAGATAACCGGATTATGGAGCTTCGCAACACGGTTCCCGAACTACCTGTGTTTCCAATTGCTAACAGTGTACGTATAGCAGACTTTCGTCAAGCGTTTTCGCAACTTGGTCGTATCAATGCTGGAGAAAGCCAACGGGTGAATGAAAAAAACAGTATGCAAGCATCAGGTGCTGGAAATTTTCAAAAAATTGGAACTTCGCCGAATCGAAAAGTGTCTCCAGCAAAACGGAAAGATGACAAGACTGTAGCAGCTGGTCGCATTCAAAAACAAAGGAGGCAAAGGTTGAAAAGTATTGACGAAAGTGCGTTTATCACTGGACACGAAGACTCTGGAATGCTACCAAGCTCGCCTTTGATGACTCCGAGAGGAAATAAGACTTGCCATAACCCCAACACGGTGAGCAATTTTTCAAAAGTTCTAATTGGTATGACATGGTTTATACATGGGGTACAGTGGGACCACTGCTACTGATATCCTTATCAGATAGCATTTTAGAGTTGTACCAGTACCATTTGGGTGTGATCAGTATGTAAATTGTATTGAATCAACTGCTGATAAGCATATTTTAATTTTGTAGATCCAGTATGAAGAGCATGCAAGCATGCCACCTTCATTCCAAGGGACGAAACAGTCCCCCCAATCAAGTCAACTTTTTGTTAAGGATTTTGATGATCATTCCTCCTCCTCTACGGACAGTTGTATGAGTAGTGGCTCTCTTGATGACGGCGTAGGTTTTGAACAGCTCAAGGATATGATAGAAAAGCCGAGTAACCGAAACCGGTTCCATGAGAAAGTGCACTCTATCAAAATTGAGAATACGTTGGACTCGCTAGAGCGATTGGAAACTGATCCTTCTACTCCAACGGATAAAATATGTACGACCGGGTCATATATAGATGAACTAGTGAATTTACGAATTTCTGGAATTTCTGAATTGAAAAATAGTCCGATGTCTCCTTCTGTGGACCCGAATTCGTCCCTCCTTCGGCAGCTGAGTACACCACCAAAGCCCGTGAAAACTCCAGCTGTAGCTCAAAGTTTTTGGAAAAAGTGTCCAGTGGCATTGCAACCGGATGCCCCGATACCTAACTCACATGGCCGCAGATTTTTGAGGATGGAAAATAGGCCAAAATATACAACAAGATTTAAACGAGGACTGCAAATCACCATGGCCAATGAAAGCCAGGTATGTTTCCAGGAAAGATAATTTTTATTTTCCATAATGATACACATTAAAGTGATTAGTGATAAATAAACTAAAAAGGGCTTTCCAATTCTATGTAATAGGAAGTGGTAATTCTTCGAGGGCTAGTTCGTAGATTACAAGAAAGAAACGTTAAACTTTCCCAAGAAAATGAATACTTGACAATGATGCAGACTTTAAAAACTGGATACACGTCTTCAATGCTGCCTAAAGTGTCTTCAGTCCTGCTTAATTGTTTCCCTTCCACCTCGGATCCACTAACCAAACAAATGATTGAAGATACTATCTCACAGATAACCCTATGCTACAAGGTTAATGATAGTGCAGGCAAATAAGATCCAGGCGAAATGGCTTCAGGACTTCAGTATTTCACTTTTAAATATAGCATTAATATCAAAATTAACAGTAGTTTTTATCATGCATTACTTCTTTTGATATCATGCTAAAGAAAACGGAATGCGACCTTCCTGCATGCTCTGTTGGTTTTGCAGTGGGTTCAATAATTTGAGTACAGACAAGTAAAGTATCATGATTCATGAATAGTGTCAGATTGCCTATGGTTTACAAGTTATCATTTTATTCAAGTTTTTACTAAAATCCAGATTTACTCTTGGATTCCTTGTTGCTGCACAAGTTTGTATTAGTAAATAAGGTTTTAAAAAATAAATAACTAAAAATCAATAATAAGCCTTTCTTGGTAATTTATTTCTACACAATAACTTATTTAAGAAAACTGGAGAGTACCCACCCAAAAATTGTGCATCAGGTATGTCATAATGCATCACCAATACAATCATTCAACTCTCTTCAGATAGAAAAAAGATATTCATGAATCATTTTAAACCGTTTGTTCGTAATAACACATTGACAAATAGTAGATTGTCACATTTATTCATATTGGGCAATAATTACCATCATATAAACACCACCTAACAATGCGATGATTTCCATTATAGACTGTTTGAAAGTCGACCCTTCTAAAAGTTCTGGAATCACAGACACAGTTGCAATATATATGAATCCTCCGGCAGTGAAAGGCAGAACCCATGCAGTCGCAGCATCTCCTACAAAATGAATGGACAAAGTTCAAAACATGATTCATAACTACGAATATAATATCCCGTTTCAGTTCACCATACCTATGCCTTCAGCCATCAGGGAGACCATGGTTCCTGATAAGGCTCCAAATGCAGTTACTAGCTGGAGCATGATAGCCTAGTTTAATTAAAAAACTGACTTAATAATTGATCTTTGAGACTATAAAATAGACAATCTTAAATTTTTTTGAGCAAAAATACCTTCTTTTTGCTATATCCAGATTGGATTAAAATAGCAAAATCTCCAATTTCATGAGGAACTTCATGAAGTAAAATCGTAAAGGTTGTAACAAGCCCAACAGAGCGCCCCGCAAGGTACGAGGCTCCAATCGCTAAACCATCTGTAAAGTTATGAAGAAAGTCCGCAGCCAAATTCAGAATCCCGGCAACTTTTATTTCACTACTTGCATCACCAAGTGAATTTTTCTCTAAAAGCCAGAAAAAACAGTTCATAAGATGCACTGTAATTAGTAAATGGCGAACACAAAGACAATTATTTACTAACAGTTTACAATGATATCAGAGAGTATACGAACGTCGAACCTTCTTTTTGCTTTTCGGATTTCTTTGGCGGAGACTTCTTGCTACTACCGTCAGAAACTGATTTTTGTTTCTTTTCCGATACATGAGAATGAGAGTGTGTATGACCTCCCTTTCCTTTGATGATTCGAATGATTTTCTCAACCATGAGAAAAGTAATTATTCCAACCAAAACCCAAATTCCTACACTCAGATCATGACCATGAAATTCGGCAGCTAAAGCTTTATTTTTCTCTAAGTCCTCTTCTTCAGTCGGTTTTGGACTGTGGCTGTGACTATGAGAATGAGAGTGTCCCTCAGAATCCGGCCCGCCCTGGGCTAAAATAGCATGGGGTATAAGATGCAAGAAAGCATCCCCCAAAAGACCCCCAGAAGCAAAACTCAACAAAATTTTCAAAAAAGGTTGCTTGTTTTTGGAATTATCCAATGGTATCAAAAACAAAATGAAGAATGGAGCTGAGCTTATGAAGACTGTAGATGCAATTGCATCAAACCATAAATTTGGATTTTTGACAGGTTCATCACTAGCAAAAGAAGAAGCCTTTTCAGGTTTAGATTCCTGCAAAAAATCATAGGCATTAGGCATATTGTAAATGTAACTGTATACACAGATCCTCAAAATTTTAAACGTATATGAATCCATATGAAGGAATGAATGGCAAGTGCCAGTGCTTCTCCCTACCTTATTTTCGTTGGCTTCTCTTGAGTATTTGTAAGCAGCACCGTGGTCATCGTGATGATCATGATGATGTCCATGTCCACCATGATCATGGGAATGTGACCCAACAAGTAAGAATTTTGACTGAAGTACCAAAAAGAAAATGGCAATGGAACACAAAATTCCTAACCATTTCTTGACATTGTATTTCGAAAGCAGCGGCTTCCTCCTAGAAATAGAAGAGCTGCCATTTACTGTACTTGACATTTCTAGTCACATGTATTTGCCAACGCCAATAGTAACAGTTTTGATTCGGCAATTGGAGAGCCTATAAGCCAAATCACAGTTCCTGTTGTCTCGATGGAACACCTGTAATTGGTATATTTAATTAAGTGTAGATCGAGCAGATACATACAGCGGATCAGCGTCGCTGTTCGCTAGGTCAACAAAAAAATCCTAGTTTTTCAGCTTACAAATCAATTTTCGTATGTATGCAACCCTCTGATATTATCCCAGAACACGGCTCTGCGTAGGATCAATCGCTTAAACTAATGCCGGCTTCCACTAGCTACAGGTTGACATACATATGGCACCATTACGGATTTTCCAGATTTGTATAAACAGTTGGTTCGTCTCTTTTAAATAGATAATAGGGCCTCCACGCCACCAGTTTGCAGGTCAAAAAAACTGCACGGAACAATGCTGAGACTACTGTTAGTGAGCATGAGCGAAGCCAGAGAGAAATAGTTATCTATCTGGAATTGAATCTTAAATTGATTTTCCAGCCTATTGTGTTACTGTACCAGTGTACCAAAAGTTGTGGAGTGACAGAACACTTTTTTAATCGATTGTAAATATTAGCACTTCCCACTTTTCCTTACGGCTATGTGCTGTTTATAGTTAAGCTACTAACTAACTAACTTTCAGTGGGTAAGTGGCAGTGGATTCAAAAATGACAAATGGGCCTCCAGTTTCATATCACAGAGACAAATTCCCATTCCATACTATACTCCTCCTTTGCTCTCACTCAATGCTAACGGGTGCAACTGTGTGTATGTTGTGTTAATGGTCCATGGACCAGCCAGCATATCCCATCTCCCAAGTCCAGTAAAAATTTGGCAATTAAACAGTTTACGACTGGCTATTGGCTCATGCAAAACCTCTATACAATTAAAGCATATATATTTCCTAACGTTGTCATTCGCTTCATATTATATTGCATTCTTCCTTCGGTGGAGGGTTTAATAATCTATTCACTGTGCAACTTCGTCCAGGTCCAAGTCCAAACTCATACTATGAACATGAACTCACAAACTATGTGTGTTTGCTTGCTACTTCACAATCGAATCTCAAATTGGCATTTAGAGGATAATGTGGCTTTTCAGCTTCTTTCATCTAATTTTTAATTGCATGAAAAAAATTATTTAATTGCATGTTAATGTTTTACTCCAAAGGTGTCAGAAATATTCACATTCACAGCCCTGTGCTATGACTGCCGACAGGTGCATGTGGAATGTATGGGATGTTTAAAGCACGGGATAGTTGACAACCGTAAACATAAATTACATTGTTTTACTACTTTACATATATAAGATATTACGTGAGAGAAGAATAAAGCTGCATGAAATATTAAATGTTTAAATTCGGCTAATTGCATTTTCGAGGAAGGTCATTTAGGTCAGCTGGCTTTTTAAATCCCACTAGCAATTTATTTGAATGATCTTTTAAAAACATTATAAAGGCTTTGCAAGCTTATATAAGTGGACATGCGTGAGGATTTTGGATATGTGTATATAGTGGTGAGTCGCACGATATGAAAATGAAATGGATATAAGAACCTTTTGTGATTTTTTATGGCCAACGGCACGATGATACAACGACACTACGTTACTACGTATATAGGTACTACAAGCCACCATTTTGAATACGGCTGTTCATGAGGTAAGTTGTGCAATATTTGTCCTCAATTAAAGTATTTTTTTCAACAATTCGACCGTCAGAATTCGAAGTACATTGTTTTAATTTTATTCCGTAAGAAATACTCTAGACTAGACCTATTATAGTTTTGAAGCTGTGGTTTCAATTAAGGGTTGTATGTATATTTTTAAAAGACGATTTTTTTTCTCTTTGTGGTCGTTCCATTTCGTTTCCATAGTACTGCATTGTTTGTTTCATGTACATTGTTGTACTCATTATTGAATGGAGCAACTACCAAGCAAACCAGTTTCTCATTATTACTGAGCGAATGGATTTTTCAGTGTAGCGTTACGTTTATTATTTTGTCGTAAATTCCATCTTACACGAATTCTTGGTTCATTTCGATTTCAGATGACGCAGAAAATGACTTTCTGAATTCATTTGGTTGAATCGAAGAATTTTTCGAAGGAAAGAAGATTTTTGTCACAATGTTAACCATCTCTACTGCCTACCTTTCATTTAAACTAGGCCAAAAGAATTATGGATATATTTAGTGGAAACTCTTGTTTTCCAAAGTTCTACGATTAAGATTCATTGTATCCTATGGGCAGAACAATTTGTCCTAGGAATAAAAATAGAAGTCTTCGTAGTCCAAAAGATTAACTAGAAACGTAACTCAACATAAAATTCCCAGAACATTGAGGTGATCGATCCATTTTCCCCGCTTCTGGACATCTGAGAATCCAACATATTGTCCAGAAAATCATATTCCTGGGAATTCAGAACTCAACCTTTTGTATTGATTTATAAATCAAGGAAGACGCCCTTTCTTAATACCATCACAAGAGGATTTATAGTTAACTAGAGGTGAAAGAGCCCTTCAATTTAATCAAATCAGTTAATTTATATTTGATTGATAGAAGTTTGTGATTCTATTCTAAATAATCTACATCATGATCATGAATTATTAATTAAATTTTGGTCATAGTTGTGGTTGAAATACATTGTAAACATCATAGCATCTCCCTTCGTCATGATGTGAAAACAAAAAAGTTCACTTATGTCTCAGTTGACAGACACACTATTCATTAGAATTAGAAAGCTCCCAAACGCTATGCCCGAGGCCATCCAAAGATAGGAAAGGGCATGCGATAAATTCTCAAGTATTCTGTGCGTAAGCGTTAGGTGCATACGTGGCAGTGGATCGATAAAAACAGGCTTGTGGGTTATGGCAAAAGAGCTTTGGTTAATGAAGTGCCATATAGGCAGGAAGAACTACTGAAAAGTAGGGGGAAGCATTGCTGCGTGCATAGGATCGTTGTGGTTTTGCACTGGGTAATTTGCATGCAAGTAATGCATAACAACCAACTAACTTTACTACAAACTCGTATGTAAACACTTTCAGCATGCAAAATTTAGCATTCATTTAAAAATACTAGATAGTTTCGCAGTTTTAGAACTGCTGTTTGGTCAATCAGGCGGTTTTTAGAGGTCCAATTCCATAGCTCAGGTTAATATCATTAACAAAGTAAACGAGTTAATTTGCGTTGCATTAAAAACTGAAGAAATTGAAATACGTGATAGTATGTACCAAACATTAGTGAACATGAGCACTACGGTGGAACGACTTTGTTGAATTCGGCGTATGTGCGAATTCCTTTGTGTTGAGGTAGCAAGAGGCAGGTAGTAAATTCATGAGGCAATGGGAATAGTTCCAGCAGGGAAATTCGCAAATACATATAAGCAATCATTAGTTTGTCATTTTAAAAATTCCAGGTTTTAATCCAGTTGCATAATGAGCTCGCATTTTTGCAGTTTCATTTCATTCGGGGGAAACCAATTTCGCAGTTGAGAGTGAGTCAGTCGGTAGGATTTTTCATTTCCATGCTGCGTATGCATCTACGCTAGTCGATTGAGTAGTTTTGATTTTGACGTAAGAACTGATTGCAATGAACGAAATTAATGAGGATGAATGATGTACTGATTATCGGATTTATAATGTTGTTAATTTGTCTTTTAATATTGACCTTGACTAAAATTGTATAGAATGGCAAAAATTTGGGGCTATGTGAGAATTAAAACACATTCCTCCTTTCAGTTTCAGTCCATGGAACATTGCCTTATGCTAACAGCAGTTAAATGAAAAATGTAAAAGAAAAAAAGGGTTTCATCTCAGAAAAAACCGAAATTATTTTCGAATATAATTATGGAACTGTGCTTGTTGACTATATGAAATGTATGTACAATGGATATTACTTTGTTTGTTCTTAGATTTGACGAGTAAGATAGCATTTCCATCTTGAGCCTGAGACGCATCTTAGGAAATTATTCAAATTTATTGTTCACTGTGGATCGTATATTGTCTGAAGAAAGTAAGAAATGGTAAGGCAAATCGGCGTGATAATATTGTCTACGAGGCGATATATCATTTTAGATTTTAGTCCACATGGCTGTTGCCTTTCTCTGCTTTAGTACTAACAATTTTTTTGTTTTTTTTAGCCCCGTATAGATCCAGAACGTCTTCTAAAGTGCCTTGACCCCCTATTGGAAACAACTCGAGGTGGTATCAAATCTGACAACGAAGTTGACAAAATATTTGTGTAAGTTAAGCAAACTAAAAACATTTAATTCTTGTGTGATAAAAATTCAGATGAAATATTTAACCTTGCTTTTTATATTTTCAGGTTGATGAACAAATTTTCAAAAAAATTAGTTAGCAAATGTACCTACATTAATATTCTAAAGGCCTCAACTCCATCATCGCTAGATTTGTAAGTATTTATGGTAACTATAACTTCTTTCACTGTCTTTAAATTGAATGTATTGATGGATACACTCAAGGTTTTCTCCATAATTCTAATTTTGCTAATATTTTTTTCAACTTCTCTTATCTTTTTAGATTTATGCAAAGAGGTGGTTGGGATATGGTATATTCTTGGCTGGTAGAAGCAGTAGCGACAAAAAATTACTCATTCCTCGTCGAGGTGGTTTCTTTATTGCTTATGACCCCTGCCACTGTTCAGCGTCTGAAAGAAAACGACTTACCTCGAAGTGTTAAGGCTATTTCTAGGGACTGTGAACACGAAGGTATGTTTACTTGTTAAAAGTTTTGGGTTTAACGTATTATTTGATCTACTTCAAATCTTGAATTAGTTTATCGAAGTTGTGGAATTCATAGTTTGCACAAAGTCATGCATATGGGTCCACCAAAATGATGTTATAATTCTTGCTTCTTCTTTTGTTCATGGACCTTCTATACTTTTTGCGATTATCTGGTCTGCCTAGTCTTGTAAGCAACATTCAAATTGTTAAAAAATTGTTTTTATAATTTCAGAGACTAAATTACTTGCCAAACAACTAGTAGCTAAGTGGATCGCGGTCGCTAAACAAGAAGACAATCCTATGCCACATCAACAATCCATTTCCAGTGCTTCCAGTTTACCCCAGGGAGCTCAATTAACCATAAATTCTGGAAGCCAATCTACCATATCCAGCTCTTTAGCCAGTACCAATTCAAGTATGGAACTTGAAGAAACTATTCCAGCCGAGTTTGATACCAATACATTTGATCTGGGCTCAGCAGATCTGAATGAATTGATGAAGGAGTTGAATCCAGAAGATTTTACAAAGACAATAGACCAATTTTCTCAAGATGCCAATCCTATGGAAGTTACTGCTGCAGACAGTAACCGTCATGCCGAGATGGCTTCCATTGTTCACGGACACCCAAAAGTCACTATTAAAACTGCTGGCGGGGAAGCTGTAGTACAAAACGTGAGTTCCACTATCAAAGTGGACAATGCACCATATTGTCTTGTAACTCGAGACGGGAAACATTACCTAATGAAGCTAAAAGTAGCCGGCAATAATACACCTTCTCAACTTAATGTTCAAGATAGTACTCCTCCTGCGGGAAGTCAAGAAAATTCTGCCTCGTTAGCAGAACCAGGAAATGTGGAAGATACAAAGCCCAAAAATGTATTGGAAACTCGCAAGGAAAATAAAAAGAGCTTCAAAATAGTAGTTAAAAAAGAGAAGCATGAGCTGCAGTCAACAGGAGGAAAAGACCTGAAATTATTATCCAAAAAGAGTAGCACAGAAACCAAGTTGTCTACTTCAAGTTCTAAGAAGAAAGAGAAAAGTGGTTCTAGTTCCAGTGGAAGTAGTAAAAGTCATAGATCTAAGTCCTCATCATCAGGGAAATCAGCGGCTCAAGAAGCCAAGGAAAAGGAGGAGAGACATGAGGCAATTCTGCGAGAAAAAATTAAGCAAAGTAAACAAATGGTAAAGAAAAGGCAGAAAGAAGCTGTGGCAATCAAACAACATGAAAAGGACCAAGAGACGTTAAAGGTGCTGAATCTTGGTCCCGCTCCAAGCATGAAGATTCCTAAAATCCCAAAGAAGCAAAACAGCTTTGCAGACGCCATCGGAATTCCAGGGTCAGGACCAGTTGAAAAGATTGTACCCGTAGCGGACAAATCAAGCAAAGAGAAAGGCGAAAAGACGCCCACGACTGATGTAATTTCTCCAACAACATCAGTGAAGGACAGAAATTCTCCAGAAAAAGACTCTCCTAAACAAAGACGTCACCGCATGAAAGTATTTAATTCTAAAACAAGTAGATCTGATGATCTATTGCGAGATATGACTATGACAGAGACTGTTAAGAATAAAGCGAGTAGTAATGATAATAAAAACGACTCGTCCTCAAAAGTTTCTGTTGAGTCTACTAAATCTCTCATTGACAGTGGTAAATCATCCTCCAGTTTGAAAACTGGGAAAAGACTATCAATCGAGGGAACATTAGAGAAACCGGATGCCAAAAAGGCAAAGCTATCTGAAGAAAAAGTAGAGACTGATAGAATAGCTGCGGCAAGAAAGGAAACTGCGGATAAAAAGAAAGCGGTCATCCAAGAGAGTAGTTTGTTCATGGATACTCTTAATGCCGGTTTTGGCACTGCTCCTAAAGTTGTGAAACGGAAACGTAGGACGTCTTCTAGTGGCAATGAAAAGGAAACAGTTCTCCCACTTACGAAATTGGGGCGATCCGCTTCCAGTCCAAATAAAAAGGATGTGGAGAAACCCGTTTTCAATTTTTACCGGGATACGTTATCAGAGAAAGAGGCTGATGTTCCGATGGAGACTACGGACACTGAGAGTATAGATAGAAATGAGGCTGATCCCAACTTTGAAGAAACCCCGGAGGGTGAACCTGGGAAACTTGAAAACTCAGATGAAGAGTGTGCTTTTGTTCCTGGGGAAGATGATGGGAAACTGAAAAGCGCTCTCTGCATTCATCGGAGCAAAGGGAAACCAAGGAAATCAGTACAATGGAGAGAAGAGGATGAACTAAAAGAAATATACTATTTTGAAATGGATGAGACGGAGAGGGTTAATGTTACAAAGCAGCCTGCAACTACCAATAATGAGAATGTGGCTATAGTTTCAAAGTTTTCACAGATGAAAGAAAAAGAAAAAGCTCAAGAGAGAGTGAATTTACGAAAAACTGGCCTGACGGGAGATCGAATGGGAGAAACCATCGGTTGGAAATCATTGCTACGTCTGTCGTTACCTGATGATGTGAGCATCCCTGTTGTGAATAGCAAGGAAAAGATGATTCAAGAGGAAAGAGAGAAGACTATTTTAGCCTTATTTTTACCTCCTGGTAGTTTGCTGCCGGATTCACCTTTGGAACCAGAAGTCTCTGACAATACAGTTATTGAACGAGAACCAACGTAAGTATATTTGCCCTTATGCTTTTTTCTAGTTAGCGATTGGGCAATTAAAAATTCCAATAATTTTGCTGATATAACAATGTGTCTTTTCTTGTAGAATAATACCGAATGAAGATATTCTAAGCATCACTAAAATTTATGACCATGGAACTCTCAACTGGCCTACCGCAGTCAATGATAAGGGTAATAGTCAGGCTATGAATATGCAAGTAGATTCGTCGAAATTTGGATTCGGCATGAATAGTATTGAGCAGTCTGCTGCTTTGCAAGTGGCTGGAACAATGTTCCCCACTAGTGTACAACCGCCATCTATGGATTTCGGAACTAGTCCTTGGAACCAAGGATTTAATGCACCCCCACCTTCACTACCTATGCAAAATGATCTGTGGATGATGAGTGCTCAAGGGTCCAGATTTCCATCTCCTTTTACAGCACCACCCCCGCAAATGGTCCAAGGGATGCCCGGATCTGATAATATGCTTGGATTTGGAGGCCCTCCTGTTGGTTTTAATAGTTCTGGTACAAATCACAACAATAGAGATAACTTCCGTGGTCAAGGCTTTCGTGGCAGAGGCAATGGTCGAGATATAGGAAGGGATTCCAGGCGTGGGGACATGCACAATAGAGATTTTGGTCACAGGGGAGGAAGAGAGGATAATAGGGATAGAGGCTTCAGGGGCCGGGGCGACAGAGATCGCGGCTGGGATCGTGGTAGAGACGGAGAACGTGAAAGAGGTCGTGATTTTTACCGTCCTCGTGGAGGTGGAGGTACGTAACTGCCACCAATGCTATGGTGCTAGTTTAATGAGCTCTTATTTTTTTATTAATGCAAAGTTGCATGTGCTAATAATGGATTTCTTTTCATTCTGATAGGCAAACGAGAGATCCCATGTAGATTCTTCAGGAGAGGGTTTTGCACAAATGGTGAAAAATGTGATTTCCTCCATGAACCTTCATCTGGTCCACAAGTGAATGGTTTTAGGGGCTCTCGTAGAAGGTCGCCGGATCGAGAGGTTTCTAGTCATGATGGGCCGTCTCGTCGCAATAGTGATGATATTCCCAACAAGTTTTCAAAGCCACCGAGCTCACCTGGCGAAGAGAACTGGGAAGAGGAAGAAGACACTAGTAAAGAAACCCGTGATAATGATTTTTCCAAACCACCAAGCTCTCCAACCCCTGACAAAGAAAGTTGGGACGATGTGCCGTCTAGTGAAATGGTTACTAAAGAAATCCCGGTTCACGAGATTGGCTAGAAGAGCTGACGGGAGTATAGGGTATTTTTTAACGGTCTGATTGCGTCCTTCCCATTCACAAGGACCCTGGATCTGACCAAATAGGATTTTTATAGCTCGTAAGATTATAGTTAAAGCGTAATATTTTTCTCGGTTGCAAGATGCGCTAGTTAGTTATTGATTTGACAGCTACCGAATGGCTTACCTGGTTGGTAGACATGCGATTCTTGAATCAATGTGATTTACTCTGTATCATCACTATCTAGCAATGTATAATAATCTGTAAGTGTAATATGCGTGAAACTATCACGCAATTTTTTACATACTAAGAAGGTGCATTTACTATTGTTTGAAAACTAATTTTCTCCTATAGATTGCTACATGTTAGAATGAATGCCGGGTATTGTTTGTAACTATTTAAGTCTGTATAGATTGGTTGGAATCAGATTGACATAACATTGTGTTTAGTTTATCCTTATTTTTCTTAATTTTTTTTGTGGTGTTCTTAAAGTTCATTTTTTCCACTTGTCTGTATTTTCTTTGTGAATCAAGCGCTGTTCATAATTTTTCGCTTGTAAATAAAAATATTGAAGTTCATTACGAAAGGAATCTCTCAGTCAATTCAAAGACCAGTTTATGTACTGTAATGAGAGCTGTAATTGTTATTTTTTTCCTAAGTACGTAATTTGGCTAGCAGTTTTGATGAGAATTTTCTGTGCTTATTATTATTCAACTGATTTTTAGTTACGTAAATCTGTAGGGAACGCCTGCTTGATGAAAGTGAAGCTTAATGTTTGTAATTGTACCTTCAATTCATGTTTTTGATTTTATTATGCAAAATAGTACAAATTTTGATGTTACTGCTAGAAAAAGATACGTAATATTCAAACATGGTTTGCGACCAAATAAAATAATTCATCACCTGATGGTGATGCTACAAATGCGTAATTATTGGAAAACTAAGCATGATAATTTTTTTTAAATGCCTTTTCGTCCATTTTAATGTATAATTACATACGATGATTGAAGTCCCCATATTATCATCTCCAATCATTATACTTGAGTGTATAATTAGGAAATACAAGCTACTAATAAATACTGTGTGGCACTAGATATTGCATCCCCCCATTGAAATCTCTTCTACAGCGTGCTGTGCTGGGGTTTCGGTATTCAATTCAATTATCACTCGCAGTTTGTTCACTTTCTCATATGGCTATGTGCAGGCTGGCCTATTCAGTTTTAATATTGGTGCACCTTGTTAACCTTGTATACAGGATAATTATATGTTGCCAGTTTATCATTAATTTTGGATCGCCAAGTTTTAAAGGCCAGATTTTCATATGACGGACCCGTGTATATAGTATAATCTATTTCTATGGACGGACCCAAGGTATATAGAATAGTATTTGTAGAAGGTACGGCAAATAAAGCCAATTTGCTGAGCAACGATTAAAATTACCGAGTGCAGAAATTCAGTACGTATTTTTTCGGAATTTACGTGAATCATAATGTAGAAATGTTATAATTTGCACCATTTCCTGATTTTGACCGAAAGGACGGTATCAGCTTAACATGTAAAAAAAAAGTTTTGAGCTGAGACGGCCATTTCGTAGAGCTTCTAAAGCTGTATCAGCTGCCGCTTTGAATCTTCCAAATAACTCCCCCATGGGCCGAGAAACAACCAATTTTCAAAAATCTTTATGCAGGGCCTTATGGGGAATGACTTTTTTTAGAGTGGATTTTTCGTAGCTTGCGCATCGGAATTCGGACAAGTGGGTGGTATCATTAGATAGCTAAGGTTTCAAGAAAGTTTTGAGCAAAGGAGTGACTATTTCAAATGATAGCCCGAAAAAAACGCAACTATAAACAATTCATAATCACATATTAGACTTTTGCCTTTGAAAAATTCACTCCTTTTTACATAAGCAAAGTTGAAATTCGGCGC
>Ga0210040_10004963_pt1 | contig 17106 bp, 7 predicted proteins | sample CryGeyCG12114_NA_FD_185462 | JGI IMG/M metagenome (GOLD analysis project Ga0210040, IMG submission 185462) | Groundwater microbial communities from aquifer - Crystal Geyser CG19_WC_8/21/14_NA (SPAdes) (version 2) | ecosystem: Environmental > Aquatic > Deep subsurface > Groundwater | place: USA... | reverse complement strand
CATCTGATCAGTTTACTGGAATAACTTGTAGTAGTATTATTGTTGGCGCGAAAATCAAAATGATGTTGATTGATGATTCCATTTGCGATTGCAAGTTGGTGAACAGAGGAAGACTAGCTGATGAGATTACCGAAAAACGATAAAAACCCCTAATTATTATTACTGGTTTTTTGTAATATTAACATAAATAATTCCTAACCCGGCTTCGTCGTAATACCCTCTTGCTGAGGTTTATTTATCTACTTGAGATTTTGAAATTAGAAACTTTATTTCGCTGCATTTAGCAGCTAGTACTGGTTCTTTTTGGGCTGTCAGTCTGGAGAAATTAATTTAATTGATTTTCTTTGACTTTTCTTGTTGGATGAGCAAGACTATTGTAAAAAGTATTGCGACTTTGCCGTCAGTACTTTGCTCTATTCATGGCATGGCTACAATACGTTGCTAATGTCTCGAGTCTTGAAAGCTAAAGTGAACTTTGAACATTATATTACAGAACGCTGTGCTACTTGAATCTTTTGAATGAAGCTTATGAATGCGTCTCTAGATTTTCGTACTTCATTTATTCCGTGCCTTAACTTTCTTGCTTTGTTCGACCATCCTCTAAACATTAGCTGAACCTTTCACTTTTAGACTTCATAAGTTAGTTAGTAAATAATGTATCCTTTTATGAGATGCCTTATGTTTGGATTTTGTGTGCTCAATTTCAAATCATGGTGATAGATAAAACTTTTGTCATTCCAAGTTTTAAAAATGTATTAAATTGCTGTTTTTTAATGGTTAGCGACAGTTATCATAGTGCTGGAAAAACAACATTAAGCAAATTGGATTCTTAGTTTATTTAAATATAACTATTGAAAAGTTTTGGTCATTTAAGACCCCCTTTGGTTGGGGTGTACCAAAAGGTGCGCTGAGCTTCTTTCCAGTTAGGTTAGGTTTTTGAGCCACAAGCGTAGCATTTACACTCAAGTAATGCGAATAGGTCCAGTCCTAACTAGCGCACCTTTTACTACACCCCAACCGACCTTTTGCTTTGAAATCGCCCACTCTGGTGGTTCTGGTCGTTTGTGGGTTGGTTAGACTTTGGATGTTATAAATGTTTACTTTTGTCTCACAAAAAATTTAGTATGAGTATGTGACAACTGTTAGGACGGGTTTCTAACGCTTTTGGTTCCCTAGCTAGATATTTGCTAGTTTAGTAGAGCACCAAGCACTCAATAATTAAGTTATGGAGAATGAAAATAACATTTAGGCTGAGGACTGGTTGGTCTACTCACTCTTGGTTGGTCGTGTATAAATTGAATTGTTATTTGGATAAAAGTAGTGGGTTTGGAAAGTTTTATATGTGGAGTAAACACTATGGCGCTCATGTGCCGCTCTGTTTTTCGCATGTTCTGCATAGAGAATCCATTTATAATAGATTACCTATTTTTTATCCTCTTATGCCTGTTATTATTAAGATTAAAGAACGGAATTAGGATAAGTCTCTTCTCTTTGATGATAAAATATTTATAGGACGATATCTTAGTTATTAGGCTCGAACTTGTGGAGCTCAAGGTTTTGTAAGACTGGAAAATCCAAAATAGGCGGAAATATCCATAGGAAAATGCTTTGATACGAGCAGCGACCCACCCAGACCGAATTGTATAACTAACTAACGAATTCCCCAGTCGTATGAAAACTTAACTACAAAACACGCCTAATCTAAAAACAAATGAGGGAATTCTACGACATTTTGACCGTAAATCTAGGTTGGTCACTGCAGATTTTTGCTACTTTTATTGCATGCATCGTAAACAAAATGAGTTTTCAGACCATTCCTGTTCAATAAAAAGTTGAGCTATAATAATACACGCGCTATACTTATTTGTAGTATTTTTTGTTGATTAAATATGACTTTTTTTTCCGGAGAGTAAAACAACGTTGCAGTAGTAGCACATTGGATAATATTGCAGAAAACTGTATCATATCAGGCTAGACTTCGGTACCTGAACTAACTAACTACATGCATAAACATATAGCGCATAATATGTCGTCTGGGAGCAAAGTGTTTGGAATTATTCCAAAATTATGCCATTCAAAGTGCCAGAAAATTAATAAACGCTTAGGTTGCTCATTCTACTTCACTGCGGAGGAAACTGACAATGTCTGCTTTCCCTCACAATGCACGCATCGAATGAATCAGAGCAATCTTAGCCTATACATATTCTCATGCTTGACTGCAGTACAAAGCATCGGGTAAGTTCCGTGGCTCACATTCTCATTGTTCGAGGCAGCTTCAAGAAAATGTGAGTCCAAATTATTATTTTCCCTCAATTCGATTGCTCTCTTACATTTGATAGTCATGTCATGCATTGCCTGGATGGATCATGGAAGATTGCCTGATTGCTTACAAAATACAATGCAACACTAAATCCCCTCATAGATATGCATATATACATACTTACGGTGCATATCGACTGAACACAGCAAGTATAATCTGTCTGGAAATGGAAATACCTATTCCTTTAATAACGCAGAACACTACAGCTGAATATATTTCACTTTACCATTTAGTTAGTTAGCTAGACCCGAGAACATGGTTTATCGGTTTGGTTGCCTGTCGCTGCCGAAATAGTAACCTGGAGAAGAGTCTAGTTCGTGTTCTAGCTACAATACTGCATACTCTGCTAAACACTGTGCTTGATTATAAATTAGACATTAAAGAAAAAAATAGCATGTTTGTTTATAGTTTACCAGTTTCGTTTTAATCATCCCGTATCTGCACGTAGGCAGAAAATAAATAGTAAAATCCAGACTCACATCAAAATGATGATTGTGAATTATAGCTAATCAACAGTTTGATGGTGTAAACTATTGACGTGGATTTAATATAAATAATTTGCGATTGCGATCAGGAATAAAAATACTGAAACTCAATACACAGCATATGCAGGTTTGTTCACTTGTACAAACTTTATCGTGCGTGGTGTCAATGTAATGGTGATGATTTTGTTTGCTTGCAATAACAAACTATCCTGGGAAATATCCATGTACATATATATGCTGAAAGTTGTATAGAATGTTATAACTCTCACAGTCAATTGGGGACAAGCTGGGATGCTGCAATGTAATGTTCAAGTTTTTATATTCAAAACGTCATGGAAAATGCAATAGGATTATTTACTGAATTGACACTATTTTTTTCTATCCAGGTTTATTTTAGAGAGATTATTTTCCCAAATATGCCAGAAACGCCATACAAGAAGCCTGCAGCAAAAATAAGGAGGGAGCGCATTAGTGGCTTGTAGAGCTATAGAGTTGAAACGGCGCTATAACACACCCAAACCTCCGTTTGTCTATTTCTTCTTAACACTGAAATACTCCTCCAGTTTTCAGTGTTACTGACTGGTTGACAGTTCAAAAACTATTAATTGTGAATAATTTTTTTAAATTTGTTGGTTCGTCAGGCGTTAGTCTCGATTTCATTGTTCATTACTGGTTTGTTTGAAACTTTTGACAAGTAAGTATAACACCGATATTGGTGACGGTGATAGGTTAAGTTATATTTCGTTTGGATTATTCTTGTCGAATGGGTGGGTCATTTTTATTGTGTATGATCAAATCAATGGTGGAAAAGTTTTTCGAAATGAACAATGCATAATATTAAAAATATAGTATGATCTGGTCTTCCATCGGTGTTCTCAATTATGTCTTCTTGACAACCAGTGGCTCTGAACTGTAAAAAAGTCTGTTTGTAAACACTTCGTTTTGCTTGTCAACAATAATTTAAAATATCCCGTACTTCACTTACTTCGTAAAGTGTCTTTTATTTTACAAGATTGTCCATATTGATGCATAACAAATTGTCTGTTTTAGTTTTTCAAGTATTGCATGTTTAATCGATCCACAGAAGCTTTAGGAATCGAAATATATTGGTTTGGTAACTATTGTGTGGTACTAGCCTCTGCATTTAAATTTTTTTAAACATCTAACTAATTTATCCAATCATACAAAGAATATTTTAATTGATTTTTTTAAATGTGCTTAATATATGTTGATTCTATACATTAGGACCATGTTGGAGAAAATACGAGCTTTAGACCTTTCCGGTCATGTGGGATTTGATAATTTACCGGATCAATTGGTTAATAAGGCTGTGCACAAGGGGTTTTTATTCAACATCATGTGTATTGGTAAGTTTTCAATTGTATAATTTATTCAAACTTTGTTTGTTAAATTGTTCAATTTGGTTAGTAATTAAACACCCTAAACCGTCGCCTCTTTGAAACTATAGGGGAAACTGGAATTGGTAAGTCCACTTTAATGGACACCATGTTCAACACTAACTTCGACTCAGCCCCCTGCTCTCACAATTTGACTTCAGTGAAATTAAAATCCCATACTTACGATCTGCAAGAGAATAATGTTCAGATGAAGGTTCGAGTTTTACTGAAGTTGTAAAATTCTCCATGCATTCATCTTTGTCCATTGAACATTGAACTAAGTTATTTGGATTTTTTGTATAATTGCAGTTAACTATAGTGGACAGTGTTGGGTATGGAGACCAAATAAATAAAGAGGACAGCTTCAAACCTATCGTAGATTACATTGACGCACAATTTGAGGCGTATCTGCAAGAGGAGTTGAAAATCAAAAGATCTTTGTCAACCTACCATGATTCTCGGATTCATGCATGTTTGTACTTTATTTGCCCTACGGGTCATGGGTGAGTAAGAGCGGTACAGTTTGAGTTTTTATTTTATACTAAAAGTATTTAAGATAATTGCAAGTACGTTATTATTCCATGTAGCCTGAAGTCTATTGACGTTGTGTGCATGAAAAAGTTGGACAACAAGGTTAATATCATTCCTATCATTGCCAAAGCTGATACCATTTCGAAAACGGAATTGCAGATTTTTAAGGTAAACAGCAGGATTTTTGGATATTTTGGCGTTCTATTATAATTGAAATCGTTTTGTTTTTCATCATAAATTGCCTTATTTTCATTCATAGGAAAAAATTATCTCTGAGTTGGAGGCGAACGGTGTGAAAATTTACAAATTTCCAACCGATGACGACAAAGTATCTGAAGATAATGTCAAGATGAATACCCATCTTCCTTTCGCCGTGGTTGGTAGCAATGATTTCGTTCGAGTTGGTAATAAAATGGTCCGTGCTCGTCAGTATCCATGGGGTACAGTTCAAGGTATTTTTCATAGAATTCACCCCTTGTTTACGTTTTTCTTCCATCAATAGATTGTAGATCGATCAATGCCGATCTATTGAATTGTAATATGCTGTGACTTTATTTTTATTTCTATAGTTGAAAATGAAGCGCATAGTGATTTTGTGAAATTAAGAGAAATGTTAATCCGGGTCAACATGGAAGATATGAGAGAACAAACTCATTCTAAGCATTATGAGCTGTATCGGAAATCTCGATTGGAGCAGGTCAGTTTTAATTGCTCACTAATTTGAAGCTCAATTTCGATAACGTTCGGGGGATGATCTGATTATTTTAACTATCTCTAATACTCATTTTTCATTCTATGACAGATGGGCTTCAGCGATGTTGACGCTGATAACAAGCCTATGAGTTTTCAACAAACCTGCGAAAAGAAGATGGTTTTGCATCAACAAGAGCTCCAGCAAAAGGAAGAAGAAATGAAACAGCAGTTCATTATTCGTGTCAAGGAGAAAGAGGGTCAACTGAAAGAGGCTGAGAAAGAGGTATTTTAATTATTGCATTCGCAGTTTTTCTTTACATTTTATGCTTATATTTTTTAAACTATCGCACCGTACCGGGTATGAAAGTGGGAGTGCAATATTATAATCTTACTCATATGATTTTTTTTCATAGCTTCAATCTAAATTCGAACAAATAAAAGAAGAAAACAGCAGGGAGAAGAAAAGATGGGAAGACATGCAAAAACATTTGGAGGAGGAGGCAGCTGAATTTAACCGATTGAAAGTTCAGTATCAAGCCCAGCAGCTTTCTGGTCATCACACACTATCGCTTGGTACATTAGGCAAAGGAAAAAAGAAATAATTTTTTCGTTCTTTTACATTTGTTGTTGATATGAACGATTTATGCTTTTGGAATTCACTTTAGTGTATATTAAAACCATCCTACCATTGTTAGTTTGTTTTGTGTGCGTGTTTTGATATGTTTTCTGAGTTTTGTATTTCCTAGTTTCTATATTTACTGAGTTGGCTTTATTTAATGTTTGATTTTTTTTAGTTTTTTTATACAACTTTGGAATACTTTTGTTAAACTCTGCGATTAAGTTTAATTATCACATACAAATTGCTTAGGTGACTTTTTCAAGTCGAAGTAACAGCATTCGAGAATCGCCCACTGGGGATGGATGAACGGACGGTTAGCAACCTTTACAACTGCCTTAACAACTGACTGAAACTTTGAAACAACTGAGTGTTATATGCTTAAAAATATCTTTCATGACCGTAAGGACATTATTGGAGCACTCTTTTTTATGTGACTAGGACGCAGTACACAGTACACACCATAGAAGTAGATATATATAATACACACATATACAATTACAATTTCCACTTGACTTGATCTAATAAGGTTTATGCGTCTATATAGTTGTATGAGGTTGTCTTGATCCTGAACAATTATAAATTTTAAATATTTTGCTAGTGCAATATCTAGATCCAAGCTCTCGACCCTAATACTGTTAACTTATAGTCAAAATATGCACTTTTGTGAGAAATTTTCTCCTATAATAATTTTAATTTATGATAAGTTACACACTTACTTACTTAGTAATCCCTGCATTGCAACTGTCCCATCTTCCATTGACACCAACTTGCTACTTTACTATTCCAATGCATACTGCCATTACGGGACTTTGTATTTTATCAAGTATGCTATGATTTTTTGTAAACAGCTTGAATAAAACTTTACAGCATTAAATTATCGATTCTTTAATTTACAACCTTTTTCATAACCTTGATTTCCACAGATTTTAAAAAACTACTCTGCAAACAATGAGCTAAACTAGTCATAGACTAAACAGGACACTTCTCGATTCAGACAAAGGATTAGAAAATAGTTTGAAGGGCACAGGTAAGGTTAAACCGTGTCTTATCGTTTACCTGTCAATTATAACATAAGCATGTTTCATTTTTCATGCTAACTAACTACCACTGCAGCAAAGAAGCAGAACAAACAAGATCCTTAATGAAAAGTGTCCTTTCCGCTGCTCACCCAAACTACCAAAGTGAGCCCTTTAGTTAGTCCAAGGCACACGTCCATTCCCTTGTGTACTTAGGTTACCTTTGTCTTCAATTCGTTACATTAACCATCCTATTTAGATGAACAAAACTTTCGCTTGCATATAAATCATATAAAATTGATGACCTTGTGCTTATTGCCAACCCATTGTTTCAGTGGAGTGAAACGCGCTGGACTTGTTTCAAACTTAATTTCTAATTTTGAGGACTCATCGCACGGTTTGTGCGTACCTGATGAGGAGCAGGACATGAAATAATTAACCTTGCGGTTCTAAATGATTTACTGCATCGTGGTATAATATACAGTTGAAAAACAGTACTTTGGGAGAGGGTTTCTACATGTTCTGATGAGTACAATAAATAGCAGGAGAAAAGCGGTACATGCCATGTATTGGGGAATAAGTTCTTTTCTATTTTAAGCATCCCACGCATGCATTATCTTTCCTGCTTCTAACGCTTTTCAAACAAGAATGTCAATGACACGAAAGTACTCAAAAATAGTATGCACGCTTTATACGCACACAAAAAGGTTTCTGGTTTGAAAGTAATCTGAAAAATATCATTCCAATTCAACTCATTTCATAGAACCCATTAGACAAAAGCATTTTAAAAATGATGCAAAAAATGCAATAATAACAGCCACAGTTATTTAATCTACTGTTATGCCTCCTTTCATATATTTAGGAACTAGTATACAAACCTAACATGGACCGACCAAATTTCAAAATTTACGTGTCAGAGCTACTATTGTTTACTTTTTTTGTTCTGCATTACTGAATGCATTGCAATGCAAACGTAGTTAATGCAATGCTATATTATTTATTTAATTAGCACTATGGCTACACTAGATACCCGGCTTCACCAGTGTAAACCAGACGTCATAAAGAAGCTGAAGAAAGATGCAAGTGTCTTGGCCATGTGGCATTTCCTACCCGCCGCAGTTTATATAGTAATCTACTTTGCTGTGAATTGTGTGGGTGATTGTGTACCCACTTGAACTTGTCGTACTTTTTTCCATGTTGCACAGAATTATAAGAGGATTTCCCATTTGTTTATTATGATTTGAGCGCATTTACGAGGCTATATTTGCTGGCAAATGCGTCAGTACAGTAGGATGCATGCATTTCCAAACGAGCGAATGGCCACTGCTAACTAATTGCTGGAATTTAATTCATAACGTTTTGCTGCACCCTCGCTTTCTATTGCATTAAAAATGTGAGTTGTTGTTACATAATTTAAGATTTGTTAAAACTTACTAAAAGTGATAATAAGATGAAATATGGTTTTTTGAGTAGAGGCGTCGGATGAAGGACTGGGAGGCCTAGGAACATGTTTTTGTTTGCATGCTTGTTTGGCTTTAGAATAAAAACTTTCAGAATTGCATTGTATAGTTGCTTGTTCTAAGCACTGCAGCGTACAGCTGTAATAGTGCGTAAACACTCTTTGTGGGATATGTTTTGTTGAAATCTCAATTGCAAGGCCTGAAGACCCCGCATTATGAAAGGCTCAAAAGTTCGCATTTAGAATAAATAGCCTTCTCAACAAAATCTGGGTCATTTATTTACCCGTTAGACCCACTCTTGGGCATATTATATAGTATTCACTTTTTTAACAACAAAAATCAGACGGCATGAAAGCTATTGTCTTTGCGACATAAGTCAGATGTGTGAGTGTGGATCTTTTGTATAAGTGATCATGCTAACTAACTATGCATCATTTGCAGAATTTTTACATTGATTTTTGCATTGATATTTCGCGTGCATATTTTAGTGGTGCGTTTGAACTAAAATTTGAAATCCTTAGGGCATAGATGTGTTTGAAGGAAATGGTGTCAACATAGAATAAGGATTTTAAAAACTAGGAGACAATAGAGCAGATTTGCAATTTTGTAGAGCAAAGTAGGAATTTCTATTGCGAATACTCCAATGGCATTGTTTTCCGGCCTATGCACTTCCTGTATTCATTAACTATATTTACTATTCGTTGGGAATGAAACTGGCATAGCTAGGCATCATGGATCCATGATCTTAATTTGTTGGCAATTCGTGACAAGTTTTTTTTTCTGCAATTGGAGTCTATTCATTAGTTCAAAGCTGATTATACATACAAGATAGAAATTGTGGTAGTACAGCAGGTTTTTGTAATGCAGTGTATTCCTCTCTTCTTTATGAAATACAATTTTTTACCCATCATCAAGTCATCTGTGATAAATAAAATGGTTGACACGCATACTGCTTTAAGTTCCTTGTCCATTTAATGTGTGCATGTTCCTCTTCTTTTTGTCATACTAGAGTGTGAAAAATGAATCATTGGCATTTTTATCAGCCAATTTGCTTAACCTTGGTGCTCATTTAGCCAAACTCATGGGGTCTCGATGACAGACAGCATCTTTTTGTTCCACTTAGGCTTTATTCAGTTGTTATTTAGGGAAAGCATGAAGAATTTTTGTGTGAAAAATCCACGCTCAATGAGGCATTGTATTCCACATGGATTAACCTTGTATTTCCTTCAGGAATATTTACATGAAAGCATTGTCTGCTGGATTTCCCTAGCCTACCTTAAATCTTATTCAGATGTATTTCAAAATGATGAGCAACAAATTTCTGCTTCACTAGTTCAAATGAATAAAAAATTTCTTTACTTTTTAAAATGCACAATAGCATCTAGGCTGTATGTAATGCATGCACTCCTAGTAATACATTACGTATACATTGTAATTATTTTATTTTTCCATTTAGCACATTTTAACATACAAAAGTTTACGCTAAATTTTCGTACACCAAATCCTCTCTATAAACTATACTGTATGATAGTATCCTTTCAAATACAGTGTAATTTAAATTTTGCGTTGCAGTGGTGTGCACTTTTTGTAAACCTTACGGACTTACGGCAATTATTTTGTATATTTATGTCATATGTGTTTTTCAGTCCAATCTCGTCACATATACTTTTGTACAGCTAGCTTACAGTAATCATTGAAGGTGTGCCTGGTAATTTTGTACCATGAATAAAGAATACAACAGCAAGTTGGAAAAATTTTACGGCTGCTGAATTATTGTTTCATTTGATATTCCAGAACAGGGATTTCCTGCGAAACCATGAGTCATGTAGCATGTGCAAATATTAAAACAGTTTTCTCTCGTAGTTATTTAGTGAACATATAATTCAAATGAGCATAACGTCATTTTACCTCATATTTATGCAAAAATATGTTGTCTACAAAATTAGTTTGTCAACACTAATTTTTGCAATTTTCCTCAATTGGCCCAATTCATTTCATGTATTTCAAAAGATGAGCATACATAGGATACAAAAAGTTAGTCTATTCTCACGTTCGCGTCAACTTTTAGCGTCAATACAGGTGACAAATGCATGCACCAACGAAATTGCGTTTAAAAACTCCATGTAGAGGATTATGAATGAGGAAGTGAGTATTTGTGATCAATGTTACCAAACATTTTTATTGCTAACTAACACCAACTAACTAACGAGTCTATTATTAACACTATAATTTCTACTGGGATGACCTAATCAAATTAGGAGCATGTTTCTTCAATGCTACATTGCCTGGTTAAATACAGAGACACATGCATGGTGCAACATGGGAAAACAGAAATGAGCCTGAACTTATTCCCATGAGAAGGTTTACACGAAACTTTGATATTTCGTTCACATTGACACAGGTGCATCATACGAGCTAACATGTGTATTCTAAACCTCTCAGTCTGTGGAAAATGCAATGTCATAACTGAAGATAGTACAGCACAGAACTAGCATAAAATACTAATGTGTAGTTAGTCTGATATTATATAAGCAAAATTATCTGCTCATGTAATAAAAAGGCTTGTGTAAACCCACTGTTTTTAGTATCCGTTGTTTAATAGTTGCAGAGGTTTTTTTAAAGCAATTTGGAAGAGTTCAATAGTACATGGATAAAAAATTACTCTCTATTTCATGCGACTTAACGATATACAACCGATATATAAACGATATATTGGGCAAATCCAAGACAAAAGAAAACAAACAATGAATGCATACGTTTCTCTGGTCATAAATGATTATATAGTATGGCTAATATTGGCTTACACAGTGTAAAATCATATTGACAATGAGCTGCTCCTACAAAGCATCTTAATGTTGACTTAAAACAATTGAAGAATACTTTTTTGAAATACATTAAATAAATCAAACAAATGCATACATTGCGTTCATTCACTGTAAAAAAAAAGCCAAAAAGCTTATAGTTATGCAACTGATTACAAATAAAAATTTAAAAGAATTTTATTGAATATTCTGCATAACCATTGCGATGCATTTGTATATTCATGTTGCGTAAGAGTAACATAGTTTGGGTTTACACAATTTATTTTAATTTATTTGCCCCTAAAATCAGACAGACTTACAAATGAATTTCCAATGACTGACTGAAACTATTTTATCCTTCAATTTCCCTACCTACTCACTGCGGAGGAGAAAAAATCGAATCCTGCTAACATTTACATGTATATCATGGAGAATTTAGATGAGTAAATAGTATACTCTGGATTCTGGATATTGGTAGCCCCAGGCTCTAAAATGTAAAGCAGTGTGCATACATCAAATGCTGAATGTAATCGTAAAGGCACCGCAAAATTTTAAAAGCCGCTAGCTGCCTGATTATATTATAAAAATAGCAATCTTTACACTGCCTAAATCAGGTCATTCCTTTCTGAAATTATCTTTTTAAACTTCAACCAATCTAAAAAACAAGCATCTTAAGAATTGTAATGCTTGTATACAATATACACACTAGACAATTAATACTAACTAATCCAAACCATATCACGGGTATGGCATATCTACTTGCATGCGTACGCAATTACATCCATTTAAGGCTTGCACTGCTGCGTGTGGTTACTTACTGCAACTTAAATACTATGCCTCCTAATTACATACATTATTAAGACATTGATAACTACATTACGGAGTTTCCTAATATCATCAGAATTCATATGGTGGACAATTGCTGAACTCAACTAACTAACTAACTAACTAACTAACTAACTAACTAACCAAGTTAGCTAATGCTAAATACAATCATCCCTTTGTATTCTCAGTGATTGTAATGTACCCAAAGGTGCTTGCTTCACAATGCAATATGCCTGCACATACTAACTAACTCACCAGAGCACACCTTGTTCACTTCACATGTTCATTGCAAACGAAGCCTACATTACATAGGAGCAATACGAAACTGCAGTCTACAATGTTCAGAACAAACTCTGATGTACTCACTAACTAACTCACTAACTAACGTATGCAGTTCATGTACAGAAAACAGTCCTCGTCTGTTCTGGAGGTAACAACAGAGCGTTCCCTTTCAGTTGCTAGCAAACACTGCACTTGGCATGTAGCAGTGGAAATCTTGTCCATAAATGTTAGTGTACATTTCTCCCGGTTATAGTTATAAAACCACCCTCACACACACTACTTGAGTACTAACTAACTCACTAACTGCATAAGCTGGACAGAAAAATGGGGAAGACGGGTAGAAGTAGAACTCATTGACTCTCACTATTATAGTAGAAATCCACTTGGCTCGTGTCTCCATGGTGAATCCCTAGAAATCAAGGTCCCCTCACATGGAGACGCATGAATGGTTGTGCGCCTCTAAAACCAACAGACCCAAGAGCAGCAGTGTTTTCAACCAGATTTTAAGTTTGAGTGCGTGTTTTTTACGTCCACCTGTTTACTTCCGGCTGGTTTATCCATCAAACGAAACATAGCATGTCCCCTGTGCGAAAAGGAAATGGCTCAAGGAACTTGGAGCTACTCCTTGTCTGGTGTGTCGCTTGGATCTCTGGTAGTATTCTTTTCCACGGAGCAAGCACAGTGACCGGTTCCAGAACGAGGGATCATGGTACTAGTGCTGATATAAATAATAATAATAATAATAATAACTACAGACAGAATGGTATGGACGAAAGAAAAAGTAGGAGTGAACGTGCATTGTCAAGTTCTGCTATCAGCAGCCATCCTGTGGTGCCGGGTGCGGCAATGCATCTTTTCCCCCGTTACGGTTACTTAAGTCTGAGTATGCGAGTAGTGCCACGAAATGACTCTCAGAACTGGATATTTTTGGAACCAGCCAAAGATGTGTTCTCCCAATCCACGGGGAGAGTTCAAGAGCAATCTTTTATCGCCACAGATAATAGTTTGCCTCTACACAATGAGTTCCATATAGATTTGTGTGAGGATTTGCAGCAACTTGTGCAAGCCTATTTCCGTCGCTTTGTAATCGAAGGGCTGGAGAAGCCTTGGCATGCGTTCGCAGGGGGTTGGAGAACTCCGAGCATTGCCAAGTACTTTGGCATTGACCCGTCCTATGTGAAGGGAGACTACCGGTACATGCTAGTGAGAGTTTTGATGGTGAGGACGGCTGGAAGGTTCACACCGTACCAGAATGTGACTGTGCTTCCAAAGTATGTGAATGACATGCAGTCGTTCCATGCCAAAGACTATACGTCTTCCTTTAATTTTTTTAATGATGTGGGCACACACTATGTTAGCTCCTATCTTACCGGAAATAGCATTTACCAAGTGAGTTTTTTTTTCCTTTTTACGAACGATATTTTTCTGTTTGCTTTTGTGGTTGTTTGTTCATGGAGGAAGGTGGGCAATTTATTGTTTCCTCAGAGTACAAATAAGGACGCTATAGAGATGCATGCTGTAGTTACTTAACTTTGTTAGATAAAGTACAGCAGGGCCAAATGGTTTCACTCTCTATTTCTCTGGTTACAGGATGCACTAATGTGCTAGTTGGTAATAATACTAACTGAGAGTGAAATTGATTATAGCTTGTCTCATTTTAGTTAGTTAGTTAGTCGGGTAAAATGTAAGCGTAAATGTCATTTTTTGTAGTGTCCAAAATCCCATGATCCCATGCTGAGACACTGATCCTATTTTATGTATTGATCTTGTTGCTTTGACCCGGATAGTTAGTTAGTTAGTTAGTTAGTGCGTTAGTTTAGTATATAAGGGCGACAATGGTGCCTCGGTCAGTAGGGATAGGGAAGATATGACTTTATTGGGAAAAGGTTATAAATTGCTGTTATTACCCCTTTTTCAAGGCCATGCAGGTACAAGTAGTCCATTTGTTTTGTGTACTTAGCTCATAAATTACAGTAGTTAGTGTTCCAACGAAGGCGGCTGATGTCAAAAGCTTTCAAACGGATCATTTTACGGACGCTTATTTCAAATGCCTCTAGTTAGTTGGAGTTGAGTTATAAGTAGAAGGGTCACCACAAAACAAATTTAACGCATCAGATAGGGTAAAAATGGATTGTTTTTTTAGTCGGATATGCTACTATACTAGAGACGAGCTAATGTTTTTGTGCTGCATTTGAAATCAATAGATCATTGATAGTGTCATGATCAGTAATACAATGTGGATCTGTGAACAAGTTTCTCTTGAGACTATGACACGAGACCATGTCATAGTGCTTGTATTCAAGGATTTTAAGTGGAATCAGAGCACGCAGTGGAAAAGAGAAAATCACTTGACGAGTTCAGTCAGTACTGACATTTTATTAGACAAGTAAATCGAGCAAAAACAATGATTTGAAGACAACTCTTTTCCTATTATTATTGAATAGAGCTGAAAAATAGACTGCAAGTACATGATCCCATAGTGAGTGAGTGGGAACCATTTTCATTACGCACTCTGTCAAGCTGCTCTCCTTATGATTTTTGGTTAGTGTGTACAATAGCATTACTCTCAATAAATTTGCGGTTTCCAAACTGAATGCGTAGCAATGGTTAGAAAATTTAGTAAAATGGTGGGAACGCGGGTCATATTAACAGCATTCCATTAATGTACATATATCAGTTCAAAATGAGGCATCTGCCTGAAATATCTTTTCTTTTACTTTGCTCGTCAAGAATCCATTGCATGCCTGCATGTGTGCAGGTAACTTAAAATGAGATGGATAAAGTGTGTAACAAAGTCTAGCATGGCTTTGCATAGAATCATAAAAAAAATCAACTCAAAAATCAATCATTCATGTGTTTGAGTAGTTAGTTAGTTGATAATTGAAAGGAAAAGTGTTCGCTAAAAGGCATACATGACATGACATAGAATCCTCAAAAGTTAGCTAGTTGTTATTCACAGGCTTGGCTGTCTTGAATTTATGCATAATATTTCAACTGCAATGATATTAAGTAACTATAGCAGCAATTCATAATGGATTCTATTTTTGTTCCTAGTATTTGTGATTAGCATCTTCTACTGATGACGATTTATTATCTTGGTGGACTGGAAATACATTGTGTGGCAATTACTCACGTGTAATTTATTCCACTACCTATTTTTAGAAAGCTATGTAATCTTCCATCGAGATAAGTGCATCAATAATAATGTAAAAGTTATCTCCACCCCGGTTTTAAATGGGCTGCCAAAATCGATGAAATGTTGTTTGTCGTAGATGGAATTTCATATTTTTTTGTACAACACTTTTTCAAATTTGATTACATGTTTCTCTCCACATGAGGCTGTGTTTTCTAATATCTTTTTGTCTCTTTCTTTTTCACACTACAGAGAAATACAGTGCCCATTTATCAAGTCTCTAGGTTGTTGGCTAATGCCAGGCGATAATGATAACAATGCATTCCACATGTTAACACTGCCAAGTTGGATCAGGCTTTGTGTGAACTGACAGGCAGATTATGTCGGATGACACACACAAAGCATTCCAAAAAGCTCATGTGCTCAAAAATTGAGCTTTTAACTCCGCAGGGACTTGATGCATGCAAGCATCCATACAGAGATAAGCGTCTCTGTTTCAAATCGTTTCATTTCATAACTTTTACGGATCTTACTTTGTTAGGATCCAACAAAGGTTAGAATAAAAGAATTTTAGGAATTGGAGGGATTTAATTCGATTATAGCATATCAAGTCAAATGTTCAGGAACTATTGGTTGAAGTATATTGCAGCAATTGGCAATGATTGGTGTTGTAATTTTTAAAACATTTGTCTTGTCGGCACAAGAAACAAAAGAATGTTTGTATGGTGTGATGAATGAGATAGCGTCGTTAGTAAGTCGAAAAATGTATTTTTGCTTTGTATAAATAGCATAGTATTGTGAAATTTTGAAATTACGTGAGCACATAGCAAATGTTTTTACGGCCAAATTTATTAGTCCTTTGACTTTCAAAGAGTAATTCACTATTGTGCAGATTTAATATATCCTATGCTTAAATTGGATTGAGTGTTTGGTTTACATGTTACAACCCTGACTCCGATTCTATGAGATATCAAAAATTGACAGAGAGGATTTTCACGCTCTAGTGAAATTTAACGTTATTTGTTTAGATAGTTTTTAACGTGTATAGTTAGTCATTTATGCATGTCTGTCATAAAATTAGTTGTACTATTATTTATGTGTGGCAGTTGTGGCTTTATATCCATGTCCAATACTAATCAGCTGCATTTAGCATTGTGTTTGTTGTGCATGCATTTGGAGTGGAGTGTGGAATAGCATTGACAATCTATTGCCGCTGTAAAGATAATTGCGCTTTGTCAAACAAAACTACGACCAATCTCGTAAATTGATTTTCTCATTGTATAGTGTGGTACGGCAATCCAAATAAATTCTTCTCTAACATCGTATACATATCTGCAGCTGATGAATAGTTTGTATACAAACGGTATTCGAAACTTAAAACAAACTAAATATGTCGATCAGCACTGTGTTTATGCTGTGTGCGAGGCTAGGTGATGGTAAATAAGAAATGCTCTCGCCGAATTCGGAGTTAAGGGTTATTTTGAAATTATGACTGGGATGGGCTAAGAGATGGTAAAGTTTATATGTGCTGGAGAGAAGCAAGT
>Ga0210040_10004962_pt1 | contig 17114 bp, 7 predicted proteins | sample CryGeyCG12114_NA_FD_185462 | JGI IMG/M metagenome (GOLD analysis project Ga0210040, IMG submission 185462) | Groundwater microbial communities from aquifer - Crystal Geyser CG19_WC_8/21/14_NA (SPAdes) (version 2) | ecosystem: Environmental > Aquatic > Deep subsurface > Groundwater | place: USA... | reverse complement strand
CCTTAAGTTTTCAATACTGATAGATAGTCAACGGGGTTGCGTAGAGATTTCAGGTCGGGATAGGAACGACGTGGAGTGCTCAAATGTCGCTGGTGCAGCCTGGTACCGGGACGTACCAGCTCGCCACTCATGGTGTAGTCATGGTATCACCATAGTTCGACGTTGTTGTGGCTTCATACATCGTCGAGGTCGAGCTGTCGCTGCTCTTAACACCGTATTGGATATTATGCTTCCTCGGTTCTCCGTCCATAAATCGTTGCGCAGCAACATAGCACGCATAGTACGTCTACCTGGTTGACTAGCCAAATCTACGAAGGTTTTAAACGTCTTGATCTAAGCTGGCATACCGTAGCTAGCTTTAAGCCCTCCAGGTCAGCTCTATGCACACCATACCTCCCCCAACAACATCTTCGTCTGCGCACCCACGACCACTTCACCGTGTACAATCCCTGACATCACTCAAGACTAGATTGCTGCAATATATGGAAGTAATTCACGATAGTTTCTCCATTTCCGTTTTGCTCTGAATCCTGCGCATCGCGTGTGTAAATGATCTCGCTCTGGCAGAGGCAGATGTCACAACTCTGAAAACCGAATCCGGCGAGCAAACGACAACACCGCTACGTGTGGTTGGGTAAGTGGCATGGGAGACGTTGTGTAACGAAGGTTGATCGTGGAAGGCTGGTCATGATGCTATTTAGTAATGTTCATAGAATAGTTGTTCTGGTCCCGCCGATGCACGGAGTACCTTGACGACAGTATTAAAAGGATGATCGGGACCTGTTCCCAGCACACTTGGGCATGGTGGTAGAACTGTCCCATGCATCCTGCTAGTGAATGCTACAGTACCTAGGTATGTTGAGGTTCGTGGTTCCGCCTGCGGACGGAGCATTTGGATCAACAGTCACATGACTGAGTTAACCTTACCGGACCCCTGCCGTGACTGCTTCAAGTTCAACTCCCGACTCAGTGCGCGAAATGGCACCAAATCCTGCCCTTGTACTCGTACCTTGAACCTGGAGAGTCTTGAATAGTAGTGGGAACGACTGAATGCTCCACGCCAGCATTGCCAGCTCATAATTCGTTCCTGCCTTCCGCCATCGAGGCGGCACGGCTTTGCTCAAGCTTGCATGCATCAGCTCTCACCACTTCCACACTTCCACCCCTACCCTTGCAGTGGACTTGGTCCATTCTGCGCTTCGAGTCCCTTGCACTCCATGCCTGGCCACGAATCCGCCCATGTACCTCCGTGACTTAGCTGCGCTGCTTTTGCTCAGAAGATGCAAGACGGAAGCTTTGAAGGTCTAACGGCCATTCGAAAGTACACCCGTCATCCTATCACGGCTTCTTCCTGCGCCATTCCCTACTCCATTTCTCTGTGATGCCGTGAACCAACAAGTACAGCGAAGTGGACAACGTACCACAGGGCTGGATCGTACACAGCGTATTGCTATGCTGCAATACGGAGTACAAGTCACTCATCCACATACCGCTGCTATGCCTGGATGTTGGCGTCCGCAGAGTCACGGAGCCGCTAGGTCGTCACACATGTGAGGTTCGAAGAGTTTACATTATATCTAGTCAAGCATGTCTGATGTCTGGGCCTATGTCTAACATCAAGCAAGGCTGCCATCTTGAAGTCCTCTTGACAAGTGATTCCTGATCTGACCCTACAGTATAGCATTTATTGCTGCTTATCTACTACTCAAACACTGAAACATCCTTTTGAAAGAGCACTTTTTCAGACACATTCTCATCAGAACGCCCCCGCACCTTCAGCAGATACTTACAATCGAGCTTCTTGTCGGTAACAGACCAGACTCCATAACGATAACTCCTGCAGCTTTCTTGCAATCACTCACCAAAGCTTCACTGCGAGAGCAAGACGAAAGCAAAACATCCAATTAATATAGACAGACCAGAATAGACTAACATGGCAGCAATCGCCTTCTCCGCATCCGCCTCATCGGCATCAGAGCACTCAGGCTCCGATGCTGGTGGTGAGAGTCGAGATGCCTCAACCCCTGCCACTTCCGCTTCATTGGCAGACGAGCCTATACGTCAACCCATGATGGAAAATTCGGCCATTGTGGGTATGGCTTGTCGCCTACCTGGGGCCAAAAGCCCAGAGCAGCTATGGAAGAACATTGTCGAACAGAGAGATGTTCAAAGGAAGATTCCGAAAGACAGATTCAACCTGGCTGGTTATTACCATCCAGAGGGTACCAACAAGGGCACCGTGCGCCGCACTCCGAAGGCCTGAAGTTTCATGACTAGACTGACAGTTTTATAGACCAACGCAAAGTACGCGTATCTTCTTGACAACGACGTCAGCGAATTTGATCCGGAGTTTTTCCAGATATCTGGCAAAGAGGCGGAGGCTATGGATCCTCAACAACGGATGCTGCTTGAAGTTGTCTACGAAGCGTTGGAAAACGGTATGCGCGCACAAACAGAATCCAAACTGAGATGCTAATTCGGCCAGCTGGAATTACACTTCAGGACATCAACGGCACTGAAACGTCGGTATACTGCGGATCCTTCACGAACGATTATCGCGAGATGACCCACACGGACCTTGACAACTACCCTAAGTACTGCGTAACAGGTACCGGAATGGCGATCTTATCGAACCGAATCTCCTATTTCTACAACTTGCACGGTCCAAGTGTCACCATCGACACTGCTTGCTCATCGTCTCTCGTCGGTCTGCACATGGGCAATCAATCAATTCGCCAAAAAGAGTCGGACATATCCATTGTTGTTGGATCCGCCCTGCACTTCGACCCCGTGATTTTCACAACCATGACCGACCTTGGCTTTCTGTCCACTGATGGCCGTTGCCGCGCTTTCGATGCGGATGGCAAAGGATACGTTCGTGGAGAAGGTATCTGTGCTGTCATCCTGAAGGGGAAGTCTCAAGCCCTTCGTGATGGCGACCGTATCCGTGCTGTAGTACGAGGTACAGGATGCAATCACGACGGTACCAAGGAGGGCATTACGATGCCTAACGCTGCTGCTCAAGAGGCCTTAATCCGAAAAGTCTATAAGAACGCCGGACTCAGCACTCACGAAACGACATACTTTGAGGCTCATGGCACTGGCACCCAAGCTGGTGATCCCAGAGAGACTCGTGCGATCGGATCAGTCTTCGCCCCAGACCGTGGACATCCCCTCTATGTCGGATCCATCAAAACCAACATAGGTCATGCAGAAGGTGCATCTGGTCTCGCAGGCATTATCAAGACAGTTATGTCTCTCGAGGCTGGCAAGATACTGCCGAACATGCACTTCAACACGCCTAACCCGAACATCGACTTCAAGAAGTGGAAGATCACTGTTCCGACCAGTGTTATTCCATGGGTACCTGTCAACGGCATCCGCCGTGCATCAATCAATTCTTTCGGCTATGGTGGTACAAACGCTCACGCCATCATCGAAGAGTTTATTGAACCACGTTTGCCCACTGTCATGGAGCTACCTACAGAATACGAGGCCATGACGATCGAAAGACCGCTATTGCTGCCACTTTCCTCTCACAGTGAGAAAGCCGGCAAACTACTCAAAGACTCACTCACTTCCTTCGCCAAGACGTCACCAGAAGTTACGGTTGCTGATCTTGCATCGAGCTTAAGCAATGCGCGTCGGACCCAGCATCGTTACCGCTCATATGCTATATCTAGCAACGCCACAAATGTAGAAACGACATTCGAGAAAGATTTGGTTTCGTGGAAGCCAATGTTGAACCAGCAGCCAAGGATCGGATTTGTCTTCACGGGACAAGGCGCCCAGTGGCACGCCATGGGCCGGGAACTATTCGAGAAAATCCCATTATTCCGTCAGCTCTTGGAGAGATGCGACTCGATACTACAAACTTTGTCACCGGCGCCTGCCTGGTCGATCATGAAGGAGCTCTCAAGGAGCAAGGAGGAGTCTCATGTCAATGAGTTGGCATATGCATCCGCTCTGGCGCCATCTCTCCAGCTATGCCTTGTTGAGCTCCTCAAGGCCTGGGGCATTACACCGTCAGCTGTATGTGGTCACTCGGCAGGAGAAATTGCAGCATCATACGCCGCAGGTATCCTTTCGTTCGAGGATGCACTTACATGCGCTTGGTACCGTGGCACAGCATTCCTGGACTATGAGCCTCCCGACAAGGTTGGTGTGCCCGGCAGGATGATAGCTGTTGGCATGAGCGAAGCCGAAGCCATGTCTGAGCTGGAGAAGTACAAGGGCAAGCTCTGCATCGCCGCAATCAATGGTCCTTCGAGTCTTACCATTTCCGGCGATATGGCGGAGTGTATGGAACTGAAGAAGAGCCTTGAGGAGAGAAAGGTCTTCGTACGCCAACTTGCCATACAGCAAGCCTATCATTCTCACCACATGGTCCCACATGCCCCAGAGCTCCTACGCCTTACTCGACATGTCAAGGGACACCCAGGGACGTGCCGCATGTTCTCTAGTGTAACTGGACGTCTCGCCAATGGTGCGGAGATGGGCGGCAAATACTTCTGTGACAACCTTGTCAGTGCAGTCAGATTTTCTGATGCCCTGACAGGTACTGTTATCAACGAATCAGAGGAGCAAATTGTTGACGTCCTGATGGAGATCGGAGCCCATCCAGCACTGAAGGGTCCCGCCAGACAGACGCTCCAGTCGTTGAAGATTGATCTGCCATATCTCGGCACAGTCACACGCGACAAGCCCGATTTTGTTAGTCTGCTTGAGTGTGCTGGACAGCTCCACGCCTTGGGATACCCAGTCGACCTTGACGCAGTGAACAGCAACCTTTACCTTGATCATGACGGCGCAGTTTGCAAGATCCCTGTAGGTCAGACTGTGACCCTACCCAGCTACTCTTGGGACCATGGCAAATATTGGTTCGAGACGAGATTAGTCAAGAGCTATCGAAACCGCCAAGAGCGTCACTCAATTCTCGGTGCTCAAACATATGGCGACGTGGACAGGCACCCTCGCTGGCGTGTCTTCCTCAAACCTCGGGAACTTCCATGGCTTATGCACCACATGATTGATGGAAAGGTCATCTTTCCAGCTGCTGGTTATCTCTCTATGGCCATCGAAGCAGCCACCCGCTTGGAGCATTCGGCGGAAAGCATGAAAGCAGTTACAATTCATGATGTTGCGATCAAATCCGCTCTTACAGTTTCTGAGTCAGAGATGGGTACAGAAGTTATGCTTGAAATGCAACCGCTGCCAGTTTCCTCGAAACGAGTTTCAGACACCGAGTGCCACTTCACGATCAGCTCGTTTAACGAAAACGGGACGGTCAACGAGCACTGCTCTGGTATTGTGGCGGTGGAGAAAGGAGAACCAATTGTGATCGACTCCGACAACCTTGCTCGGCCTTTCAACGCGTTACAGAAGCTCACTAACCAAACGACCTCCGCACAAAGGTGTTACCAGCACTGGCAAACAATTGGGCTGGGCTATGGGCAAAGCTTCCAGCTGCTCCGTGACAACGTCGACAGCGGATCCGGTGTTGCCATTGGCCAGGTCGATTTGAACTCAGATATCCAAGAAGTCGCCGACTATGAACATAGTCTTATTCACCCAACCTTTTTGGACGCATCCTTCCATCCTTTCTTCGCAAGCATCGAATCAATAACAGGCCGACCACTAGATGGGCCTTGGGTTCCTACCTTCATCAAGTCTATCAAAGTGTCTGGAGCATTTGCCGAACTTTCATCATCGAAAGTTGAGCGGAGACTCTGGACCACAACAGAGACACAATTGCCAGGTCCACGTACGGCCATTATTGACATCAAAGTACGAAGCGAGGATGGTGAAGACGTCTTGGTCGAAGTGAAGGGCTTAGAAGCTACCACGCTTGGTAGCAACGGCTCTGAGGATGACGTGACTAGGTCTCTCTTCTTCCGCACAAGGTGGCAGCCACTATTTGATGGGCTTGCGGGTACCGACGAACTAAAGCAGATCAAGGACATCGCAAAGCTCGTGGATGTATTCGCGCATCAGCACGCCAATTGCAAAATCTTGCACATCACTCCTTCTGTCGATGCTACTATACAGGTGTTGAGCCGCCTTGGTGGTAGTCAGGGACAACGAAGACGCTTCCAGAACCTGACTGTTGCGGCAGATTCGAATGTGCAGACTGAAGATCTAGAAACGCTCGAATCGAACTGGCCAGGCTTGATCAAGACTTCCGAGCCAACGCCTGGCTCCTACGACCTTGTGATAATGAGCCGACCCGACGACGTTGATGTGCAAGGCCTATTGCAACCAGGAGGCTATGTCATCACAGATTCTGTTGCATTCGATGGCCAAGGACTGGAGCACCTGTTCGAAAACAATACTTTAGGTGCTTGGAGCACAAAGAAGGAGATCACCGTCACTAATGAAGCATTAACCATTGTGTTACCATCGAAGCCATCCACAACTACCGAGGAGCTGGTCTCGCAGATCGTCGCGCAGCGAAAGGGACGGGTCGAAACAATGACGCTCTCCGACGTGACCGACTCTCCCATTGACACAGACAACATCCTTGTACTGGCAAGTTTGGACGAGGATTTGTTGCTCGAAAAGTCTGATGATGAGGCTGCTTGCTTTGAAGCAGTGCGCAGCATCATGACAAGCTCTGACAGTGCCATTGTCTGGGTGCTTCAAGGAGCGACCTTCGAAACATCCAATCCTGCACACGCCTTGATAAATGGCATGGCGAGAACAGCACGCAACGAGAATGAAAAATTGAACCTTCTCACCTTGGACGTCGGAAAGAACGCAAGCACTTCTGAGATCTCGGAGTCTGTTCGTAAATGCTTCAACAATTCAATGGTCGAAGACGAGGTTGTGGTTCGTGAGGGAACATTTTATGTTCCTAGGATCGAGGCCGACGATGGTCTCAATGCCAAGCTGCCAAAGAATGCTCGAAGCGAGTCTCGACGACAGCAGTTTGGTCAAAGTCAACCGCTGTCTCTCAAGATCGGCAAAGTCGGACTGCTGGAAACGTTAGCTTTCAGCCTGGACGAGGAGATTGTCGACAATGAGCTAGCAGAAGACGACATCGAAATCGAGGTCAAGGCATCTGCAATCAACTTCAGAGATATTGCTGCATCCATGGGCATCATCGACGACTACCGACTTGGTGATGAATGTGCAGGTGTGGTTGTGGCCATCGGTAGCAAAGTTGCTCCTCAGACTTTCGAGATCGGTGATCATGTTGTCGCGTTCAGGCCAGGTCAAGGAGCCCATCGGACCATTGTCCGCAACCACTGGTCGCAATGCCACAAGCTGAATGGCATCTCATTCACCAATGCTGCAGCTTTCACCTTGGTCACGACTACAGCATACTATGCACTGATTGACATTGCGCGCTTGCAAAAGGGCGAAACTGTTCTTATTCATGCCGCAGCTGGTGGTGTTGGCCAGATGGCTGTCCAGCTGGCTCAAATGCTCGGAGCCGAAGTCATTGCAACGTGCGGATCTCAGGCCAAGCGCGACCTGCTCAAGTCTACTTATGGTCTCAAGGACGACCATATTCTCTCTTCCAGGAACATCTCCTTTGCCAAAGACGTGATGACCTTGACAAATGGAAAGGGAGTCGACGTCGTTCTCAACAGTCTCGCAGGCGAGCTTCTACACGCGACCTGGAGATGTGTTGCTCGCTTTGGTCGGTTTGTTGAGATTGGCAAACGTGACATCCACGAGAACGCCAAAATTGACATGGATCCCTTCCGCAAAAATATTCTATTCGCATCTGCGGATCTCATCACCATCTGGGAGCACAACAAACCCCTTTCGCATCGCCTTATGCAAGATTCGTTCAAGCTGCTTGAAGCAGGTACAATCAAAAACCCTGAAACCGTCATCGAACTTCCATACTCTGACGTTGAAAAGGGATTCCGATTGCTGCAGATGGGCAAACACACTGGCAAAGTGGTCCTCGTGCCGCATCGAGACGATATGGTCCCTGTCGCCCAGCCCACATATCGAAATGCGAACTTGTTTAAGCCAGGAAAAACTTACCTCCTTGTAGGTGGACTCGGAGGTCTTGGACGTACATTGAGCGAATGGATGGTACGAAGAGGTGCCAGGCGTTTAGCTTTCCTCTCTCGATCTGGAGAGGCCCGACCTGAGGCCAAGGCTACAGTCACTTGGCTCAAGGCTCGCGACATCGAAGTCACCGTTTTCCCTGTCGACGTAACGGACTTTGCTGGAGTCCAAAATAGTGTCGACACCATAGGAGATTCCTTGGCCGGCATCTTCCAAGCTGCAGTGGTGTTGCAGGACGCTCCGTTGAACACCATGACTGCGAAGCAATGGAGAGCCTGCCTCGATCCAAAAGTCAAAGGTGCCTGGAATCTTCATCGTTCGACTGAGGGAATGAACCTCGACTTTTTTGTCGCCTTCTCTTCTGTTGCCTGTCAGCTCGGTGCAGTTGGTCAAGCAAATTATTCTGCTGCAAATGCATATTTGGATGCGCTGATGCGCAGTCGTCGTCATGCAGGCCTAAGGGGTACCTCAATGAATGTCGGTGCTGTCTTTGGTGCTGGTTTGGTTGCTGAGAACGAAGCTCTCATGCGATTCCTCACTTCCATGGGCACTGATATGGTCTACGAAGACGAAGTCCTCTACCAAATCGAAGAGGCTGTGATGGAAAGTCGTACACAACATCTCGATGATAGGGGCATCGATCTCGTCGGCACTATCACCGGCCTCAACCTGAAGCGAAAGGACTTCTACTGGCACTCAAGATCTCCCTTCCGAAACCTGTACCTCAATCACGATCTTGAAGGAGGCAGCTCAGCCGGCGTGAACATTTTGAAGTCAGTGTCGGCACGACTCAAGGCCGTTGCTACTCCAGAGGAGCGCGTTGTGATCTTGACAACTGCTTTCATCGAAAAGACCGCAGCTGTGCTCGGGGCTGATGTCGAGACGATATTGTCGAGCAACCCACTTTCCATGTATGGACTAGACTCCATTGTCGCCGTGGAGTTCCGAAAATGGTTTTCCAAGTCAATCAGCGTGGATGTTGCCCTGTTTGACATTCTGTCATCAAAGTCCATCGACGCTTTGATGTCAAAAGCCGTCTCACTCATGCTTGTTGAGAACGACGCATTGCCGCAAAACGAAACCACTCAGATCAAGCCTCAGGCAACTGACGGCCAAAGTACAGCCGTAGTTGCAAGCTCGGCCGTATCGTCAAGCAACAGCGAGATTGCTGTCTCGCGACCCGAGCAGATACCAATGAGCAGCTTCCAGCGCAGATTGTGGTTTGCGCATCAGATGTCCGAGGACAAGGGCGCATTGAACATTGCTATCGCCGCTCACATGAAGGGGAAACCAGACTTTGTCATCTTGAAACAAGCAATGGACGAGTGGAAGAAACGCAACGAAATGACCCGGACCATGTACTTCGAAGGAGATGATTTCTCTGAGCAGAAGCCCATCGAAGACTTTGATTCGCGAATGACCTACACAGATCTTTCGGTCAACGAAGACGCAGAGAGCTCGCTAGCACAGGCTACGGAACTCCTTCAAAGCGAGCCTCTGGATATTGAAAACGGTCAGGTCATGAGAGCGACTCTCTTCAAGATGGCGGACGAACACTATGTATTTGTTACCGCATTCCACCATATCGGAATTGATCGTGGCAGCTCCAAGGCAAGTTTTGAACAAATAGTCAGCATCTACGACACAATCCGCCTCGAGAAGGACCTGGCAACCCTTCCGGCGCCTGGCCTATCTTACATCGACTTTGCTATCTGGCATGAGCGTTATCTCGACAGCGATGCAATCAAATCGGAGAATCGTTTTTGGATGGAGAAATTGCGTGGCATCAATCCTGTGACACAACTCCTGCCTTTCGCAAAGAGTGCTCGCTCGGAAGCCATGGATTTGGCAAGAACGACCATCACATCGACACTACCCCTGAAGATGCTGAATCGGCTCAAGAGGGTATGCACCCGGATGACCACCACCCCGTTCCAATTTCTACTTGCAGCCTTCAGGGCCTTCCTCTACCGGTACACCGAAGAGAAGGATGTTACCATGCTAGTCGTCGATGGAAACAGACCACGTTCTGATCTCGATGATGTTTTGGGATTCTTCGTGAATATGGTTCCCGTCCGCATTGATCAAGACTTAGACGAAGGATTCGATCAGCTCCTTCGAACGACTAAGAAAGCCAGTGCAGAAGCTCTCGAGCACAACAAGATGCCCTTTGACGCGATCGTCGAGGCTTTGAACTTTCCACGAACGACTGCCACCTTCCCCATCAGTCAAATCGTCATGAACTACCAGATACATGGCAAAATGCCACGCTTCTCCACGAAAGATTTCGAGATCAACAAGGTTATCAACTACGATATCCCATCTGCCTGTGAGATTGCTATCGAAGCTTTGGAAGATCCAGATAGAGGCCTCGATATTTACCTGCAGTATTCGTCGAGACTCTACGGCGACACAGATATGGATCGATTCCTAGACAACTTCATGACATTCCTCACCAGCCTGACGCAAGATCACCTGCAACCAATCGACCAGGTGAAAATAGCTGGTCTGCAGGAGGTCGAGTACTTGAAAACCAATTTCTGGAACATGGGTACCACCAAGAACAAATGGGAGAATGATTCTGTTCTTGACAAGATCTTTACCACGGCTGAGAACTCACCCAACTCAGTTGCCATTCAAACCTCGGATAACCAAAGTGTCACGTACAAGGAACTCGTTGAACAAGCACAGAGTGTCTCGGCAAGATTGGAACAAGCCAACGTCGTGCCCGGCACCTCTATCGGAATTCTGGCACGCCCTGGAATCGACGCAATTGTTGCAATGGTAGGCGCTCTATCTCGAGGCTGCGGATATGTGCCATTGGACCCGGAATTTGCTGCGCAGCGACTTGGCTTCATGGCATCAGACTCTGCAGTCAGCGTCATCTTAGTTGGAGACGATCTTGAGACAGTGGCATCGCAGGTGGTTGCCGAGACAAGCCCAGCAGCTGAGGCCATCACTATAGCTCAAGCAAAGAACGGGAAAGACCAGTCAAGGTACGCTAATGCCTCGCTTGATGATCCCTTCTATACCATCTACACTTCTGTGAGTTTTATGAGCTGCAGAGTTAGGTTTGAGAACCAGCTAACACTTTACTCATAGGGAAGCACCGGAAAACCCAAAGGCGTTGTTTTAACGTACTCCAACACACAGCAAATGCTTTCGACGCTGCACCATGACTACTCTTTTACTGCAGCAGACAGGTTTCTCAATCAGTCATCCATGTGCTTTGATTTATCGGTTGTTCAAATCTTTTCGGCGTTGTCTTGCGGTGCAACAGTTTGCGTGGCATCGTCAGATGCTCGCAAGGATCCTTCGGCGTTGGCAAGTTTTATTCAACAATCATCAGTTTCAGTCACTTATTTCACGCCTACACATTTTGCACTGCTCATTGATTCCTCTACTGAGGTGCTCAAGAAATGTGCCACCTACCGCCTAGCCTTCTTCGCGGGTGAGCGCCTTCCTGCACGGCTGGTCAACAGATTCTCTGCCTTACAGATTCCAGCAACTATACTAAACACCTGGAGTCCCAGCGAACTTGTCGTACAGACCACGATAGCCAAGATCGCAGGCACTCAGTCCGACCAAATGAGTATCCCGATAGGATATCCAATGGCCAATTGTCGTCACTACATCCTCGATCCGCAACTGAGACCCCTTCCATTTGGCTTTGTTGGCGAAATATGCGTTGGAGGTGCTCAAGTCGGTGCTGGATATCTCAATCGGCCTGACGCCAATGCGCTAGCCTTCATTGAGGACCCATTCTGCAGCAAGGACGACACTATCCGAGGCTGGAACAGGCTATTTAGAACTGGGGACAAAGGAAAATTCTTACCTGATGGCCAGCTTGAATTCCATGGACGCATCGCTGGCGACAAGCAAATCAAACTCAGAGGATTTCGAGTTGATCTTGGAGAAGTTGAACATCGCATCTATCTCGAAGCAGCCAACATACCTGAATCCAAGCTTGTCGACGTATCGATCGTGGCTAGGGATACAAACGGCACCCAAACAGACACTGACGACCGTCAAATCATCGCCTTCCTTGTATGCAATCAAGCTCTTACCTCTGCACACAAGCAGAAGTTTGTCACTTCCATTCATCAGAGCATAGGCCGGCACCTCAACGCTTACATGCTGCCAAATGGATACGAGTTCCTAGATCAGATGCCCCTTACTGTCGGGCGCAAGGTCGACAGGCAAAGTCTGCTCAAAAGAAATCTACAACTTGTCATGCCTGCCACAACAGTCCTGCCGTCGAACAATGACCTGAGCATTGGGGAGGTACAGCAAAAAATCGTCGAAACAGTCACTAAGTTCTTCCATGAAGTTTTGAAATTTCCAGCGGAGCGCAAGATAACAGCTTACGATAACTTCTTTGAGATTGGTGGTCAAAGTATACTCCTGTTGCGGCTTCATGCCAAGCTCAAGCGGGCTTTCAAGACGGCACCTAGTGTACCGGAGCTCTTCAAAGCGCCCACGCCTCTGCTTATGTCACAACTCATAGGCAAGCTCTTGATCAAATCCGCTGCTGGCGCAAGCCTGGTCGCCGACAAGATTTCACGCGTCGACTGGGTCAAGGAAGCCCAACTGCCTGACAATGACCTTTACAAGATTGGTGAATTGCCCTCTGTCAACGACAATTCGGAAATCGTCGGCATACTTGTCACGGGTGTCGAGTCTTTCATCGGGTTGCATGTCTTCGCAATGCTATTGACGTCTCACCCCACATCAACGTTTTACATCCTTGGTTCCGAATGTCCTGCCAACATGAACATGCTCTTGGATCTTCTCCGCAAGTATCAGCTTCTCGACGCGCGTGTCACAGAGGCCACACTTTCGTCTCAGGTCGAATTCATTCAGGGCAGCTTGATACGACCACACTTTGGCCTTGAGGCCGACGCTTTCACAGCTCTAGGCTCCAAGATCCAGTCCATTTTCCATCTCGGAGGTCGCGTGTCTCTCCTCAAAAGCTACCATGAACTCAAACGTGCCAACGCGACAGCGACTTTGGACCTGATAGAGCTGGCATCCCACGGCCTCGTACGAATCGGAATCAATTACCTTTCAACATGGAGTGTACCACACCTGCAGTCACATCGGAATACCGAACTTGCTATACATCAAGTCGACAGTAAAGAGACTTCTGCAGGCGGTTACCAACCTTCCAGTGATGCTGAGCTCTTCTACTTCAAATCTCGATGGGCAGCCGAGATGCTTTTGACACGAGCCGCTGAACGCGGTTTTGACGTTACCATTTTCCGCGCTTCCGCGGTATCTGGAAGTACACTGACCAACGTGCCACCACCCAATGACGATCTCGTCCGACGCATGATACTCGACATGATCCAGAATCGCAGTGTGCCTGACTTCTCAACAAGTGGCAACGCCGCCAACACGGTTCCACCCTTCGTTGTCGACTTTGTTCCCGTCGACTATGTGGCGCGTGTGATGCACGACCTCTCTATGAACGCCGAGCTGCGACGACAAAAGCAGGGTGATATGCACTCGCCATCGATATATCATATCTGCAATCCACAGCCGTTGGACCTGCATCACTTGCCAGCGCTGATACCACAAATCCGCTCGGATGGGATGACAGGCTCTTTAGTGACGTTGGAGGAATGGCTCGCTCACAGAGTAGTCACTGACATGACGGATGTCGAGAAGTTGAGGTGGGAAGCCGCGAAAGCCATCTGCAACACCGGGCATGTGATGTTTGCACTGGACCGATCGAAAACGGATCAGGCCTTACGGGTCATCAATGCGGACGAAAAGTCAATGGTGCCTTGTCCACCAGTTGATGCGGCGTTTTTGCGCAGTTTGCAGGGTGATGGTTGCTAGCCGTATGGAGTCTAGCATGAAGTTTTTGCACCGCGTACAGCCTTGTTCATGAGATGATGGGTCAAGCATGGAGTTTTGGCGCCGGTTTCAAATTTATATAGCGAACGTACCTACCTATAGTGGGTAAAGTCTAATACATCTTGAGTGTTTCAACACTGAAACTATCTTCTGGCTGGCCTCATCACCACATCTCCCAGCCGTATAGTACGGCGCTCGGTGTTCGGTATTCCGCCACCAATCCTCCAGGTTTGTGAACGTGGCGTGGATGACATCAGGACAACCACGCGCCGTGACCGAGGCACAATGATTATCATCCACGATGGCACGTGACGACCAAGTTTGTGCGGAGAGGACCGAACTTGACCCAGGGATGCAGAAAAGACCCTTGCTTACCTGCCATCAGAGACGGGGTCGTCACGAGTTTTTGCGCCGAAAAAGAAAACAGGAACGACTGAACCACAACCAACGGAACAGAACCTCCAAGTTGAAAGAAGAAGAAAATCACGAATAGGCATTAATTGGCATGCACACTACATACCCCTAAAGGGCGCCAAGACCGGCTGTTTCAGGCGTGCCTGTAATTCCTACTGCTCCAGTTGTCCTAGTACCTACTTACTACAGTCGTATGAAAAGGTCAAGGTTTGTCAGAAAAAGAGTTCTTGATTTTCTCGCAATTCCGAATGTTTTGAGAGTATTCTCATGCTGTATATCTAAGATCCCTCCGTATCCATGTCCATATTCATATTCATAGCTTCCATGGCTAATGTCGTATCCTTCATAAATGTCCTTCGTAAAGTTCATTATCCTGTAGTTTTTCTGTTCGTTGTACACACATATATATACTGGTACCTGTACATTTCTCGTTCATCTGTGAGATCATAGCCCATACTGTGTGCTGGGTAAAATCCTGGTTCATATTTATATCCATATCCGTATTCATCGTGGATTCATGCTCTCCCTAAATAATGGGAGCGGCCGCCACCTTCTGGAAGTTCGAGCTGCTCCTCACACTGACCCTACCCACGACGTCTTCGTTGGCTGGTACCGGCATGGCAGCAAGCAGAGCCTTCTCGATGCCCGTTAGTTTGCTTCCGACGCTGCTCTTGCATCTTGACTGGCGGCTCCGGACGCCGGCCTTTCTGCTGCCGACGTGATGCACGCCAAGCACACCACTCTCGATACTGCTCACACTGCTCCTCGTACGGTGTTGAATTTGACGAAATGGTCGAGTGCTGGAGTGTGACAGTGGTGCTACAATCATGTTCGGACTCGAGAACGTAGAGGATGAGGTGGAGGTAGGAAACGCGGTGGTCAAGGATGGGAGGTTGTGACTGATCACGGATGATGCTTGACCGTCGCGGCTCATGCGGAAGGGAGTGTTGGTGTACTCAGGTGTTCGTGGCATGCTGAAGTTCAATCCCATCAAGGGAGAGAACCTAGCCGGCATAGGGAGGAAAGGTACTGTAGGGACTGTGGATTCGGTAGAGTGGATATTCTCGCCTGCAGAAGTTGCAGGCCGTGATATCGTCGGTGGAGTTGTGCGCGTGGATGCCGAGTCAATAGAGGCAGCAGAGGATCTTGTCCGCGTGTGTTTTGGGGAGTTGGGGGTTTGCGGACTGGATCCATCTGAGTTGGTGGAATTGATCTTTGCAGATACTCTGAGGCTCTTCTTCTTAGATTTGGAAGAGGGCTTTCGCGAGTGGGTTGGCTTTCGTGGAAGAGCGGGAAGAGGTCCAGAAGGTGGTGGTCCAACAGGCGGCACGGCGCTGAAGGACATGTTAGGAAGGCTCTTCTGGGGTGGTAGACGATGCGTCTTGTTCCGTGTAGAGGGTACTACACCGTATATGGGTGTGTTCATGGGCGTTGGCATATCAGGATTTGGTAAATCAATGCCGAAGTTGCTAGTCAGGTGTGCGGAAGTAACTGCTGGTGTACGCTCGGGCTCGGCCGTCTTCACCCCACTACCAGTGGTAATAGACATGCTGACAGGCTTCCTCGAGTGAAACTTGCCCACCGGCTTGACGGGCATTTTGAGACCTGCTGGTGGCGGCGGTGCGATGGGAGCATCCATTTTAGGAAAGTACCCAGACATGACTGACTCGGGCACTGAACTCGGTGGTGAGGGCATACAAGCCAAAGCTGCGTTTTTGTAATCCAACGACGAAAGTCTTCTCGGGAAAAGGCTGTAGGACGCTCTGTTTGTCGCATCGCTCTGTCCGCTGGATTGGCTATGCGTGCTGTAAGAAGTTACTGGTCGTGGAATCGTCACCGTCTGGACTCGCTCAAGGCTATCGGCAGACCCTTTGTTACGATGATGTGGAGGTCGTTTGATGAGACCAGGACTTGGAAGAGGTGCAATGGTGGATATGGGTCGCATTGAACGCGATTCGACCAAGAGCTCGTTGTGTGCCTTGATTGTGTTTCCGCTGAGCATTCCGGGGCTTAGATGGCTTGGAGATTTTGGGATATGAGCACCAGCTCGCGGGACCAAATTGTCAGCAGGGAAGACGAACGTCGTCATCGGATCGACGATAGGGCTTCTTTTCATGTCGGCGGCCGATATCCAGGTCTGCGAAGCCTGCCGCGTACGCTGCTTCATATCCGTGAAGGACTCGATTGCAGATGACGCAGAGGCCGTGGACCCATCGATACTACTGCGTGTTCCAGTGAATGCGGAATCATGATCTGAGAAGGATGAGCCTCGCAGACCGTCAAGCTCCGTACTTGTGGCAACAGAAGAATTTGTTATCGACTTTCGAGGCATGAGAGGATGAGTCGAAGGCACGAGAGTATGTGAGGTCTCTGCGTAGGGCGTCGTGCATGCCGAATCAAAGGCAGTCAGTGACAGTACTGGAGAGGATCGGTTACGTTGGCTAGGCATTCTGCTCAGTTCTTCTTGCACTCTCTCGTGCTCGGGCGTGTCTGGTCTGTACTCAAGCCCGCCCAGGGCCTCGATTTCTTTTCTTATTGCAGTCATCCATGCATCAAGACGCTCGGCGCCATCAAAGATCAGCAAAAAATCTTTGACTATCCTTTTGACCTCGCTGCCACGAAAAGTAAGCCTTGACCATGTGCTCTTGGGGGCCTGTGGCTTTGTGAGGCCCAGCCCGGAATCATGTGTGACTCGCAACACCCAGGGCTTGCCAGGTATTACATCGCTAACAAAAGCAACCGAATTTGAACCCAGCTCTAAGATCTTCTCTGGCAGACGGTCAGGATGACCATCAGCTTTATACTGCAAG
>Ga0210040_10004961_pt1 | contig 17117 bp, 15 predicted proteins | sample CryGeyCG12114_NA_FD_185462 | JGI IMG/M metagenome (GOLD analysis project Ga0210040, IMG submission 185462) | Groundwater microbial communities from aquifer - Crystal Geyser CG19_WC_8/21/14_NA (SPAdes) (version 2) | ecosystem: Environmental > Aquatic > Deep subsurface > Groundwater | place: USA... | reverse complement strand
CCCACGCTTCGTAGCCGCCGAACCCGATGTCCTTGCGACGCATGCTGCCGCGATCGAGCCAGAGGGTCGCATTGGTCAGGCGGCGCAGGAAAGTGCGGTCGTGGCTAATGGCGATGAAGGCGCCCCGATAGCGCTGCAGCCAGCTCTCCAGCCAGTCGATCGCCGCAAGGTCGAGATGGTTGGTGGGTTCGTCCAGCAGCAGCAGATCGGGATCCATCGCGAGCGCGCGCGCAATGGCAGCCCGGCGCTTCTCGCCGCCGCTGGCGCTGGGGCAAGGGCGGTCCATGTCGATGCCGAGCTGGCCGGCAATGGCTTCCACCTCGTGGCGGGCGGGGGCATCCGCGCCACCCAGCGCGAAGTCCATCAGCGTGGCGTAGCCGCCAAAGTCGGGTTCCTGCTCCAGCAGCACGACCCGCGTGCCCGGCTGGATCGAACGCGTGCCCTTGTCCGCCTCTATCCGGTCGTCGATCAGCTTCAGCAGCGTCGTCTTGCCCGCGCCATTCCGGCCGATCAGCGCCAGCTTGTCACGCGGCCCCACATTGATGTCGAGATCGGTGAACAGCCAACGGCCGCCCTGCTGGAGGGACAGACCCTCCCACGAAAGGATTGGAGCTTCGGCCATGATCAATGCCGGCAACTAAGGACTCCGTCACTCGTTCACAAGCCAGCCCGGCCGCAGGGTGGCCGCTCAGGTTCATGGGCCGCTCATGCCCCAGGCCGCAGCAAAGAAGCAGTTTTCGTCAGGAGAGTGCCGCAATGAAGGTTTTCATCCCCGCCGCAGGGTTCGTCGCCAGTGCGGTCGCCGCCGCCGGGATCGCCAATTCGCCGGCACACGCCGCCGAAGTGACGGTCGCCGCAGCTGGCCCGGTGATAGAGCTGACCGTGACCGAGAACGTGGAGGCAGAGCCCGACCTGGTGACCATCGGGGCCGGGGTCAGCACGGAGGCACTCACTGCGGTGGAGGCGCTGCGCCAGAATTCGGAACAGATGACAGCCGTGATCGCACGCCTGCGCCAATTGAATGTGGCGGAGCGCGACATCCAGACCGCCGGCATCAGCCTGGGCGCGCGCTACGACTACGATCAACAGACGCAGCGGCAGGTGTTCCGCGGCTATCAGGCATCAAACCGGGTGAGCGTGAGGCTGAGGGAAGTCGACCGGACAGGCCCGGTGCTGGATGCGCTGGTCGCCGCCGGAGCCACCGATCTGAGCGGGCCCGACTTCTCGATCGAGGATGACAAGGCCGCGCGGGCGCAGGCGCGGGCAGCGGCGGTGCAGACCGCCATGGCGCAGGCCCGCGATTATGCCCGTATGACCGGCTATGGCGATGTGCGGCTGCTCAAGATCGAGGAGGGCATAGCCCCGGGCATGCCGCAGCCCATGTACCGCGACGCAGTGGTGCAGGAAGCACGCCAAGCCGCCGCCCCGCCCGTGCAGCCCGGACTGATCCAGGCTGGCGTGACAATCACCATCACGTACGAATTGACGAGGTAGGCCGGGGCACGCTTTCCTGACAAATCGCCGCACGCAACATTCAGTCCTTGTTCAATGGCTGACCCGCAGACACAGTGCCGTGATGCGACATGCCATTCTCATTCTTGCCGCGGCCGTGATGGCGGGTTCACCCGTTGTGGCGGCGGCGCAGTCGCGCGCGGATCAGGAAAGCCTGCGGGAAGAGATGCGCGCTGGGCGGGTGATGCCGATCCGCGAGATAGAGCGCCGCATCCTGCCGCAGATGCGCGGCAATGAATATCTGGGCTTCGAATATGATGGCGTGGCCACGGCCTATCGCCTGAAGTTCATTCGCGAAGGCCAGGTGATCTGGGTCGATGTCGATGCCCGAAGCGCCCGGGTCTTGCGCGTCAGCCGCTGAAGGAAGCGGAAACGGGCGCGTTGTTGACGCGTTCCGTGCAAAAGCCCAGAGCAAGTCTTGGGTCATACGCAGGGGATCTGGAATGCGCATCCTTATCGTCGAGGACGAGCCGACGCTGGGGCAGCAGCTCAAATCGACGCTGGAACAGACCGGCTATGCGGTGGATCTGTCAGCCGATGGCGAGGACGGGCACTTCCTCGGCTCGACCGAGGAATATGATGCGGTGATCCTCGATCTGGGTCTGCCCGAGATCGACGGCCTGACCGTGCTGGGCATGTGGCGCAAGGAAGGCCGCAAGTTCCCGGTCCTGGTTCTTACCGCCCGCGACAGCTGGAGCGACAAGGTCGCGGGTCTCGACGCAGGCGCCGACGATTACCTCGCCAAGCCCTTCCAGACGGAGGAGCTGATTGCCCGCCTGCGCGCGCTGATCCGCCGCGCATCGGGCAATGCCAGCAGCGAGCTGACCGCTGGCGACGTCCGGCTGGACACGCGCAGCGGGCGGGTGACGCTGGCCGGCGAGCCCGTGAAGATGACCGCGCAGGAATACAAGCTGCTGAGTTACCTGATGCACCACAAGGGCAAGGTCGTCAGCCGGACCGAGCTGATCGAGCACATCTACGATCAGGATTTCGACCGCGATTCGAACACGATCGAGGTCTTTGTCACGCGCATCCGCAAGAAGCTGGGCGCCAATGTCATCACCACCATCCGCGGCCTTGGCTACAGCCTCGACGATCCCGACAACGCCCCGCGCGAGTGAGGGTGTGGCGCTGAACGCCGGTCCATCCGCCGCCCTGCCAGCCGGGGCGGCGGCGGACGGTGGCGCTGCGCCGCCGCACACGGGCAGTCTTGCCCGGCGGATGCTGCTGATCGCGGCGGGGTGGATCTTCATCCTCCTGCTGGTGGGCGGCATCGGGCTGAACCGGACGCTGACCGCGCTGCTGACGCGCCAGTTCGACGAGCAGCTGAACTATGTGCTCACCGCCATGATCGCATCGGCGGAAATCGACCCCTATGGCGACGTGATGTTCAACCGGCCGTTGGGCGACCAGCGCTTCCTGGAGCCGAATAGCGGCCTTTATTGGCAGATCAGCGGGGAGGGTCGCAATGATTACCCCTCCCGCTCCCTATGGGACCGGACGCTGGAGCTGGACGATCGCCACGTCGACTATCAGCCGCATTACCACGACACCAACCAGTTCGCGGAAGAGCCGCTGCGCATGGTGGAGCGCAAGATGCGCCTGCCCGGCAGCACTACCGAATGGCACTTCGCCGTTGCTGCCGCGCGCGGCGAGCTGGACGCGCAGATCGCCGATATCCGCTTCATCCTGGTGTGGAGCTTTGCGATCCTGGGCCTGGGCCTGTTCGCCATGTCGATGCTGCAGACCTGGTACGGGCTGGGCCCGCTGCGCCGGGTGCGCAAGGCCATTGCCCGTATCCGCACCACCGGCGCGAACCGCGTGACCGATCCCCTGCCGCAGGAAGTGCAGCCGATGGTGGAGGAGCTCAACGCGCTGCTCGCCCATTCGGACCGGCAGGCGGAGGAGGCGCGGACCCATGCCGGGAACCTGGCCCACGCGCTCAAGACCCCGCTCACCGTGCTGACCAACGCGGCTAGCGCCCATGCGCCGGACCTGGACGACACCGTGCTGCGCGAGGCAGCGGCGATGCGGCGGCATGTCGATCACCACCTGGCGCGAGCGCGTGCGCTGGGCCGGCGGGCGATAGGCCTGTCACGCGCCAACGTCATGGACAGCGCGCGCGCGGTGGAACGGGCGGTGGCGCGCCTCTACCCGGCGGTGCGGCTGGACATTGCCGGGGCGGCAGGCGCGGAGGTCGCGATCGAGCGGCAGGACTTGGACGAATTGCTGGGCAATGTGATGGAAAACGCCGCCAAATATGGCGGCGGCAGCGTGTTCGTCACGGTCGACGCCGAACCCGACGGTCCGCAAGCGGCGAAGCTGTGCACGATCTGGGTGGAGGATGACGGCGCCGGCATTCCGCCGCAACAGCGTGACGCCATCTTCGGGCGCGGCGCACGCCTCGACACCGGCAAACCGGGCACGGGGCTGGGCCTGGCCATCGTGCGTGACGTCGCTGGCATCTATGGCGGTGATGTCGAGCTGGACGAGAGCGAGGACCTGGGCGGGCTGCTGGTGCGGCTGCGATTGCCGCGGGCGGGCGTCGGCGGGCGCGGCGGTCCCGGCAATTAGCGCCGTCAGGCGGCGGCGGCAGCAGCCTGCTGGTGATGGCGGATCACCTCCTCGATCACGAAGCGAATGAACTTCTCGCTGAATTCCGGATCGAGGTCGGCCTCGACCGCCAGCCGCCGCAGCCGCTCCACCTGCTGCGCCTCGCGCGCCGGGTCCGCGGGGGGCAGGCTGGTGCGGGCCTTGTATTCGCCCACCGCCTGAGTGATGCGAAAGCGTTCGGCCAGCATGCAGATCAGCGCGGAATCGATATTGTCGATGGAGCGGCGGAAGCCCGCGAGAACCGCGTCGGAAGAGGGTTCCGCCTGCGTTGTCCTGTCCACAGCGATCGTTCCAGCCTGCATCGAAAGCCCTTGTTCTGGCAATGGACCAGCACGGTAGGGGGGGATTCCCGGCTTGCCAAGCAGGGGATCATTCTCCATTTGCGGGTGCCATGAGCGCCGAGGTCGTACCGCTGCCCGCCAGAGCCCCGTCGCTGGCGCCGATCCTGTCGCTGACGCAATCGGCGATGAATTCGGTCAACGCCATCATCCTCGACCGCATGCAAAGCGAAATCCCGCTGATCCCGGCACTTGCGGGCCATCTCATCTCAGGGGGCGGCAAGCGGATGCGGCCGATGCTGACGCTGGCCGGCGCTGCGGTGTGCGGGTACCAGGGCACGCGCCACCACCGTCTGGCCGCGGCGGTGGAGTTCATTCACACCTCCACCCTGCTGCACGACGACGTGGTCGACGGTTCGGAAACGCGGCGCGGCAAGGCAACGGCCAACATCGTGTTCGGCAACCCGGCCGCCGTGCTGGTGGGCGACTTCCTGTTCGCCCGCGCCTTTGAACTGATGGTGGAAGATGGCAGCCTGAAGGTGCTGAAGATCCTCAGCGGCGCCAGCGCCATCATCGCGCAAGGCGAGGTCGACCAGTTGGTCGCGCAGCGCAAGATCGAGACCAGCGAGGATCGCTACCTAAGCATAATCGGCAGCAAGACCGCGGCCCTGTTTTCCGCCGCCAGCCGGATCGCCGCCGTGGTTGCCGAATGCGGCGATACGGAGGAGCGGGCGCTGGACGATTACGGTCGCAATCTGGGCATTGCGTTCCAGCTGGTCGATGATGCGATCGACTATGACAGCTCTGCGGCGGAAATGGGCAAGGAGAAGGGGGACGATTTCCGGGAGGGCAAGATGACCCTGCCCGTGATCCTTGCCTACGCCCGCGGTACGGAGGATGAGCGCGCATTCTGGCGCGATGCGATCGCCGGCTTCCGGACGGAGGACGAGGATCTCGCCCATGCGGTGACGTTGATCCATAGCCACGATGCGATCGCCGCCACGCGCGAACGCGCGCGCCATTTCGCCGAGCGGGCATGCGATGCGCTCTCGATCTTCCCGGACAGTCAGGCTCGCGCGGCGATGATGGACGCGGCTCGCTTCGCCGTCAGCCGGGGCTATTGAGACTAGGCCCGCGATCGGGCCCGACTCACCTGCCGCTCAGGCGGCAAAATCAATCCGTTCAATTGCCTGATCTGCCGAACAAAACGGCCGCCACCCCATAGCGGGGTGCCGGCCGCATGTGTCTCACCAATCCGGATCAGATGCCGACGATACCGCCATCATCCTTGGTGATTGCCACCAGCGCGGAGCGCGGGCGACCGGTGTTGTTGCCCGACTGGCTTTGCGGCCAGTGGCTGGTCGGCGCATCGGGCTCGCCGCCTTCGCCCGGATGCTGGATACCGACGAACAGCGTGCGGCCATCCGGGGTCGTGTCCACGCCGGTCAGCTCGCATTCGATCGGGCCGGTCATGAACCGCTTGATCGTGGCTGAGGTCGCTGCGGCGCCCACGATCGTCGCCTGTTCAGCGGTAGCGCCATTCGCACCGGTGTTGGTGATGGTGCGCGCACCGCCATCCCCCACGCTGCCCGGAAAGGCCGCCAGCATCTGGTTGTGCGTGCGATCAGTCATCGCGCCGTCATCGGTCTGCAGCCACATCAGCGGCTTGCCCTGCCCGGCGGGATTGGTCGGGCGTGAGAAGTACAGACCATCCGGGCTGGAGAAGGAATTTTCGTCCACCAGGCCGGAAATGTTCACGTTGGTCGGATCGGCATCCACGTTGTCCGCTCCGAACAGATAGATGTCCCATGTGAAGGTGGTCGCGGCGCTGTTGCCGTCCTCTTCGCGCAGGCGGATGATGTGCCCGTTGGGATTTCCGAGCTGTGCCGAATTCGTCGCGCCGCGAGGATCATTGTAGTGGCGCGGGTTGGCCGCATCCGTGCCGTTCAGCGGGCGGCTGGTGGCGTTGGAATTGGTTAGGGTGAGATAGATCTCGCCATTCACCGGGTTCACGCCGGTCCATTCGGGGCGGTCCATCGGCGTAGCTCGGACGGCGTCGCCAGCCAGACGGGCATTGATACAGATGTCCGCCTGATCGGCAAAGACATATTCCAGATCGGTGCCAGTGGCCGGTCGGTTCGGCACCTGGCCGTATACCAGCGGCACCCAGGTCCCGGAGCCATCCGCATTGAAGCGCGCAACATGAAGCGTGCCGCGGTCCAGATATTTGTCACCGATCGCTAGCGGATCGGCGGCATTCGCATCCCCGGCCGCCCAGTTCGTGGCCGAGACGAACTTGTAGAGATACTCGCCGCGCGAATCGTCGCCCATGTAGACCGCGATGGGTTCGCCCACGACCGGCAGGCCGAGCCACGCGCCCTCATGCCCGCAGCGACCCAAAGCCGTGCGCTTGCGGGGCGCGGCCGCCGGGTTGTAGGGATCGAACTCGACCACCCAACCATACTGGTTGGGTTCGTTGCGGTAATCTTCCACAGCGGACCCCGCCGTGGCACGCGCGTCCCACTTGCGGAAGATCGGCTCGTTAGAAGGCGTGGTCGACCAGGCATAGCTGCCCATCGAACTGGTCACGCCATAGCGGCGCAGGCTGGTCAGCTCGCGCGCGGAGCGATTGGCGTTGTCGCTGGTCGCGCCGGAGTTTGGACGGCGGAAATATCCGGCCCAGTTCTCCTCGCAGGTCAACATGGTCGCCCACGCGGACACACCGATGGCGCAGTTGTTGATCGTGCCGCGCCCGTCGGTGCCTGCGGCCGAATACACGGTCTTCACATAGTCGGTGCCACGAACCGGACCCATCAGCACCGTCGGCGTCATCGGGGTGAGGCGCCGGTTGTACCCGCTGTCCTGCACCCAGGTCCACGCGCGGTTGCCGGTGTCGCGCAGCTCGGTCACGGCAACACCGTGCGCCTCGATCTCCTTGCGCGCCTCTTCCACCGGACGCGGGCCCGAGGACACGTTGGTGGAGCCATTGACGTGCAGGTACTGGTTGTTGATGTTCTCGTGGTTCTGCACCAGCAGCCCGCGCGTGGAGGAGGTCAGGTCCTTCGTGCCCGCCGCGTTCAACCCGAAATAGTGCAGGCCGTCATGATGGTCGCCGATGCGCTGCGCGAAGTTCGTGTCCGTGCCGTCATTGGCATAGGCCGGTACGCCCGCCGCGATCGGGTCGCCGGTGCGCATCAGCACGGTCACGCCGTATCCTGCGGGCACGGTAACGACATCGTCCCGGTTCTTGGGGACGGCGGTGAAGGCAAGCTGCGCCGGAGTGACGGTGATGGTGGTGGAATCGGTCGCCGTCAGCCCGTTGGCCGCAGCACCGTAGGTGAAGACCAGCTCGGTATCCTCGGCCACACCCGGGGCCAGGAAGGAGACGGAGTCGCCCGACCCGGTCAGCGTAACGGCGGGACCGGAATTCTGCCGCCAGGCCGTCGCACCGGCGGTGCCGCCGCTGGCGGAACCCTGGAGCGTCACGGTCTGACCGGCCCGCGCCGTTGCACTGTCGCCCGCACTCACCACCGGAGCCGTGGCGTCGTCATCGTCGCCGCAGGCGGCCAGCAGGGTGGTGCCCAGGAATGCGGCCGCGGAGGCCTGCAGGCTGCCCATGATGGTCTGGCGGCGGCTGAAACGTTCGGCGGCCATGCTTTCCAGCGAGCGGCTGCCCATGTTGTTGGTGTCGGTGTCGCCGTCCCAATAACCGCGATGATCGAGCTCGTTACCCATTTCGTAGTCCCCTCATGTGCAAGCGATGGGGGGCGGGTATCGTTACTCTGTTACACTATAAGGCGCGGGACGCGTCCGAGATGTGACCACGCAAGGTCAATCGGGTCACACTCGGCGCTTGCCGGGGCGCAACAATCGGCCCCGCGCGTGACCGAACACCAGCATCATTCCGGCCAAGCTGAGCGGAATATCGCCAAAGGTGGTGTAGAACAGCCACGCATCCGTGCTGGCGAGCCGCGCCACCCCATAGTTCAGGATGGCCGCGGCAAAGCCCAGCACACCCATCCCGACCGCCAGACGGCCCGGGTCGATGTCGCCGTATGGCAGGTACCGGGCGAGGCCCTTGCCCAGCCGGTTGCCGCCCAGCAGCCCGTCGCCCAGGAACAGCACCGCACTGATCGCGCCCACAATCGTGCTGCGCTGCTTGACCGCCATGTCATCCTGGAACAGCATCGCAAGTCCTGCGGAAACCAGCAGCATCGCCACGCCGAACAGCGCCAGACCGCCGAGGATGTCCGTCCTGATGAAGCGTTGCAACACAAGCAGGCCCAGGCCGATCGCCGCCCCCACGATGGCGGCCGTGCTCAGATCGGTCAGCTTGGCTACCACGAAGAAAAGCAGACCCAGGGCAAGATCCACCAGGATCGGCACCCGGTTTTCCTTGAACCGCGTCATGTCCGGACCGGGCTGGGATGCCAATTTCCTGAAGGCCGAAGGGTAGGCGATTTGCCGGCCGGGATGGCTGCGATGCACGACCGTGCCGGCGCGGCTGACCGCAATGCCGAACGTGACCCAGTTGATGTAGCCTGCTTCCACCTCGAACTTCGTGCCATCGGGCAGGGTCCCGGCCAGGCAATGATTGCGGACCGATTCCGGGCCGGTTGCAGGAGTGAAGTCACGAGCGTGCTGCACCCCTGAAACCGTCAGCATGCTATGGATGCCGGCCAGGTCGCAGCGGACGACGACCTCGCACGCCACACTCTCCAGCATGAAGGGGCGACGGTATCGAGCGTAGGTGGACCTCATGCGGCTGTCAGGCGGCAGCCCGCTGTGCCGCCTCGCGATTGAGTTCCGCCCGGCTGCGCTTTTCGGCCGCGGTCTTCAGCTGGCCACACGCCGCCTCGATGTCGCGGCCGCGCGGGGTGCGCACCGGGGCGCTGATGCCGCCTTCGAACACGATGTCGGAAAATTTGCGGATCCGCTCCGGCGTCGAACATTCGTAGCCGGCGCCCGGCCACGGATTGAACGGGATCAGGTTCACCTTGGCGGGCAGGTCGTATTGCTTCAGCAGCCGGACCAGTTCGCGCGCATCCTCGTCCGTGTCGTTCTTGTCCTTCAGCATCACATATTCGAAGGTGATGCGCCGGGCATTCGAGGCACCGGGATAGGCGGCGCAGGCGGCGAGCAGTTCATCGATGCCATATTTGCGGTTCAGCGGCACCAGCTCGTCGCGCACCGGCTTGGTCACCGCATGAAGCGAAACAGCCAGATTGACGCCGATCTCCTCTCCGCAGCGCGCCATCATCGGCACCACGCCGCTGGTGGACAGGGTGATGCGCCGCTTGGACAGAGCAAGCCCGTCACCGTCCATCACCAGCTTCAGCGCATCGCGCACATGGTCGAAATTATACAGCGGCTCGCCCATGCCCATCATGACGATGTTGGTCAGCAGGCGCCCGTCGGAGGTGTAGCCGCCCCCTTGCTCTTCCTCCCCGTCGCCCTCGAGCCCGGCCATGCTGCCCTTTGGCCATTCACCGAGGTGATCACGCGCCAGCATGACCTGGCCGACGATCTCGCCCGGCGTCAGATTGCGCACCAGCCGCATGGTGCCGGTGTGGCAGAAGGTGCAATTCAGCGTGCAGCCGACCTGGCTGGACACGCACAGCGTGCCGCGGTCGGCGTCGGGGATGAACACCATCTCGAAATCGTGACCGTCGGCGGTGCGCAGCAGCCATTTGCGCGTGCCGTCCGTGGAATGCTGCGCCTCGACCACGTCCGGCCGGCCGATCACGAAGCGTTCGGCCAGCCACGGCCGCATTGCCTTGGCGATGTCCGTCATGGCCGCAAAATCGGTGGCGCCGCGATGGTACAGCCAGTGGAACAGCTGGCGCGAGCGCAGCTTGGCCTGCTTGCGGTCGAGCCCCGCCTGTTCGAGCAGTTCGGCAATGCGCAGGCGGGCCAGACCAAGAAGGTCGATCCGCCCGTCGGCGCGCGGGGTTACCTCGCGGGCAACCGGGACCGGATCGACCGGGCCGGGAATGGGCATCAGGGCAGTGTCGGGCATTGCGGTGATATAGGCGAAAGCCGCCCGCATGCCAATCGCGTGAGGGCGGGCAGCCTGCCGCAACAAGGATGCCACAGGTAGGTTCCACCGTTGGTCGATAATTTGTGGCCGTTCATCGACAGGCCTGTTGCTGAAATACATCACGTTTCTTGTTGTGACAGGTTCATGAAACCGGCGCGCGCCAGCATCATTCATCGGGTCTGCGGCCAACGAACCGCGTGTGTGAATAAACGGAGCATCGAGTATGAAAAAGGGTCTCGCACTTCTGGTCGCCGGTTCGGCGATCGCCATGGCCGCGCCGGCAATGGCGCAGGAGAACCCCACCTTCACCGGTCCGCGCGTCGAGGCGCTGGTCGGTTATGACATCAACAAGCCGGGGTCCTCGCAGGACATCGACAATGCCGACGATCTCGATCAGTCGATGGAAGGCGCGAGCTACGGCGTCGGGATCGGCTACGATTTCGCCATGGGCGGCGCGCTGATCGGCATCGAAGGCGAGTATATGGGCTCCACTGCGGAGACCGATTACGACACCGCCGCGTTCGAGACCTTCGGCGTCGGCAATGTCGAGGCCGGTGACGACCTGTATGTCGGCCTGCGCGCCGGCATCCTGGCGACCCCGCAAACGCTGCTGTACGTCAAGGGCGGCTACACCAATGCCAGCTACAACATCCTGACGAGTAACGGCACGAACAACACCGACAACGACATCGACCTGGACGGCTGGCGCATCGGCGCGGGCGCGGAATACGCGCTGAGCCCCAACCTGTTCGTCAAGGGCGAGTATCGCTACTCGAAGTACAGCGAAGGTGAAGTCGAGTACGGTGACGGCGGCGCCGAAACTGACCGTTTCGATGTCGACATGGACCGTCACCAGGTCATGCTGGGACTGGGCTACCGCTTCTGATCCCTGGATCAGCGGCAAGCAGAGCGGGCGCGGAAGGGCAACCTTCCGCGCCCGTTTGCGTTGGTGCTTCGGTGCAGCCTGCCTGTGCCATGGAGACGTAATGGCAAGTTCGGCGGCCCACCTGAATGTCCTGATGCTGGAAGGGGGCGGCGCGCTGGGCGCCTACCAGGCCGGCGTCTTCGATGCGTTGTGCCAGCAAGACTGGGTGCCCGACTGGGTGGCGGGTATCTCGATCGGTGCAGTCAACGCCGCGATAATCGCCGGCAATGCTCCGGCGGATCGGCTGGAACGGCTGCGTGCGTTCTGGGATCTGGTCACGTCCAGGCTGCCGGGGCGCAGTCTCCTGCCGGGGCAGGAGCCTCGCCGCTGGTTCAACGAGTTCGCCGCCGCGAACGTGATGGCGTTCGGCGTGCCCGGTTTCTTCCAGCCCCGCCCGCTGTTCGATTGGGCCATGCCGGAACTGCGTGAGCCCCTGAGCCTGTACGACCACGGCCCCTTGCGCCAGACGCTGCTCGACCATGTCGATTTCGACCGCCTGAATGCAGGGCCGATGCGCGTCAGCATCGGGGCGGCGAGCGTACGCACGGGCGAGCTGGTGTTCTTCGACAATCGCAGCGGGCGTATCGAGCCCGAGCATGTGATGGCCAGCGGCGCGCTGCCGCCGAGCTTCCCGCCGGTGATGATCGATGGCGAAGCATATTGGGACGGCGGCATCATCACCAACACGCCCCTGGAACATGTGCTGGCTGGCGCGAGGGATACCGATCTCGCCATCGTGGGGGTGGAGTTGTATCATGCCAGGGGCGCCCTGCCGGGCAATTTCAGCCAGATGATGCGGCGGCACAAGGATATCCGCCATGCCAGCCGCTCCCGCATGGCGACCGAAATGGTGCTGCAGGCGGAGGCGCTGCGGCTCGCCGCCGCCCGTCTGGCCGCCCGCTTGCCCGCGGAACTGGCCGATGATCCGGACGCGCGGATGCTCGCGGCGCAGGCAAGATCGGGCAGGGCGCACCTGCTGCAGCTGGTGGACCGCCGCGACGCCTTCGCCGAGCGCAGCCAGGACCACGAATTCTCGCGCCAGAGTATCAACGGACATTGGCAGGCTGGCCTGGATGACGCGCAAGCGTCCCTGGGTCATCCCGAATGGCAGGCGCGGTCACAGCATCAGCCTGGCTTTGTCATCTACGACCTGAACCATCCGGCAGGCCCGCAGGTGCGCAGCGTTACCGAGATTGTTCGGGATAGCTGATCGCCACCACTTCCCATTCCTTCTCGCCCCCCGGCAGGCGCACGACGCGCAGGTCGCCCACGCCGGAGCCCCGCAAGGCCCGCGCGATCGGCGCGCTCCAGCCGATCCGGTCGGCGGAGGCGTCCTGCTCGTCATCGCCTACCAGAGTCAGCGTGCGTCGGTTATCATCCTCGTCGGCAATGATCACCGTCGCGCCGAAGAATGCCCGCGAACGGTCCGGTGCTTGCGCCGGATCGACCACGCGCGTCGCCTTCATCCGCCGGGCGAGATGGGCCAGCTCCCGGTCAATCTCCCGCATCCGCTTGCGACCGTAGAGATAGTCGCCGTTCTCGCTGCGGTCGCCATTGCCGGCGGCCCAGCTGACGATGGCGACGATCTCCGGCCGCTCGGTCCCCAGCAGGTGATCATAGCGGGCCCTCAGCGCGCTCAGCCCTGCCGGGGTGATGGGACTGCCCTGCGTCATGTCCGCCATTGCAGCCTCAGCGCAGGAATTCCTCCACCCCGCGTGCCCGGCCCGCGCTGGCAAGTTCGGGATAGAGATGCTCGTACACCACGGCATTCTCGATCACTCGGGTCACGTAGTTCTTGGTCTCGAAGAACGGGATCTTCTCGATCCAGTCGATCCAGGTGACGGAGCCGGTGCGCGGATCGCCGTTCGACGCCAGCCACTTGTTCACGTTGCCGGGCCCGGCATTGTACGCGGCGATCGCCAAGGGCCAGCTACCGTAACGGGCATAGAGGCGCTGGATATGATTGTTGCCCAGCCGCATGTTGTAGCCGGCGTCCTCGATCAGGTTGGCCTGCATGTAGGCGATGCCGGCCTTGTCCGCTTCCTCGCGCGCGGTGCCGGGCATCAGCTGCATTAGTCCGCGCGCGCCGGCATGGCTGATCGCGTTCTGGGCGAACTGGCTTTCCTGGCGGGAGATGGCGTGGACCATGGTCCAGTCCGCACCGGACGGCGGTGTCACGGTGGGGAAGCCGATCCGGGTGAAGCCGGCATGGCCGTCTGCCACCGCTGAATCGAGCAGGTTCACCGCCAGGTCGCGCCGGCCGATATTGCCCGCCAGCTCCGCCACCAGCAGGTGATCGCCCACGGTCTGTGCCTGGTCGGCGATCTCGCGATAGAACCGGATGCCGGTGCGCCACGGCGCATCGCGCGCGACCTCCGTCACGGCCATGGTGATCGGCTGGGCCTGGAACCGGGCGCGTTCCTCGGCCGTCGGGCTACCCTCGGGCGCCACCGCGAAGGGCGGCACCGGCCGGCCCAGCGCGGACAGCGCCATCAGACCGTAGAACCGGTCGGGGTATTGCGCTGCCATCTCGTAATAGCGCTGCGATCCTGCCGTGTCGCCGGCGCGGGCAGCGGCATAGCCGGCCCAGTAGAAGCCCTTGGAACGGGTCTGCCCGGTGCGGGCCGCATTGCCGTAGCGCCAGAACAACGGCGCTGCGCTGGCCGCATCACCCAGCTCCCAGATCGCGCGGGTCCCGCCCAGCCACACCAGGGAGGTGTAGTCATCGCGCAGCTTGTACGGCTTGGCCGAGATGTCGGCGCCCGGCTCGAACGCCTCGTCGATCCGCGCGGCGATCGCCACGGCGGATCGGGCGTCGGCCGCGCGGGCCACGGCTAGCTGCTCCTCCACCCACAGGGTCTGGCTGAACGGCAGGCGGGTGAGCACCGGATGCTGGGCAGCCAGGCTCACGGCCTCGCTCGACCGGTCTTCCTGCCGCAGCTCCCGGCTGCGATTATAGAGGTAACCCGGGTCGGCCCGCGCGACGGGATCTCCGGTCGCCCCGTCACCGCCCTGCAAGATGGCGAGGCGCGCGGCGAAGACGGGTTGCGCTGAGGGCGAAGTCCACACCAACTGGCGTTGCGCCGCCTGCGGATCGCGTTGCCACAGCAACGCGTCCATGCGGGCGTCGTGATCCTCGGGCGTGAATCGCGAGCCATAGGTGGCAAGGATCGCCGCCGCCGCCGTTTCCGCCATGGCGCCGCCGCGCCATGCTTCACGGGCCGCTGCCGCCGCCTCTGCAGGCCGCTGCGCCATCAGCGCCAGCGCATAATGCGCACGGGCCGGGTTGGTCAGCGGGGGGTATCGGTCGAAGAAGGCGACCAATTGCTCCGGCGCGGCATATTCCTGGCTCAGCCGCCCCTCGGCAAAGCCGCGCAGGCGATCCTGGTCGGGAAAGCCGGGGTAGGAGAGGAGGAAACTGGAATAGTCGGTGAAGGAGAAGCTGCCGCCTGCGCTCAGCGCCTCCCACCGGGCGATGGCGCCGGCCATCGGGCCTGGTTGGGTGGCGACAAGGCTGGCGCGGGCGCGGTCGTAATCCTGTGCTGTGGGCACCGCGACCGCCTGGGCAAAGCCAGTGCAGGGCAGGGTCAGGGCGGTGGCAAGGCCGAGGACGGCGATACTTGTACGAACCATGCTGGACATCGTGCCGGGCGGCTCCTTATCAGGCGCTTAACGAATGGGGGCAGGTGGCCAGAGGCCGCGATGCGTCACGGGTTAACGGGAAAAACGAAAGCCGCGCAATGTTCTCTGGTTCCATCCCTGCGCTTATAACACCGTTTCGCGACGGTGCGGTCGATGAACGCGCCTTGCGGCGCCTCGTCGACTGGCAGATCGACAGCGGCTCCGCCGCGCTGGTCGCCTGTGGTACCACCGGCGAGGCATCAACGCTCGACAACGAGGAACATCACCGGGTGATCGGCCTGGTGGTCGAGTATGCCGCCGGCCGCGTGCCGGTGATCGCCGGCTGCGGCAGCAATGATACCCGCACGGCCCTGTGGCATCTGGAGGAGGCGCAGAAGCTGGGCGCCGATGCGGCGCTTTGCGTTGCGCCCTATTACAATCGGCCCAGCCAGGCCGGGCTGCTGGCGCACTTTTCCGCTCTGGCGGAGGCGTGCGACCTGCCGATCGTGCTCTACAACGTACCCGGGCGGACAGTGACGGACATCCTGCCGGAAACGGCGGTGGAACTGCATCGCCGTCATCCGGACCGGATCGTGGCGATCAAGGATGCGAGCGGCGACCTGACCCGCGTCGTCACCCATCGCCTGATCCTCGAAGAGCTGGGCGCGGGCAATGGTTTCTGCCAGCTGTCGGGCGACGATCCGCTGGCCTTTGCCGGCCTGGCACTGGGGCAGACCGGCTGCATCTCCGTCTCCGCCAATGTCGCGCCTGCTTTGTGCGCCGAATTCCAGGCGGCTTGTGCTGCGGGCGACTGGGCGCGCGGCCGCGCGATCAACGACCGCCTGTTCCCGCTTCACCGCGCGCTGTTCGCCGACACCAGCCCGGCGCCGACCAAATACGCGCTCGGTAAGCTGCACGACTGGATCAGCGACGAGGTGCGCCTGCCGATCGTGCCGTGCAACGAGGTCGGCCGGGCGGCGGTGGATGCTGCGCTGGACGGGCTGACCGTCCCCGCCTGAGCGCACCTGCCCAGGCAATCGTGCCAGAACGGACGAATATAGCGGCCGTTGGGGCTTTCGCGTGGGGCTGGCTTTGCTTACATGCCGCGCTCCCATGGCTCGCCCGAAACCCGCTACCTTCGACAAGCAGAAGACCGTCGCCGAGAACCGGCGCGCCAGGTTCGACTATTTCATCGAGGAAACGTTCGAAGCCGGGATCGCGCTCAGCGGGACAGAGGTGAAGAGCCTGCGCAAGGGGGAGGGCTCCATCGCCGAAAGCTATGCCCAGGTGCATGACGGCGCGGCGTGGCTGATCAACGCCAACGTGCCTGAGTTCAGCCACGGCAACCGCTTCAATCACGAGCCGAAGCGCCCGCGCAAGCTGCTGCTGCACGCCCGCGAGATCGAGAAGATGATCGGTGCGGTGGAGCGCAAGGGCATGACGCTGATCCCGCTGTCGGTCTATTTCAACGGACGCGGCCGGGCGAAGGTCGAGCTGGCGCTGGCCCGCGGCAAGCAGACCCATGACAAGCGTCAGTCGATCAAGGACCGCGACTGGAAGCGCGACAAGGCGCGCCTGATGCGCGACCGCGGCTGACATTGTAGGGGTGGGCCATGGCCGAGGGTGAGAAATGGTGGCGCCCGCGCATGCCGACGCGCGAGGAGATGGAAGGCAACCGCTGGCTGGCGCCCATTGCCCACCGCTTCCTGAGCCCTGAGCTCTGGCGTTTCACCCGCCGTTCGGTCCCCCGCGGCGTGGCACTGGGGCTGTTCGCCGGCTTCATCGTGCCGGTGGGGCAGATCTTCCTGGCCGCTTTCCTTGCCCTGCCGATCCGCGCCAACGTGCCGCTGGCGGCGGCCGCGACGTTCCTGACCAATCCCTTCACCCTGCCGTTCTTCCTGGTGCTGGCCAACCGGCTGGGCCACTGGGTGCTGTTCTTCGACCGGGCGACCGGCGGCGCTGTGGCGGACAGCACGATGGGGCCGGTCGGCTGGTTCCTGGAGACGGCCGGCGTCACCGCCTTCGGCTATCTGGTGTTGTCCATTCTGAGCGCGCTCATCGGCTATGCGGTGTCGGCGCTGGTCTGGCGCGTGCTGATCGCGCGGCGCTGGGCGCGGCGGCCGGCGGG
>Ga0210040_10004960_pt1 | contig 17121 bp, 18 predicted proteins | sample CryGeyCG12114_NA_FD_185462 | JGI IMG/M metagenome (GOLD analysis project Ga0210040, IMG submission 185462) | Groundwater microbial communities from aquifer - Crystal Geyser CG19_WC_8/21/14_NA (SPAdes) (version 2) | ecosystem: Environmental > Aquatic > Deep subsurface > Groundwater | place: USA... | reverse complement strand
GTGACGTTTGTTCAGAGGCGTTGCAGCACAGAGGCTGCTTAGTAGCAGAGTAGCAAGTATGAACATGGCCTCGTCTTAGCAAAGTATGGGACTGATGTGGCTGCTGCGAGCACCTACCGTATTTATAGTCTTGCTTGCGCTTCATACTGTTCCCCTTTGGTGCTTACATCTTGGAAGCGAGCTGCACCAGAGTTTAGGATTTCCGTCAGCACAACGTTGTAACAACATGATTATGTCTTCCCAGCCTGTAGTGCGTCTTCAATGCGTTCGTAAGCAGACAGATGCCCTGGTGGGTTAGCTTTGACGTTAACGAACATTGAACCTGTCTCGCCTATCATTTAGGCAGAGTTCGTTAGTGCCTATGATCTGCAATTAAGGTTCAAGTTGAGTATGACCATCCATTTCGGCAGTTATTCAGCGAAGCATTTCCGCTCATCTAACATGCCAGCAGTAAATGCGGCCAATGACAGCAGCACATTGTATATGAACGCTAATGGTCAGTACTCGCGTAGCTGCAAGGTCTTCGTAGTCGGTTCTTGCACTCGATCTCACGCCGCAACCGTGACTGATATTCACCTTAGTACCGGCTTCGCAAGAGTGACAGGAGTTGTTATTGGCGCGGAGCAAGCAATAGCGTCTCTTCGAGAACTTCGTCGTGTCAAGGTTCGCAAGCATTGCCAATGCAGCTTCCTCAGCTAGAGCCTTCGTCTAGACAGAAATACCCGTCATTTCATTTCCAGCACCGGCAAAGTCAACCTCGAGAACGTGTAAGCAACATCAGCATATTCACAGCGAGGAGTGGTAACTTGTGCAGAGCGACTTCTTTACGGCTGCAGTAGATCGTCAAAGAACGTCTGATGTGGATCTTCTTATGAAAGGAAAGGACAGAGTCTGAGCTTGTATTACTCACATCAGGAGGAAGTCCACGGAACGTGAAAGCAGGCTAACAAAGGACGGCTAGGAGTTCGGGAACCCGAGGCTCAGGAGAGATTAGGTACTTGATAACATTAATCGGGAATCCATTACTGCTGCTTAGTATCTGAATCACATAGTTGAGTTGTTTCCAGGCGCGCTCTGAGTCACTTTCGTACCCCCATTTGGCAGCTGGACTCTGAAGAGCACGTATGGCTTTTGTCGCCGGTCAACACCACCATTATATGCTGGACCAAGAAATAGCTGATTCTCGGTAAAGTACAGGAAGTCATTGAATCCCACAGCAAGAGTATCTGTCCAGCTAAACCGTGGGTCTCTGACAAAGGTTTCGAGGATGCCAGTCTCGGGGTTGTAACTCGAAATGCTATTGTCCTCTATGTTGCCGGCATAGATGCGGTTGTTGGAATCTGTCTCCATACCGTCCTTGAGCCCAGTTTCTCCAAGGTAATTGGTAGCACCGCGGGCCAGTATCTCAGCGTAGGGACTGCGATCTCGAAGGCGTTCTGTCGGCACGCTGTGGAGCTCTCGGCTACCAGTGGTAGAAAAGTATAGTGTCGCACCGTCCGCGGAAAGGGCAATACCATCGGCACCAAAATTGACATTACCAATAGGCATGCCTGTTGTGCCGTTGGTGTATACTGGTTCACCCCAGATGGTCGGAACAAATCCCTCGTCTGGCTGAGTGGCTGGTATATTCACGAGACGTCTCCATGCTTCTCCAGTACCGAGATCAACCACGACGATCGCATTCCGTCCTTCGGACGAGCTGTCGGTGATGTAAGCGACACCTTGGCCGGATTCGGTGAGCGAAGGGGTTAGGTCGAAGCGCACATCGTTTAAGTACTGCTCATGTCAGTGCAGGCCATTGAGAATGCTCGGAAGTCCTACCGAGTCGCCTGGGGCGGCCATCGGGTCGAAGACAATGGTCTTGAAGACCGAGTTAGTGTCGAGGTTTATCCCGACTAGCTTTGGTCCTCCATATGCGGCATTCAGTTGTGTGCCATTCTCAGTCGCGACTCTCCCCGTATCTAGCACCCAAAGACGATCGGAAGGATCGATCACGACGCTCTGCACGCCAATAAAGTAGTCAGCGAGACCTTTGCCGGTTGGCGGAAAGACAGTGCTATTGATCCTGCCTCCTGGGGGAGAGTTGATCTCGGCGCTGGGATATGGTCGTTCGGTGTTGTTCGAGAAGATCTCAGCGACAGTGTAGGCTGTATTCATGGGATCAAGAGCAGGAGGATAGTTTGAAAACATGCGACCAGATCGCGAGACAGCGATACCTGCCTCAGTCAGCAGATGCTGAGTGGACAGTAAGTGATTCTACCCGTGGGCCATTGGTCGTAGTAGAGATGAACGATCTCTGCCTGACGGACGGTGTGACCTGGATCAGAAATGATTCCTGGATCCTGCTGTTGAGCAGCAGTCAATGCCACCAGGGCTGCGACGATGGACAGAATTCGAGTCATGGTGGGTGTGTGCTTGTTTGCGAAGGACATCCCGCACCAGCTGCGCCGCCCATAGAGTATATGCACATCCGGGCTAAGCTCATGTTGTCATGACCCGGAAAGAGCTGTGCCATAGCTTCACTGTCTTGCATAGCTCTTGCCTGCGGAAGTCCAAACATATCCGGAAGTAAGGACGAGCAAGGATGATCACCAGCCAGAACGTCATAAATTGCAGTTCAAGTCTTTTAGCTTGCAGATCAGGAACAGCTTCCCCAGTACCCAGTCCTCTTTCGACCTAGTACGAGCAGAATGTCCGATCTCCGGAATTGGATCCACTTCAAGTGCTTTTCAAGGACCCAAGCAAGAACGACGGCGGAACATCAGAACGATATAAAGATGGTCACTTGTTTTGCATACTACATGCTGTCTCAGTGAATACCGCCTTGTTTTTCGTAGCAACAGGCTGATGATGTGGTGGGCCAGGATAGATCTCCCCTGGCCAACGGAATGAAATACCTTGCAATGGTGCTCCGACGTAATATCACCCTCAACAACTGCCTGGACATGGGTTACCGATCTTCGAGACCGTTCGAAGGCTCGAGGTCTGCGGAAAGACTCTGTATTTGTGCTTGCCAATGAGATATGTTCGGTGTCAAGAACGTATTCGATGAATTTGAAGCCAAGAGGACGAGTGTGTGCGAACAGCAAGCCGCGTGTAGATTCCTCGCATTGTTGGAGCACTATCAAGCTGACGGCAAAGCAAGAGGTGCGCTTGGGACAGTCCTTCGACTCGGTATCAGTAGCAATGAGCACGAGACCAGGTGAAGGACGGTACCGCGACATCTGGGAAGATCCCCTCACCATCGAACAGATGATTAATGTTGATGAAACGGCAAAATCATTGCCTAACAAACACTGCGTCTGAATACTTTCTGATCGTGAATGCATGATCACTCAGCTTCCACCCGACGTCGACGAGGTTGCGATGGGGTAGAATCGTGAAGCGACGCGTCCGAACGCGTCCCCAGTGCATGCAGTGAAATGCCTCGGCTTCCTCCTCTCTCCACCTTTGCAAATCATGTCTCTCCTCTATCTCGTTCATCGTGTCCGAGGGGCCACCACTCCAATGCTTTTACTTACATCGTTGTCGGTTGTACGCTGAAGTTGTTGTATGATCAAGATGGCTCAATCCGTACCCGTAGTTATCGGCGTCGGCGACATCGTGAATCGCTCTCTGAAGCTGGAAGACGCTCTTGAACCGTCCGAACTGATCTTGCGAGCGGTACAAGAAGCACTCAGAGACTCTGGACTTGCCAAGACCGCACAGTCGAAGCTTCAAGCTAGTATTGACAGTATAGCTGTTGTTCGGAGCTGGACATGGCCCTACCCTGATCTTCCGGGCCTTCTGTGCTCGAAACTCGAGATCAGCCCAACTCACAAAGAGTATACTGAGCATGGCGGCAACTCACCAGGCAGGGCATTCGATGAAGCTGCTAGGCGGGTAGCTCAGAACCAATGCAAGGTCGCTGTGGTGACTGGTGGGGAAGCTCTAGCATCACGTACGGTCTTGGACTGCTTTGTCGAGGACATTGCTGACCTCAAGCAGTAAATGCTTTTGCCAAAGCCCGCAAGCTGCCACCACCTGGATGGACCAAAGTAGAAACGGTTGTGGATTCAGTATTCTCACCAACAAGTCGAGATCTTCCCGAAGGTAGTTTGAATGCCATGGTAGGTCAAGCTTGGGCCGCTGACAACACTGGAGGTCTCGGCAACATACACGAAATTGGAGCACCCATCCATGTGTATCCCCTGTACGAGAACGGCTTCAGGGCTCACCGAGGTCAATCGATCGCAGACAACAACAAGGAATCGGCAAAACTGTATGGCGAGTTTGCGAAGGTCGCGGAGAATAATCCTTATGCATGGAACCATGGTCGGCCCGCTGCTACAGAGGAATACATTGGGACTGTCTCAGAGAAGAACCGAATGATCTGCTTCCCATGTACGTGCCATTGCATTATCTCGGGAAGTTGCTGACAGGATAGATCCTATGCTGATGAACGCCTTCAATACTGTCAACCTAGCGGGCGCTTGTATCCTAACTTCAACAGCATTTGCGGAAGAGCTCGGAGTACCAAAGGACAAATGGATCTATCCCCTCGGAGGTGCAGGCACGCGAGACAGCTATGACTGTAAGTGTTTTGGTGTCGCGAGAGAACTGTGCTGATATTCGTGAGTTTGGGATCGACCAAATTTCTACTCAGCTCCATGCATATCTAGGTCGCTTGATGCTGCAATGGAAGTGTCGAATCTGAAGAAGGAGCAAGTCGACTGCTACGACTTCTATTCGTGAGACGCCCCTTCCACTTCCCTTGAAAACACTGACCGCTGGCAGCTGCTTCCCGATTGTGCCTAAGCTCGCCTGCCAGCATTTGGGCCTTAGCCTCGACAAACCGGAGAAGCCTATCACTCTGCTTGGCGGTCTGACATCCTTCGGCGGAGCGGGTAACAACTACTCTATGCATGTGAGTGGCAATGCCTAAACCCGTCTCCGGAAGCTAATTCTTTTGCAGGCATTCCCCGCCATGGTACGCGAGCTGCGAAAAGGCAAGATGCAAAACGGCCTAGTTCTTGCTAACGGCGGTGTCGCTACCTATCAATATGCCGTATGCCTTTCGAGCAAACCACGAGAAGACCAGTCTCCGTATCCCGAGAAGAATCCACTACCTGCTGTGAACACCGATATCCCGGCCCCCGAGGTCGATCCTGTAGCCGAAGGCGAAGCTGTCGTTGAAACATACACCGTCGAGTTCGATCGAAAGGGCAAGCCGTTCCGAGGCCACATCGTTGGTCGGCTGAAGAGCAACGACCACCGCTTTATCGCGAATCATGGGGATAATTCTACCCTGCAGCAACTATCGAGCTACTCAAAGGAGCCTATCGGGCGAGCTGGTTATGTCAAGAAAGACCACAAAAAGAAGGGCCGCAACTTATTCGTCTTTGCCGACTCCTCCAATTTGTAACTATCGAGCAAGAACGATCATGGCGTCTTCGTCTCAGCTGAGGTATGTGGGAGAACTAAGTTAAGCCCCTCCTACCTCCTACTAAGGCCAGGTCATTGGAAGTGGTGATGCACTTGCGCAAAGTCAGCCGACTTGGGTCTGTGAGCTAGAAGTGAAGAAAGAGTTAGGTATCATGCTGAAGCTTGGAGGAGAATGTCTGTACCGACAATACTTTCACTTATTCCAAGCCATTGGCTGCAGCCGTGACCAGCCAACGATATATATATGGGGCGCTGCTTTCCATACTCCATGCTTCACGAAGGCCATCGGTGAATGGCTGCCACTCGACAAACTGCGTCTTTCGATCTGTTACACCGATCCAACGGCGACCCGAAGATAGCGCCATACCTCTCTTCCCCATCCAGCCCCCAGTCATAGCAGCAAATATGGAGTCCACCTGGATCGACCTCAGCTCGATTATCACAATGGTCGTTGCCAGTACCGGTACAGAGTTTGTGGTTCACAAGCACGTCGCATGCGCGAAACCGCCATTCGTCGCAGCGTGTCTAAAGGAGCATACCAGCGAGGCTCGTGAGCAAAAGATTGAGGTACAAGAGTGGGACGACGACGATTCCATGCGGACACTGATCGTCTGGATGTATCAAGGAAAGTCAGTCCTCCGCATACCAGTGTCGCTGCTCGAGGACCGATCCAACATAGAAGCACGCGTGCGAGTTGGTACCCTGCAAGTGCGGCTGACAAAATTGTATCTTCTGGCCGACCGCTTCCTTATCCCAGAATTGAAGAACAATATCGTCGACTGCATCGATGCCACAGAGGATTTCGGCTACACCACTAGTACTATGGCCACGCACATGCTCTTCGAAAATGGTCCATCTGAATGCAAACTCAAGTCATATCTGACTTGGTCTATCGGCGTCCAGATGGAGCAGGCGTGCAAGCATCCTGACAATGTCTTGGGAAAACACAAACAAGTACACAGGCGAACAATCGATGTGCCTTCCGTCGCACAAGCCATTCTTCGATTGCTTGTGGAGGGGATACCCGATTGGAAGGGTATTTGCGATTACCACGAGCACGATGCTGATAACAGTGCTAGGAGATGTGGAAACAGCTCTGACTGGGTGATATTTGAAGACGATGTGGCAATGGACGATGAAATAGGCAACGCTAAGGATCAGGGACCGCCATGTAAGAAACGTAAAGAACGAAGTTGAAGCGAGCAGAAGATGCTATTGCGCACGGAGACGATCAAGATGGCGTTCACGACAGGATTCAAAGAACGATTTGGGGCCTTAGTATGATGATGGTCGAGAGAGCACATGCCAGACGACACGTCCAGAGGATCGGACAAGACACAGACCAGTCTCATGGCTTAGATTCACGCCGGAAATCAAACGCAGCAGGAAGCTGAAGAATGCAAGCCAAAGAGCTTATGCAGTTCTAAACGGGTCACCAAAACTAAGAAGTGCAATATTAAAAGTTGACCGTGTTATCACGGCAATCCATCTTGAATGACCTAGAAGTCCACCACGCACCTAGCCCATCTCTATCGCACAGCTCATACGCAGGACAAGATCTAATACACAAAAAATCCGAAAACTCGGTTCGGTCACTCTGACTCGTCCGCCTACCGACAGACCACGCAAAGTGCCTCCGAACGCTGTAGTCATGGCGGATCGATGAAAGTGCCCGTCCCTGAATTTGCAACTCTCAAACGCGCCAATGTCTACTCCTCACTCACACACACTTGACCACGCTCCGCGATCCTCACCACTTCGCGCCTTTGTCTCTCCCTTGTCGACTCCATTCACCGCCACCTCATTGCGCCACCCTTTTCCATCCACTTGAGACTGCCCTATTCCACAGTGCATTCGCAACGCCATTCATGGTCCTTTGAACTTCCTGGAAGCAAGTGATTAGGGCTTCCGGGTTTTGATAGGGCGGCGGACCCCAGAGGTACGACTCTTCCGCTCCTTGGAGTTAGTGCTCCTGTTTGTGCTCCGGACCTTCTTCCAATGTGGTGTCGTCTGTCCGTGTACCTGCTCCGCCGGAACGGACTTGATATCTCTCGGCGACGGCGATGGCAACGGCGACGAGGGAGCGCTCTTTGTGTTCTCGGCTGAGACGGGTGCAGCAGAAAGCGCTTTAGCAGTCTGGCTCAGCTTTCTGAGTTCTTCGACGGCTGATGAGGCTCGCGGGGGCGTCATGTTTGCTGTTTCCACTAGGGCATTGTCGGAGAAGAAGGGGTTGGAGAAATCGAGTTGTGTTGAGCCGGCGGTCTCCTGCTCACTGCTCGGTCTCGCTTTGAGCGGCTTTTCTATATCGGCGTCCGGGACTTGAGCATCTCTAGCGGCTTTAAGGGCTGCCCTTTGATTCGCTCGGAAGTTTGTGCTTGCAGAAATCGCCGAGGGTCTTTCTGTCAGAGATGACTTTTCAGTGAAAGGCTTGGTACCATGGAGGAGCTTAGCGTTCTGTGAATCACTCGCTGATGCTTCGTGTAAGCGCTGTTCTGCCGCCCTTATCATTGCCTTCGCTACCTCTATCTCTGCCTGACTGTTCAATCGCAGGGAACCCTCTACTGTCACTGAACCTGATTCAGTTATGTCGTTGTTTCGTGCTGAAGCCTCGTGCTTGGCTTTCGTACTCATTGATAACTCGGGGTTGTCTTTTTTCGTATTCGACACTGCACTGGACATGCCTAAATCATCTGCTGAGAGGATATCGAGCAGACCATTGACCTCTGAGCGCCGAGGTTGCTGTATTGCCGCTTGCAATCCCCTCATTAATGACTTGCCTTCAGGCTGCCTGAGGTCGATGTAGCGCCCATTGGTGGGCGGTGTCTTCAGCGGTGCAGTGGTTGCTTTAGTCGCCCGAGCAAATTGTCCTGCTGCCGCCTTCCTCTGGATCTGCATAGACGCTTTCTCTCTTGCTGGTGAGAGACGAGCTGTGTGGCTATCTTTGCGAGACTGTAGTCGCTTCACCTCTGCCTTGGTTCCAGATTCTGGCATGGGGTACTGGCCTCCCACGTATCTTGTCACCTCAAAGGCTGGCCTTACCTCGTCATCACCCAGTTCTGCGCTTTGGGGTATGCTGGGAATGCCTTCAGCATGATCTCTGTCCATGATTGTATCTGCCTTCGGATTCGCCATTATGCTTGAGATCTTACCGGTGACATTCATTAACCACTTCTTGGGCTGTTTCATGAGCTCCTCGGTCAAGGAAGGCTTCCACATCTCCTTGGGGACATTGACACCACCGAATGGCTCGGCCAGCTCCAGCCGCGAAACATCTTGAGGAAGAAGTTTAAAATGCAAGTTCTTCTTGACCCAGAGAATAGCTCTCGCAGGGTTCTCGATCGAAAGCAGCCGATGAATGGAGGCCAGGTCCTCTCCAAACGACGTAAAAAGGTAATAGGCTGCGAGACAATTTCGTGTTTCTTCAGACTTCAAGGCTTCCGTGGTCAGTACCTTATTTTGCTTCCTTTGCAGACTGAGGTTGTTTGTTTCGCTGCGCGCTATGGCGCGTACAAGACCAACCAGATTGGGGTTGGTGCGCAATGTACCACGCTCCTTCACGAAATCGAGGGGCCAAGCTCCAGATTGCGCCGTGCCTTGTCCACTCCAGTACAGCGGGCCTAGGGTTAACGGCCCGTCATCTTGAATGCGAGCTTTTGTTCTCAGCTTTCCCTGCTCCTCCAGGACACCCTGCCGCAGCTCAAGAGGTAATCTCTCCAGTGTCTCCGGGTCCATGGCATTCAGAAAGGTGATCAGGTTATAAGCCGGAATCCAAGCAAGACCTGAACGCTGTTAGCTAGTAGCACATACAGAGGCTACAACTAGTACTCACGACACAAGACCTCGAGCATGCTCTTCGATGCCATTGATTTCCAATGTTTTGAGAAAGAGTGAACTCGAAGCAGATCTTCTTCTGTCGAATGATGCGGCCCTTTTCTTCGGACGACGTGCCTTAGTCGTCTCGCCTGTACAGCAATGTCAACACAGGTCGTGGGGACAATATCGGAGGTGGCAAGGTGATTTCGTGTAGCCTCAGAGCCATGCGTTACCTTGACAATATCGGGATCTTCAAGTAGAGGTCGAAGGACGGCTGGGCTCGAAAGGCTCATGTTATCTCCTGCCCATCTGCCCCCGGTCTCAAAAATGAAGACCCTCTGCGTATTGGCCAGAAGGATATACTCAGAGAGCACCTGCAAGCCAACTACATTGCATTGCTGTAGCTGTCCGATAACATGCTCGGCGTGCAGCGGCGATGTGACATATTCCACAGGCATACAATTTCTCGAATACAGACTGAAGTCGCCCAGCAAACTATGAGGATCGATGATGCTTGTCCTCTTGGTGCGCTCAAGACCAAGTAGGCCGGCGTGGTCGGAAAGTCGCGCTAGCGCCTGTGCTGTTTCGTGCTGCCGAGCAAGCTGGACATTCTGGCGTCTCAACCAGGCGATGCTGCAAGAGACATCTGGGTTTTGCAAGCAGTGAGTGACAATGCCGAAAAGAAGCCGATTGTAGCTGTCATGTACTTCGCGACCTTGCATCAACAGGGATGCATAGCATTGATGCAGCCTTTCTGCAAGTTTTTGCAGTGCTACCGGCTGTGTAGGCTGGCTGAAAAGGTTCGTCGTAACTCGCAGGAAACTTCTGAAGTCACTCGAGACCTTGGTATAATTTACCAAGGGTAGCAGAATAGCATACTTTTTTAGTCCAAGAGCAGTTTGCAAGGCTGGATTCTGCAGCCAAAAGCCGTCTTGCAGAATGTTTTCAAGAACACGGTTCACCCCGTGAGCAGCCATGAACAGCTGTCTAGACTTGGACTCGATCTCGGCACAACGCTTGCGATACTTTTCGCTCGCGCCTCTCGAGCTGCTCAAGGTCTCCAGATCTTGAGCCAGGCTCCAAATGAAGCGAGCAGCGTCTAGACCCGCGCCGGTAGAAAACTTCATCTTCTCATCGAGTAGTTGGTGGTCTACAGCCTCGGGCAGGCGAATGTGGATTTGAAGCAGACGATTCAGGCGGCGCCAATCGTGCCCTTGCCTTTTTATGCTGTCCATGGCGTGGAAGCATGGCAGTAGGTGAGCAGTCCTGTGCCTAAGCTCGACACGATCTTCAGACTGCTGCTCGGCAGTAAAGGTTGGCAGGAGCTCACGAATCAGGCTCACAAGCTTAGTAGAAGAAGTATGGATCTGGTCAAAGAGTGCGTTGGATTCGTGTTGCTCTGAGCCAACGGCCTTCAATTGGGTTAAATTAGACCAAGCATGATGGTGTTGAATATCCAGCTGCTCTGCCCGCCAAGCCCTCCAGTCAATGCTGTACTTGAGCTCCCTGCAAGTTTGTTCGACTTGTTTCAATTCTTTTTGGCAAAGGGCGAGTTGGTGGAAGGAGGTAGCCCAGTGTGAGGCATATAGTCGATGATAAATGTCGTCTTCCCACTTTTGAAGCTGCTCTTCGGTTTGGTGAAGTTCAGTCTCAGCTCTTGCTCGCCTGTCGCGGACCCGCTCTATGTTCTCGTCCATCTGCTTTTGGATGTGCTCAATGGTATGTTTGACATAGTCTCGTTTTCCTTTGAGTTGAGCAATCTTCCGTTTTTGTGCCTCAAGAGCAGGAAATCGATGCAGAGCCTGTTGAATGGTTTTGGACCGTGCATTCAGACGGCCAAGATATGTTGTGTAAGTGTCGTGTAGTGCATCAGAGACCTCCATCTGGGCGGTACGCGGGGGAATGCAGTCAAGACCACGCTTTCGAGCCTCATCTTCGACCATGTGCAATCTTCTGATCCATGCGTCGCGAGCTTTCGTGGTTCTCAGCTCCTCAGCGCGTTGCTTTTGCTGCTGCTTCTCGATCTGCTGACTGGTAAGAATGTTGGAGGCAGACATTTCATCATCCTCTTCGAATGCTTGATGTTGACGGCTCAGTGGGTAGCTCTGTCGTGGATAGCTGGGAGGGGCGCCGCTGGGTGGCCTTCGGAGCCAAGGTTCCGCACCATGGGCTGAACGGGGAGGCGGCGGTTGAAGCGGTCGACGTGGGGGAGGAGGCGTAGAAGGGGGAGGTCTTTGTCTGCTTGCTTGGGTGGAGAAGGAGCGACGAAGAGGAGTTACCGGTGTGCTAGACATGGCCCAGGCAGACCTGGTGTTGGTGCAGAGACGGTCGTCTGGTACAGCATGGTGCCTGAGCTGTGTCTGTCTGCAAATGCCGGCCGAGCCACTGCCTTGGGCGGACACTCCATTTTCGAAGCCACGATGTCGCTCAACCCGGAGCAAGTGGCTGACAGGAACGTTATATGGGAAGTCATGGTGAAGGGTTGAATCCTTAACAGTGCCTGAAGCAGTCGATACTGTTCTGGCGACACGGGAAGCTTGCATTGATGGAAGGATAAGTCATCAGAACCTCACGCTGCACGCTTCCACCTTTGGACAAGGGAAACTAGGTCTAAAGAATTTGAGTTTGGTCGGCCGACGGTGAAGCCCGCCACCGCTTCCAGTACTCTACGCCTCTTTTGGCAGGTCAAGCGTTCCGCACTCGAAGCGGCCGCCTACGAGTACATCGGTGTTTGCTTATACGCTCAACATATGTACTTCGCTTAATCTGTTCTCGTGCCCGGCTGTGGTTGATGCCAACTCTAACCTATTGCAAACTCACGCCAGCCTGCCCAGCTGCAAGTCGTGAGCTGAATAATGGTACTACAAGTACAGACCCTCTGGTTCACCCTCGGTCTTCGTCTTCATCACGCTCTCCTTCGCGTCACGGAAATCGGCCATGTTGACCCTCATCCTCCTCTCCCTCAATGCCCTCAAGCCGGCCTCGGAGCAGATAGCCTTGATATCCGCACCACTCAAATCATCCTTCTGAGCAATGAATTCATCCAGATCCACGTCCTCCGCTAGACTCATCTTGCTTGTGTGCAGCGTGAAAATCTTCTTCTTGGTATTGGTATCGGGGTTTTCGAAGAGGATCTTCCTGTCTATTCGTCCCGGCCGGATGAGTGCTGGGTCGAGCGTCTCGATCTTGTTCGTGGCCATGACAACCTTGACGTCACCACGGTCGTCGAAGCCATCCAGTTGGTTGAGCAGTTCGAGCATAGTTCGTTGGATCTCGCGTTCACCACCTGAAGTCGACTCGTATCGCTTCGTGCCAATGGCGTCAATTTCGTCGATAAAGACAATCGACGGTGCATTCTCGGCTGCGGTTTGGAAGAGCTGGCGCACAAGACGAGGACCGTCACCGAGGTACTTCTGAATGAGTTCGGAGCCGACGATGCGCAGGAAGGTTGCCGATGTCTGGTTTGCGACCGCCTTGGCGAGGAGAGTCTTCCCTGTCCCCGGGGCACCATAGAGGATGACACCTTTGGGTGGTTTGATGCCCATTTCCTCGTAGAGTTCTGGGTGCAGAAGCGGCAGTTCGACTGCCTCTCTGACTTCTTGTATCTGTTGTTCGAGACCTCCGATGTCTGCGTAGGATTCTGTAGGAGCCTTGTCCAGTTTCATGACAGACACCAGTGGGTCGGAATCGTCTGTCAACACGCCAACCACCGAAACTGACTTGTGGTGTAGGAGTATTGAAGCCCCGGGCTCGAGCAAGTCTTTGTCAACAAAAGACATGATGGAGACATAGTACTCCGGACCAGTTGCGCTCGAAACAATAGCATGGTCGTCATCGATAAGCTCTTCGAGGTTCCCAACCCCCATAGGACTACCTCTCATGTCATCGACTCGGCCCCTTTCGTCGGCATTGCGGTCTACTCCTTCACTTTCCTGCGTGGCTGATGGCGCTTGTGTTGTGACAGCTTTCGCTTTGCGGATTGCCTCTTGATTCTCAACATATTCCTCCTCCAGTAACAGATGGTCGTGGACTCTTTGCATTCGTAGATATCTCAGTTTGCATCGTGAGGTGGGATAGATGGAAGGCAGCTTTCCCGCGGCGCTAGGGCCTTGCTGCTTGCGCTTCTTGCGGCCAATTCGAGTGGTTGGCTGTGGAGGCGGCTCGTACTTGGGCTTGTCCTTCTACAGCACAGTCAGAAGCCATCTTCTGAGTGTCGAGTGTTTGACATACCTTCTTATCCTTTTCGTCCTTGCCTGCTCCTCCTCCTGGAGGGCCGCCGCCCATTCCTGATTGTTGATTACCCTGCGAGGTGTCAGCTTGTGCCTCCTTCATGACCAGTAAAGAACGTACCATGGTGGTTGCACTCCGGACGGTGGGAGAGAATGCTCAGTCAGTAGCGAGTTTGGTCACTGTGTTTGAGGATAGCAGAGGGAGTGTTGTGCGTCGTCGGATGGCAGGATAAGGGCGACAAGAACGAAACGACACGAGGCTGCATTACGATGATGAATCGCGCCTGCCAGAGACGCTGCGGCGAAAGCAACGCTAACCATTGACACCTCAGGCAGCTGGTCTAGCCTGGACCCGAGTCAGGCACACACGTCACTTTCCTCGAGTTGGGCAATCGAGGACTAACTCATAACTTGTTCGCTTGTGCAGTGAGGCTCAGCTGCTGCATGCATGTCTCTGTCTGTTCGTGCCTGTTGGTCTTGAATGAGCCGCTTCTTCAGCCTTTCATCTTCGATATTTCGCTAACACCACCTGCAAACCAATTCAATTCGATCTCATCGCTACATTCAGCCGACTACTTAACCTAACTGCCGTTTCAATCGTGGACAGTCTCGGAACCTCAAGCAAGTGCATTAGGCCAATTGCCTGTCGAACCAAGCAACCCTTGCACGTCTAGATCAGTCCTCTTCAGCACTGTTTCTACGTTGCCGCACAACTATCTGTTGTCGTCCCTGTACATCGTCGTTTAACTTCAAGTCATGGCCGGCCACAAAGCCCGGAGGATAGCCAAAGAGTTGGCCGATATTAGAGCCGACTCGTTGTCCAAGATTCATGCCGAGACAGTAGGCGACAGCCTGACCAACTTGAAAGGTTCCTTCCCCGGACCACCAGGCACTCCCTACGAGGGTGGCACGTACGAGGTCGCCATCACGATACCTAACGAATACCCTTTCAAGCCTCCCGTAATGAAGTTCACCACCAAGATATGGCATCCAAATGTTTCCAGTCAGACGGTAAGATAAGTCTCTACTCCAGGAGTAACGGTCACTAACACGAAACCAGGGCGCCATTTGTTTAGACACGTTGACCACTGGCTGGTCTCCCGTCCTCACGATCAAATCCGCTATGATATCGTTACAGTCTCTGCTGAGCTCGCCGGAACCCAAGGACCCGCAAGATGCTGTCGTGGCGAGAGAGTTGATCAAAAATCCAGATCAGTTTAACAGGACGGCGAAAGAGTGGGCCGTGAGATATGCTGGCGCACCAAAGCACCTAATAGGAGAAGGGAGCGGAGGTGCTACAGCCGAATCGATCGAGGAGGCTGAACGGCAAGAGAAAGAACGGGAAGAAGCTGCCAACCTGGCTGTCTATGACGGCTACAACAAGGAGCTCATCGACCAGTTTGTCAATATGGGCTTCGATGTGCCAAGGGTTGTCGAGGCTTTCCAATTCGTGGGGATTGACAGAAATGGTGGCCACTACTATGAACTTGAGGAGGCTTACATTGGGGATATTACTGCTAGGCTGTTTGGCGAACCATGATCCTAACCATTGAAATTTGGCGGAGGTGCTGCGGCGTTCACACTGGCCTGCTCTTACCACGTTCACGGCGAGCCAATCTTGGCATGGTGCATCAGTCTGTTAACTCGATTTCAAAACGATATGTGAGAGTTGACGAGGGAAGATGGACATAAAGCGCTGATTTGTAGTGACTGCTCATTCATACAAGGCAATTACTGGGCTCGCTTAGGCAACAAGGCGTTAATCACAATCGTTACTTAATCTAGTCCACATCAGTCTTATTCCTGATTGATAATTTTCCAGCATTGGCCTCAGTGTTCGTCGTAGGATCGTGTATTAGTTGTTCAGCATACCAGCGATAGGGCCAGGACCAGGACCAGAATATTTGGGCGATGCTGTGCAATGTCTGAGGTGAAATATCGAACCTCGTGTCCGTCGCAAAACTTGGTGCTGACTACTGACACTGCCATGTTGTGAGTAAAGCGTGCTGTGCGAGCAGAGCCGAGAAAGGCACGAGCACGCTCCGGCGACCTCAGCAATTCTCCCTTCTTATCCGTGGAGTGCACTCCCTTATCGCATATCTACAGTCTTCACACAATCAAAGATGATCGAAGACGATGGATACAGGGCGTCCAGCCAGTACAGACTATGGTCATTCACCGAAGAACAGCTTCACGACCAAAGAACAGAGACCAACCGCATCGCCTCGGAGAAAGTCCGTAGAGCTTTCAATAGAGCGCAACTTGTGGCCTCAAATGGCATTGGTGAAGATGGAACTTCTCATCCAGACATCAACACCCTCACCGTTGACGAGGAACAACGAATCGTACAATGGGGATGCGAGAAGATTCTTGAGATGAAAACCATCCTTGAACCGTCACCTCCTTCGCAAGTCATTGCCACTGCCATCCAATATCTACGTAGATTCTACCTCTACAACTCGCCCATGACATATCACCCCAAGTCCATCATGGTCTCGGCTCTATGGATGGCCACAAAGGCAGACCATTTTTTCTACAAGCTAGACAAATACTGCCATCAGCTTGGCGTTACCGAAGACGATGTCAAGGCACCAGAGTTTCTCATCATGCAGGCGTTGCGCTTTACGCTCGAAGTAAGACATCCCACGAGGAGTCTCGAAGGAGGCATAGCTGAAATCCGGCTGCATTCGTCTAACCTGAAATGCTTCAAAGACGTGGCCACCGGCCAGGTCAGAAAGAGGATCGACACAGCAGGTGACAAGGCCAGACGCCTTTTGGTAGCCGACACCCAGATGACAGATGCATATTTCCTCTACACACCCGCACAAATGTGGCTTGCTGCAGTGCTCACAGTGGACGAGCAACTTGCGATCTCGTACATTGAGTACCTGTTCGATCGTCTGGGAACAGCAGTCGCGCCCATCAAGCAGAAGCTCAGGGACACAATCACCGAATGCGCCAAGCTTATCAAGTCTTACAAATCGCCCGACAACGACAAGGCTACAAAGGCAGAACTGGGTCGTATTGGGAAAAAGCTCAGGAAGTGTCAGGATCCTGAGAAGCTAGACATCGTGGAAGTCGCACGAGCAAAGGCCGCTGAGAAGCGTGAAGGGACGGATAGTGATGCTGAGAAAGCAAACAAGAAGAGGAAGTTGGAAAGAGAGAGATTGGAGAAGGATGGTGAGGTCTTTGGGCCAGATCTGAAGAACGTTAAGAGCGGTTGAGAAGGTGAAGCAAAGTCAAGCCCTTTGCGCTGCCGAAGTGCAGGATGTCCATGCATGATCGGAGCTTTGCTGGACACGCCTGCTGCAATACGGAGATACTACAATCACCGACACTTGGTGCCCTCCCGAACCAGTGTGGCAGCTACGACGCCGACAAGGAAGTGCAATCGAAACTCGACGAACAACTTATACAAAATTGTCCTGATCAATAGCCTTCAACATACGGTTGCGAACCTCGCACACTGCCAAATGCAAGACTCACGATCGTTGCCCGCCAAAAATATACAATGTCAGGTCATGGACTCGATGGTTGAGCAAGCACTGGCTAGTATGAGCAGCATGTCCGCCCTCTGAACATGGCAATTTTCGGCGGAAATGCCCCACTTGCGGGGAGAAAAGAATTCCGTATGGTCAGAGATCAAATACGACCG
>Ga0210040_10004959_pt1 | contig 17121 bp, 12 predicted proteins | sample CryGeyCG12114_NA_FD_185462 | JGI IMG/M metagenome (GOLD analysis project Ga0210040, IMG submission 185462) | Groundwater microbial communities from aquifer - Crystal Geyser CG19_WC_8/21/14_NA (SPAdes) (version 2) | ecosystem: Environmental > Aquatic > Deep subsurface > Groundwater | place: USA... | reverse complement strand
CAATATTCCAAACGTTTTAGTCCAGTTTCCAGTTCCATGAACGGCGCAATTTCAAATTCGGAGACGAACAGACTAGACAATTTTTCGTTTCATTCTCAAACATTCCAAATTTTTAGAGTGTAACATTAACAAAAGAAAACCAACAAGTGGTTACCGAAAAAGTTGAATTCTGCCAGTTTTTTTTCTCCCGTCAAGTTTCCATGTGCTCGATGTCAGTACAAGGAAACATTATTTGCTCCTCCCAGTGACTTTCTTGTTTGAGTGATGTGATTCATTTTCCACATCGTCAGATTTTCTCTTTGAGGAATTTAACCATCAATTATTTTACCGTCAGATTTGACAGTAATGACAATTTAGAGTCCATCTTTAGTTTTGTGGAATCCAGAGTACATTTTGTTGTGGATTGACGCATATATTGAGTAATATACGCGTCACTTTGTTTTTTTGAGAGACGTGACCCCATAAAAGTAGTAAAAGTGGAAAATTTTGCAAGTGTTGATTCGGGTATCAAAGAGCACCTGAAGAGCATGTTTCTGTCACACGGTGGACGGCCAACCAAAGGGAATGGCCGAAAAAGGAAAGGAGTCGATGAATACGCGGCCGAAAATCGGGTGGATTTCACATCCAGGTCGATTATTCGAGATGGGCAACTTGTTCGCATTCTTGTATGTCGGTTTTGCTGTCAATCTATTGGAGCTCGGTCCGATCGAATCAAAGAGCATTTGGCAAGCAAACGTCATCAAAAGCTGAAATTGGAAGCTTTCCGGGAAGCTGCTGAAGCTGGCCGAGACTTGACCCAGGAATATAGCCAAGATGGGGTCAGCACTTTGCTTCCAGAGCCACCAATCACGATGTTGAAATTCCCCGGGAAAGCGCTTGCACATTTACTAGGTTTGTTTTATGTTTTGATGTTTTAACTTAGAATTGCTTGCTTGTAATCATCTGCATTCGTCATATTATTTGCTAATTTTTACTTATTAATTTCCTAATTATCGGGGAGGGGTGCAGTGGAATCACAATGCTCTTCAAAAATTGAAAATCCGCAGCACAAATACGGTGTATAATATCTTAGTATGCATTATTGTTTTTATGGCATGTGTCCAGCGTCCACCTGTTGACACTTGACTCTACTTACTATTTGCTAGTTCCACCTTATGTGAATGTGAAATCCCGTATGTAACGGTATGCTTGCATTTGTTGTATACATTTTCTGGTCTGTCTTTCATGTGTGTGATGAGTATACACATTATAACGTAGGTAATAATAACATATCTACGCTTTTTATTGCTATCTCATGATGGAATCATGGACATAAAAAAACTCATCCAGTGCAATGCTCTCAAATTAATTGTAAAGTCTTTAAACAATGTGTTAAAACCGTCAGCGCTGAAAATATTTTTACGACCAACCAGGGTTTTGTACATGGCTTTTTATCTACCAGGTAATTCTGTTAGTAAATGTGTTAGTAAGTGCTAGGAAATTGAGTTTGCCACTGCTGTGTCATATATCCCAAACGGTATATGGCTATCTGTTGGCGTCCGACGAAATAAATCTCATCCGAAGTCTCCGACCATCCTACCCTTATTAAGAGTGTATATAGTTTAAAAGTATCTTTTCCTGATATCTTCACGTTCATAATCCATAAGGGTAGAAAGAAATGCAAGGAGGGTTTTGGAAAAACCCCTTGTTTAAAAGGTAGTCAGACTCCCTTCCATTTCCCGATTCCTTCACTTATTTTTATAGCATAGGATAATAATATATGACTGGTTGTTTGTACTACTTCAAGGTATTTTTATGATGATAATGCCCTACTCCGTAGTTTCTTTTCCTATGGTGCACTACGTCTACAAGTCCGTGAGAGGACGGATGACGGATATAATGGACGGACAATGAAGGTTTCTCAAACTGCACTTTGGCCTTTGCCTGCTACTTGTAAAATGCTGTCATACATGTAGTATGCCTAGGAAAGAAAGGTACCTTATCAATCCCTATATAGCTGAAGACAAGCTGTTCCCAAGTTCCCTTATCAACCCGACCCGATTTCTCCATCCTGTTGATTCTAGTTCCCATTTATTTTGAAGGGGCGGGTCGGTTTCAGGATTTTACGTCCGAAATAAGAAGCTCTCTGTGATATACTTACACAGATATATGTATATTAGGCTCTAAATGCCAGGGACCCTTAGCTGGTTGGCAGTATTTACTCAAAATTAATAGTAGTGCATATGCTTGGTGACGAAAGCACTTTTCTAGCAGTTAATATTAGTTACTATACAAAACACTTACATTTTATGATGACTAACTCACTGAAAAAGCATTTATTGTTCTCTGCAGCAATGTGACTATATCAGTAGACAAGTCACCAAAACCAAGATAGTGCTCCAAACTTTGACATTTATAAACCATTGGGAAACGTTCGGAGTTTGTTTATCTGCACTTTGCACTCTTAATGACTTTAACTCATCATCAGTGAGTTCCTATTGGTTGCACTTGTAGCTATAGCTAACGGGAAAACTGCCTTCCTTCAGTGACTAGACTATCTTCCCAAGAAAAAGAAATTGACTTTACTTGAGCTCCGAGATTAGGAAGGAGGCATATGACTTCATCATCATCGTCTTGGCCTGCTTTTACTAAATCATGCGAGCATTTAGATTTAGTTTGTGTACAAAGTTTTGTATGACAAGAAACCACTGCCTGTTTTCGGGGTTTTATTTACGTACTTATATGTATGCAGTTAAATAAAATATCATATGTGTGAACTCAAGCTGTGTACCAAAAGTATCCCAGCTTCCCAGCCCAGTTATTTTCTGCAAATGTATTATGATTACTCATGATCCCTCACAAACCCTGTAAACCCGACTGTTTTGATCCCAAATTTTACGAATCACACAAAGTTGAAAGTTCAAGTGTCGCCTACTTAGAGATTCCCAGTCCAGAATTTACTCTCTCGTTTTTTTATGCCGTATACATTTAGTAGGAAGCATTCTGTTGTGGGCATCAGTTAGTTGGTTACTTAGTAAATGTCCTGTTTGCATAGCATATGTACATGTATAAAGTATTCCATCTTGCTCTCAATCTCTTTGAGTATGAAAGAGAAACATTCATGCCATGTATTGACACCAGAGAGAGGGAACCAACATTCGGTCCCTGTTATCTATCTCTGGTATTTTTTATCATGCTGTACTAATAAAAATACAAGTGCACGATAAATAATAAGACTTGTTGTATATTTGTAATTCCGCTTCAGACTTGTATTTTGATGCTAGTCGTTTAAACTTTTTATGCAAATGTCCCTGTATGTATGGATGGGAATGGTATACAGACTTTGTACATTAGTATGTGAGGATGGAAATCGGACTATATGATGATAATAATCCGACCGAATAGTAATTAAATTCTGTGCTGACTGGCTCATATACTTGAGTTGTTGTATAAGCTCCTGTTTTGCATATGAACTGACATCCAGATGCCTTAGTCCGCTCCGCAGCATTTATTCTGCGGTATGTCTGTGTACGAACTAGCTATCTAACTAAAAAACAGAACAGACGTATGATGGAGGGAAAATTTCTTTAATTCTTGTAGATCGGATGACTGCAGTAGGAAACTTATTTAGTAAAGGTAGCATAATTATGGAATGGAAAAGATTTCAGGAAAATCGGTTGACTGTGTTGATGTGTATAAGGTGTGTTGAATACAGTGTCACTAAAACTTTCTATTCCATTTTTAAAATGTGGTTTGGATAAATATCTAATGTTTACTTATTACTTGACTACTTGGTTAGACACGTGATTATTTTAAAAGTTAGATAAAGCTGTAGTTCCAGTTCGTTGGCGCATCAAATGATGCCTTTTAAAGCTAGAGAAATTACATTTGGGTTTTCCATTCCTTCCATTTTCTGATACTGTTGACATGTGGTACAAACAAATTGAATGAATAGTTTTCGATTTGGAGCTATTTTGGTGTTTATAGCCGTAGCTATATATCTGGTCATATGTCTTGAAAAGTTTCATTAAAATTAAATCAAATTAATAGATTTCAATGCATCACATCTTACATCAGTATATAGTCGTACTAACTCGTATAATACTCATAGACCTTCAAGACAAGATTTTTTTGATTTCCAAGTAATAAACCAGGTTGGTTGGCAATCATTTTACTTTGTAGAGCAGTAGCTCAGTCAGTCAGTGTTTTCAATCCACCCCGATCTGTGGAATAACATTGCATGTAGTGCGACCAGTATACAGACCTCAAACAATAATCATAAACAATACGCATCATTCACACACGCAGGTTTTTTTTTCTGGCCTCGGGCGACCATTCATTCATCAGGTGTAGTCTTTAAGGTTGCATCTAGAGGATGTTTTTTTTCACCGTACATACATAACAATACTTCTAAATCTTTAATCTGGTGGCCCATTGATTTAATTCCATCAAGTTGTTCAATTATCGTAGCTTGTCCATCTCATCATAGATTTATTTATATTCGACATAATATAATATATGGAAACCCTCAGTTGAGTTAGTTAGTGAAGTAGTACCGTGAATATTTAATTGCTCTCGGGTCCATGTAGAGTGGAGCATAAATGATTCCAATTTGTACTGAAAAACAACTATTGTAGCTAATCACATACAAAGTATTTATCCCTCATTTTGTGTTTTGAATGCCAGCAGAAAGTGTCATTAGGAGCGAGAAATCATTGACTCTGTTCATTACCGTATAACTATAGTCGGATGTAGGGCTTAACGCTTAAGAGGTTTGTGTTCACAACTAATTGTGACCTTCCTGTGTTCTTCCTTTCTATTTTCTTTTTTTTGGACTCTTGAGATGTATATGGATAAGTTATAATGTGTTTCACCAAATGACTTGAGTGTGTATACTTTTGCAACGACCATATTTATCCTCATCATTGGATGGATATGGCATGGGACGACGGAATAATCATAAGGAGAATAATGCATTATTGATGATATGTGTCATAAGAATGGCTGAACCATGGCTCTTGTGTTTGCAAGCTATAGTTTGTCTAACATGCCTCGAAGGCATTTGTAAATATATTTGTATGTCTTCCCTGGGCAAACTGACTGACTATAATGAGTGAGTGAGTATCATATGACGGAGAACAAGGATGGCACATGATGCGTTGCATGCACTTTTGTGTTCTTGGCCTATTGAACCATTGAGAGTGCTTAACTGACACTCACAGTATATGGTTAAAGATGCCTGGGACTGCAAAACGTGCTAAAAAGGAGTTACCACGGCATGTAGTGGTGTTCGTGAATTAATGCTCAGAAAGCGTTGGTTTGTAGTTGACTTGCTAAACATTGTGAGGTTGATAAGAACTGTACTGTTTATTTATCGGATTTTTGTATTGGAAATAATGGTGCATGGGCTGGGGCTCATCATCATAGTTTCAGTTTTGAAGGGAAAATGGAATTTTAGAAGAGTCCGTAGATAGAATTGAGGTGAGGAAGTAATGGATATGTATCGGAATTATCATTTGTGCGTAGATAGATGGTGAACTATGAGCTTGATTTTATGGCAGGGATAAATGTGTAGTTTGTTAGTTGCGGTGAATGGAGAGTGCATGATTTTTGGTTACATTTTCCCCGTTGAGGCTTGTACTGGTCGTTAACACTGTTTTATCAGAATTACTTATCTGTGTTGTACGATACTGGAGTTAGTTTTTGAGATAAAGGAGAAAGTTTAATGGCACAGAATGCATACTTGAATATCTATAGACTCATGGAATCGAAAAAAGGATAATATCATGTGGAATTGTTGTTAGGAGGAGGAAAAAGGAGTGTGATGAAAAAATCATGGTGAGCCATTTCGGACATAAGAGGAAATAATGGAATTTATTTTGTGACGAGGGTTGTTTATATTTTTTTAAATTCCCAGACTTTGATGTTTTCTGCTTGGACTGCAGTCAAATAGATAGAAATAAATATACAGTATATTTAGTTAGGAGTAAGTATATATTGAATTGCGTTATTAAAAAAGTAGTCGTGTTTTTGGTAAAATAGAACGAGCATACATGCATTACGTACCATACGAGTTGAAGGAACACGAAACTGAATAGAGGAGAGTGGCAATAAATATATTGCTTAACTCTGTTGGCTTCAAAAGTTGGTCAAATCCAAGGAATACATGTTGTAATGCTTTTAGTTAGTTAGTAGTAGGAAGTTTTGTTCCATTCATATAATAAAAATATGGGCTTAAAATGGAGTGGATTTTAGTACTACATATTTACGGACTCTGTTTGATAGCTTTTTGCCTCATTCTAATTATCTGCTTAACTAACTATGGAATTAAAAGCAGTATAACTAACTAACTAACTAACTAAAAATGCCCTGGTACTGTTTGTTAGTTACTGACTGTCTATCTCATGCACAAAAGGTTTCTTCTAACTAACTAACTAGCTAGAAATGAAAGAGACCTACTCTGAGGTCATCTCAACAAATATATGAAAAAACCCTGAGTCTACGTTGACATGGGAAGAAATCTGTTTCGCTCACTCTCTCTCTCTCTGTCTTGTAAAAGATATATAGGAACTCAAGTTAAGAGATCGTGATAAGAGCCACTCCGTTTCCTTCAGCCTAGTATTCAGTTTTCGTTTAAGTTGTCCTCGACTGCTAATGTCTTATAAAGACATACATTCGTAGTTGCTTCTATCGGATCCAAACATTGAAAAGATGACTGTATATGAATGATAATAAATGCATGGTATTTTTATGCACCCTGCCTGTATAATATTATGTTGTAGCATTCTCAATGAACTTTGCTGGTCTACTTGCATTGCATGCATATTTATACACACCTGGGAGATTCTGCAATTCGTTATGTTTGGAAGAAGAAGAAAAAAAATTGTATATGATCTGTTGTGAGTGAGAGTGTTGGTTGAGAGACGCAAAAGATTTTCTCAGTCACTGAGGTTGAATTACTTGAGTACTTGTCATGAATCCAAGGACGTTCTCATTATTTTGATTGATTCTCCACCAGATTGAATGGCTGAGATAAACTTATGGTGGTCGGTTGGCTAGTTAGTTGTTAACGGAAGGAAATTCAACTGTTTTGTACTGTCTGGTCAAGATGGTGTAAATGGTATGACAAAGGTCGGCTTCAATATGCATATCTGCATTGCTTGGTTTGGTTCATATACTAAAAAAACTTCATTTCGAGTGCGATATAGATAAAGTTGATACGAAATTCGTGCGCTTATTTATAACGTGTTCTTGGTGATGATTTGACGAAAATCCAGTCAGTAAGCAATGCGTGCAGTTTCGTTTTTTTTGTGTTGTCGCCATAGTTTTTGTCTGATTGTTGGAAGCACCAACTTTTTAGGGTCAACTCGCAATGTGTAGGTAAAACTGAGTGAGGGTTAGTAGGGAAAACCTGTGGAGTTTTGGCGTGACATCCTGTTTTGAGAATGCCGTCTCAAGTTTATGTGTTCCACTATGTTAGAAGTTGAACCCGGCTAACCAGCTGGTTAGGTTTTTTCAACTTGATGGGTCAAATCCGCCATTTGGTCTACCCTTATTTTATTGATCAGTGACTGACAGTATATGTTATGTTACAATAATGCTACTGCAAATTCAACAGGTGGGCTCTCAGCAGTAAAAGGTTCATAATATGGACTGTAGACGGGTGGACTCTGCTTGGTATATAATGTTAGCTGGCAAAGTCTTGACTTACCTTTATTTTCATTCCTTTAATTGATATACTACTAGTCAATACATTTGAGCAAATCTGAAATATAGAAATATTAGCTGATTATTTTGTTGCGTCAGTCATTTAGTCTTGGTATGCTGCGTCGCCTTATCATGACATTAATAGGAACGAACCAAGGTGAAAAAAAGAATAGATTCAGGGTTTTTTTTCGTACTATGGTGCTAGCTTATTTTTATGACCTCGTGTAGTTTCGTTTCATACATAGTTGGTTGGTTGCACTTCAAAAGACTTGACTGCATTGTCATGTTTTAATCTATCTAATTTGCTCCCATGCTTTGTTGCATAACTTTTAGTAAAGTAAGATAGTTAGTTATAGTTAGTTAGTTAGTTGCATACTAGATTTAGAATATATTGGCTGAGTATTACATATGCCAGGCCAGCATATTATTGTTTGGGCTGAGAAGAGTGTATTCAGAGACAGTAGGTAGCTGTACTTTTTGCCATACCTTGTATGACATAGTGCTGATTTGCTGATCAAGGGGCAATAGCATGTGTGCATTTATTTATTGATACTGAATAAATTTATTGAAGTAGCGAGTAGATTATATTGCGCTATTTGTTTTGATTCTGCTATTTGTGGTTTTGACATTGACTTTTGACGGAGCTAGGATTCTGTTGATGAGTAAATCACGTTCAACCGTGTAGTATTTTGTTTCACTACATGACATATCATCAATCATGGTTATTGCTTTTCGTATTTTGAGCAATTTGCATGTCGTAAACTCATCATCTCGTACCGTGAAAGATTTTACTGGCTGCGCAAAATGTGTGAAATCGATTAGGTTTTATTTTATATTGCATATATCCGATATGGATATTATTCGTACGTATGCGCCTCATGAATCTAGTATAAGGGGGAAAACAAACACGTGCCGTATTGAATATACAATTAAGCATTTATGACAGTGCTACTTGAGTAATGCACGGACTGTCTTAAAATCCGTTTTGATCAATGTAAGGAGGCATATTATTGGAGATGAGCATATAATGCAGTCCATCAGAGTTTAAGAAGGGTTGATTAACCATTGGTGGTGGTGCCCCGCAACAGTCAACCTGTTTACCAAATCGGTCACATAGTCCGTTTGGTAGCAGCTAAAGTCTGCAGTTATTTGCCCTCTAAACAATATTTCAAGTGGACATTTATAATTCGGTCAACATGTTAGTTAGCTAGTTAGTGAAGAGTTTCGGACTGAAGGCTTCGTTTTTGACCCAAGTCAATTTGATATGTATGCAATGCGAAATGGCAGTGATTGTGTGGCGCTTGAACTATTTCACGTTACATGGCATTTATACTCTAGCTAATTTGATTAGCACTAGTGAGTAGTACGGTGTGGGTTACTAAAAAAGACAATTGAATGTTTTATGTTAAGATTTATTGCGCAATTAGCGTGTCCTAATGTTCCGTTGAATTGTATTTGAAAAAGTACGTGTGTTTTTGGCTGTGCTGCATGATGAATAAGTGTATTCATATGCGACGGGAGAATTATTTAGATAGCTTTAGGAACTTAAAGTTTAACAGAAAATGTATAAATTGTATTTCATTCGTCCGAATCAGAGATTTTTATTCCCAACACATGAAATGCTGTGCGAATGTGAACGAAAAAGTTTGGCCGCTCAGGCTTCCATGCGTTCACTTTTTCAGCCCATGAGGTCATGTCACGGCACGTGTGTGTACTTTTTGTCTTGTCTCTTTTTTGCTCTCTCTCTCTCTCTGTTCAATTCGGTATCATTGGAAATCAGCAATCTTGTTCACCCATCCATCTTGGTGTGCCCATGATTTATTAGAAGATTTTATAATGCATTTCACAAGGATGAAAATTCGGACCACTCATGGAGCGAAAATGATGATTGTAGCAGGCAGGTTCTAGAAAGATTGATTACATTTTCTTATCCTCCTGTATGAAGCTGTAGTTGTAGTGAATGCATTGTATCACTGCTATTTATGTATCCATAGTATTATTTTTACTCTTAGGTAAGAGACTCAGGTCGACTACTGTCATTGACAAACCCATAATAGCAATATGACGTGACTGAATACCACTTGCAAATTTCTTTCCGACGATTTCTCTTCATTTTTGACATGTTACAGAAATGTACCAGACACATGTATTTCTTTCACTCTTATGCTGTTTGATGTGCAAACTTCTATACTCGTCAGTCGGACAGGTATTTAAACTCGAGTTTGTCATATTAGCCGACATTGTTTTTGCATCCATAGTAGTTTTTATTGTATGCAAATCTTGAAGAATTCTTAAAAAAATGATAACATCAACTAGTCTTTAATTAATTGTGAATTGTAATCAAATGAATGAAGGTGCGTGTACGTCTGCTCCTGCTCCATTGTACTTTTTAGCCACATTATCCTTACGAGTGGGAGGTATCACATACCCGGAATTATAACATTTCATCCAATTCTTCATTTAAGTAGTTTTCGTTGTATAAACTTCTCAGCAGGATGGCAGGTATTCCGTACGATCCTCTACTTTGATACACGTTTGAGAGCCAACGTGATGTTGGTGAAAAGAAACATGTACGCTACACATAAGCTTTGTGGTATGCAGAACACGATTAGTATCTTCTTCTTCATGAATTGCAGGGCTAGCCAGTGAAGAGAAAAATGGATGCCTCCCGGGTCTTTTGAGCTCTGAGCTCTCTCTCTCTAATATGCTTTAAAAAGTTTCAGTTAGATGCTTAGTCAATCCACCTCTCTCATGTTTTTTCTCCGCTTCTTCCTACGTACTGTACACATTTTTTATCAACTTTATAGCATTCCACTTGTTGAAAAGTCAGTGAGTCGTGGCTCATGAGATTCCTTCAGGTGGTACGTTGGTGGGTTCAGACACTAAGGAATGCCGATGCGGGAGTTTTTTTGATGGAAAGGTTGCTCCCATAATTTTTCTTGCATTTGCATCAGGTAGTTTATATTGGAGAAAATTGTGTCTGTGTCCTTTATGCTCCTAATTTCAATCCAGTAGATATTTGCATATCATCTATAGCTCTGTGTATAATATATCATTGAAACTAAAATCTTTGAAACTTGCCATCCTTTTTATATTATTTTTGTGCTCCTAATAAATACAGAATACAGCCAGTGGTCTGCTCTGTCTGCACCGCATTAGTTAGTTGGATGGGAAATTGGTTATTTCTCCATGCTCTGTGTACCAGTTAGTTAGTTAGCGCAGTGGTTTTTTTCTACACACGTTTTGTTATGTATACATGGAATGGATGAGCCAGTTTTTACCTGGCTGTAGCGGAGATAAGTAGTTTGGTTTACCCTGAAATTCTTGACGACTAGTTCGTAACAGCCATCTCTCTTTGTAATATGCATGCGTTTCTATCATGGAGTTTGGCTGTACCAGTGGTGCTGCTGTTGTTATTGCAGTCTTATTTTTTTACCCTTGTTTCCCGTAGGATGTGAACGAAGGTATGTTGGTGCTACCTTGTGTGTTAAGCTGTTTCCTTTGGTATTCACCTTATATAGAGTCCCTCTCCTGCTGAACAGATTGATCGTACCTACCTACCCGCTTTTTGTTCACATTTACATAGTTCCAGGGTCGTTCCGTATCATCCTTTGTTCTGTGTGGGTTATGCGAAGTAACTCTGTAGCTAAAGTGCGACGTAAATGTGCATGGATTTAGCAACTATTCGTAGTATTCTTTTAGTTAATGTGCTGTTTTAATTTCCAAATTTATTCCGAATTTGTGGGATTATTATTGCTATAAAGATTTTGAGATTGCTGTGTGTGAGAAATGGTGCTTTTTGGGATGGTATATGAATATGTTTACAACACCAGTGGATGGTATTAGGTAATGTGCTGTACATGCGGGTCTAAAGTGCAGAGCTTAATGCGTTTGTTTACGCCGATTCCTTTGATGAAGTGGGAACGAAAACAACGAGAGAAGAATGAAGTCCCGCCTGTTAAGATTGCAATTTTTTGTGTGTATTCGTACGCCGTGTACACTCAAGTGCGGCTAAAGTAAATTGCGAAACACGATTTTTGGGAGTTGTTAGATGAGCTTCATCTTACGAATGATCATGGTGTGGGTTTCAGTTTACTATCTGATGCAGTGTGCTCAATCAGCCATGAATAATAAGTTTAAGGATTGGTCCATTCAAAATATTACATTACATTGATGAGTGAGAAAGTTTCAAGTCACAATTTAAATATTGTGTAGCTGCTGTAGTTAGTAAGAACTTAAACGGGGACTAAAGCCAGATGGTTGGCGCTCATTTACTTTCTTTGTTTTATTCCTTCGGAGGATACGATTATGTAAATACAAAGGTGTAAAATTTGAAGCCATTTGATGCATTCACTTCCTTTGTGGCTGGGAGTGAATATTGGTAAATTATTTGTTTAATGTTTTCATGCTGGGTATATCGTGTACAGAAATAGAAATCTCGTGAATCACATTACAATTCTGATAATGTTGATAGACACTTGTGGGGTGTCAAGTTTTTACTATGGTTGATTGAATTCACGAGCAATGGGCATATCCGTGTTTTCAGTGTGCATGAAAATATGTTTTGCTCGCATGTATTAATTTAATGTAGTTTCTCGGTCCTAATCCTTTCCCATCCTGTTGAGCGTGATGTGCTGTTTTGCATACGATTCTCCACAGCTTAGATTAGCTAGCAAATAAGCTGACTGACTCTCTATATCATATCTCATTTCTTTCCTCTCACCATTGTGTTAACATTGGAAGAGAAACATTTGAAATTGCATGCAGAGGACAACAGATAGTTGGTCTTGACAAGAGAAAATGTATATTGCAAGAGAAGATTTGAACAGAAAATGTACCCACGGGCAATTCCCTACCTACTTTCGTGCTCGTTGAGAAAAGTTGGCGATAATGCGGTTTCTTCTTGTGTTTCGTGCTTCCCTATACAGATTTCACGTAGACAGAAAAGGGAATTTATTGAGCCGATGCCGATGGTACACATTAAACATTGGCACTCACTCGTGCACGAGAGATTTACGTTAATCCTGCAACCTTGTTTAGTCATTTTGTGTAGAAAAAACAACTGGTTGTGCTGGCTTTGAGAGTAATCTAAGTAAGCATCTAACTTTTAGCTAAATAAGACACCCACTTTTCAAACTTTGTATTACTTTTAAAGGTTTTTTTTTTATTTCACTCTTCTTGCAGTTAGTTTCTGAATCATTCTACCTTGTAGATTTGTGAATGAAAAACCTTTTATCTTGCAGGATGAGGGGGTTGGTTCGCCCTGTTGTCACTTACCACTCTGTGTGACTTTTTGCTATAAGCTGCGAACAAATGTGCTACTTTTCATGTACAATTGTTATCAGGGTTTTCTTTTTTTTCTTCTCATGATACCACCACCACCATTTAGTTTGAATTTCCCTTCCCTTTTACATCCCATTATGTTTCATTTGATTTCGTATCCTTTATTGCGTAGTTTTTGCTCGGAAATGTTGAGCGTTTTTTAAAGGAAAATCATTACTTTCTTCTCATGCCCTAGTTGGTTTGCGAAATGACGAAAATGGGCGACTATGGTCACTATAGTGGAGTTTTCAGTTTACTGAGGGAATGTAAAGTACAAGGTAGTTAATTATTTACTGCCTTTGTGTAGACGGCATGGAGGTTAGCTCCCGGATACGGGGATAACTATTACTACTTGTTGCAGGTCTATAATCGTAGCTCCCAGCCCAATTGTGTCCATGTGTATGATAAGTTATGGGTGTGGTGGAGAGAAGGAGGGCGTTTCGTGCTAAAAAAACCGAAATTCCTGTATCACTCGAGAGAGTGATACATAGTAGAAGTCAGTGAAATGTGGCGATTGATTGAATTGGAAAAAGTTGATGGATATTTCTACAATATTTCCATTACGGAATTTAAAGTTTGCTAAAATTATGGGAAACTTCTAGATTTATTATATTCATCATTTGTTTTTAAATATGCTGAGAGAATTTTTTTCCCAACTAGTTGGAAATTATGATAGTGAACTGCAAGTAATTAAATAAATTACTGATGAGCAAGATTATGTTGTAAACAATGGTGTATTATGAAGTAACAAATATAGGATGAAAAAACTCACGTACAATGTACGCAATATAGTTCTCATGGTAGAGTTTTTCACATTTGCATACCGGCCCCGGTTGATTTACACATGACACACTTTCTGGTGAAGCCGTCAGGCTAGTTGGGCAGCAGTGATTGTGCAGATATTACATTTGTTGTGCTAATACAGGCTAGAAGTGTAGTTTCATTGCTAAAAGACTGCACGGAATGATCATGGGGGTGAACACCGTATGTTGCATTTGGTGTACCCTCATGTTCTTCTTACAAATGCTCCTTTACTCAACATTGTAGTTTTTTGCAGGAAAATATAAGTTTGTAACGTAGAATGTAAGTAACTGCCAGGGGATAATGAAGTCAGATTGTATCACTTTGTTTGTTTGGAGCGTTGGAGTGTCTGTGGAGATTATGATTGTACATATTCTGTCTAAGTCCAGTAAAGCATGTTAATTAATTTATGGTTGCTTAAAGGATACCTAATTGTTTTTTTTTTTTGAGGGGGGGGGGGTGGATTGTTGATTTTTAATATTTTTTGAGATAGGACTAGGAATAGGACATAGATTACGAGCCAAAGTTGTATAGGCTTCATTCATTCAATATTTTTTACCTAGTCCTCCTTAGGTAATAAGTGTGATCAGATTGTGTATTCTGGTTGAACTACACTTTAATCCATTATTCATGAAAATTTCAACATTCCTCATTCATGGTAACACGTGAAAGGAAATTTTTGAATCATAATTTTGTGTTACAAAGTGCAGCAAGCAGCAACTGTATAAAATTAGAAAATATTTTTTTTATTCTGTTGAAACTGGAGTGTTCGTTCAATTGGTTATGTGTGCCTACGAAACCTACATTCTCGAAGGTCCCCCCTACGAATTCATTCGGTAGCCAGAAAAATTAGATTTGTATCAGCACCACCACTATGCGAGCTGAGACCGGATTCACGGAATTTGCTCTTTTCCTGAAACAATGCATGGCGATGCACACATTACACAAAAGGCACTCATGGGAAAGTCTGATGCAATGTATGAGAAACAATGAAGGTGGCCATAATTCTGTGATTGGAATAAAATCTGGGAGTTTTGTACTTCCAAATCCAACAGCAGCATAAAAACATACTCACACATTATAAACACTCTGTCCTCCTGGACTGTTCCACTTTTGACCGTGTATCGTTCACTTGTATGGAACAGACGGGGAAAAAAACCCTGCATGCATCTAGCAAGTTAGTCTATAGCATATTAACGCTGTTTGGTTTGCATTCTGGACTCCTTCGTTGAGTTATGTTCATTCACACAAGTAACTTTGCTTCATCCTTTGTACCCCTTCATGATACACCGCATATCTAGGTATATGTTATGGTTAGTTAGTCAGTTCATAATATTCAAACTCCTTACTTTTCATGGTGGTTCCATTCCGCTCTGAAGAAAAAAAAATCTCCCTATTGAGAAACTTACCTGGCGTTTACTTACTCTGTCACATGATCTCATGGCAACGTGATGCCTGCTAACTCCTATTAACTCTACACGGAATATATTCTGCCTCGAGTACCATGGTTTTTCTGTTTCTGTACCTTCCACCTACCTATGCATGAATTTCACATTTACTCACTGCTAGTTAGTTAGTTAGTCCAAAGTCAAATGATGAACTCAAAGTTGTCTCCAACAAGTGTTTGTATTGAGAGCTGACTACTGCGGAGTAGTAAGCTGTTGTACGAAATTCTAGTCCCCGCACGCAAAAAAAAAGACGGAGGAGCCAGGAAGTTTTCGAGGACGTTTAGTTTTGCTATTGTACTGGGGAACTATATATTAAACTGACCAACTAACTATGATGATGATGATGATGATGTGTGCTGAAATCTCACCTTGTTGCATTCACTATCTTACGAGCCAATCTTGCTTTGATGTACATACATTGCTTACTTAATATCGAATCGGGTAGAAAATGGTCCATAGGTTTGGAGTGCGGACAAACGGGGAACCAATTGCAAAGAGATGAAACGTGATTCAAAAAGTTTCCTTCCCTTTTTATTAGCACGCTGTCTTTATTATTATTATTATCATCATCTCCTCATGTCTCTCGTGTATGTCTCTTACTTGTAGTACATGCATGTATGGGAAGATGAAAAAACACTTGATCTTTCAAGGATAGAAAGTTAGTAGTTGAGTGGAGTACTCTCTCTGTATGGTGCTGATGAAAGAGTTTATCGTATGCCATAAATTGCGGAGCGATGAGGAACTTTGGATTGCTAGGTTGAGAAACATGGATGATGGTGCCCTGTTTTTAAGTTTTTTAGTGGTGCTCTGGGTTGCCTTATCCCTAAATGTAGGAATGGTCAAATGAGTTGAGATGATGTGTGTAAGTTAGTTAGCAAGAGGTTGTAAAAATATGCACCCAAAACTGTCCGCCTCAAGAGTGTGCGATGACGTGGACTGAGAGTGAGTGTTTGAGAGAATGCCACAGGATTATTTTATGATGACCTACTAAGCCTTCAAGAATCCCACTGGTTTGGTTTGCAAATCAAGGCTTTTATATGCTCCACTCACACATTACATGTGTATACATGTATGAAAGCCTACGAGTGAGTGTTCAATGGGCTGTAGAAGATAACCAGTTGGTTAGTTAGTTAGTTAGTTGGTTAGTTTCATTGGGTGGTTATTTTTTCATGCCTGGTTTGGATTTGAATATCTTGAGGACTCCCAAAGTGATACAAATGTATAATGCACAGGCAAGGTTACATAGTTTCGCAGTCATGTTGCTATTGCTTCCATTGTTACGGGCAGACAGAAGGACACATTATTATGATCACTTCAAGTACACGTGGATTTTTTAGCCATTTGTTGATTGCGTCGTGCGTCATTTGTTTAGATTGTGTTTGAATTCGGGATGAGGATCGAAAAGGAATCATTGCGTTCGAAGTTAGTGTCGATGAAAAAGTAAATGCAGGACGTGTTAAGTTCATATCTCCATCAAATGAGTAAAGTATACGTTTTAGGTCAGTCTAAAAAAATACTTATGAGTTATTTAGTTTACTTGGGCATATTGGGAGTGAAGAAACGGTTTCACTTTTTATTGGAGTGTTATGCATTTCACTATAGTCTAATGCTGGCACTAAAAATGGATAAGGTGGCTATGCAAAAAAGGAGCCGAACATTATGACTTGGTGGAGCAGTAAATGAAAGTTTTAATAGGTTTCATGCGCTAACATGAGCTGTAGTGCAGTACATGGCTACTTTATTACGAAGCCGAAGGCTGAGTCAGGTAATTACCAACGGGAGCGCCCTATGCTGCACATGTTAAAGCTAAAATCACCTGAAAACGCAAGATGAAATTTGTGTTAGTAAACTCTGTTTGGAACGG
>Ga0210040_10004958_pt1 | contig 17125 bp, 13 predicted proteins | sample CryGeyCG12114_NA_FD_185462 | JGI IMG/M metagenome (GOLD analysis project Ga0210040, IMG submission 185462) | Groundwater microbial communities from aquifer - Crystal Geyser CG19_WC_8/21/14_NA (SPAdes) (version 2) | ecosystem: Environmental > Aquatic > Deep subsurface > Groundwater | place: USA... | reverse complement strand
ATGTAATCTTACCCCTGGGGTTCCTACTCTTCGAAGGTATGAGATCACGTATCTCAGGCAACTCGTCAGGCTCGGAATCCGGAGGAGATGTGAGTGGTACACTGTTGCCCGACTCCGAAGCTAGGTCAGCTTGGGCTTGTACACTTTCATCGTGCGGAATATCCTGTAGCTCCTCATCACTAGTGGTCGAACTCTCTTCGCTGCCCCCTTCAACAGAGTCGCTAGAAGTAGGTGATCGTCGTGAGGTAGCTTTTGGTACTCGGGCTTTCACGGATTCATACACCTTGTTTTCGTCAAATTGAGTCCAGCCAGTCGGAATGCCTTCACCACTAGAGCCGACACTGAGTCGGAACATCTTCTTCAGCTGGGGTGGAATGTGTGTACCAGGTCTGAGAACAGGGTGGAGGTTTGCATCAGACAGACTCGCGCTTTCTGGAGCCTGACTGGCATCACGCATGGAAACGTCAACAAGCTCATCTTCTCCCTGCACAGATTCTGCCCTCGGGATTTTGGAGCCAAAGTTTGAGCCATCATCTGCCATAACAACTGTATCAGAGTCCTCATCGCCATTGCCAGAATCGTCCGAATCCCCAATATTGAGGATGTCGTTCGTCGTCATGCGAGCCACGTTGCCGAGTAGCTTCTTCAAGACTCTGTCGTACGACTTGGCATCTTCACGAGTGATGATGATATATGTCGGCTCGCCGAAGTACGGACGCTTGGTGTCTGGATTCTTGACTATGCGGTTGTACACAGGTACAAGGAGCCGATCTGCGCCGGGGCTATTTACATCCACTAGCTCGTCGTCTGACTCTCGCATGCTGTACAAGCTGAATTTCTTTTTCTTGTCTGGGTTATAGTTGGTTGGCACGGAATCCAGCTCATAGACACAGATCGTGTCAGCAGCTTGGATGTTGGCTTCAGAAATACTGATGTTGTTGTCGAAAATCTTGTAAAACCGGTGTTTGTATGATTCTGAAACAATCAGCCTGTTCGGCTCGCTATCTGTTCGCTTCGCGATGAATTCTTTGAGGTTTTTCATGCTCGAGTGCTTGTCAATATCCACATCAATTCTGATAGGTCTCTGGTGCAAAGGAAAGTAATAGATATCCTTGTTCCAAGTATTTTCGATAGGCAGTTGAAGAGTCAGGTTGGTGAAAGGGTCAAAGATAATGCTGACTTTCTCACACACAGGACAGGTCAAGGTGGACTTGTACATGCCAGCGAAAAGATCAGTGATGACAGAGTCGTTGCGTGCTTTATATATCTCCCAATTCTTGTTTGCAAACGCTTTCAGTGCTGAGTGATCGTGCACCATCTCGTCGGTTGAATCCGGTTTCTCGATATAGGGCTTCTTCATGATCCTGTTCAAATCTTCTTGTAGGCCATCCAATAGGTACACAAGAAACTCTTGGGTGTCCTGCTGTTGATAACCGCCGAAGGAAGGATTGAATCTACCAATGGTTGTCTTGAACTTGCCAGGATTTGTCGAGCCGCTTGTGCTCTCCTCGTAGATCTGCTTCATCAAGCCTGCATAGGCCTTTGCAACCTCGCCGTGGTTACCCAAGGGGTTATCTACATTTAGCTCAGTCTTCCATTCATCGTGCAGGAAATATTGCGTCAACTCCTCGACACTTCGAATGCATTGCAGAGCAGAGTTCATGTAGCAAGTGTTGCCCAAGTTGGTGAGACCTGATATTCCTTTAGGTCTTCCGTCTCGCTTTTGACGCCCTCGGGTCATCATGCCGGCCACAGGGCTTGATCTTCCGCTGAGTGTGGTGGGAACTGTGAGGCCTTTTATCTTGTTTTGCAAGCCTTTGCCCACACCTATCGAAAGTTTTAGGTTGTCGCTCGGCCAGCCGCCTTTACTAGTAGTCAATTCTTCTTCCAACACGATTACCTCGCCGTCCCTGGTGAGATTGACCATAGATAGAGTCTTGCTGCCATTGTATTTGGCATTAGCCGTCTGGTCATCCGCGTCACAAAGCTCTCGTTCCGTGTCTAAGTCTAAGGCCGCAAACGTGCGAACGTCAAGCAACATATGATCGCCAGCATTAGCCACAATCTCAACGCCCGGCGCAGGTGACGAGCTCCTCGACGCGATAGGCGTAAGTATGCCGGAACCACTCATGTTTTTGAGGCCACCATTGATCTTCCAGATTCGGACCTTGTTGTTGATGGGAATATGAGTAAGCTCCTTTGCTTGCTTGAGCCACTTCATGAATGGCGTCGATCTACTCGCGAGCATTCGTACTGGCAAAAGCTCTTTCTCTCGCTGATTCTCAAGAGTATGGTTGCTGGTGACTTTGAGGAAGTTGAATATCGGCGGGTTGATCTCGAACTGAGCTGCCGAGCCTTCGTTCTCGGAAATATTATGAGCATAGCGTGTGATGATGGGGGACTCCTTTGCCAACCCGTACCACTTCACTATAAGGTCCCATGCGTCCTCCGGCAGTATCTGAAAGTCTTCTCCTTCGCTCGTCCCAGGTCGAAGTGGGACATACGGATCACCAGCCTCGTCTAGCAGTTTACCCGAGTCCTCCATCACCATGGCGATGTCTACATTGTCTACGGGACCGACAGGGCCCTCCGCGGCGGCTTTGTCACTTGCGGCATTCTCTGGTGGACTGGTCATTCGTGCCTGCACTCGGCGAAGCCATTTTGAAGAGACCAAATATCCTTTCTGTTTCTCGTGTGTTTCTCTGCTCGCCAATTCTGTGACCTTTCTGACTTGCTCGTCGACTGATGGTAGCTCGGCGGCCGGGATGCTAGATTCCGCATTGATCGAAGTTGCTGCAGTAGAATTCCTTCCGTTGCTCTGCAGGAAAGAGTCTGTCCCTGTGCTTGCACTATCATCGGTAGAAACTTGCTGGCTGAATGCCCTAGTATCGCTAGTGTGTGGCAGAGATTCAGAAGAACTTTCCTCTCGATGCCTCTCACCCGTGTCTTGTTGTTTTGCTTTTATATCCGCGCCATTCTGCGTGTGTGCATTTATGGACGTAAAGCCCGGATCCTTCTCTTCTCCCATCTCAGTATCCGTGTTGTGTTCTTCGCGCTCTTGAGCTCCCATGACCGAGGCAGGACGCTTGATAGCAGGCGAGGACGATCTCAATTCCCTGCTAAAGTCATTCTTCGGTTGTCCAAGTTGTCGTTCTGATTCTGGCATGTCCCGAAGGCGCTCGGAAGGTGATACTGTCGAACGGACTCCGTTTACAATGCGAAAAACAACAAGTGGACATTAATCAAGAGAAAGAATGTGCAGCTTTGGGTGCCTTTAACGTTGCGGCCGACGCAGTGAATTGTGTTAGAAATGACGAAGGCAGCCCGGTGAACAGAGCTTGTCAACAAGTGAACACACCAGACCAGCGCCAATACACAAATGAATGGGCACTGTCTAGATAGACTTGAGACATTAAGGAGTGGAATAAGTCATTCTCTGAGTCGAAAGATACAGTGTTTGAACTGCAGACAGAAGGAATTTACGAATTCTGGCTAACCGCTGTCCCGCAGTGACGTTTGTTTGCACCCATGAATAGTAGAGACAACACCACCAACGATACGTCTTATCAGAGAGGTAGTAGAGAGATTGAAAGCAGCACAGGCAGTCGCCTTCTAAAATGAGAGGTCCTTCCGAGTAGAGATTTTCAATCCCTTTCTTCTCATACTCGGTTATCCCGCATGGAAGCGAATCATCACTGTATACTGCAAATTGCAGCATAAGACACCATAACTGGGTCGCCTGTCGAGCTTAACCTTCTTCAACTATCACAAGGTACAAGGAAAAAGGCTAGAGTCGGGGATGCACCATGCTATTGTGTCTTGGTTCAGTCTGCATAGATAGCAAGCAGTAACTCTGAAAGCTGCATGGTTCACAACTTCGATACATGGTGCTACCTCGTGACAATTTTGTCCACCTCGTCACGTGCTTCGGTCCAGGTCTCAAGGTTTTTCCTTGCCCATTCAATGTGACACCTAGCGTATGTGATCTGCGCAACTTGTGTCAGCTATAGATCGAAGACGGATTGGAGGCCGACTCACCATGTATCTCGTAATGTCATCTTCTTTCTCTTTCTGAAAGCGCTTGAGATCTCTAATGACGCCTTGGGTTGCATCCTTGACGTCCCTCTCAGATACTTCCAAGGCCTGCTCTAGATGTGTGAGACTTTCCCTTGTCTTGCCGATTTGATCTCGTCTCGTCCTTTCTGGGTCCACATCTACAAATCCATTGACAGCATGCCGAAATCCTCCAAAAATCTTGTTGGTCACAAAGTTACCACTCTGTGTTTTCCTGTGATGCGATAGGGGAGTTGGTTCATCGTGACCCTGCGGAGCTGAAGGAGGCGACGTCCCTGCATCATCACGCGGAGATGGAAAATCTGAATCAATTGACTCGGTTTCGTCGTGACCGTCTCTTGGTCGCCCTGCTCTCTGGGACCTGCTTCTCGCCGAGCCGGACGAAGTCGAGCGTCGAGGTGGACTTTGCGGTGCCATACTGCTCGATAGATAAGCATCAATTCGCTTCGACTCTTGCTCACTTTGTTCTAATGATTGCAACAAGTTCCGTTTCTTCTCCAATTCATCTCTTGTCATCTCTTGCTGGACGCGTTTCAAGACACGAAATCTCAGGACATTTCGGACAACTCCAGCGAATTGGGCACTCTCACGCATAGGCTCTGCGAATGTGGCGCCGAGACTCGACGCTAGCTCTTCAGTGGAGATGTACGTGCTATCAACAGCTTGACCAACCCTTTCGATCGCAGCAGCCACTGATGTCGACTGCTCAGATAGAGCAAAGCCATTGTACCTGGCTCCAAGCTCAGCCAAGTCCGCCGACAATTTTGCAAGGTGCTCCAAAGTACGCCGATTGACTTTCTCAAGGCTTCCTTGCAGAAGCAGTTCTAGCTCCTTAGTCGACCCTTCGAAGTTGATAAAATATGGGTCAAGGTCAGCCTCACTTAGCTTATCTGTTGTGAGAGGGAATCTGCCGAAGATTTGAGGGCCTGGGGTCGTATGCGCTGCAACAGACGGCAACACGGAATGTTCGGTCGGAGCGACGGGTGTGCCAGAGCTGGACGTGGTTGCTGAGGATCTTAGTTTCGCGGACGACGATGGAACTGGAAGAAATTGGTGAGCATGTGTTGGATTCGCTGGGTCCAATGGTGGTGCTTTCAAGTTGTTCTTGGGCACTGAAGAAACCGGGTGGGCATGAAGAACCTCGTTCTGTGGACGTTAGTTTTTCTATACAAATTGCACAACTCTATTCTTACCCAGCTCGAGTTTGGATCTAGAAACCTCCACCAGACTCCATCGTCTAGCACTTCTTTCATGCGCCGGCACCGATTCAAAAAGACGGCCAACATTCTTTTGCGCTGGTCTATGATCCCCGCGTCCTCTTTCGCCTTGGTAGGGTGCGCCGCATAGTCTGCCATTGTGTGCTTCTCTGGTATTGGAGGTACAACCAAAGTAGGGTGAAGGTTGACAAGTGCATTGCGTAGCGTGCTGAATTCTGAGTACCGTCTGGACACCTCGATATCCTACATTTGGTTAGTCCATTTCCTTCGCTATGTGCCTTTGTACTCACTCCAGTCCGTATCCTGTAAACAATGTGGCCGCCGTCAGGACTCTTGAATGCCTCTGTGATTAAGATCTCCAAGTCGGGAGTCTCGTATAGTATCTGCTGAATTCTGCCATCATAACCACCTTTCTTTGGTCCGATTTGAGAGTCTCTCTGCTTGTCGTACTCTGCTTCATCTTCACTCAAATCGTTGGGTTGGGACAGGAACTCGGGCGGATCATTGGGTGATGAACCAGAAGAGGGCGGAGTTTGTGGTTGATCCTTATCTGTATGGAATATTAGCATCGGACCCCTCCTGACTTGGACCGGACCTCGTACATGAAGCCGTCAGGACTGGGTTGGTGGGATCAATGTTTCGATGGTTGAAGGAACCATACGGGTTGTTGTCTTCATCATCCTGCCACATGTCGACAACCTATGGCTTAAGGAACAAGTCGCTGTTGCGTGCTTCTCGGGAAGTAGAAATGGGTATGTAAGAGGAATAATGTGCTTGAGTTCCAAGGTTGTTTGTGGAACCGTGTTGCATGTGCTTTGGAACTGAAGGCGCGGCTGTATGTACTGCGAGTTGCGCAAGCCACGTCATTGGTGGGCCAGACATGCTCCAAGCTTTAATAGAGCTCAAGCTCAACTACAGTTGACTGTGCTCCCTCGAACACTGTCAACACAATGTACTGTTCCTTCAATGTTTCAGAGGTCTCCGTCTGGACCGTAAGAACAGTTGGGCACGATAAACAGCAAGATTCATCAGGGTCATCAAGGAAGGGTTTATCTAGAGTAAAGGTCTCGGCATCATTATTTTGTCTGCGTGTCAAACTTATGGAACTATCCGAACCTGGTTGCACCGGAACACGTTGATCTTAGCTATAGGCTGATCTCCTTGTTGTAATGTTCATATGCTGACGAAATGGTGGTTGCGGCGGATGAGCAGGAAATAAGTAGCGGAAAGGAGCTGCAGCAGCTGCACGCAATAACCCAGGATGGTGAATCACATGAATTACAGTCGGCTCAATGCGAAGAGTTCCTTCACGCATACTCGTTTGGATCTAGGACGGCCTGGTGTGTGCGAGAGATCTGGCGTTCCGAACAAAGCGTTCATCAGTGTTGCAAGGCTGTGCTTCGCAATATGTCATCGACAAGATGTTTGCTGAGAGGCGCGTTCTGACTGTGGTAAAAGACTTCGCGCTGAAGGCTGGTAGTACATTGGCCGGCCACGACCTTGGGACTCAACCAAGCCCAGTCTTCCTTCCATCGATTTTCCTCTGACATCTGTCACCGCGTTTTGATCATCTTTGCAAGCCGACTTTCTGGAAGTTCTTCGTGCCGACCCCCTGCTGCTCACCTCTTCCACCACCACCCCTCAGTGCCGGTCCATATCCTGGATGAGTGAGCGCAGGCGCAGCAGCATGTCCGCCGAGCCAAGTCTGCACACGTGGAGGGCCCCAGCCATGTGCAACCCAGATCTTCCGTCTCCTATGCAGGCACCATAGCAGACCAGCGAGTAGCAATGCAAACAGCACGACTCCTGCAATCAGGCCACCCTTAGCTGCTGTTGACCAGCTGCTCCAGCTATGTTTTGCCGAAGGTACACCAATGATTACAGGCACCGGAGTACAGATGGCGTCGGGATCGCTGTTTGTAAGGCTGGGCCGTGGTGTCAGGGTAGTTGCGTATGTCGAGTGGATACTGCCTTGGGTGTTTTGGAGGGAGATGTTGAGCTCGGTGATGGTGGTGCACGAGGCTGGCGGCGCCGTTGGCATATACCAAGAAGTGAACGTAGCGGATGATGCAGTACATGGCAACAGGAAGCCTACCGTCTGTCCCTCGGTAGCGGCGATTGTGGTAGTAATTGTCCGAGTGGTGGTCGAGGTTGGAGGCAAAGCTGCGGTAATAACGACCTCCGTCGCTGTTACTGTCAAAGTGACAAGAGGCATATTTAATGTTCGGAAAGATGTGCCGTGTCTCTTCAGATGATAACAGTAGCTACGCAGAACTGAACCTTCAATGCTGAGAAGAAAAACACTGGAGAGTGGAAATCAGTTGTGAGCAGGGAAGGGGAGGCACACAATCTTACGTATCCTCTGCCGGACCTAACGAGATGTTCGACGAACATTGTAAGTTTGAACCCAGATTTATTGCTATGGCAGTAGTAACAGATGGACGGCATTTCCTTGCCAGAGATTTGGTTCTCTTCTCGGACAATCGCCCTCAGCTCAATCCGACAGGCCCAAGCTCGTTACCATACAAGCACTCTCAAGAAACTCTGTTCGCACCAGTCCAACCTCTAGATGGTACTTTTGTACGAACGTCAACACTCAGCTAATGATGCGTTGTCTTCGTCCTTAGTCGGCTACCGCAGGCGCAGCCCCAGTAGCCAACCTTGCATTACCAACCTCTTTCTGCTCGACAGCCTTGTCCAACATGTACCCTGTGAACACCTTCCATGCCACCCAAGCGCAAACAGGAGTAATGACGATGAAACAGACGAAGATTGTAGTTCCGGGCTCCATGGTAATGGCTGCAAAATGTATGTCAGTGATATCATGAGCACCAGGAACGCACCTACATTCAGTGTCGGCTGTCGTATCTAAAATATCGATATTGAAGGACCACTGTAGTTGGGAGACTAGTGAGTATAGTTGATGAGGATGGCAGCGTTTGTGAAGTTGTGTGCTGGTGCAAAGAATCAAGCAGTGGCATAAATGTGTTTATTGTGAGTGTAATACCGCCTCGATAGAAGTGAACACTAGCTCATGAGCACCAACACTGTTGCAAGCTGCTCGCAGATCAGTCACTTGCTCTCTCAGTGTATGGAGCTGTGTCGCGTGTGTGCTTGTGCTGAGCTCGCGCATCAGGAGACGCGCCATAGTAAGGACTTCCACAAATATGACGAGAATATCTGGATGATATGTAGTCCCAAACGGACTGCCTGTCACTAGAGTATATCTTCCAAGGGACATTTCGGTCCCATTTTCGAGTTGGCGAGTTTGTGATACGTCGTACTGAGGACGTAATAAGCGAATAAGACACGTAAGTCCCTCCTGAATCCAAGCATGCAGGCTCGACATGTCCTGATCTTCGAGCATGCGCGGCCCAACCTTTCCTAACACCGACGACCAAGCATCTATCTCCCTCAACTCGTCAACATACAGATTCTGCTTCTCTTCAGCGAACAAGTCGTTGGCAGTATCCGTTATCTTTGACAAGCGTATTGAGATAGAATCCTTCATACATGACTCCTTCAAGGAGTCAGTTCTTGAGCCTACTACGTGCTTCACCTCAATCACCCGCATGACCGCCACGAATGCCAGTGCTCTTTCACTGCCAAACCTCCAGCAGATCAACTCCAGAACTTGTTCTCTGGCGGCAAGTGCGCATGGTCGAAGGTGCTTGCTGCAACCATGGCGTCCGGTTGCCTGCAGAAGGTTGCTGGCAGCATGTGCGGCTATAGCGCGAACATCCTCATCGTCATCGTTCGATAAATCATACAGTACTAGGAGTAGATCCAGACAGTGAAGATCAGATGCTAGTGCTTGTTCATTCGAGAGGAATGGAACCACTACCAGAACGCTCTCCGCGGCGTTCATCCTTGTCGGGAAGTCCAATTCGTCTTTCGCCGCAGTCTGCAATGCCAAAACCCACGAATGTGCATAGCTTAGATCAAAGCATGTACCGTCAACGTTTTCAGACAGCAGGCTCCTAATGATATGTGCTTCCAATCTTATACAAGCATTCCAGAGCTCACGGCTTGGAGGCACTTCTGGCCTAATCTTGTCCTGCAACCCAGATAACAATTTCGGCGACTGTTTCGATTCGTCCTTCTCGATGATAGAAGTCAAGGTGAGCATGGCAAGAGCCAGAACATCGTCTGGCACCTCGTGTAAGATGATGTTGCCAAGCAAGGGGATGAGAACCGGTGTGCGGATGTGAATGCATTGCTCGAGAAGATTGTCCAACACGTACTTTGCCCTGTCAAAGTCTTCAAACATTATTGTCACGTCTGTCCATGAGTTGGGTAGATTGTCGTCATGCGGGCCTTTGTCGATCAAGAGCTGATATACAAGGTTTAATGCTGCCCCTCTGCCGTATAGAAAGCGAGGACCATACCCTCTAGCCATTTCGAATTGGTCAAACAATACCTTGGAGCATTCTCCTAACTTCTGCGAGTAACACTTCGCAGCAAGCTGGGCGGCTAAAGCATCAGTGATGATATCACCAATGGCACCTGTGTTGTTTAGCGACAAGCTGTGCATAGTAAACCCCGAAATGCACTCCATGAGCAAAACTCCCAGCTGCTCTATGTTCGACAACACTGACTCGTCGCCGCAGTAGTCCCATATGTGCCGCAGGATGTAACGAATGCACAGCAGACGACCGTGGAACTGGTTCTCGGACAGCGATCGGAAGTCGGTCGTGATTAGCTTACCAACGGTGTTCCACTCGCCACCAGGTTCGACCTGCGAAGCTATCAACCTTGCAGCGTGGTCCCTAATAGCCCACAAACGACTGCCGAGATACTCCATAACAACATCGACAACGGCATGAGGTAGGCTGCCCTGGACATGTATACGAGCTAGAAGATCGAGAGCAGCAAAAGCTTGCTCTGGGTCGACCATGTCAGACGACTGTCGTTGAGTATCGTGTTCAAAGCTGGGTTGCTGTACACAGCTAGAACGATTCAGAGTCACTTGCCTGCCTGAAAGCAGACTAATAGCAATTGAAAAAGGGGTCTCTGCAGCTGTGGGCGTCATCTGAGTCGAGTTTTGATCTGGTGAGGCTCCCGGAAGTATGGTGTCGATTCTGTTGATGCACGCACGAAGAAGCATTAAGCCACAATTCCGAATAGCCCAGATGCTGGTGTTGAGACTGCTAGCAGCTAAGCGTAGCATGGTGTTGACATATTGTTCGCTCACTGTTCGAAAGCGTGAATTTGTCATGATATCCTTGAGGCAGTTTAGAGCATGAACTTGAGGCAGACGTTGTTCGTCGTTGGCAACTTCGTGACTAGGAGGGCCTGTTGGCAATTCGGCCGCTTTCGTGACGAGCTCTATCATGGCGGTACGAAACCCCTTAGGATCGTCGGTACTGAGGATTGCTGCAAGCATGGAAGGTAATCCAGCTGAACGACGAGTAAGGCGCGTAGCCTGTTCATCGATTTGTTCTATCGCAGCCTATCAGGTCAGCGCGGGCTCGACGTGGTTCTTGGACAGACCTTACTTTGTACCAAAGATCAATGAGTTCGGTTGTTCTTCGCTGAGGCGCAGCTCGAGCGTACTGGCAGCATAACGTAAAAGTTTGCGCGACGGTGGAAAATGCTCCTCTGTGTCGGAGTTCTGTCAGCTGTTCCATGGAAACGTTGCCCACCTCCGTGACTAAACTGTGATTATTCTGGAGGCTACTGAGAACACTTTGTAGAAGGAGGCTATGACAAATTAAAACGTTACATGGCGAAAGCTATTCCACATACCTTGAATCGCGTAAAGCTCGCCAGGAGTATGCCAGCAGGTCTTTCGGACCACCGATGATGTCCTCGACTTCTTCATTGGTAGCAGTCTCCGGCGAATCAACACATAATTGATCATGGACTAGATGCCATATTCGTCGACAGATAGCGACGATTCGCAGACCATCCGCCTCGACCAATTGTCTCCCATGTCGTGTTTGAACATTCTGAAGCATGTACACGATGCTAAGCAACATTGCATGGAGAGGAAAGTCTGTTGTCGGTCGCAATCCAGTAACCGACGCCAAGTAGTGCTCAAGAAGGTTGGTATTATTTAGCAATGTTTCATGTGACCTTGACACATGGGCTACGTCTTCGCTTGCCTTGTTTTCGGGAGCCGAGTCAAATGCAGAGATTGCGACAAATCTACCAGCCGCATCAGCATGGTCACCCCGACTGGTGCTGGATGATAGGGCATTTGCCTTGCGAACAATATCCGCAGACTGCAACGCATCACCGAGCGCATTCCGTTTTGTCGTAGATATATTTTCCAGAAGACCAGACGCAGTACTGCGTACGTCTTCAAAAGGGTCGGTGACGAGATTGAGCAGAGCCTTGATCAAAAAAATGTCTTCAGCCGCGACCGTTTTCAACGAGATGTCCGGCAAATCTATTTGCAGAAGAGCAGGAAACGTTTGGAGCGCCAGTATGTGTCGCTGGTATGACAATTGTGGAACAAGTTCCTTTTTCAAGAACCCGTAGTAGTCAGTGCTGAAGTCTGCATAAGATTTGAGAACCTTTCGTATTTGTGCCGATGTGGTCATTCCTTCCTTCTTATGCAGTGTAGCAGCGCTGCTTTGAAGCCTTTTCAGCAGTCGTCTTGTTACGGATAGAATTTCTCCTCTCTCGTGAGCGTCCGCGTCGTCGTACAAAAATCGGAAAGAGCTGATCAAGCAGGAAAGCGCCGAGGAAGGTATAATAGCGCTAGTCGAAAATGATGCGGCGAGGACATGGTATGCCCGAATGCGCACATGAGCATCAGCATTTGACAGCAAGGACACAAAGACTTCGTATCCATCCTCAGCATTGGCTTCGCTCTCCTTCCGGCCAAAGGCCTTGCTCACAGTGACAGGCAAGTCTAATAAAGAGATCGGTGTTAGCGAGTTTACACGGTATGGCCAATAGGAAAGTCACTACCTTCTTCACTGACGTAACTTTTCATACGCCCTACGTACAGAACGGCCAAGAAGGTATATAAGTCAGATTTCTGGCTGTCAGCTTGAGGGGCAAATTGCTCCAAAAAGCTTTGAAAGCGAGCAGAATTACTGAGCAAGACAGGCAGAACATCTTGGGCGAAATCGCCCAATGCCGCAGTATTTGCTGCTAAATAGATCTGTATAACGGCACCTGCCAGGACGCCAGGCTGAACGCTACCTTCCAATTTGTCCTCTCGACTACAGACCAGTGACAGTAGCTTCAAAGAGGCGCTCCTAGGCTCTGACAGGCGAGATGAAAAGATGAGAGCGAACAAGAGTGGGGAGATACCCCGGCTCGAATGCTCTTCTGAGATGCTGCTAGGAATATTATGTTCGTGTAATTTGTGTGTCCACGATACCTTGTTTGCCTCAACGCAGCGCTCCACTAGGGTCGGAAGCACTGTAAATAGCATAGTCTTGCGCAGAAAGCATGTAATTATGATACATGCCTCTTTCATGTGCCCTGGAACGGTACCAATGAGCAAGGTTGTGAGAGTTCGAAGTGTAGAATCCTGCAGTATCGATCTGGCGACAGCTTCATCGGGATGAATCTCGAGATGCCTGGTCAAGGTCTCAAGGACCTGCAAGCCTGGCTTCGTCTTGGAATCCTGAAAAGCCTTATGGACAACGTCGAATGCAGCGTCCCATACCAGCTTTGAGAACGAGAACTCTCTTACCTCGAGCCAGGAACTAGCAGCGCCACATTGGAGGAAGACGCAAAGAGCATTACATGCAGCGGTCAGGTGCTTGTCCTTGACTTCTGGGCTTAAAGCAGACGTCCATATCCTGTTCCAGAGGCGAGATAACTGAGCTGTGCTAGGCTTCCATTCCGTGCTAGTCAGGTAACGCTTCAAAGGTCCTTTTCCTAAGTCTGACAGAATTTCGTGAGAGACCACGCTCTGACCAGTGGCGGCACTAGTCAAGCTCTCCTCGAGCACTTCATTGGAAGAAGGCATGAACAGAAATTTCAGTTTGAACGGCCATGCAAATACAAAGTTTCAGCCTTGATGGTCAGCATATGTGTAGTGTGCGCGAAGGACTTGTCTGCATGACATGCTGGTTCATGAGAATCAAGCGTCCATTACCCACACTGCCTAGTTAATGCTGTGCAATTAGTGATATGCTCACTGTGCCACATAACAAAAAAGCGACGACTTCGCCAGGCTCACACGTGGTCCAAAACAGGCTTAGTGCGATATGATATTCCGCAAAAAGTTCAGAGCCTCCGATGATGGAATTGCGATCGATCGCCTTCCAAGGTTTGCAACAGGTACATGTTGGCTCTTGACACCGCTTGTTGATAGTTTCCTTCTTCAACAAGCTTCTTCTCCGTTATACTTCACTTGCGCTGTCAATCAGGATGGGTGTCTGGGACGCATTTACCGGCAAAAAGTCATCGAAACAGCCATCTGGAGATACTCTTCCACAAGTTCAAGACCCTACTTCCGCCTATGCGTCCGCGCCAACCGCCTTCGAGAATGTTTCTGCGCAAGATTTCCTCGGCGGTGCATCATTACCGGACGCGTCCAAGCTACATCCCCTTGCTGGCCTCAACCAGCAAACCCTAGATTACCTATCGCTCGATGAATCACAACTTTCAGACTTGCCTGGTGGAAGATCAGCACTTCCATCAAGAGGATGGTCAGACGATTTGTGTTATGGAACAGGGGTCACATATCTCTCCGCGTTGACACTAGGAGGCACGTGGGGTTTGATCGAAGGATTAAACAAAGTGCCAGCATCCGCGCCACCGAAACTGCGGCTCAACGGAGTGTTGAACAGCATCACAAGACGGGGCCCTTTCCTAGGAAATTCTGCAGGTGTTGTCGCTATGGTTTATAATGGAGTAAATTCAACCATCGGATACTACAGGGGCAAGCACGATGCAGCGAACAGTATCGTTGCGGGCGCTTTGAGCGGCATGCTCTTCAAGAGCACCAGAGGTGTTAAACCCATGATGATTTCTGGAGGTATTGTTGCGTCAGTCGCTGGAGCCTGGACAGTAAGTAATCCCATGTGGGTCCTATTGACGATTCCTAAAATTGCGTGCAGGTTACTCGCAAAGTCCTCTTCCCTTAGAAGAGTAACCGCAGCCATCTCCCATTGATCCTCCTCCAACTCGGCGAATGTCTTGTCGATACGAAAGCTTTGTCACGCTCCTCGGGCCTCCTTTCACTCTTGTATGAACAGCGACACAATTAATGTCCTGGCCGGTTTTGGTCACTTGTGCACAATCCTCACTCTGGACTCGGATACGGAAATCTGAATGTGACAGCATAGCGGGTATCTTGGGCTTTAGCAACGGCGTATTGAAGAGCTACTGTATGATAGACACACTTGGTCCGGGACAAATGTATACACCAGATGCAGCAATGGTCCACCATGGCGCTGGCGACATAATCGAAATATTTCGAAACTCTATCGCCAGCCTCCACTTCACTGCTTGCGGTTCGGATGGTTCTATTCTGATGTGACCGACCCGATGATTCTTAATAATATCCCATGGCAGCAGAACAGAGCACAGGTGTTTCGTGCCGAATTCTATCTTGAAGAGTTCCCCACGGACACCTTATTGGTTCCGCTATACTGACTAAGCATGATCTGATCATCTCATGCACATTTTCTCAATTTGAATTTGCTTCAATATCCCTCCGTCATCTTTCAGAACCAATGTCATTGCACAGTACGTAACCAGCGCGGCTATACTATATCATGGCTGCGCATACAGGAAGACGTAAGTGCTCAATACGGACCGTGGGGTCGCAAAGTCTTATACGACTGTCCAGCGACAGAGGCAAGGCTGCCATTGGGAGGGAAATGATGTGCCATGCCTGTATTGACTGCACGTAGGCCCTCCTACTGCTACTCGCGACACGTCGATTGCGTGTATATCTATATACAGACACACATCAAAATCATTGAGCCTGTTCAAGCAAAGCATCCAGCATTTCATATGCGTTCTTGCGTTCCTGAGTCTCGTCAACTATGCATTCGCCAATAATACCTTCAATTTCAACTCTCCAGAGATGGAGCCACGTTTTCAGCCGACCATGTCACCTTCAGAGATGTCTTTTCTCGAAGCCACGGCAAGCCGACGCACGATCTACACTCTCGAGGCCACGTGCCCCGTGCCTGATAGCGAGATCGTCTCTCTGGCCGAGCAATGTCTCTTGAACGTGCCCTCAGCTTTCAACACACAATCCACACGAATGACAATCCTTCTAAAGTCTGAGCATCAAGCCCTATGGGACATCGCTGGTGAAACCCTCCTGGCGAGGATTGGGGAACAACGGTAAGTCCACGAGGCCCTTGACTTTGATCTCTTTAGCCATTGAAGACGCACAACACCCGTCCCTCGGTGGCTCTGCACCTCTGCTCTCAATGCCACCCGCAGCCTTCGCCTCCACCACTTTACTAATCCCTCTCAGCTACAACGGTAGCACTTCCCAGAAGATTGCCGGCTTTCGCGCTGCGTACGGCTCCATTCTCTTTTGGGACGATGCGCTTTTGGTCGACAGCCTCAAAATCAAAGGAGGTGACTTCCACGGTTCCAAAGCCGAAGAGTGGACGCACCAATCGAACGGCATGCACCAATATTACATGTGGACGGCACTTGAAGCACTGGGGTTGAGCGCCAACTTACAGCATTATAATCCACTTATTGATGCGAAGGTGAAGGAGCAATGGGATATTCCAACGACCTGGGTGTTGAGGAGTCAATTAGTGTTTGGAAGCAGGATCAAGGGGACCGAGACGAAGGAAAAGAACCAGCATGTCAGTATGGATATAAGGTTGGGAGTCTTTGGAGCGGACAACTGACTATGTAGACGAGTGAAGTCGTCACCGTACTTGGAGTCGTGATACGCCTATTGAATCCACAACGCCCGATTTCTTGTCGTGGAATTTGATGCGACCAATGCTAAGATGTCTTCTCTTGACGCCGTGCTGCCATATGTAGGTACAATATCTGTTTTCCTAGAGTACAAGATGCCTTTCGAGTTTTGTTGTCCCCCTGATCAAAGCATAGACTTTCGCCATGCCTTGGCTGCTAATGCCTCGATGGCTTTTGTGTCTACCACCCCTTTCGTGTCCTCCTCTGCTATTGCCTCAACCACAGCATCTGCCACCAAATCTGCTTTCAGTGGCTTTTCTACTGCAGCACCAAAGATACTCGTCAAGCTACCACCGAACAAACTATTGACAGTATTGCCAACCATTCCTGAGGCCGCGATCGGCAGCGTGAACTTCCTGCTGCTGTCGTAGAGGAAGCCAGGCCGTATAAAAATATTTCGCAACTTGGTCATTTCGCTTCCTATCGTGTTCTCCGCTTCTCGCTTTGTGGTAATGTATCGTGTTGGCAGCATAGGTGCACCCGCCGCAGCGGAGATGAAGACGAAGGTGCTCGCTCCCTCTCTTTGTGCTTCTTGTGCCAGAGCGATAGCGGAGTCCCGGTTCATCAACTCATACGTCAATTGGCCATCTTTCTCTCCTGTACTTAGCGCCTCGCCTGGCTTGCGGTTGAGGGGGTTGCCTGCGCTTCCCGCCTTTGTTGAGCTGAAGGCTCTTGAGAGACCTGAAACGATGCTCTCCTTGCCAGTCAGAACACCTTTGTAGTCGGCCTCGAGCAGTATGCCCATGGTATGTACGACGGCGTCAGCATCCTTGAGGTGCGAAGTGTAGGTGGAAGGCTTGAGGATGTCGCCTTTAGCCCAGTCGACTGAGCTGGCCCATGGTGGTGGAGTGGATGATGATGTGACGGAAGGCCAGTTAGGTTCGCCAGACCGACTCCGAGGTGTTAGCGAGGTCGATGAACTGGGCGAATGGCATGAATTACCTTATGGACGTGACATAGAT
>Ga0210040_10004957_pt1 | contig 17127 bp, 13 predicted proteins | sample CryGeyCG12114_NA_FD_185462 | JGI IMG/M metagenome (GOLD analysis project Ga0210040, IMG submission 185462) | Groundwater microbial communities from aquifer - Crystal Geyser CG19_WC_8/21/14_NA (SPAdes) (version 2) | ecosystem: Environmental > Aquatic > Deep subsurface > Groundwater | place: USA... | reverse complement strand
TGAGGAAGGTGGCCGCTTACTTGTTTGGGTACAAGAATACCGGGTTGGATGAGAAATCGAATGTGACGGATGAGGCGGCGACCGGGGAGAATATCGGTGCCAAGCTGTGAGGTGGTGCATTGTGCTTATACATTGATCTTGTGGACAGGAATGTTGCATAAGAACGAGTAGTGCTCAATATTCGTTCCATAGTCTTTAACTTCACTTCGCAAGTCGTTCCATCGTGAATCCATCGTTGCCGATCAGATCATCCTTTTCGATAATGAACACGTGGTGACCTGTGTATGAAGCATGCCCTTGAACCTTGGTTTTAACACAAGGATACTTCACCGGTTCTTCGAGCTTGACCTCTTCAAGGACTGTACCGACAAAAGCAGCTTCATCCCTCCTTTTGAGCGAGACGAGCGAATGGTAGGTCCACGAGTCGCCCATATGCAACCTCCCACGCGCATAGGCCAGTGCCAGCCGAGCAGACACAGCGCTTCCAGTTGGCGAGCGGTCAACTTGCTGATCGGCAAAGAAGCATAGTCCTGCCTCTGCGCCTTGACTGCCTGGCAACGCGACACCCAGGGTATCATCCACGAGTATCACAGAGTAGAGAAAGCTGAGGTCATCCTCTTTGGGGTGTTTGAAAGAGTACGATAATTCACCGTCGCCATTGATCGTCGCCTTGAGCACTCTAGTGAACTGGTTGACCACGTCCATGTCGAAATTCCTGAGACCATTTTCTAGAAACGTGAGTTGGCGAACATTGACGAAGCAGTAAAAGGCGCCACCGTATGAGAAGTCTGCAACAACAGAGAAGTTCGATGGCCATAGTGGACTGTTCGGTAGTTGAATGCTGATGTCAAGACCTGTCGCAAAGCAGTCGACAGACGTGAATGAGACGGGCCTCGACGGGTCTGACTTCGAACCGTCGTCTGTGGTGGGCACAGTCACTTCCACCACGCCGCAAGGAGCATGAAGCCTCAACTGAGTTGTTCTCTCCTCCGGGTCGAAGCGAAGCTTCGTCCGGTTTGGAAACACATCGAGGTCGTGCGTGTCGACAAGGAAGCGGCCTAGTGCTATGGTGGCGTGGCCGCACATGGTCGAGTATCCATCGTTGGTTGTGAACAGGACTCCTATATCCACTTCACCTTTATTGGTCATCTCAGTCTCTTGCCTGAGAATTGCACCGTACATGTCAAAATGACCTCGAGGCTCCAACATCAGGCGACGGCGGATATGGTCATACTGTGCCTTTGCTTGCGATCTCTGCTCTAAAAGGGTTCCTGTAAGGCTTGGATAACCCTTGAGGATGATACGAGTTGGCTCGCCGCACGTGTGCATATCGATACAGGTGATGGGCTCATTCTCCGATGCAGAGAGGCTCTTGATCAAGTCCATCTTGGGTGAGTTGCCAGGAATTCGTTCTCAGAGTGGGAGCGAACAAGTTAGCCGTGGTCTGTGGGATGTGCGTAAAGATAGCATAGTCTTAGCACAAGCATCGTACTATAGACCTCGGTCGCGGCACCGTCGTAGAGCGCGGGTCCAGAGATTGACTGGAAGCCCTCAATCACGCCCTCCGACCTCCCCTCGTCCCGTAGCGCCGCTGATTAGATAAGCGTGAAGAGACGGAGCAAATGGTGCAAACATGCCGCCCACTCGCGCCTGAATCAACAAACAGCACGTGTACATGCCTCATTGGAGATGGCATTGAGAGACTGTCAAATAGAAAGAGAGAGGGAGGTCAGACCCTGATCGTGTATACCTAGAACAACAACACGTTGCTAGGTGCCATGTAATGCACCCAGCATGGCAACCATCAATTTCAATGAGAGCACGACCTCGGTGCCGCCAGACCAGGGAGCACTAGTAGCTGAACTGAGGGACAGACTGACAGAAGCGACTATCAAATGCTCAGAACGATGTCTGTACCAGTCTGCCAAGTGGTTTGTGCTCAGCTCTCGCCTAGTATTCGACTGACTAATTCAGGACAGCAGAACTTCTGGATTCCCTACCAGAGGACGGAGACCAAGACCAAGACCAAGATGCGCAGATGCTAGGTGCTGACCCTGCAACATCGTCCTATCGAATGCTCTCAACAAGCTACGACGACCCGCATGAAGCAGCACTGGAGGCGAAGGAAGCCAGCAAGTACCTCCTCGCAAAGTCCTATTTCGACACGAAAGAGTTCGACCGATGTGCTGCTGTCTTCCTTCCGCCTGTCATCCCAGCTGGTGGCTTGGCCGTCTTCGAGAAGTCAAGAGCTCGTACTCCCCTTTCGACACCCTCGAAAAGAGGAAAGTCAAAAGCGAGTGACCTCAATCCTCTTCCCAAACTCAGCCAGAAATCCTTATTCCTAGCCCTGTATGCACGATATCTCGCAGGCGAGAAGCGAAAAGAGGAGGAGAGTGAGATGGTCCTGGGCCCTGCTGATGGGGGGCAGAGCACCAACAGAGAGGTAGCACCAATTTCGAGACAGTTGGAGGATTACTTTCGCATAAGAGACGCATCAGATCCACAGCTCAAGCGATCGCACGGCTGGCTCGAATACTTGTACGGCGTCGTGCTCGCTAGGTCGAAGCAAGAAGACCTGGCACAAGAGTGGCTCCTCCGCTCAGTTCGCCTGAACCCATACCATTGGGGAGCATGGGAGGAGATGTCACAACTACTATCCTCGGTCGACGATTTGAATGGCCAGCTGCATTCTGGCTTTCTACCACAAAATGTCATGACCCTGATATATCAAGTCCACGCCAATGTTGACCTTTTCTCAACCACCGACAGCAACGCCACAGCGACGGCATTGGACTCTCTTATCGACATCTTCCCTTTTTCGACCTACCTTTTGACCCAGCAAGCTTTATTCTACTATCACTCTAAAGACTTCGACACGGCATCGTCCATATTTCAGGACATTCTGGTTGATCATCCATACCGACTAGATGGCCTCGACCACTACTCAAACATTCTGTACGTCATGGCAGATCGACCGAAACTTGCCTTCCTGGCACACCTCGCTACCAGTGTAGACAAGTTCCGACCAGAGACTTGCTGTGTCGTGGGCAACTACTACAGCTTATGCTCGCATCATGAGAAAGCAGTTATGTATTTCAGACGGGCACTTACACTTGACCGGTCGTTCTTGTCAGCGTGGACTCTCATGGGTCACGAGTACATCGAGCTGAAGAACACGCATGCTGCCATCGAGTCGTATAGAAGAGCAGTCGACGTGAACAGAAAAGACTACAGAGCCTGGTACGGTCTAGGTCAAGCATATGAAGTCCTAGACATGGGTTTCTACGCACTGTTCTATTACCAACGCGCAGCCGGCCTTCGACCATACGATGCGAAGATGTGGCAAGCCGTTGGATCATGCTATGCAAAGATGAATAGGCTTGAGCAAGCAATTAAGGCCCTCAAGCGAGCTGTGGCAGCTGGCACATACTATGAGACAGATTCGCCAGCACAATCGTTCAACACATCAGTCGCGAGTGCGAAGGGCAAAAGCACCCGGAAGCAAGCAGGTCGAAAACTCCTCGACCCACAGACATTATGGGACATCGCTCAGCTGTATGAAAGAATGCCAAATGAGGCAGAAGCTGCTCGGTACATGGAGCTATGCCTTTCGCAAGAGACTGGCCAAACAATGGGCGGCTCGAAAACACACAAGCCAAAACACAAGAAACAGCAACATAAAGGCGCGGCATCGTTCACTGCTGTCAATGCAAGTCAACGCGATGACAATGACGACGGTGATGGTGACACAGAAGTTCTTTCAGAGGCAACATCGCCATCTTCGAATGCCACTGAACCACTTTCACCTGCAGGTTACCAGGGAGGGAACCAAGGTGAAGAGACGAATGGTGGCTTTGGTACAGGCACTACAGCAACCACTTCACGGGCGCGGCTTTGGTTAGCCAGATACGCTTTCAAGAACGATGACCTTGATCGCGCAGAGAGGTTAGCTGAAGAGCTTTGCATGGACGGATTCGAGGTTGAGGAGGCAAAAGGTTTGGTGAGGGAGATCAGAGGTAGAAGAGAAGCTACTGCACCAGGGGGCAGTACGCCATTCGCGTTTGCTGGCGATGAGACCTGACCTTGTGGCCGTGGTAACCACTACCTTGAACGATATGTCGACCTCACAGCAATCAAATACCCCCTTTTCCCTTATATCTTATACGACATCTTGTTAGTGCGTTCCTTGCTGACTGAATGATCCGCGCTCAGACATTGACTGCGATGCTCCATCCTGATACGCCATGCAAGCAAGCCACCTGGGATTCTTGAACCTGATCACAAGCCTTTTCCTTGGTGGCAGATGGATGCCTCCTGGATCCCAAAACCTCTGCCAAGGAACTTTTCATGGATCACATTTCGCCCCGTAATCAGCTAGCGCTGGTGGGTCTACGGCAGAGCTGTCCGCTTCATCGTCCTCGGGCCGGGCTGTGCGTGAGCGATCCTTCTTGATTCCCCAATTCCTTGCAGTATGCTTGACCTGCTCGAACGATCAGTTCTTTGGGAGAACCCTTCGCCTTTTGACTCGACCAACACTGTTTTGATATCAGTCATAACCCAGTTCGAGCTATGCACAGGTACGAGACAAGTGACACGACGCAAACGCATACTGGGTAGCGTTGTGTAGAGATTGAGAGAGTGTTGTTCAACAAGACCCTCACATAAGTTTACCAGCCGATGAGTTGTAGTGGACGTCTTCACGCCGACGGGTTATGACAGTGGCGTGTGTGCTGCAGGATCAGCTCGCCAGTTTCTGTAGAAGCTCGCCAGTTTCTGTAGAAGCTCGCGACTGTTGGGACTATATCGCGGACGTCGTTGAGACCGTACGGCAGCGACTGCATTGTGGGCTTTAGTACTCTAACAACCCAGACGAAGATCTTTGCGTAGACAACACCCCTCTTTGATAGGGCTAAGGAGAGATAGAAAAGTCCTTGACAACACTGTTCGACAACCTCGAGAACCGGAGGTAACCACAACATCAGTGATACGATCTGCCCGAAGGTCCATTCGTGGCTCAGGAAGCCACCGCCGCCTTTCACTTGCTTCACCATATGGCTGCTCCATTTGTAAAAGTGGACCATGACCGTCACGACAGTAAAACACAGGAACAAGTGCACAAGTGTGAACAACTTAAAAGCTTCATCATCACCAGAAGAGTTCCTTGCAGATCTGCTATAAGTGGGCTCGAGTGTACTGTCCTGACTTGAGGCACTGCCATCGGCCACCAAGACTTCTTGCCTAGTCTCGGTGATTTCCGCACTGCCAGTTGGTAATACTGCTTGATGGCTCGCAGACCCCTCCCTTAAGTGTTCGACAACTCTTTCGAGCGGATCATCGTAATGGAGGAGAAGCCAGAGTAGACAGCAAGGGACCACTACAAACACTGTAAAGAAGTACTCTGACGTCTTGTATGGCAAATCTGCTCTGCCACAAAACTCCGGCAATGTCATCCCGCCACAGACAACGACGGGGCTTTGCTGTGATCGGTAGGCCGCGACACTGCCGACAGCTCGACGGGCGATGACGAGTGACCAGATCCAGGTGGCGATTGACATTCCGAATGTGAATGCTGAGACGTGCTTAGCAGCCAAGCAGGTCAAGACTAGTAACATCAGACTCAGCGGATATATACCTGTCCCTACCACGCTTGTCAAGGCTCTCTGGTCGATATCTCCAAGGATTTGATTGTTCGAATGCATTAGGTAAGTAGACGTGATTGCCAGTGTTAGAGCAAACGTGCACTGAGATCTATGAAAGCTGACTGCAATTTTGGTGATTGCCGTGTTTACTTTCTCAACCCATAGTGGGATCTGTGTGCTTTTGCCTGCCGTGATGTTCTGGGAGGTGCGTGGTGTACTGCTGTATGTCGATACTTGCGCAGCGAGACGAAATGGGATCCAGAAACAAATAATTGTAACCATTAGTAAGACTTGAACGAAGTATGCAATATAGACTCCATTGCCTGCAATATCCGTGTTGATGAGCCCTTCAGAACAGATGGATGTCTTGCAGTCCTCCGCCATGTTGATCGATAGGTGACCTTCGTTTGAAAGCAGGTCCCTTGCCGAGCACCTCAACTGGACATCACGTGAACATGCTGGCGAAGATTCGTCGCAGAGACTGGTCAGACAAGCAGCCAAGCCTGTGTCATTCCAGGGCGGACCGACGCTGTTCAGTGTATACGAATCGACAAAGTACACGTGCGTTTCCTTCGCAGAGACTCTCATGTTGTGTAATTGCAGAGAGTACAGCATGCATGCCTTCCACAATGTTTCATTCGCAGAAAGGCGATCATTTTGGCATTCCGACGCACACTCGTCCACGAATTGGTTGCAAAGAGGAGCTCCACGCTTCGACCAATCGTAGATTACTTGAGATTGAATAAGGCAGGTTATGCCCGATGTTATATCGGCAACCCTCTCGCACGATGTCTTCGGGTCAGATTTCATGTCGAGTGTTCGGTCGTTGTATGTTTCATGTGAATGACAAACGCGTGTGTAGGAACCTTTCTCACTTTGGCAGGAGTAAAGAGCTTCAAGACCAAGCAGAAAGACCTGCTCGAAGCCTACACTCCGTTAGTCTCCAGAGTGGCACAGCCCACACAATTATGCCTGACAGGAGTCGAAATATGTGGCGAAGCAATCAGCGGTGTGGGTTGCACTGTGTTTGCGGGCAGGGTTCAAGCTTGCAGATTATTGGCTGACTGATTGGAACAAGTTTGCCTTCTGCTCGTCAGGCAATTCGAAACTACAATACCATCAGGGCCCTGGAATTTTAGGCCTCTCAAAGTTTATATTCGCATATGAGGACACACCCTAGACCTAAACTTCGACCAGCCAAAAATTTCAGGGCCCGATAGTAGATCCATAGTTAGCACGTTTCAGAACCTCGACCACAATGGACCTGTGCCTACGCGGTGTACAGGGCGTGCTTCCATATTCTTCCGTGAGCTCCCGAGGGTGGGCTTGTGCAAGGGCATGCAACTTTTCCAAGCATGTCTAATGCTTTACTAAGATACTACAATAGGCGAACGAACATAGGTGATGGGTGCGACACAACTACTGATCATTCTAAGCCACCTCAGACAGTGATTCGTACACTGTCTTTGATCAGTCTTTGGGAGATCGGAATTTGTACAGAGAGTGAGAACTCTTAATTCGTCACAGAGTTTGCGAAAGAGCAAGCCAAGAAGATCGCATCCACCACGAGCCGATCGCCTTTTTTGAGTCGATTGGAGGAGGAGAGAGGGATTGTGCTGGGCTGTTGGAGCGTTTACAGCGAAGTCGTTCGGGAATAAAGCGATGATGAGAGGATAAGGAAATGAGATAGATAGCAGTGTCGGCGGCCAGACTTTGGCAGCCTCTTACGTGGTATGGGTTTGGGTTCCCGCTGTCTTTGCTCACGTGTTGGGAAGCTGTGTTCTCGTCTTTGGCTGGGTAGGAGGTTGTGAAGGTCTAGGCTTAGCTAATATACTTGTTCACCTTGTGTCCTGGCTGAGGACTGTGATAGGTCCTCACGATACCCGATGAGGGGTTTAGAAAAGGTCGACCTGGTAGCAACATGCGTTGGCTTTAGATGGTCCGAACCGGGAGGCATTCTGCCACGTCTATCTAAACGCCATTTCTCTGACCAAGCCACTTTTCACCCAGCCTCTGGCAAATTCCCGGCCACTCCAAACCACAGCGCCGAACCACCAGAGCCGACCAATCCAAGCATCGTACCACATCTTCTCACTCCACCCCAGCTTCCGCCTCCCGTTCTTCACTAGTCTCTGCACCACACCTTCAGCAACCACCGCAGCCCCATTCAACAAGAAGAATCTCATTTCCCCCGCTGCATCGCTCCACCTTCCGGCCAACACTCCACGTACAGAGAAGGCATGCACCAGTGCTGAAGAACCAAAAGCACCAATCACCTTGCCGACATCCGCTGGCTGATTAGCTCTCTTCCCCAACAACTTCCGCTCAAGCCACTCGCCAGGCCAGACGCCCCAAACCAGGAACACTCGTGCGAAGAGCCGATGCCATCCAAACGACCAGAATTTGCGGACAGACGTCAGTGACCAGACTCTCGTCGTGTACAGCGGCGGGAAGAAAGCAAGTGGGTGCGGTGAGAAGGGGTGAAGCATGACTGCGAAGATGCTGTGGCCTAGACTGAACGCGCTCATGAGAAAGGCGCCCAGTGCCACGGTGAGGAGAAGCTGTATTGGGATTGGGAGGGAGTCAAAGAGCTCGCCTTGTCGGGTGAACTTGTATGCCACTGAGGCACGTGTGGCTGTCGCGAAGGGGTTGTAGTCGTCCTTCTCGAGGGTGCTGGCAAGGTACTTAGTGTAGACTGTACTGATGATGTACCAAGCACCGAGCTGGACGGGGAGGACGTGCATGGCGACACTGTGGATTCGGTTGCCGATAGTTGGAAGCCATGTCTTCCTGGTGTGGCGGACGTCCGCTGTCGTCCATGTGAAGCCTTGGCCGCGCATGCTCAGTTCGAGCTCTAGCGCCCAGGAGGCACGATCGAGGAAGGTGCGGGGGTAGTCCTCGTCAGTCTTGGCTGTTTCGTAAACTGGGATAGGTTTTGGACCTGCCAAAGTCTTGCTGAAGAAGTAGGAGGCTGTTTCGGCTGTGGTTGACTGGCGCCTGGTGTTTCTGCCGCTCGATAATGCTGGTGTGTTTATAGGGGTCGAAGTCGCCCCGGGTGCGGATGGGTTGACAGCACCATTACTTCTGCCGTTCATTCCCACGGTCTTGCTTCCACTTCCGCTCTTCCGGGCTGGCACTGGCGATGAGCCTCTCGACTTGGTCTTTCTGAGATTCGCCCTCTCTGAATGGTGATAAGGATCTTTAACACCCCCATCAGTCCACTCGCGTTGCTGCAATACATCTCCATTGCCATGATCGGGCGTTGGTGTCTCGGACCTGGCGTAATGAAAATATGTAACTCGCTTAGGGACACGTCCGATCCACCACGCGGAGATGAAGAATGCGTCTAGAACTCGGAGCCCGCCATATATACCTACCAGTCCTAGCTGGTAAGTCAAGCCTATGCTTTGTGGAACATGATATGCAAGTGGTAGCCGGAAGAAGAGAATGCCAGCTACTAGTGCTAGAGTGTATCTGAGGAGTTTGGCTAGCCTTGGTCGGACATCTGGCGGAGGCGCCGGTGGTAGAAATAGTAAGGCGATATAGTAAAGCAGGGGTGGACAAATCGCTGCCGCAGGTGTTAGGGGCTTAGTGCCGGGAATAGGATGAAGTGATGGCCGTGGCTGAGTCACGGTAAAGTGCTCGTAGAATTGTGAAGCCAAGGACTTCAACAATTCGCGCATGCTTGTGGCTTCAGGTCAGCCTAAGTGGATGTTGTATCTAGACTAATCCGATTCTATAAATCATCCTTGCAGTGCTTTCCACGTGTTACACGTATGACACCTCCAGTGAACAAACGAGTCGAACATTCGTGTAATGACGTAATTACAGTAACCACAGATTATCGATAAGACAGTCAGGAGACGTCGGGCGCCTGAGCGTTTTGGTTCTAGGCATTGCTCATGGAGCTCGTTGGCATGGTGTTACGGCGTCCCGCTGGGTCAGAGCTCAACACCTGAAACGCCAGAGTGATGAAGTAGCACCTGCTGCGAATCTTCATTTTCTTCTTGAAACATACCGACAGATCATTCACCGTCTGCCCAACAACGCCGCGACTTTGCTGTGACGAACATTCCATACATCCAAAATCCACACTTGCTCACGACGGTTGAGGCTGTTTGTGAAAGACTACTAGCTAATCAACCTTTATCAGCGTCTCAACAAGGGGCTTGATTACTTCTCAAACCAAGGGAAATAATGTCTACAACCCCCTTTCTCACCGCTGGCCGTATCATTATCTCTCTCGCAGCAATCAGCAACAGCCTCTCACCCTACATAGCCGATTTCAACGAGACCCACGTCTACAACCCCAACTGGCCGCCACATGCTCGTTTCCACAATGGCCAAACAATGTCTCTCGGACTGGTCCTCGGCCTCACAACTCTCTATTTTGCCTGGCGACCAGTCTTCTCCTCGACATCCTTCACGAAGACCATGGTCAAGGACTCCATGTTCTCTGCTGCGCTGGTCGGGAGTCTGTATTGGATCACTGGCATCTCCGCTGGCCTGTATCCAGGAGCAAAGTTCCTCGACCCTGAGTTCCTTGGCACGAAATATGATGCGAAGCTCCTCGGGCTTCCAGGTCAAGCCCCTGTCTTCTTTGCTCACATGGTGTTCTGCTGGGTCGCCTATGCTTTAGAAGCTCGAAGACTGGGTGGAATGAAGGCGGAGTAAGCCCGAAAGTGCTTCATTCAAGGGAAGTCTTTTCGGAACAAAGCTGAAACGACCCTGCCAAGGCCTTGTGAGAGATCATGAAGGGGCACGTTCGCTGAGCACTGATCCTTTACCCTCTGATGCCAAATTCGTGGTCTATGTTGCTGGGACTTCAGTGCCATGTTCGATCTTCAGCGAAAAGTCCACGTGTGGCACACCCTGATGCACCGAGCTCGTCGAAATAATATCAATATCGTTGCAGATATACCCCTTCACATTCTCTTCCGTCAACCCTCCAGAACTCTCAATCAAGAACTCTCTTTTCCCCCTCCACCTATCCCTCAAGCTTCTAGCAGCAACCTTAATGCCCTCCCCCGTGAAATTATCAAGCATAACAACATCAGCCCCCGCCTCAATCGCCTCATCAGCCTCCTCTTCCGACTGACACTCGACCTCCACCTTCAGCGCGAACCCACCCACACTCTTCGCAGCCTTGACAGCAGCAGTAATACTGCCCTTCGCCCAGATGTGATTATCCTTCAACATAATCATCGAGCTCAAATCATGTCTATGCCCATCAATCCCGCCAACCAACATCCCGTACTTCTCAACCAATCTGAACCCAGGCGTCGTCTTCCTCGTGCCCGCGAGAACACCCGTATACCCATTCTCCCTGACCAGATCCAACATCCTCCGCGCCTTCGTAGCAACACCACTACACCGCGCTAGCGTGTTCAGCGCAACCCGCTCGCCAAGCAGTAGCTTCCGCGTCGGGCCCTGCACGGTCGCAACTTTAACCTTCCCTTTGCCGTCCTTGCTTGTATCGACGTAATCGCCCTCTTTCGCGTGCCACTCGACGGTGCAGTCTAGTTGCTTGAAGATCTCGTCGACGAAGGGGACACCAGCGAGCACGCCGGGGCTTTTGCAGAGGAGTTGGGCTGTTCGGGGAGCGGAGCCGACGACGAAGCCGCCGTAGTCGAAGGAGGGTGTGTCTTCTGCGAGCCAGGTGGTTACGAGGGTTGGCCAGTGGGAGGGGAGGAGGTCGGAGAGGCTGCCGTGGTGGGAGGCTTCGATGGGGAAGGGGATGGCGCTGTCGTTTGAGGTAGACATGTTTTTGGTTTAGAGGCGGCGTGTATCACCATGGGATGAGTTGTAGTTGTATGCTTGAGCGCGTACGAAGACCTTAAGAATTAAATTGTTGAAGTCTTTCCTAGTGTCTATGACATGGATGATGCAGGTAGCGGCCCGCTTCCTGCCGGGTGCGGGGTGTGATCCCGAAGAACTACCCTAGCGGCGGGACCGGCGTACACGCGCGAGATGGGCGCTCAGGTGCTACGTCTCCTCAGCCAAAACAGTAAAATGCCGCTCAAGGTCTCTCAGAACATTTCGCACAAATTCACGCTCAATAGCTTCAACGTCCTTGCCTGCCTTCTCTTCCAGTCCGATAGCACCAACCTGCCACCCCGCACAAATGACTAGGTCGCCATCTTTTGTACTGATCAGATTAAAGTCCAGCGGCTCACCAATTGCATCCGCAGGCTGACAAAAGAACATCCTTTCCACTGAGATGGCATCGTCTCCGCCGTGCAGGTCACCGTCGAAGCTCATGAGGTTGCTCAACTGCCAGCTCGCGTCCCGCGACTTGCCCAGCTGACCCTCCATCCAGCTGTCGAAGTTCGCTACCCAATTCAGCAGGCCGGATGGTTGGTCTCTGAGTCTTGAGGCATCCCTCGCCATCTCTCGGGACGCGTTGCTCACTGCTGACCAGAATGCGTCGTCGATCTTGATGTTGTCTCGTTCGGTACCGAGGTGCTCGATCTCATGTCGGGTATAGCTCGCGCTGGCGAAGACGCCCATTTCGTGATCTGAGATGCCGGCTGCTTTGCGGAGGTTGATAGACGTCGCAGAGATAAAGTTTGATTTGTCTGCAAAGCCGGAGTAGTGGGCGGGTAAGTGGCGGCTCAGGCACTGCGCGATGAGCTCGTTGAGGAGGGACGTCAACTTCGTGTTGTGCTTCCTACATACGCCTAGAACGGCTGCGATGGTTCTGCCGTCAATGCTCAGTATTTCGACGGCTGTAGTGACAGGCGGGACTGAGCCCGGCGCCGCCACAAATTTCATGGTGCCAGACCACGTCCCAGGATCTGAGCCGCTCACGCTCGGCTTCAAGCCAAGAGCCTTGCTGAGAAAGGATGGTAAGTATAGCCCAAGGGCAGGAGCTAGGAGGTACATTGGGCTGATGGGTAGGTGAGGAAGACCTGCGAGCTCTCGTGCTCGCTGTGGCGTTTGGAATACCGTGCCAGGTGATCTCATGCCAACACGCAGAGAGCGGTCTAACCCTGTGAGCAGGCTCCTATGAAAGGCAACGCCAGACATGCCGTCGGCGATATAGTGCGCATATGTGAAGGAAATGAACACCCTCTGTCGTTCGCCTTTTGGTTCCACTGGCAGGACATCGAGGCGCCATCCAGGAATAGTGTCGGCCGTATTGAAGAAAGTGAGCCTCTTATCGTTGCAAAGATGTTCGATCACAAACCTAAGCAGAGCATTCTCGGAGACTTGTGCTGAAATGTCCTTGGCTATGTTGTCTGGCGGCTCAATGGCATGAAAGTGCTGTCGAAAATCGACTTGAGTGGCCTGTGCATAGATGTCATCAGTTTTGGCGGTCTTCTTGAGTACCACGGCCAAGAACGGGTGGTCTCGGAGACATTCTGATAAAGCATCAACATAAGTCTCTACTTGTGTGAACTCTGCTGATTTTCGATTGAGTGGAAAATCATAAATTCCAGCAACAATGACATTATTGTAGAACTTATGGAAGTGCCTAACAATCGTCCTCCGCTCCGCCGGCGCTGTTGGCAGGGATTAACGTTAATGATCAAGCCTCTGGGCTCAGGAAGATAGGGGTGCTTACTGGGAGTGCGTACAGGTGTCCAAGTCGGTGCTTCCATCCTAGATGCTCGATTTGATGGCGATGTGACGAGAGCCACGTTCTCATCAACTTATTTTCTCGCCTGCCATTGCACAAGAGCTGCGTCGTTCGGCCATGCAGAAGTAGTGCGTGAAGCGAGATTGGAAGGATCTCGGATTAGGCACTGGCCGACACTGGTTAAGGTAAGCATGAACAAGGCAGTAAGGCATAAATCAGGCATTAGGGGTGCTAGGAGTCAGAGTCTTAGCAAATCACTTGAAATGCAATTGTCGCCTGGTACCTGATGAGTGTTCAGTCACTTTTGACTCTGCTTCCACCAATCAACGCATTTGCCACGCTGGACAGTGATTCTTGGGCCATCGTTGCAGTATCGCTGGACATGATCCAAGGCAGGCTAGCATACGGCATTGAGGCGAGACCCATACCCAACCTCCTCATGTTCCAATAGAAGAATTGTATAGGTAGACCTGCGCCCACGATCTTAGCTGGAACACTTTGCTTAGCCAGAGACCCCGGATGACGTGAGTCATGCCAAGCGCGGCACCATCAGGTACATCCGAGTTGAGCAGAACGTCTCTTGGAAGCGTCGGCTCAAGCACAACGGTCCTGTCTTAACCAATTGTTTGGCACACTCCTGATTGCATTGTGCCAGCCATACCGGTGCAGGAGCGGAAGCCACCTGATAAATGTATAGGCACATCAGACTCCAATACTTGCACCCTCTCGGCAAACCCAGTACAGAATGCTTCTCACAGCCTTGTGCTCTCCTTCCTTAGCATGACAGGTGCCTTCCGCAAACGCTGCCCAGCGATTGAATTATGTAGTCTGCTCGTAGTACCTTCCGCATTGCCTCCACTGAGCTCAACCAAATCGAACATACCACCGGGCTTTCTCGAGCGCTTTGTCTTGCTGCAAGCCACCCTCGGCCGTGTAATCACCAGGGTTCAGCTTCAAATCAAGAGCGAATGGTGGGGGACAAATGTCCCTAATTTCTTCCACTAGCCTTTGCAAGAACTCCAACCCACAGGATGTGCGACGATCTCCATGATCAGAAGTCGCATCAACAGATTACGGAGGGCTCATGGTACCCTATTCCAGCGGGCTAGATTTATGCGGCTAGCATTTACCATGTTGAAGCGCACGATAACGATACAATCGGCTGGAAGCAGTTCATTACGGACCGTAGGCACACAGCCTTATGGACCAAAAAATACTCGAGTAGGTCAGAAGGAGTGACAGACCAAGGTCTGTTGTCGTCGATGATAGTACGCCGCATTATTAGATTGAAGGCAAGAGCTAGTCAGAGTGCTTGCCACGGGTTCCGTTGTGCCCGATCAGGAATAGCTGAGAGACACAAAAAGCGCGATAGCGCTTGCGTTACAGTAACTTAGACACCGGCCAAGCACATCGGTCTCTCACACCACAGTCGACTCGAGGACTGGACCTTTCTTAACGCATCTTGACATTGGAAAGCGTTTCTACGGCTTTGGTGTTGGTCTTGTGATACACGCCAACTTGATGATGGACAAGGTGAGACCTGTTTACGGACCTCCTCACGACCGTGCAGCCCTTCCGACTGGCCAGGAAGTCCGCAGCGTGCGTCGGACTTCCAATTGGATACCGTCGAGCAGCGTCAGATCCTCTCATGTGAGCAACCACTACCCGTCTTTACCGCGATGCTACATCTCCATATCATCTGCAACCTGACCGTCACTCTGCGCAATCTCGCTCCTTCACACCGACACAAGCTTTTTCCCCAGAGCGTTCTAGGATCAACCCAGAAGTTCGCCGCTTTCTGATACCGAAAGCACGTGTAAACTCGTGCTAGAACTTCTGATTTGCCTTGCCACGTCCTTAGCCGTCACACTTTGACGTAGGCACAGTCCGAAAGCTACCACTGATGAGCTCCATGATAGGAGCCTCAATACAGTCTGGCTTCAACCACCTTCCTATGGTATCAAATGTGGGCATTGCTCCTAGTGGGGCTGCGAGACCGAGCAACATCTTTCGACACAACACCACGAACCACAACACATACCACGGTGGCGCAAATGTACAGCCGGCACCGATAGCCATGACCATCCACCCACGGCAACAGGCGCAACAGCCGCCGCAAAAGAACCACCGTAATCCTTTACACCCCTCCATAATCGACAGGCTCGATCCAGCCTTCGTTAAACTGTACAACAACTACATTGCCCCCGGCCATCCTCCCTCGACCGACATCAACGTCGTGCGCTCGAACTTTTCGGCCCTCTACAGCTACGCAACCGCGCCCGCAACAGGCGTGGGTGGGATTGGCGAAACAGCAGTCCCAGGATGGGAGAAATACCCCGGCGACATCAACGTGCGTGTGTACGTGCCGCCGGGGGAAGAGCCAGGGACACGGAAAGTTTGGCCCGTACACTTCAATTTCCACGGTGGTGGCTGGGCCGTTGGTGATTTAGAGACATCAGCACACATCTGCCATCACATCTGCGCCAGCGCACCCTGCTGCGTAATAGACGTCGAATACCGACTCATACCTGAGTACCCATTCCCTATAGGCATCATGGACAGTTTGAGCGCAGTCGCCCACATAATAGTCAACCACAAGACCTTCAGCATCGACCCGCACAATATCACCTTCGGCGGAGAATCATCAGGCGCTACGATCGCCCTCGTGCTTAGCCACATGTTCCGCGACGCAGGCAGCACCTTTGCAAGCCGTGTGAAAGGCGTGGTTGTAGGCACACCCAGCATCAGCGATATCCGGAAGTTCAACACCCCCGAAGAAAGTCCGTGGGAGAGTATGCGCGAAAGCGAGCACGCGCCCTTACTCGACTGGAAGAAACTAAAGTGGTTTGATACGTTCAAATGGATGAGTCTCGCGCCACAGCAGCCGTACCAAAATCAATCACCATCAGCGCAGCTCAACGCTGCTAGGGCCGCGGGTACACCGCCTCCAGCCTCGCGTTCAAGGAGACCGAGCTACAGAGAAATGAGCCGCGACGTGAGTTGGTACAGCAACCTGCTTGGCGCGCCGAACTTCAAGGACCTTGCGCCCTTGACCTGGATTGGGACCGCCGAAATTGATCCGCTGAGAGATGAGGCGGAAGCATATGCGGAGAAGTTGAAGGAAAATGGGAACAATGTTATTACGAAGCGATATCCGGGGGTGCCGCATCCATTTATGCATATGGATGGAGTCTTAAGGCAGGGGAGAGAATACGTGAGTGATGTCATATTACAGGTTCGGGCTTGTTTATACCCGCCCGCGGAGCAGAAGGAGGGCGAGGAGAGGGAAGAGGTGAAGGACGATGAGGATGCGATGGGAGAATGACGAGATGTATGAGGACCATTTGATCAGAAATGGAACGACCTGCGTTCAGGTGGGCGGAGTTGTGCTTTCTTACACATGGTGTGTGAGAGGCGGTTATTATGCTTGTCTAGCGAGGTGTTCCGGGCAGAGCATAGCAGGAAAAGCAGGACTGCGCATCGTGGCTCAAGGCTGCATGGCGGAGCAGAAGTGACTGGGCCTGTTTGGCTTGATGTCTTTTAAAGCTACGGGACGTTCGCATTGGATGATCAAAGTAGCCGATGCACGGACCACTTTCATATATAGCTATTATAGTCCGCATCATACTCTCTTATACATCCTCGCTTACTATATCTCTAGGACAACTCTCACTCGTTCGGCACTCCGGCGATAGAAAGTGGTATCGCTTGGCGCGTTCAACATACTAGGGCGGGCGGCGACGCGTTACCTGACTTCATGTTGGAGCAAATTTCATATCCAGGGGTTAACAACTCCCCTCCTACCTCCTCTTCACATTAACCCTGACATCGCCACTCGCAACCATGACCGCACTCCCAGGCAACGTGTCCCTCAACCCAGGAAAGCTGCCCGTCGCCTTCCCCTTC
>Ga0210040_10004956_pt1 | contig 17127 bp, 23 predicted proteins | sample CryGeyCG12114_NA_FD_185462 | JGI IMG/M metagenome (GOLD analysis project Ga0210040, IMG submission 185462) | Groundwater microbial communities from aquifer - Crystal Geyser CG19_WC_8/21/14_NA (SPAdes) (version 2) | ecosystem: Environmental > Aquatic > Deep subsurface > Groundwater | place: USA... | reverse complement strand
CTCCTCTTACCAGACGTAGGCGAGGACTTCCCCACCCACGCCCTTCTTGTTCGCCTGCTTGTCGGTCAGCAGTCCGGTGGAGGTGGAGATGATCGCCACCCCGAGGCCGCCGAGGACCTTCGGCAGGGAGGTCGACTTCGCGTAGACCCGCAGGCCGGGCTTGGACACCCGACGGATGCCGGCGATGCTGCGCTCACGGTTGGGGCCGTACTTGAGGGAGACCACGAGCTCCTTGCGGACGTGGCCGTCCACCTCGACGTCGTTGACGGTCCAGCCGCCGATGTAACCCTCCTTCTGGAGGATCTCGGCGACGTGCGTCTTCAGCTTCGACGAGGGCATCGCTGCCTGGTCGTGGTACGCCTGGTTGGCGTTCCGCAGACGCGTGAGCATGTCCGCGATCGGGTCGGTCATCGTCATGGACGTTCGTTGCCTCTCTCGCCGCGGTTCCGCACGCGCTGGGTCACGGGGACTTGGCGCAGGGCCTTCGGCGATCGGTGGTGCATCAGTGGGTGGTGACGTGCTGGCAGCGCCCCGCCCCGGGCCCCGCCACGCTCAGTGCGTCGCAGGGCCCGGGACGGAATCGGTCACCAGCTGGACTTGGTGACGCCGGGGAGCTCCCCCGCGTGGGCCATCTCCCGGACGCAGATCCGGCACAGGCCGAACTTGCGGAAGACCGCGTGCGGGCGACCGCAGCGCTGGCAGCGGGTGTAGCCGCGCACCTTGAACTTCGGGGTGCGGGCCGCCTTGTTGACAAGAGCCTTCTTGGCCATCTCGGTTCTCCTGGAGCTTCTACGCAGACCGCGTCAGCGGGTGGGGTTGACGACGGTCTGGCCGGCGAAGGGGAAGCCGAGCAGCGACAGCAGCTCGCGACCCTCCTCGTCGGTGGTGGCGGTGGTCACCAGGGTGATGTCCATGCCGCGCGGGCGGTCGATCTTGTCGACGTCGATCTCGCGGAACATCGACTGCTCGGTGAGACCGAAGGTGTAGTTGCCGTGGCCGTCGAACTGCTTGGGGTTCAGGCCACGGAAGTCGCGGATGCGGGGCAGGGCCAGCGACAGCAGCCGGTCCAGGAACTCCCACATGCGGTCGTTGCGGAGGGTGACCTTCGCGCCGATCGGCATGCCCTCGCGCAGCTTGAACTGGGCGATGGACTTGCGGGCCTTAACGACGGCCGGCTTCTGGCCGGTGATGGCGGTGAGGTCGCGGACCGCACCGTCCATCAGCTTCGCGTCACGGGTGGCCTCGCCGACGCCCATGTTGACCACGATCTTGACCAGACCGGGGATCTGCATGACGTTGCTGTAGCCGAACTCCGACATCAGGGCCGGTGCGATCTCTTCGCGGTAACGGGCCAGCATGCGGGGCAGTTCACGCGTGGGTGCGCTCATGATCAGAGGTCCTTACCGGTGCGCCGGGAGACCCGGATGTTGCGGCCGTCGTCGTCCTTGCGGTACCCGACGCGGGTGGGGTTGCCCTCGGAGTCGACGACCATCACGTTGCTCACGTGGATGGCGGCCTCCTGGGTCACGATGCCGCCGGACTGGGCGCCGCGCTGGTTGCTGCTGACCCGGGTGTGCTTCTTGACCCGGCCGATGCCCTCGACCAGGACCTTTGACGTCTTGGGGAAGGCGGCGATGACGCGGCCCTTCGCACCCTTGTCCTTGCCGGACAGGACGACGACCGAGTCGCCCTTCTTGACCTTCATCGACGGGGTCTTCCCGCTGGTCTGCTGAGCCATGGTCACAACACCTCCGGAGCGAGCGAGATGATCCGCATGAAGCGCTTGTCCCGCAGCTCACGACCCACGGGGCCGAAGATGCGGGTACCGCGCGGGTCGCCGCTGTCGCGGATGATGACCGCGGCGTTCTCGTCGAAACGGATGTAGGAGCCGTCAGGACGACGACGCTCCTTCACCGTGCGGACGACGACGGCCTTGACCACGTCGCCCTTCTTCACGCCTGCGCCGGGCAGCGCGTCCTTCACGGTGGCGACGATGACGTCACCGATGCCCGCGTAGCGTCGACCGGACCCACCGAGAACCCGGATGCACAAGATCTCCTTGGCCCCGGTGTTGTCGGCGACTCGCAGTCGCGACTCCTGCTGGATCACTACCTGCTCCTGTGTCTCAGTGTCGACAGCCGGACCGGATCGGTGAACCGGCTGTCCGGCGCCCACGTGCGGACGCACCGGCAGCCTTCGCCGCCGGTGCGTCCGTTCACGGTTGCCGGGAGGTGGCGCGCACCCGGAGGGCGCGCCAGTCGTCCAGGGTACCCCCTGCTGACCGGCCTGGAGAAGCCGGTGGTCAGCTGCTTACTTGGCCTTCTCCACGACCGACACCAGACGCCACCGCTTGGTGGCGGAGGTGGGGCGCGTCTCCATGATCTGCACCCGGTCGCCGATGCCGGCGGTGTTCTGCTCGTCGTGCGCCTTCAGCTTGCTGGTACGGCGGAGGACCTTGCCGTACAGCCCGTGCTTCACGCGGTCCTCGACCTCGACGACGATGGTCTTCTCCATCTTGTCGCTGACGACGAGCCCCTCGCGGACCTTGCGGTCCGCGCGCTCGACCGGTGCCGTGCTGGCCCCGTCGATGCTGCTGCTCATGCCACACCCCCGTTCGGGGCGACCGAGAGACCCAGCTCGCGCTCACGCATGATCGTGTAGATCCGGGCGATGTCGCGGCGGACGGTCTGCAGTCGCCGGTTGTTGTCCAGCTGGCCGGTGGCCACCTGGAACCGCAGGTTGAACAGCTCTTCACGCGACTCGCGCAGCCGGGTGGCCAGCTCGTCGACGGAGAGCTCGCGCAGCTCGGGCGCAGTGAGACCGGCGGCCATCACGCCTCTCCTTCTCGGGAGATGAAGCGGCACTTCATCGGGAGCTTGTGGATCGCACGCCGCATGGCCTCACGGGCCACCGGCTCATCGACACCGGACAGCTCGAACATGATCCGACCGGGCTTGACGTTGGCCACCCACCACTCGGGCGAGCCCTTGCCGGAACCCATGCGGGTCTCGGCCGGCTTCTTGGTCAACGGGCGGTCGGGGTAGATCGAGATCCACACCTTGCCGCCACGCTTGATGTGGCGCGTCATGGCGATACGAGCGGACTCGATCTGCCGGTTCGTCACGTACGCGGGCTCGAGCGCCTGGATGGCGTACTCACCGAAGTTGATCTCGGTGCCGCCCTTGGCCTTGCCCGAACGGTCCGGGTGGTGCTGCTTGCGGTGCTTGACCCGACGAGGGATCAACATGATCAGGCCCCCTGCTCTGTCGCAGTGCTCTCGGCACCGGCGGCCTGAGCCACGGCAGTGCCCTCGGCGCCGGCAGCCTCGCCGACGCTCTGCTCGGGAGCGACCTCACCGGAGGTGGCAGCCACGGCGGTGGCCGTGACGTCCTCCACCGGACCGGTGCCCTCGGCGGCTGCGCGACCGGCCTCGGTCCCGCCGGCGGTGGTGCCCGACGAACCCGACCGGCGCTGCGGGCGCTGGGCCCGCTCACGGCGCTGCTGACGCTGGGCGAGGGCCTCGAGGGCCTCCCGCTCGGCGCGCGAACCGCTGGCGTCGCCCTTGTAGATCCAGACCTTCACGCCGATGCGGCCGAAGGTCGTACGGGCCTCGTAGATGCCGTAGTCGATGTTCGCCCGGAGGGTGTGCAGCGGCACGCGACCCTCGCGGTAGAACTCCGACCGGCTCATCTCGGTGCCACCCAGGCGACCGGAGCACTGCACCCGGATGCCCTTGACCTGCGGGCTGCGCTGCGCGGACTGCATCGCCTTGCGCATGGCACGGCGGAAGCTGACCCGGCTGGACAGCTGCTCGGCGACACCCTGGGCGACCAGCTGCGCGTCGGACTCGGGGTTCTTGACCTCGAGGATGTTCAGCTGGACCTGCTTGCCGGTGAGCTTCTCGAGCTCACCGCGGATGCGGTCGGCCTCCGCACCGCGACGGCCGATGACGATGCCCGGCCGGGCGGTGTGGATGTCCACGCGGACGCGGTCACGGGTGCGCTCGATCTCCACCTTCGAGATGCCGGCGCGCTCCATGCCCTTGCCCATGAGCTTGCGGATGGCCACGTCTTCCTTGACGTAGTCCGCGTACAGCTTGTCCGCGTACCACCGGGACTTGTAGTCGGTGGTGATGCCGAGCCGGAACCCGTGCGGGTTGACCTTCTGACCCACTAGCGGGTCCCTCCCCTCGTCTTGCTGGTCTGCTGCGTCGCCGGGCCGGACTGCCCGGTCTCGCGCCGTGCCTTGCGAGACCGCAGGGCGAGCTCGGCGCTCGAGCTCACCTCGGAGACCTCGACGGTGATGTGGCTGGTCCGCTTGTTGATGCGGAACGCCCGGCCCTGGGCCCGCGGACGGATCCGCTTGAGCGTGGGGCCCTCGTCGACGAACGCGGCGCTCACGACGAGCGCCGCCGGGTCGAGGCGGAGGTTGTGCTCGGCGTTCGCGACAGCGCTGGCGACGACCTTGGCCACCGGCTCGCTCGCGGTCTGCGGGGCGAAGCGCAGCAGCGCCAGCGCCTCGTCGGTCGGCAGGTAGCGGACCATGTCCACCACCCGCCGCGCCTTCATCGGGGTGACGCGGACGAACCGGGCCGTGGCCCGGGCGACCGGCGTCTCCTGTCCCACCTGGGAAGTCATCTGATGTCTTCTCTCTACCTGGTCAGCCGCGCCGCGAGCGGCGGTCGTCCTTGATGTGCCCACGGAAGGTGCGCGTGGGCGCGAACTCGCCGAGCTTGTGCCCGACCATCGCCTCGGTGACGAACACCGGGACGTGCTTGCGGCCGTCGTGCACGGCGATCGTGTGCCCGAGCATGTCGGGGATGATCGTCGAACGCCGCGACCAGGTGCGGATGACGTTCTTGGTGCCCTTGTCGTTCTGGACGTCCACCTTGGCGAGCAGGTGGTCGTCGACGAACGGGCCCTTCTTCAGGCTGCGTGGCATGTCTGTCGGCTCCTCTACCCGCTCAGCGCTTCTTGTTGGTGCGCCGGCGGCGCACGATCAGGGCATCACTGGCCTTGCGCTTGCGCGTACGGCCCTCCGGCTTGCCCTTCGGGTTGACCGGGTGCCGGCCACCGGAGGTCTTGCCCTCACCACCACCGTGCGGGTGGTCGACCGGGTTCATGGCGACACCGCGGACGGTGGGGCGCTTGCCCTTCCACCGCATGCGGCCGGCCTTGCCCCAGTTGATGTTCGACTGCTCGGCGTTGCCGACCTCACCGATGGTGGCGCGGCAGCGGACGTCGACGTTGCGGATCTCACCGGAGGGCATCCGCAGCTGCGCGAAGCGGCCCTCACGGGCGACCAGCTGGACGCTCGTACCGGCCGACCGGGCGATCTTCGCGCCGCCGCCGGGCCGCAGCTCGATGGCGTGGATGACCGTGCCGACCGGGATGTTGCGCAGCGGCAGGTTGTTGCCGGGCTTGATGTCGGCGGCCGGGCCGCACTCCACGGTGTCGCCCTGCGACAGCTTCGCCGGGGCGATGATGTAGCGCTTCTCCCCGTCGGCGAAGTGCAGCAGCGCGATGCGCGACGTGCGGTTGGGGTCGTACTCGATGTGCGCGACCTTCGCCGGCACGCCGTCCTTATCCGCCCGGCGGAAGTCGATCAGCCGGTAGGCGCGCTTGTGCCCGCCGCCCTGGTGGCGCGTCGTGATGCGCCCGTGGGCGTTGCGCCCACCCCGGCCGTGCAACGGCCGGACCAGCGACTTCTCGGGGTGGTCGCGGGTGACCTCGGCGAAGTCGGCGACGGACGAGCCGCGGCGGCCCGGCGTCGTCGGCTTGTACTTACGGATGGCCATGGTTCCTCGTCAGTCCTCTGGTCCGATCGTGGGTCCGGGTGCCGTCAGGCGCCCGGGCCCCCGAAGAGCTCGATGCGGTCGCCGGGAGCCACGGAGACGATGGCGCGCTTGGTGTCCTTGCGCTTCCCCATCACAGCGCCCTTCGAGCGCTTCCTCTTCCCCTGACGGTTGATCGTGTTGACGGCGAGGACCTTCACGTTGAAGACCTGCTGCACAGCGATCTTGATCTGGGTCTTGTTGGCGTCGGGACGCACGATGAACGTGTACTTGTTCTCGTCGAGGAGGCCGTAGCTCTTCTCGGAGATCACCGGGGACAGCAGGACGTCCCGGGGGTCGCGGACGCTCATGCCTTCTCCTCAGTGTCGTCGGTGCTGACGTCGGCCCGAGCGGCCTCGGCCGGCGTGGTCACGTCGGCGACCGGCACGGTCGTGGTCGCTTGGGCGACCGGCGCGGGGTCGACCGGGGACCCGCCCAGGTCGAGGTCCGTGGTGCCCTCGCCCTCGATGGAGGGGATGGCGCCCGGGATGCTCGGCGTGGTCAGGTCCGGCAGCTCCACGGAGGCACCGGCCTTGCCACCACGGGCGGGCCCGGACACGAACTCGGCCAGCGCCACCTCGGTGAAGACGACCTCGTCGGCGACCAGCACGTCGTAGGTGTTGAGCTGGCCGGCCTCGATGAGGTGCACCTGCGGCACGTTGCGCAGGCTGACCCAGTTGAGGACATCGTCCCGGTCCAGCACGACCAGCACGCGCTTGGCGGTGCTGATCGAGGTCAGGACCTTGAGCGCGGCCTTGGTCGACGGGGCGTCGCCCTCGACGAACGCGGTGACCACGTGCACGCGGTCCTCGCGGGCCCGGTCGGAGAGGGCCCCGCGCAGGGCGGCGGCCTTCATCTTCTTCGGGGTCCGCTGGTCGTAGTCGCGCGGCTTGGGGCCGTGCGAGATACCACCACCGGAGAACTGCGGCGCACGCAGCGAACCCTGACGGGCGCGGCCGGTGCCCTTCTGCCGGTACGGCTTGGCACCGGTGCCGCTGACCTCGGCGCGGGTCTTGGTCGAGTGCGTGCCCTGGCGGGCCGCGGCCAGCTGGGCCACGACGACCTGGTGCATGAGGGAGACGTTGGCGTTGGCGTCGAAGAGCGCACCGGGGAGCGTGACGCTCCCGGAGGTCTCCCCCGCCGGCGTGCGGACCGGGACCTGACGGTCGGTCCGCGCCTGCGCCTTGGACTCGGCGATCGACTGGCTCACTTCGTGTCACTCCCCACGGGCCCGCCCTTGACCGCAGAACGGACGAGGAGGAGCCCACCACGCGGACCGGGGACCGCGCCCTTGATGAGCACCAGCCCGTTCTCCGCATCGACCTTGTGGACCTTCAGCGACTGGGTCGTCGTGGTGACGTGCCCCATCCGCCCGGCCATGCGCACGCCCTTGAAGACACGACCCGGGGTCGAAGCCCCGCCGATCGAGCCCGGCGCACGGTGCTTGCGGTGCGTGCCGTGTCCGGCGCCCAGGCCCTTGAACCCGTGGCGCTTCATGACACCGGCAGTTCCCTTGCCCTTGCTGGTGCCGGTGACGTCGACCTTGGTGACGTCGGAGAAGACCTCGACGGTCAGCTCCTGGCCCACCGTGAAGTCGGAGGCGTCCTCGGTGCGCAGCTCCACCAGGTGCCGTCGCGGCGTGACGCCCGCCTTGGCGAAGTGCCCACCTTCGGGCTTGTTCACCTTGCGGGGGTCGATCGCGCCGAAGCCCAGCTGGACGGCGGAGTAGCCGTCCTTCTCAGGCGTACGGACCTGGGTGACCACGCACGGGCCCGCCTTGACGACGGTCACCGGCACGATGCGGTTGTTCTCGTCGAAGACCTGGGTCATCCCCAGCTTCTCGCCGAGGAGACCACGGAATGTGCTCGCCATGTCTGGAACAGCCCTTACTGGATGTTGACGTCGACCGAGGCCGGCAGGTCGATGCGCATGAGCGCGTCGACCGTCTTCGGCGTCGGGTCGAGGATGTCGATGAGCCGCTTGTGCGTACGCATCTCGAAGTGCTCGCGCGAGTCCTTGTACTTGTGCGGCGAGCGGATGACGCAGTACACGTTCTTCTCCGTCGGCAGCGGCACGGGGCCGACGACGCGCGCACCGGTCTTCGTCACCGTCTCGACGATGCGACGAGCCGAGGCATCGATCGCCTCGTGGTCGTAGGCCTTCAGCCGGATGCGGATCTTCTGTCCCGCCATCGGTTGTCTTCGCTCCTGCCGATCGGTTGTGAAAGTTCGTGTGGGTCTGCTGACCCTGGGTCGGTGTCCCGACCCGGCTGACGGGCGGCGGCCGGTCCGGCCGCCGCCCGTCAGGGTGTCACTGGTTGATCTTGACGACCCGGCCGGCGCCGACGGTGCGGCCACCCTCGCGGATGGCGAAGCGCAGGCCCTCCTCCATGGCGATCGGCTGGATCAGCTCGACCGACATCTCGGTGTTGTCACCGGGCATGACCATCTCGGTGCCGGCGGGCAGGGTCACCACGCCGGTCACGTCCGTGGTCCGGAAGTAGAACTGGGGACGGTAGTTGTTGAAGAACGGCGTGTGACGGCCGCCCTCGTCCTTCGAGAGGATGTAGACGGAGCCCTCGAAGTTCGTGTGCGGGGTGATGGAACCCGGCTTCACGACGACCTGGCCGCGCTCGACGTCCTCGCGCTTGATGCCGCGCAGGAGCAGCCCGACGTTGTCGCCGGCCTGGCCCTGGTCGAGCAGCTTGCGGAACATCTCGACACCGGTGACCGTCGTCTTCGACGAGGTCGGGCGGATGCCGACGATCTCGATCTCCTCGGAGACCTTGACGATGCCGCGCTCCACGCGACCGGTGACGACGGTGCCGCGACCGGTGATGGTGAAGACGTCCTCGACGGGCATGAGGAACGGCTTGTCGATCTCACGCTCGGGCTCGGGGATCGCCGAGTCGACGGCGTTCATGAGCTCCATGAGCTTGTCGCCCCACTCGGCGTCGCCCTCGAGGGCCTTCAGCGCGGAGACGCGGACCACGGGGACGTCGTCGCCCGGGAACTCGTACTCGCTGAGGAGCTCACGGACCTCCAGCTCGACGAGCTCGAGGATCTCCTCGTCGTCGACCATGTCGGACTTGTTGAGCGCCACGACGATGTAGGGGACACCGACCTGGCGGGCCAGGAGCACGTGCTCCTTGGTCTGCGGCATCGGACCGTCGGTGGCGGCGACCACCAGGATGGCGCCGTCCATCTGCGCGGCACCGGTGATCATGTTCTTGATGTAGTCGGCGTGCCCGGGGCAGTCGACGTGCGCGTAGTGGCGGTTCTCGGTCTGGTACTCGACGTGAGCGATCGAGATCGTGATGCCGCGGGCCTTCTCCTCGGGCGCCTTGTCGATCTGGTCGAACGCAGACGCCTCGTTGAGGTCCGGGTACTTGTCGTGCAGGACCTTGGTGATCGCCGCGGTCAGCGTCGTCTTGCCGTGGTCGATGTGCCCGATGGTGCCGATGTTGACGTGCGGCTTGGTCCGCTCGAACTTGGCCTTGGCCACTGGGATCCTCTCTCCGTGTCTTCGCAGTCGTGCGCGTGTCTGGGGGTGCGGGCGGTACTCGCCGGCCGCGGGCTCTCACCCGCGGCCGACCGACTGGTTATTCGCCGGTCGCCTTGGCGATGATCTCCTTGGCGACGTTGGCAGGAACCTCAGCGTAGGTGTCGAACACCATGGTGTAGCTCGCCCGTCCCTGGGTGCGGCTGCGCAGGTCGCCCACGTAGCCGAACATCTCCGACAGCGGGACCAGTGCCTTGACGACTCGGGCGCCGGAGCGCTCCTCCATCGCCTGGATGGTGCCGCGGCGGGAGTTCAGGTCGCCGATGACGTCGCCCATGTTGTCCTCGGGCGTGACGACCTCGACCGCCATGAGCGGCTCCAGCAGGGCCGGGCTGGCCTTGCGTGCCGCCTCCTTGAAGGCGATCGAACCGGCGATCTTGAAGGCCATCTCCGAGGAGTCGACCTCGTGGTACTGGCCGTCCAGCAGCGAGGCCTTGACGCCCACCATCGGGTAGCCGGCGAGCACGCCGTACTGCATGGCGTCCTGCATGCCCTGGTCGACCGAGGGGATGTACTCCCGCGGGATGCGACCACCGGTGACCTTGTTCTCGAACTCGTAGGTCGCCGAGTCGGCGGTCATCACGAGCGGTTCGAGAGCGATCTGGACCTTGGCGAACTGGCCGGAGCCACCCGTCTGCTTCTTGTGCGTGTAGTCGTAGCGCTCGACGGTCTTGCGGATCGTCTCGCGGTAGGCCACCTGCGGCTTGCCGACGTTCGCCTCGACGTTGAACTCACGCCGCATGCGGTCGACCAGGATCTCCAGGTGCAGCTCGCCCATGCCGGAGATGACCGTCTGACCGGTCTCCTCGTCGAGGCGGACCTGGAACGTCGGGTCCTCCTCGGCCAGCTTCTGGATGGCCGTGCCCAGCTTCTCCTGGTCGCTCTTGGTCTTGGGCTCGATGGCGACCGAGATGACCGGGGCGGGGAAGGTCATCGACTCCAGGATGACCGGCTTCTGCGGGTCGCAGAGCGTGTCACCCGTCGTCGTCTGCTTCATGCCGTTGACGGCCACGATCTCGCCGGCGCCGACACCGGCCCGCTCCTCACGCTTGTTCGCGTGCATCTGGTAGATCTTGCCGACCCGCTCCTTGCGGTCCTTGGTGCTGTTCAGCACCGGGGACCCGGCCTCCAGCTTGCCGGAGTACACGCGGATGTAGGTCAGCTTGCCCAGGTGCTGGTCCGTCTGGATCTTGAACGCCAGGGCGGAGAACGGCTCGTTCTCGTCGGCGTGACGGAGGACCTCGGTCTCACCGTCGAGCGCGGTGCCGACGATGGCCTCGATGTCCAGCGGGCTGGGCAGGTAGTCCACCACCGCGTCGAGCAGGGGCTGGACGCCCTTGTTCTTGAACGCGGTACCGGTCAGGACCGGGTTCACCTGGCCGGCGATGGTGGCCTTGCGGATGGCGGCCTTCAGCCGGTCGACGGCGATCTCCTCGCCGGCGAGGTAGTCCTCCATCAGCGAGTCGTCGAAGTCCGCGATGTTCTCGAGGAGCTTCTCGCGGTACTCCGCGGCCTGGTCGGCCAGCTCGGCGGGGATGTCCTCGATGGCGTAGTCCTCGCCCATCTTGGTCTCACCGCGCCAGGTGAGGGCCTTCATCTGGACCAGGTCGACGACGCCGATGAAGTCGGCCTCGGCACCGATCGGCAGCTGCAGCACCAGCGCGTTGGCGTTGAGCCGCTCCACCATCATGTCGACGCAGCGGAAGAAGTCCGCGCCGGTGCGGTCGAGCTTGTTGACGAAGCACATGCGCGGGACGCTGTACTTCTCCGCCTGCCGCCAGACCTGCTCGGTCTGCGGCTCGACACCGGCGACACCGTCGTAGACCGCGACCGCGCCGTCGAGCACCCGCAGGGACCGCTCCACCTCGACGGTGAAGTCGACGTGCCCGGGGGTGTCGATGATGTTGATGTCGTGGTCGTTCCAGGTGCACTTCGTCGCGGCCGACGTGATCGTGATGCCGCGCTCCTGCTCCTGCTCCATCCAGTCCATCGTGGCAGCGCCGTCGTGGACTTCACCGATCTTGTAGTTGATACCGGTGTAGAAGAGGATCCGCTCGGTCGTCGTCGTCTTGCCGGCGTCGATGTGCGCCATGATCCCGATGTTGCGGGTCTTGGCGAGTTGGGCCTGGTTCTGGGCCATTACGTCACTCCTCTTCTTTCTCGTCCGTGCACGGTGTCCGGGGGTCGCCCGGGTTCACCGCGGGCAGCGGCTGCTGATGGACCGTCGTCACCAGCGGTAGTGCGCGAAGGCCTTGTTCGACTCGGCCATCTTGTGGGTGTCCTCGCGACGCTTCACCGCGGCACCGAGGCCGTTGCTGGCGTCCAGGAGCTCGTTCATGAGCCGCTCGGTCATCGTCTTCTCGCGGCGGGCGCGGCTGTACTGGATGAGCCAGCGCAGTCCGAGCGTGGTGCTGCGGGAGGGACGGACCTCGATCGGCACCTGGTAGGTGGCGCCACCGACACGGCGGCTGCGGACCTCCAGAGCGGGCTTGACGTTGTCCAGCGCCCGCTTGAGCACCACGACGGGGTCGGTGTCGCCCTTGGCGCGGACACCTTCGAGGGCGCCGTAGACGATCGCCTCGGCGACCGAGCGCTTGCCGTCGACGAGCACCTTGTTCACCAGCTGGGTCACCAGCGGCGACTGGTACACCGGGTCGGCGACGAGCGGGCGCTTCGGGGCAGGGCCCTTGCGAGGCATTAGCTCTTCTCCTTCTTCGCGCCGTACTTGCTGCGCGCCTGCTTGCGGCCACGGACGCCCTGGGTGTCCAGCGAGCCGCGGATGATCTTGTACCGAACGCCGGGGAGGTCCTTCACGCGACCACCGCGCACGAGCACCATCGAGTGCTCCTGCAGGTTGTGCCCGACACCCGGGATGTACGCGGTCACCTCGACGCCACTGGTGAGCCGGACACGAGCGACCTTGCGCAGCGCCGAGTTCGGCTTCTTCGGCGTCGTCGTGTACACGCGGGTGCACACCCCACGGCGTTGAGGAGAGCTCTTCAACGCCGGGGTCTTGGTCTTCTCGACCTTGTCCTCGCGGCCCTTGCGGACCAGCTGGTTGATCGTGGGCATGGGTGGCCTGGATCTCCTACCTGCGCTGGGTCGTGCTGTGGATGTGGTGCAGTGCTCGATGCGTGCCCGGTCACCCGGCCACGGGGCCTGATCGACCGCCTCCGACCCCCGAGGTCGGGCGTGTCGCCCTTCCCCGGAAACCGGCCGACGGACTCGACCGGACTCCGCACTCCTCGCCCGGTGCCGGCCACCCCGCCTTCCAGCGGCCCCGCCGTCAGGCGGGAGATGACCCCCGGCGCTCTGTCGATCCGGAGACCGACGGACGCTCGGGTGCACTACGAACAGGAGCAGGCCCAGTCATCCTGGGCACAGCTGACCACAGTACCCGGCCCTCGCGACCCGGTCAAAGCCGGGTCGACAAGTGGTCCGCGCACCGGGGGCACCGGTCTGCTGGGTGCCAACCGCCGGTGGCGGTGGCCCATTCCCGGGTGCCGGCGGTCTGCAACGGCCCCGTCGGCAACGTACACCGGCCGTGGCCTGTGCGGCCGTCCCGAGCACCGGCCTCCCTCGTTCGCGTCGCTCCTGTCGGTGCCCGGCCCTACGGTCGGTCGCGAACCGCTCACGTCCGCTGCTGCCCGGAGGTACCCCGTGCTCCCCGACACCGCCCGCGAACTCAAGGCACGGCTCTCCCAGCGCCTCGGCGGGTCCCCGCTCGGTGGCGTCGTCGCCAGCTCCGTCAGCGGCGCCACCGGGTGGAGCGGCGTGGCCCTCGGGCTGCGGCCCGTGGCGCCCGACCAGGTCCACCTGGCGATCCGGCTGGTCGACCAGCGGGACGCCGACGTCGTCCTCGCCGGGCTGGACGACGCCGCACTGGCCGAGGTCGACGTCCGGGTGATCGGGACGGTGCGGCTGCTCTCCTCGCCGGACCCGTCCGCCCCTGAGGAGCTGCAGCGCCGGGTCCGGCCGCTGCGGCCGGGGCTGTCGGTGGGCCACGGGGACGTCACGGCGGGCACCCTGGGCGGCTTCGTCCGCCGGCCCGGCGCCGATGGCCTGCTGGTGCTGAGCAACAGCCACGTGCTGGCCGCCAGCGGAGCCGCGGCGCTCGACGACCCGGTGCTGCAGCCCGGCGTCGCCGACGGCGGGCGGGCCGCCGACCGCATCGGCCGGCTGGCAGCGTTCGTGCCGTTCCGCGACGGACCGGGCGACCTCGTCGACGCCGCGGTGGCCGCCCTCGACCCCGGCGTGCAGGCCGACCCGGCCGGCTACCCCGGCGGGGCGCTGCGGGGCCAGGTGGCCGTCGCCGACGATGTCGACCCCGACGAGCTCGTGGAGAAGGTCGGGCGGACCACGGGGCACACCCGCGGACGCATCACCGCGGTGGAGGTCGACGGGGTGGGGGTGCAGTACGACGCCGGCGTCCACACCTTCGACGACCAGGTGGAGGTCGAGGGGCTCACCGGCGGCTTCAGCGCCGGTGGGGACAGCGGCTCGATCATCTGGCGCAGCCGCGACCGAGCACCCCTGGGGCTGCTCTTCGCCGGCTCCACCGCAGGCGGCAGCGCCGGCGGCGGGGTGACCTACGCCAACCCGCTGGCCACCGTCCTGGCCGGCCTCGGGGTGGAGTGGTGGGCAGGGCCTCCCTCCCCCACCACCCGCTGACCCGCCGGGGCACCCGGGCGAACTCCACCGGGACCGCAGGGCTGGGCAGGAGGCGCGGTCGGGCGCACCATGGGGGGTATGACCGACCGCGCCTCCGCCCGGGCCGCCAAGAGCACGCTGGCCGCCCGGTTCGCGACCGACCCAGGCGTCGCCGGCGTCGGACTGGCACGCCAGGACGCCGAGTACGTCGTCCGCGTCGACCTTACCGAGGCCGACGCCGACGGGCGGGTGCCCCGGGACGTCGACGGCGTCCGCGTCGTGACCCACGTCGTCGGGACCGTCCACGCCCTCTGACGAAGGACCCCTGCCCTCAGCGCCCGCGCAGTCGCGGCGGGCCCCTGCCGGGGCCCACGGGACAGCTAGCCTGCGGCCATGCGGATCGGGATCCAGGCCAGTTACGCCGGGGACTTCAGCCAGACGGCGGCGGAGGTCCGCGACCTCGAGTCCGCCGGGCTCGACGTCGTCAGCGTCGCGGAGGTCTACACCTTCGACGCGGTCAGCCAGCTGGGCTACCTGGCCGCAGTGACCGAGCGGGTCGAGCTGATGAGCGGCATCCTGCCGATCTACAGCCGCACCCCGGCCCTGCTGGCCATGACCGCCGCCGGCCTGGACCACGTGTCCGGCGGCCGGTTCACGCTGGGACTGGGCGCCTCCGGCCCGCAGGTCATCGAGGGCTGGCACGGGCTGCCCTACGACGCACCGCTGCAGCGCACCCGCGAGATCGTCGAGATCTGCCGCCAGGTGTGGCGGCGGGAGCGGCTGGTCCACGAGGGCGCGAAGTACACCGTGCCCCTCCCGGCCGACCAGGGCACCGGGCTGGGTAAACCGCTGAAGCTGATCAACACCCCCGTGCGCGAGCGGGTGCCGGTGCTGCTGGCCGCGCTGGGGCCGAAGAACGTCGAGCTGGCCGCGGAGATCGCGGAGGGCTGGGAGCCGATCCTCTTCCACCCCGAACGGGCCGCCGACGTGTGGGGCGCCGCGCTGGCCGCCGGCCGGGCCCGGCGCGACCCGGCGCTCGGCGACCTCGACGTCGTCGTCGGCGTGCCGGTGGCCGTCGGGGAGGACGTCGACCACCTGGTCGACGCGGTGCGCCCGGGAATCGCGCTGTACGTCGGCGGCATGGGCGCCAGGGGCCGCAACTTCTACAACGACCTGGCCCGCCGCTACGGCTACGACGCCGAGGCGGAGACCATCCAGGACCTCTACCTGGCCGGCCGGACGGCGGAGGCGGCCGCGGCCGTGCCGGAGGAGCTGGTCCGGGCGACGTCCCTCATCGGCCCGGAATCCCACGTCGCCGAGCGGATCGCCGCCTTCGCCGGGGCCGGGGTGACCACGCTGGTGCTCCAGCCGCTGGACGACAGCCGGGAGGGGCGCCTGCGCACCGTCGAGACCATGCGCCGCCTGGCGGGCTGACCCGCCGGCTCCTCCGCACACCTGGGCCGTTGCGTCACGTGACAGTGCGGGGATGCGAGAAGGGCCCCGCCGACTCACGTTGGCGGGGCCCTTCGTCACTTCCTCAGCGCATCAGCGCATCAGCGCATCAGCGCATCAGCGCCAGTCGTACTCCTCGAGCCGGACTGCCTCGCCCGTGCCCTGACCGAAGACGTCGGGGCTGTAGTACTGCCCGTCGTCGTAGCCGGCCATGGTGTAGACCGCGGCGCGCGCCTCCTCGGTCGGCTCGACCGTGATGTTGCGGTAGCGGCTGATCCCGGTACCGGCCGGGATCAGCTTGCCGATGATCACGTTCTCCTTGAGCCCGAGCAGGCTGTCGCTCTTGCCCTGGATCGCGGCGTCGGTGAGCACCTTGGTCGTCTCCTGGAAGGAGGCGGCCGACAGCCACGACTCCGTGGCCAGCGACGCCTTGGTGATCCCCATCAGGACCGGGCGGGCCGAGGCCGGCTCGCCACCCTCGGAGACGACCCGACGGTTCTCCGTCTCGAACAGGGTCCGCTCGACCAGTGCACCGGGCAGGAACTCCGTCGCACCCGAATCGATGATGGTCACCCGCTTCAGCATCTGGCGGATGATCACCTCGATGTGCTTGTCGTGGATCGACACGCCCTGGCTGCGGTAGACCTCCTGGACCTCACGGACGAGGTGCAGCTGCACCTCGCGCGGGCCCATGATCCGCAGCACCTCGTGCGGGTCGACGGCACCCTCAGTCAGCTGCTCGCCGACCTCGACGTGACCGCCGTCCTCGACACGCAGGCGCGACCGGCGCGACATCTTCTCGTAGACGACCTCGTCGGAACCGTCGTCCGGGGTGATGGTGAGCTTGCGGAACTGCTCGCCGTCCTCGATGCGGACGGTGCCGGCCAGCTCGGCGATCGGGGCCTTGCCCTTGGGGACGCGGGCCTCGAAGAGCTCGACCACGCGCGGCAGACCGTGCGTGATGTCGGCACCGGCCACACCACCGGTGTGGAAGGTGCGCATCGTCAGCTGGGTACCGGGCTCACCGATCGACTGGGCCGCGATGATGCCGACCGCCTCGCCGACGTCCACCAGCTTGCCCGACGCCAGCGACCGCCCGTAGCAGGTGGCGCAGGTGCCCAGCAGCGACTCGCAGGTGAGCACGCAGCGGACCTTGACCTCCGCCACACCGGCGTCGACCAGCTGGGCGATGAGCACGTCACCCAGGTCGGCGTTGGCCGGTGCGATGAGCGTGCCGTCCTCGGCGACCACGTCGGCGGCCAGCGCACGTGCGTACACGCTGGTCTCGACGTGGGCGTCCCGGGTGACCGTGCCGTCGACCAGGGTGCCGATCGGCATGAGCACGCCGCGCTCGGTGCCGCAGTCCTCCTCACGGATGATGACGTCCTGCGAGACGTCGACCAGCCGGCGGGTGAGGTAGCCGGAGTCGGCCGTGCGCAGCGCGGTGTCGGCCAGGCCCTTGCGAGCGCCGTGCGTGGAGATGAAGTACTCCAGCACGGACAGCCCCTCCCGGAAGTTGGCCTTGATCGGCCGCGGGATGATCTCGCCCTTCGGGTTGGCCACCAGGCCACGCATGCCGGCGATCTGGCTGATCTGCATCATGTTGCCGCGGGCGCCGGAGTTGACCATGA
>Ga0210040_10004955_pt1 | contig 17129 bp, 15 predicted proteins | sample CryGeyCG12114_NA_FD_185462 | JGI IMG/M metagenome (GOLD analysis project Ga0210040, IMG submission 185462) | Groundwater microbial communities from aquifer - Crystal Geyser CG19_WC_8/21/14_NA (SPAdes) (version 2) | ecosystem: Environmental > Aquatic > Deep subsurface > Groundwater | place: USA... | reverse complement strand
CTAGAGCAATTCTCAGGTTAGTGTACGTGGTATCCACAATGGTCAAACCAGTTTTTCGCGTCGGCTTCGGTCACCCATTCGGTGGCCGTTTGGATAACCGCCTCCAAGGCGTCGCGGGTGCGGGCCTGGGCCGTGCGCAGCCATGTTTTGAGCTTGCTGAAGGCGAGTTCGATGGGGTTGAAATCGGGCGAGTAGGGCGGCAGATACAGCAGGCGGGCTCCGCGGGCTTCAACCAACCCGGCCAGTCCTTCCACTTTGTGGGCCGGCAGGTTGTCGAGCACGACCACGTCGCCGGGCCGCAACGTGGGGCCGAGCACCTGCTGCAGGTAGGCGGCAAAGACGTCGCCGTTGACGGCCCCGCTCACGATCATGGCCGCTTGCAGGCCGTTCGGGGTCAAGGCGGCTACCAGCGTCACGTTCGCTCCGCCGTGCAGCGGCGTGGCCTGCGGGGCGCGTTGCTCCCCTTCGGCGCGGGCATAGCGACGGCAGTAGGTCAGGTTGGTGCTGGTTTCGTCTACGAACTTGAACCGGGTGAAGTCTTCGTTTTGCAGGGCTTCGAGAAATGCCGCCCGCAAGGCTCTCACCCGGACGGTGTCGCGCTCGGCGGCGTGGACGCTCTTTTTTTTCGCCGCCAGTCCAGCGCCTGCACGGCACGGCCCATCGTGGCCGGGCTCACGGCCGGTCCGCCCAGCGCGGCCACCCACACGCGTAATTCGTCCAGGGTGGCATCGGGCTGCTGGCGCAGGCAGGCCACCAACGTGGCGCGGGCCGCCGGGTCGAGTAGTGGGGCCGGCCCGCTGCGGTGGGGCAGCGCCGCCACCGACCCACTCGCCCGCTGGCGCTGGCACAGCTTTTCGACAAACGAAACCGAAACGCAGAACCGGGCCGCGACGGCGGTTTGCGTGGCACCGGGCGTGGCACAAGCCGCCGCCACCCGCTCCCGCAAATCATTCGAATAGGCTTTCATCTGCAAAAGATACCCCTGAATCCATACACCAACCCGAGAACTGCTCTAAATACGTCATGTCAAGCTAGTTGAGACATTTCGCGTGCTGACTGTCGGGGGTAATTCCTGACATCAGCACGCGAAATGCCTCGACCAGCTCGACATGACGTTCTTGCTTTATTGCTCTGCTGTACCCTTGTACAACGGTAGGGGTAGAATAGAAGGCTACACCCGACGGCGACGCAGCGCGAGGTAGTCGAGGTAGTACAGCACCTTCACCGACAACGAGTTGTTGTGCGGCGTGTTGATGGTGTTGGTGAGGTTGCTGAAGTAGAGCGGCGTGGCCTCGTTGCCGTCCACGAAGGAATTGCCGGCGTTTTTCCATACCACGCTCACCTGCGAGCCGGGCGCAAACCACCACGCGTACACGGCATCCACGTTGAAGGCGTTGTACGTATTGTCGCGGTTGCGGCGGTAGTCTACCAGGGTTTCGGCACCGTCTCGGTCGAGGCGGGCGAAGTCCTGGTAGTGCACATCGCTGGTGTAGTGGCGCACGCGCACCGTCAGGGACATGCGGTTGGTGAACGTGTAAGCCGTTGATAGCACGTTGGTCACGGTCACCACGCGGCGGCGGCCTAGTAGTGTTTGCCCCAGAAAGGGCGCATCCAGCGGTTCTGTGGCACTCAGGCCACCGTTCACGTAGCCTACTTGGTTCTGGCGCAGATTCCAATCTACGCTATACACAAACGACAGCCGATTATTGACGCGGTAGCGCGGAGCCACACCCACGCCATAGCCCATGCGGCGCGGCCGGGCTAGGCGCCCATCCTCAGCGTACCACCGTATGCCCGCGTTGGCATCGTAGGCGAACTTTTTGCGGTAGTCGCTCGATACAAAGGCGCTCAAGTTGGCGTTGGCCGGAATGCGCACGTAGTAGTCGCCCAAGGGGAACGTGCGGGGCTCGTAGTAATCGCGGGTAACAGGGTTAGCGTCGAAATTGAAGCCAGTAGTAATGAAGCTCTTGGTGAAGGTGGTGTTGCCGCCCGCGTAGAAGTTCAGGTTTTGGTAGCGCGTGGGTTGGTAGAGCAACGATTGGCTCACGCCCCACCACGTGTACAGGTTGTTCACCTTCCAGAACTTGTTGTACTTGTTGTAGCTGAAATAGGCCTCCTGCGTGATATTGTTGTTGCCGAACAGAATGCCCAAGTCGTTGGGATTATAGCTCGTGGACTCGATGCCGTGGCTGAGGTTCCAGGTGAAGTTGCCGCTGATTTTGCCTACCCCAATCTTGTACTTGTAGCCATCCTGGTCGTCGATGGGCGTTTCGGACTGAAACGCGTTGCCGCGCCGCCGCGAGTACACCACCTGACCGTTCACGGCGTAGGCGTTTTTCTTATCGGCAAAGCGAAACAGGCCGCCGGTCACGTTGGCGTCGTAGGCCTGGCCAAAGCGCGTGACGTTGGTATTAATCAGCGAGACATAGCTGTTGTTCTTCAGCGACTGATCCAACACCAGAATGCTATAGTTGCTGAACGGCTGGGTCAGCACGTCGCGCTCCTGGCCGGTTTCGGTGTTGCGCACGGTGGCATACACGTTGTTGCTGAGGGCATTGAACACGCCTACCCCCAGCCCTTTGCTGGTGCGACCCGACACTTTGGTGGCGTTCAGTAGCCGTGTTTCGGCGGGGTTGCGCACTATTTTCTCGTTTTCGCCCGCCGTCACATCGTAGAAGCCAATGGGCGTGGCCCCTACCCTCCGCGAGTAGAACAAGCCGCCTTTGTTGAACAGCTCGGTGCCTTCGGTGAAAAACTGCCGGTTTTCATTGAACTGCACCTCAAACGGCGACAGATTCAGGACCTGATTATCGCTCTGCACCTGTCCGAAGTCGGGTACCAGGGTAGCATCCAGCGTGAAGCTCTCGTTGATGCCCCACTTCACGTCGGCGCCGCCGTTGAAGCTGGTGGTCGTGCGCTTGTCGCCCTCAGCGTTCAGGGGGTTGTGGTTCACGTAGGCCGAAAGATAGGGCGTGAGCGACAGGCGCAAGGGCGGTTTCACATCGCGGATGCCCCGCAGCTCGCCCCACTGGTTTACAAAGCCATCCACGGCGGGCTTCACCTCGTTCCAGAAAAAGCCCTGGTTGTCGCGCTTACGCTGGCGCATAAAGTTGACGCCCCACAGCTGCTCAGCTACCGGACTAAACCGAATAGCGGAGTAGGGAATGCGCAGCTCGGCCACCCAATCGGTGCCGCGCAGGGCGGTGCGCGAGTCCCACACGGCGTTCCAGTTAAAATCCTCGCCGCCAGCCGGCGAGTAGCGCGCATCACACTGCACACCACCCGTGGTCACAAAGAAGCCATAGCCGTTGAGCTTGTCGTGATAGGTATCGAGGAAGATGCCGAAGAAGTCGGTGTTGCCGTCAAGGTCGTCGCGCTGGGTGAGCTGGCGCGGGATGGAATCGGCACTGACGTCGTGCATAACGGCCCCAATGTAGAGGTTGGCGTCGTCGTAGAGGATGCGCACCTCCGTGGGGTGCTTCTCGGGTAGGCCGGGCGCAGGACGATACTGGATAAACTGAGTGGCTACTGGCGCTTGTTGCCACACGGCTTCGTCGAGCACGCCATCAAGCTTAATAGCCTCCGTAATGCGCAGCGCCTGGAGCTGCTTTTTGGGCCCTACCGTAGCGGTTGTGGCCGGTACCTGGGCCATACCGCGTAGGCAAAGCAACATCAGGCCTACCCATAGGAGGCTACAGCAACGCAACATATAACACAGAGGAGAAGAGGTGGGACGATAAGAAACAGGTAGATCGGACAATGGCACCACGGTGCACGGGGCCATAGATGCCCGCGTGAGGCAAATCGTTGCCTATACGCTGAAAAAAGGCCGGTAACGTAGGTGCTACCGGCCTTTCTTACCTATTCGCTCACCGACATTTGCACGGTACGGTTGGTTTTCCCGCTGGTTGGAATGCCATAGAGGCGGCGGTATTTAGCCGTTAGGGCTGCCGATTGCGGCTTGCCATTCACGCGCAAACCTTCTTTATCGAGCTGAAACTGAAAGCTCTTTTCATTGGCTCCTAATAAACCGTCCTGGCGCAGCTGCGTGCGCAGTTCGTTGCTGTCGAGCGCGGGTGGGGTAGGCGGCGCGGGTGGGGCCGGTACGTTGGGAGCACCGGGAGCCGCTGGCGGCGCGGGTGGGGCCGGTACGTTGGGAGCACCGGGAGCCGCTGGCGGCGCGGGTGGGGTAGGCATTACCCGCCTTGTGCCAGAATGAGTTACCGAACTCGACAACCGCGTACTACCTCGCGGCCCGCTGATGATATTCGTCCGGCCCGTGCTGTTCTTGTTGATGTTCACCGAGCCCGTGCCGCTCAGCTTGCGCCCGCTAGCCGACTCGTAGAGCGCCAAATACTTCTTTTGAAGGGCAGCCGACTGCTTCGTGCCGTTCACCGTGAGCTCCGTTGGGCTAAGCCGCAATTGGTAGCTGCTGGCCGATTTAATCAGTCCGTCTTTCAGCAGTTCCGTTTCCAGGGCTTCGTCCAGCGCGTCACGCCGTTCCTCCTCAACTTCCCGGCGAGCATCTTCCATCTCCCGACGAGTTTCTTCCATTTCGCGGCGGGTATCTTCCATTTCTTCCCGCATCTGCTGTTGCCGCTCGCGCAGGTTTTCGCGTAGCTCTTGCTGCTTTTCGCGCAGCTCGGCACGCTCTTCCTGGATTCGCTCGCGTTCCTTGGTCGTTTTGGCATCTCGCTCGGCAGTGCGCAACGACGCCTCCGCTTCTCGCAGGGCATCGTGGGTAATGGCGTTGATGTCGATGTTACTGAGTTCTACATCGGCCGTGACCAGCGCATCGTGGGTGATGCCGTTGATATCAATCCGGGCAATTTCCCGTTGGGCGAGACGCAGGGCGTCGCGGGTGATGGCGCTGACGTTGATATTAATATCCTCGTCAAACCTCTCGTTTTGAGGTAGCTGCACAATTTGCACCTGCTCACCTTTGGCTTTTTTGCCTTTGGGCTCGTCCAGCTCCACGCGGCTGCCATCTACGTACAGCTCCTTCAGGCGGCCTTTCTTGTCTTTTTTGATGACCACGGTGCCGTTGTTGCCACCGCCCTCAATGCGGCCCAGTGCCCGCAGTTGGCGCATCACGTTTGGGTTCAGCGTCGTGTCGAAGCTCACCTGCATGGCGCCAATCTGTGCCAGCGCTTTGCCATCGGCCGAGATACTGATAATCCGCATTTCGGTAGGCGCTACGGCCGGTGCGAGGGCCGTGGTTTGCGGCACCAAAACAGGCTCTGCTTCCACCGCAACAACTTCGGTAGCCGCCGCGGGTTCTGCGTTCCGGTGCCGTGGCCCGGCCAGCGCTACGGCCGTGCTCAGCAGCACCAGCCCTACCAGTACCACGCAGGCGGCCATAAATCCTTCGGTGAAGGTAGGCGCCGTGCGGCCCTGCACCAGTCGCCGGATGCGACCCAGCAGCGAGCCATCGGGCCCTACCGCCGATAAGGCCAGGCGGGGCGTTGCTTGCGGCGCCAGGCTGTGCTCGGCCAGCGCGGCCAGGGCGCGGGCCAGCGTGAGCGGATTGCCGCCCACCAGGGTAGTCGCCATGTCGTCGCAGCAGTTTTCGCGCTCGGTGCGCAGGCAGGCCGTCATAAACCACACGGCAGGATGGTAGAAAAACAGGATTTCGGCTACGGATTGCAGCAGGTTCATCAGGTAGTCGCGGCGCGCCACGTGGGCCAGCTCGTGGGCCAGAATGGCTTCCATGTACGCTTGGCTCAGGCCGGTAACAGTGCCCAGCGGCAGCAGAATCACGGGGCTGAGATGCCCTACTACCAACGGTGCTTTCACCCTCGCCGATTCCAGTAGTTGCACGGGGCGTTGCAGGCCGGCGCGTTGGGCCAGCTCCGCCAGGCGGCGCTGCCAGTCCTGGCCCAGGGGCTGCACGCGGTAGTGGCGCAGGCGCTGCACGTAGGCCAGTGCACCCAGCATGCGCAGCGTCATGGCCAGCAGGCCCAGCAGCCAGGCTGCTACCAACACGGGCATATTTTGATCAAAGTACTGCAACCCACGCTGCCACACCGACATGGTGGCTGCTGGCGCAGCTGCTGAGGCTATGGCTGTGGGAGCTGTGGTGGCGGCCATTGCAGGAGCAGCCGCAATGTCCATTAGCTGATGGGTTTCAGAGGCCGCCACAGGCGCCGGCAGAAAGTAGTATTTGCTGAACGTAACCGCCGACAACACCAGCAGCGTGAGCAGCGCCACGGCCGCCGTGGTGTAGCGCACCTGCGCACTGTGCCGCCGCAACAGCAGCAGGAGTCCTACCAAAGCCAGCGCTACTACGGCACCTTGCCAGAGCGAATGCAGAAGCGTCCAGCCCAGGGCGCGTACCAGAGCAGGCGAAAGGGTTTGTTCGAGCCAGTTCATTTCGTGTCAGCGTTAGGGTGGTCGTTTTCTCCTAATTCATTCAGTAAATTCCGAATCTGATCCAACTCGGCCGGTGAGGTGCGGCCGTTGCCGAGGGCCTGCATTACCAGCTTCATAGCCGAGCCGCCGAAGGTTGCCTCCACAAAGCGGTCTAGCAGCAGGCTTTGCGTTTCTTCCTGGCGCACGGCGGCACGGTAGATGTGCGTGCGGGCATCGTCGTCGCGCAGTACCAGGCCTTTGTCGAGCATGAGCTGCAACAGCTTCAGGGTAGTGGTGTAGCCGATATCGCGCTTGCGGTTTAGCTCGTCGTTCACGAAGCGCACGGGGTTGGGGCCGTGCTGCCAGAGCACCTGGAGAATCTCCAGCTCCGATTCGGTAGGCTTGGGAATGGGGTTTTCAGACATGACAGGGAGCGTTTTCGATATACGAATTGATTCGTATGACAAACATATACGAAACATGTCGTAGATACAAGATTAATCTACGATTTTTTTCGTACAATATTTACCTTCTTTTCAGATTGTTGCTGCTGCCAACGCTCATCCTCCCGCTGCCTACCTATCTAGTGGCTCCAATCGGCTTCATTATCGGGTGCCGGTCCGGCGCCGTAGGCGTCCGACTGGTTGCCATCCGGCGCTTTGTGCTGATGCATGCCAACGAGGGTAGCCGTCAGCTGACGACAACCGGTCGGACGCCTACGGCGTCTGACCGGCCAACGACACCCGACACCCTGGCTGATTTTAACCTACTAGTAGTGTAACAATATCTTAAAATAGAACCCTTGGCTTACTTATAGCCTGTGCGTACTATTGTTCATCCTTAGAGTCTATCCGAATAGGCTAAAAAGAGTGGTATTTTAGCAGCATGGCCACCGTGCAAGAGTTCACGATTTCCGACACGCTCTGGGAGCGGTTATCCCCCCACCTGCCGGTGCACACGCCGAAGACGCACCCCTTGGGCTGTCACCGCCGGCGCGTACCAGACCGACAGGTACTCAACGGTATCTTCTTCGTGTTGCGCACCGGTTGTCAATGGAAAGCGCTGAGCGCGACGGGCATCTGCTCGGGCAGCACCGCCCACGCCCGCTTTCAAGAGTGGGTGCAGGCCGGCGTCTTTGCCCGGCTCTGGGACGTGGCCCTGCACGACTACGAAGAATTGATCGGACTCGATTTTGACTGGCTGGCCCTCGACGGCTCGCTGCACAAAGCGCCACTGGGCGGGAAAAAAAACTGGACCCAACCCCACGGACCGCGGCAAAGGCGGCGTCAAGCGCAGCCTCTTGACCGAGGCGCGGGGCATCCCGGTGGGGCTGGTGCTGGAGGGAGCGAACCGGCACGATATGAAGCTGACGGAAAGCACCTTGACGAGCCTGCCGCCAGCGGCTGAAGCGGCCCGGCAGGCGCACTTGGCGGCGGGCGGCGAGCAGGGGCTCTGTCTGGATGCGGGCTACGACTACCAAGCGGTGCGGGAGGTGGTAGCAGCGCTGGGCTACACGGCCCACATTCGCCCCCGGGGCGAAGAAGCCCAGGCCTGCAAAGCGGGACAGAAAGCCCGGCGCTGGGTCGTGGAGCGCACCCACTCCTGGCTCAACCGCTTTCGTCATTTGCTCATCCGCTGGGCCAAAAAGCCGGAAAACTACCTGGCTATGCTGCATTTTGCGTGTGCTCGAATCACCTGGTACAATTGTCTTTTTGAATGACGTCAATCCCCTATTCGGATAGCCTCTTATACTACATGCTACTATACTGATGAAGTACATACGCTTATCCATATTGGCTACTACCCTGTGCTTTGCTCAATGCACGAAAGAAGAAGCAACACCTGCAAAAACAGGAACAGCACCTGCGGTCAACTATAACCAGGAAACGATCAAGCTGATGAATCAGCTTACCCCGCAGATGGTAGGCGACTGGTCGCTACAACGTGTGCATATCAAAAGGCAGTTGTATAATGTCAGCCAGAGTGAGGCAGGCATCAAGCGCGATACGGTTTTGCAGGAACTGGCTGTTCTTTCTATTCGGCAGGCTGCGGTTTCGCGTATCACTCCCAAAGACCCGCGCTACCCCGATTTTGAGTGTACTATCCGCTATAAAGGCAAAGCCTACCCGATGTACTTTTCGCTGCTTGCTAACGCCGAGCGGGTAATAGGGAACACGGGACCACAGGCTTTCTTCCTGTTGCAATACGATTTCCCGGCAGGCACTCGCTTTCCAGAAGCCGAGGAGACATATCTCGAATCCATAGGATTGGTTGATAATTTCTCCGTGGAAACCACAGCTGATCCGAACACCATGACGTGGCGCGGTTTGAACCAGGGCGTAGAGAAAATTGAGCTACGAAAACGGTAAAGCAGCCTACCCTTCGGCACAAGCCGAATACCTATAGGGCCTGTTGCAGCTTCTTTTGCAGCTTCGGAAAAGGTATGTCCACGGCCACGATCTTGCCCGTGCCATCCAAGAGCAGGTTCGCCGGGATGCCTTTGATGGCGAACCGCTGCATGTCCTCCCCGCTGGTTCCTTTCAGCTCCGACAGGTGAGGAATCTGTAGGCTGTCCTCGGCAATGGCCTGCAGCCACTTGTTGTGGTTGGTGTCCAGCGAGACGCCAATTATGCCGAAACCTTTGCTGTTGTACTGCTTGTGCAAGCCGTAGTACTTGGGCATCTCCATGCGGCAGGGGCCACACCAGCTGGCCCAGAACTCAACCAGCGTGAACTTGTTTTTCTTGAAGACTTGCTCCGCATCCAGCGCCTCGCCCGTGGGCATCTTGCCGGCCAGGCTCTGGATGCGCTGGCCTACAAAGCGCTGGTTATTCACATTACGCTCTTCATTTTCGGCCAGCTCCTTGTTCAGCCGCCGGCCGTAGAAGCTCTGTTGCAGCGCAACAGGCATAGCTTGGTAATACTGGCGGAAGCGCTCCGTTGAAGGCCGGTCACCGCGGTTGTCGAGCATGGCGTAGAGTGACACCACGGAGGTAGGGTGCTGCTGAGCGAATAGATCAGCCGATGCGGCATAGTAGCCGGAAACCCTGTACTCAAAGTTTCTAGCGGAATCTGCCCACTGTTCAACTAATGCTTTGTTGCCTGAGTCGAACGTCTGGGCAAACTTCGCCCTGACCAAGTCCCTGTCTACAAAGAACTGATGCCAGAGGCTATCCTGTAGTGTAAAATATTGCTCTAACTCCTTTTGCAGGGGAGAGGTAGAGAAAACAACCGTGTTTTTTAGGTAGGAACCTATATCAGGCCTATGGTAGAACTTTGTCCGAATATTGTTTTTCGTGGTCCAAATATGAATAGAATCCGCTGGCAGATATACTTCCGTCATACCAGAGATATTTATGTCCGTTTTGCTATGATAGACAATACCATAGAAGCCGGGCTGGGTGATTTTGCCTTGCAGCGTAAGATGACCGTCCCGACTAACTATAGTATCGATATCTTTGAGGGTATTGAAATCTTGCAAAAACAGCCTGATGTTGCAGTTTTTGCACCCTTCTATATCAGCTATTATCCGGTAGCTATATTCTTTTTTCTGCTTTTGCTGACAGCCAACTAGCAAACCCAATAGGAGAAAAATTGGCAAACACTTTTTGCTATACCTACCCATAACTTTCTGCTTAGTTATTAACTATTAAATCCTTAACGATCAACTACAAAGGATAATATATAAATTCTTATACATATAACAAATGATATCTCATTTGCGCAAGAGCAGGGGCACGAAACGGTTGCGTTAGAAAGGACAGAACGCAGGAAACTCCCACCATAGCAATACCGAGTGCTGTGATGGGAGTTTCCTGCATTTTTCTACCTCGTTTCATCAGTAGTCCCTCTCAGGAGCTAATGGCGCCGTCTGAGTTTACACGTTGGCCATCCGAAACGGCTGTATCTCTACCTTCTCCCACACCCGGCCGGTGAGGTAGGGCTCGTCGCGCTGCCAAGCTTCCAGGTCGTCGGGTGAGGCGAACTGCGCCACCATCATGGAGCCGATCATCTTGCCATCGGCATCGAGGATGGCGCCGCCGGTGAGGAAGTTGCCGGTTTCTTTGAGCCGACGCGCACCGGCCAAATGGTTTTCGCGCACCGCGAGGCGGCGTTGCAGCGCGTCAGTGTCGGTGTAGTCGTAGGCAGTAATCAGGTATTGTTGCATGGGGTAAGTGTGGGAGTTAACGTAGTACTTCGAATCATTCGAACGACCTTCCGATTTACCGTCATTCCGGGCTTATCGAAGAATCTCGCGTGCTATGGTAATTACTATCTGGTGTCAGCACGCGAGATTCCTCGGCAAGCTCGGAATGACGGTCTGACGAAGCGTGCGGGATTCCTCGACAAGCTCGGAATGACGTTCTGACGAAACACGCGAGATTCCTCGACAAGCTCGGAATGACGTTCTAACGAAGCATGCGGAATTCTTCGGCAAGCTCGGAATGACGTTCTGACGAAGCATGCAGGATTCTTCGGCAAGCTCGGAATGACGGCCTTGTGATAATTTGTTGGTTTGACTTTAGCTGCCCGCCACCGGTGCAGGCTGTTGCAAAACCGGCCGCAAAATATCCCATACCGTGCGCGCCACCAGGCGGTGGCCGGTGGGCGTGGGGTGGATGCCGTCGCGCTGGTTGAACTTGGTCACGCCGCCTACCCCTTCGAGCAGGAAAGGTATCAGCACGAGGTTGTTTTTCTGGGCCAGCTCGCCGTAGAGCTGCTTGAACTCGGCAGCGTAGTCGGCACCCAGGTTGGGGGGAATTTGCATACCAGCCAGTACAATCTGCGCCTGCGGGCTCAGCTGCCGCACCGTGTCGATGATGGCTTGCAGGTTGCGGCGCGTGTCGGTGAGAGGGATGCCGCGAAGGCCGTCGTTGCCGCCCAGTTCCAGCACGAATACGGATACCGGCTTGCGTAGCACCCACCCTACCCGGCTGCGCCCGCCGGCGGTGGTTTCGCCACTCAGGCCGGCATTTACCACAGTGTAGTTCAGGCCAGCCGAATCTATTTTCTGCCCAACCAACGCCGGAAATGCTTCGTCGGGCTCTACGCCCAGGCCGGCCGTGAGGCTATTACCGAAGAACAAGACAGTGGGTTTGCCAGTTGCCGCGGGCGCGGCCGGTTTTGCAGCCGCGGGTGTTTCCGTAGCGGTTTCGGCCGTGTTAGTGTTGCAACTAGTCAGCGCCAGCAGAAACCAGCAGCTGCAAAGGGTCCAGATAAGTTTCATAAAACAGGTCTACGGCAAGAAAGTAAGCAGGTAACGACAGAACCAGCCGCAAAGGTTAACCTAACCCGTGCAGACGCGTTTGGTTAGAGTTCTATCTGCATGCTTCCTGCGCGCTTCGTTGTTATGCCGAGCGTAGTAGAACGTCATTTCGAGCTTGTCGAGAAATCTCGCGTGCTCCCGGTAATTTCTATCTGGTGTCAGCACGCGAGATTCCTCGACAAGCTCGGAATGACGTTCTACTACACCTTGTAAGGACGTTCTATGAATTACCGTGGCACGCAAGATTCCTGGACAAGCTCGGAATGACGTTCTGGCATCAGCATGCGAGATTCCTTGACAAGCTCGGAATGACGTTCTGTTACACCTTACAAGGACGTTCTATAGATATAAAACCCATCCATAAAGTATTCTTCGCGTTATGGCGTTACCTACGTTAGACGATTCTCTCATCTGCCTTCCTTCTCTCTGTGCTTAAAATAGAAAACCTTACCAAGTCCTACACCAGCGGCGGGCGGGCGCTTACGGTGCTCCAAAATGTCAGCTTCGAGCTAACGGCTGGCGATACGCTGGCCATTGTGGGGTCGTCGGGTAGTGGCAAAACCACGCTGCTGGGCCTATGCGCCGGCCTCGACCGCGCTACCTCGGGTAGCGTGCAACTCAACGGCATCCAACTCGACGACCTCTCGGAGGACCAGCGGGCGGCGGTGCGCAACGAGCACGTGGGCTTCATCTTCCAGAATTTTCAGCTGCTGCCTACCCTCACGGCCCTCGAAAACGTGCTGGTGCCGCTGGAGCTGCGCGGCATTTCCAATGGTACCGCCACGGCCCAGGGCCTGCTGGAACGGGTAGGGCTGGGCGGACGCGGGCACCACTACCCTACCCAGCTTTCGGGGGGCGAGCAGCAACGCGTGTCGTTGGCGCGGGCGTTTGCCAATCGGCCCAAAATCTTGTTTGCCGATGAGCCCACCGGCAACCTCGATGCCGAAACCAGCGCTACGGTAGAAGAGCTGCTGTTTGAGCTGAACCGCGAGGCCGGCACTACCCTGGTGCTCGTCACCCACGACCCGGAGCTGGCCAACAAAACCCAGCGCGTGATTCGGCTGAAGGGCGGCCAGTTGATTTCCGATAGCGCGGTGTAATTCTACTACCGCCCGTCATTCCGAGCTTGTCGAGGAATCTCGTTTGATAGTAATTTCTATCTGGCGTCAGCACGCGAGATTGCTCGACAGGCTCGGAATGACGGTCTTATAAAGCCTACCCCAACCCACAACGACGGGCGCGTGCCACGCGCCCCTACTGCATATGACAAATTTTCTCTGGCTCTGCCGCATGGCCTGGCGCGACAGCCGCCGCAGCCGCTCCCGGCTGCTGCTGTTCAGCGCGGCTATTGTGCTGGGCATTGCGGCGCTGGTGGGCATCAACGGCTTTGGGGCCAACCTGGCGCGCAGCATCGACGAGCAGGCCCGCGAGTTGCTGGGTGCCGATTTGGTGCTATCGAGTAGCCAGCCATTTCAGCCGCGCTTCAAGCCTACCCTCGCCCGCGGGTTCAACTACGTTCGGGAGAGCAGCACGGAAGCCGCGTTTGCTTCGCTGGTGTCGTTTCCGCGGGGCGGGGGCGTGCGGCTGGCGCAAGTGCGCGCCATTACGGGCAACTTTCCGCTGTATGGAGAGTGGCTGACCGAGCCCGCTAATGCCGTGCAAACCTTCCGCGAAGCCACGCGCAACAACCAACCCGTGGCCTTGGTAGATGATGAGCTGATGGCCCAGTTTGCGGCCCGCGTGGGCGACTCCGTGCGGGTAGGCAACGTTACGTTTCGCATTGCCGGGCGGGTGCGCAAAACGCCGGGGCAGTCTGGTTTCAGCGCGTCGGTGGCGCCTACCGTGTTCATTCCCGGCGATGCGCAGCAAGTAACTACTGGACAGGCTGATACTACCGCGCTACTGGCGCGCACTTCTCTTATTCAGCCGGGTAGCAGGGTGCAATACAAGCAGTATTTCAGCCTGGAGCCGGGCATTCCGGAAGCCCGTTTGCGGGAGCCGCTGGAAGATGTGAAAGACCAGGAAAACATCAAGGTGGAAACCGTGGCCAGCCGCAAGCAGCAAACCGGCCGCTCCTTCGCCGACCTCACTCGCTTTCTCAATCTGGTGGCATTTGTAGCCCTGCTGCTGGGGTGCGTGGGCGTAGCCAGCGCCGTGAGTTTGTACGTGCGCGAAAAAATTGCTTCGGTGGCCGTGCTGCGCTGCCTGGGTGCCAGCGGTAGTCAGGCGCTGCTCATTTTCCTGTTGCAAGTGGCCGCTTTGGGGCTGGCCGGCTCGGTGTTGGGGGCCGCATTGGGCACGGCGGTACAGCTACTGCTGCCCCGCGTATTCGCCGATTTCCTACCCGTGGCGGTCAATATCCAGGTGTCGTGGGTGGCAGTGGGGCAGGGCATTTTAACGGGTGTGCTGGTGGCGGTGCTGTTTGCCCTGCTACCCTTGCTGAGTATCCGGCGGGTGTCGCCGCTGCGCACGCTGCGGGCCTCGTTTGAGGAAGACACCACCGCGCCCGACCCGTTGCGCTACCTCGTCTATGGGTTGATTTTCGTATTCATTACGGGCTTTGCCTACCTGCAAACCCGCGAGGTGAAGCTGGCACTGGGTTTTGCGGCGGGCTTGCTGGTGGCACTGGGTGGCCTGGCGGGTGTGGCGGCAGGATTGCGCTGGCTGGTGCGGCGCTTCTTCCCTACCTCCTGGAGCTACGTGTGGCGGCAGGGCCTCGCCAACCTGTATCGGCCCAATAACCAAACCCTGCTGCTCATCATTTCCATCGGGCTGGGTGTGTTTCTGATGGCGACGCTCTACATCACGCAAGGGCTGCTGCTAAGCCGGGTGCAAGTGGCCAGCGGCGAAAATCAGCCTAATCTCGTCTTGTTTGACATTCAGCCGGGCCAGCGCACGGCGGTGGCGCAGCTGCTCACTCGGCGCCGCCTACCCGTGCTTCAGCAAGTACCCATCGTGACGATGCGGCTGACGGAGCTGAACGGCAAGCCTACCTCCGAGCTGAAAAAGGACAGTGCCGATGGCCGCTCGCGCGGGGCCCTCACCCGCGAGTACCGCGTTACGTACCGCGACTCCCTCATCAACTCCGAGCAGCTGGCCGAAGGCAAGCTTCCCTACCTTGCCGCCGACGGCACACCGCATATCTCCATCGAAACGGGCTTTTTCGAGCGTCTGAAGCTCAAGCTGGGCGATACGCTTACATTCAACGTGCAGGGCGCGCCGCTCACAACCATCGTCAGTGGCACGCGCACCGTGGACTGGACGCGAGTGCAAACCAACTTTGGGGTGGTATTCCCGGCCGGCGTATTGGAGCCCGCGCCGCAGTTCTACGTGCTGCTCACCCGCGTGCCCGACAACACGGTGCTGGGCGGCCTCCAGCGCGAGCTGGTGCAGCAGTTTCCCAACGTGTCGGCCATCGACCTGGGCCTGATTCTGCAAACCTTGGACGATATCCTGAGCAAGATTTCCTTCGTGATTCGCTTCATGGCGTTTTTCAGCATTGCCACGGGCGTAGTGGTGCTCATCAGCTCTGTGGCAGTGAGCCGCTATCAGCGGGTGCAGGAAAGTGTGCTGCTGCGTACGCTGGGCGCCAGCCGCCGCCAGATGCTGCGCATCACGCTGGTAGAATATGCGTTGCTGGGCTTACTGGCCGCTTTCACTGGCTTGGTGCTGGCCATACTGGCCGGTTGGGCACTGGCCATTTGGGTGTTTGACATTGGCTTCACCACTGCGCCCCTACCCTTGCTGCTACTGGCCGCGCTCACTACCCTCCTCACCGTCGTCATTGGCCTCTTCAACAGCCGCGACGTGCTGACGCGCCCGCCCCTGGCGGTGCTGAGGGGGTAAGAGGTGAAATTGTGAGGTTGTGAAGTTGTGAAAAGCGTCACTGCACTCGCTCGACTATGCCGATTGGTGAGAACTGCACACCGCACTCGCTCGGCTATGCCGAGTGAGGACTACGCCTGAGGGGCTCTGCCCCGAATCCGTCCGCGCCATGCGCACGAAATCGGCCCAACGGGATGCAGACGCGCGCAGCAGAGCTGCTTGGGCGTAGTTCTCACTCGGCATAGCCGAGCGAGTGCGGTGAGTGCGATGACGCTTCTCACAACTTCACAATTTCACAACCTCACAACCTCACCTTCTACCCCTTTCCGCCTTGCCTATCATCGTTGCTGATGGTTTTACGGGTTTTCTTGGGTGCGTCGTCCATTTTGCCAAATTTCCAGCTGAAGTTCAGGCGCACGGCGCGGTTGTAGCCGTCGGTGATTTCCTGGGAGGTGAATAGATCAGCCTGCGTGATGGTCGTGCGGTAGCGAATGATGCGGGCAAAGGGGTTGTCGAGGCCAAGGGTAAGACTGCCTTTTTTGTCGAACAGCTCCTTCTTCACCGACAGCGTGTGCCACACGTTGCCGTTGGTACGACCCTGCAAAAACACGCGCGGCGAGTTAATATACACCGCCGCCTGCGCGCTCAGCGCATGCGCAAAGGTCCACGAAGAAGTCAGGTTACCGTTGTAGACCCAGCCCTGGTTGGAGATGCCCAACGCCCCACTTTTCACCGAAACGTGGTAGGCATTGATACTGCCGTTGAGCGTCCATTGCTCCGTCAGCTTCTTGGAGCCGTACAGGTTGACGCCATAGGTAGTGCGTTTCCCCACGTTTTCGGGACTGGTGAAGAACACCGTGGTATTACTAGTATCGGTAGGGAAAACCTGGCTGGTGGGCACCGTGCGGGCAAAAGGCTGGAACGCATTGTTGGCATTGCGCACGTAGGCCGACAGGTTCAGTGTGGTTTTCTTGATGGTCGTGCTGTAGCCCAGCTCATACGCATCGGTCAGCTCGGCTGTCAGGTTGGGGTTGCCAGTGCTCACCACGCGCCGGTTGCTCACGTCGATGTATGGATTCAGCAGGTAGATAGAAGGGCGCTGGAGCCGCCGCGAGTAGCCTAGGTTGAGCCGGTGCTCCTTCTCCTTGCCAAACTCCCGCGCGATGTTCAGGGTAGGGATAAAGTTGGTGTAGCGCTGCCGCACGCTGGTGCTGCTCGTCAGAAAGTCGCCATCTACGCGGGTGTGCTCTACCCGGGCGCCGGTTTTCACGTTGTATTTTTTAGCGAGTTGAAAGCCGTAGGACGCATACCCGGCCAGTACGTTTTGCTGGTAGCTGAACTCGTTGGAGCGCGATGGCACCAGCACAAAGCCTTCCCCAGAGAGGCTATCGGCCTGAATGCGGTAGTTGCTCTGCTCGTTGCGCAGGATGGCTTTGGCGCCCAGTTCCAGCAGGTTGGTGCTGTCGATGGGCTGCGTGTAATCGAGCTGCAAGGTGGTTTCGCGGCTGCGGCTGCGGTTGTTGCCGGTTTCGCGGTAGTCGAGGCCCTGCTCGGGGCGGATTTGGTCGAGGCGGTAGGCGGTGGTATTCGACACGTAGTTGCGCAGGGCCAGCAGGCTCAGCTCGTGCTTGGGCTTGAAGGTGTGGGTATAGCTGCCATTCAGGCTATATTCGGGCCACCAGTTGGCA
>Ga0210040_10004954_pt1 | contig 17130 bp, 12 predicted proteins | sample CryGeyCG12114_NA_FD_185462 | JGI IMG/M metagenome (GOLD analysis project Ga0210040, IMG submission 185462) | Groundwater microbial communities from aquifer - Crystal Geyser CG19_WC_8/21/14_NA (SPAdes) (version 2) | ecosystem: Environmental > Aquatic > Deep subsurface > Groundwater | place: USA... | reverse complement strand
GTCTATGACAAGTCGAGTGGTGACCACATCAGCTCTACTCTCTGTTCCAAGCTCATCCATCGTTATGGAACCTCAGCAGCAACCCCAAACTCACCATCATCATCACAGTCAGCTACAAAAATCGAGTCTGACCCAGTTTGTGCGAACAAGTTCACAAAATCTAATTTCTGCTCATTCCCTGGGTTCTCTTGATACGCCCAGTACTTGCTCGGGTCCAGTTATTATACGTAGACAAAATTCACAACCAAATCCCATTCAACAACAAGCTGACAGTAGTAGTATTCTCTCTGGAGGAACGTTTCGTACAAAAGAAGGCACATTGTTTCAGCTAGTACCTACTGAAACTGTTCAGAGAGGGAAATCGGAGGAAACGTATTTTATGGACTCCCAAGATGGTCGCTCTCTCATTCAAATTATGCCTGGACAGCAAATTATAACTCCAGTAAGGACGAATTCGATTCCTTTGACAACTGGAGAGGCATTCACTCATAATGTAATTAACAGCGGAATGTCTTCCCCTGTCAGCGAAGGATTCAAAATGGAAGATAGTTCTTTACCAACTGCTGAAAGTGGGGCTTCTTGCACCTCTGAGGATGGGCAGCCAGTACATAGATTGGGGCATTGTCCAGCGATTCGACCTGGTCCACCATTAGGATGTAATTTTTGCTGGAATTCAGTGGACAGCTGTGGTCGTATTTTAAGACGGAAAACAAAGTACCATTGCCCAGAATGTCATATAAATTTATGCATCGTCCCCTGTTTTCAAGAATATCATGAAAAGAAGTCGAAAAGAAAAATTCGATCAAAGCTCACTAAACCAAGTTCTATGTAATCAAGAGTTTTTATCTGTCTTGTTTTTGTCCTTGTATAGAAGGCATTTATTTACACTTTAATGTGTTTGATGTGTGTGCAAACTTTTTTCCCGTTTGGGAAATATGTTGATGACATTTTAATGGACAAGCCACCTAACTAATCTCAAAGCAATATTATTTTGTTATTGCGTAGTGATACGTAATTAGCTTGGGGTCTGTAGAGTCATGCTTAAACCTATCTGAAAGCGTGAATGAAATGTAATGCTGAAAGTCTCGTACTTCTATCTCTATGACCTTAATTTTTTTGTATTATGATCAATGTATTTCACTTTAATTCATAACTAACATTTTCAAAACAGCCATTATATAGCCATTCTTGGTCTTGGTGTGTGTCAGGACAAAATAACATACTCGTATTTTTCGCCATTCTATGAATACTTTATAGAGCTTTAAGAAATATGATATCCAAGTATATTATCATAGTTGTATATACTCATATTTTCAATGCTGAATGTCTTTAATAGTCCACTAACCGACTAATCATTAGTCTAGTTTAAATGAAAAGATGCACTTTCATTGATATTGATGTATAATTAGACGGCTAAAACTGTACACTTGAATATATTTTTCGATAAGCCCTTGTGACTTTCAAATTGATTTTATTTTTGCTTGTCTGTAGATAGTGTTTTTACTAATTAGTTTTCTTTGTTTCATGGTTTGTCGCCTTGTTTTTATTTTGCTAAGATTTACACACTGAGGTTGAGGATATTCTCACTGATTATATGTGTTTGAATTATGTTGGTCTCGTGTATTATTATGTTCTGAAGTCAGATTACTTGATGATGCTATAATGCTATGTCGAAATACAACTATATTTTTTTCAAATCTCAGGGTGCTGTAATTTAGTGAACAAGATATGCTCTATATTAATATAATTGATAAATAACTGAATATTTTCCAAAGGATGTCGCTGTACTAAAAAAATATAGGATCTCCTTTTCTCCACCCCAGCTAAATTATTCGACAAAATTAAAAAAAATTGCCAGCTCGTGCTAAATGTTATTTGACATTTTTTGAGCATAATACTAGAATTTAATAAATATCAAGCACAGGGTGTTCATATTTTTTTAACTTCCATTACTTTTGCCATCAATTCGACGATTTTAAATAAATCATCTCCAACAAAAGAAGGCACAAAAATGTTTTATGTCAGGAATAATGTTTCACATATAAAAACTTGGGTAATAAATACGAAACCTTTGTGGTTACAGCACTGACATCAAACTGCAAATGCTCATGTTGTACCTATCAATAGAAATGCATTCGATAAATGAACTTTATTCATTGTATATCTAATAGTTGTAAGCAGCATGTATGTGTGCATGCTATTAATTATCCAATCGCTAACAATTTTAAACATAAAGGAGGAACATATTTCAACAAGGAATATTATCCAAAATCATATGTACATTTATACACACATTATGTAGTACGTCCCATACGAACAAACTTTTAGACTATATGCAAGCAGACCACTCAACGAATTAACGGTTTCGTTTAAAAAAAATGGATACATGCTACAACTTAGTAAGCGCCCTGGAAAACTAAAAATTATGGTAAATTATTTAAAAAAATAAACTATATGAAATATTAAAGCGAAACGACAAGCGTCATTATATGATAGATACATCACTGCAGATTTGAGGAAACAAAGCGAGTTATTCACGACTGTCACAATGAGTATCACTTACTAATTATTCTAATAACAAACGGAATATGTATGACTATAATGAACAGGATGTATCAACATGATAAATGCTAGCTTTTTTATTTCATAGGAAAGACAAATTACTGACGACGAATGAGTTATGTTGTCCAACTAACTGAATTGATCGTCAATATATATCAAATGAGATATCATACTCTTTTTTTGATTGACATTTATCAAAGAATTGTCACACACCCTCATACCAAATCATGTATGTTATGTTGACCTATTTCAATTTAAAACACAGGACCCATAGGTAGTATATACGCATTTTAGGCAAATCCGCGGTGGGGTGACTAACTTAAGCTTAGGAATATAATGACTGAGTATCGAACTCAGATTTCCGATGGACAATGTGAATAGCACAGCATCCACTTCACATTAATTTTCTGTATGAAACTGATCATAACAAATTATATGAATGTGTCAAAAAATTATAAAGTGCTTGATCCTGCAAGCCAAAATAAATGAAAAAAGGATTCGCTAAATAGTAGCTTTAGACGATAATATAGTTTGTGATTGGCAACAGCAATATTCTCAAGTTGGTGATCCATGATGAGACAGAGAAGATGGTATGTTTCCCTGTGAGCTCGTTGTGCTCATTGTACCACCAAATAGCGAGTATTCTGGAATTGTATGATGCGGTGGACTGAACCTTTTAGAATCTCCCCGCATTGAACCGGTGTTCGAAAGACCACCAGGGCCACCAGTACAACTAATAGAGTGACTAGCTAGACTTGTAGTTTCCCCCATAGGAATTCCTCCACGCACAGGAACTTGCAAAGACTGATGATGACTAGAGCGTTGGAAATCTTCACAGCTCATGCCCCCAGACTCGCCTTCAGAGCCACATGTAGTAAGTACTACTCCTGGCACCGTTTCAGACGGGGGCCACAAAGATCGAGTCTGTTCTTCTTCCAAATATTCGTCATTTGCTTCTTGCAAAGCAGTGTCTCTTAACATAGTGGAAAAAGGAGTGTTAGATTTGGATGATAGCAAGTTGATTGCACTAAGCAGTCCGTCATCCAATATATCTCCTTCCATTTTCTTGTTCGAGTCTGTTGATCATATAGCATCACGATAAAAATGATATTTAAAAAATATATAATCGTAATAAGATAGGGCTGGGTCTCACCCATCGATGAAGGATTGCTAGCGGAAGCAGGCACCGACCATCTTCGATTGTATCCAGCCATTCGAAATGGGTTTGTTTCATGTGAATATCCAGAACCAGACCCCGAACCAGAAAAATAGTTTCCTCCTGAAGAGTAGGGATCGTGGCCAGCACTATGTCCACTACTTCCGCTGCCTCCACTTCCACTGCTAGCCTGAGTTTGTGTAGACCACCGGCGGAATAAATGAAGGGGTCTCATACCTTCACCAAATGGTACCATAGGAGATGCAGGTTGTGACGATGGGAATTTAATTGATGGACTGAAAGGACGACAGAATGGGATATTAGAAACATAATTTCCAATGCAAAAATCTAAACTGAAGGTTCAAAATAACATTTCGATCAAGGTGATACCTAGAATTTCTAGACCGTTGACTATAATAATGATGGTAAGCATGCTGAATCTGTGCAGAAGGACTTGAGCTCCGAGAAGACATTGACGCCCCAGAAAAGCTACTCCTTGGTAAGCTGAATCCACTAAAACAACTTTCCGTGCTTTCTCTCCTATCCACAGATAATGATGAAGAAGAAAAGGATCCCATGGTTGGAGATTTTGCCAAATGTGAATCAGGGCTTCTCGGGTACCAGCCAGGAGTTGGCCCAGGCCCACCATTGGTGGACAAGCACGATATATACAACTGACAGAATCTCCATTGAATTTGGAAAAATGCGGAAAAACAGGAACGAAAGACCTTAAATAAATTGAATAATGATTAGCTACATGAAAGCGAGACAGCGTGTCTTGACGTGGACGAAAGTAACAGAAGTCAAAAAAATCAATTATGCATTACTTCGCAAGTAGTGGGAGAATTAAAAGATCGTGGGTCCTTCATAGTATTCTGGACGGTTTCTTGAAGCAAAGGTAATAATTCTGAGATCAAAGCGTTTGTATCTGCAGTGGCTACTTTGTGAGCAAGTTCCCAAGTGGTCACAGACTGAGTGACCATTTCAACATCATGGTTTAGCGGTCCCAACGGGGAAGATGCACATCCTTCTGTAGCTGATGGAGAAAGTAGTCGTTCAAAGTTCTTAGAAAGTCGTAATCCATTTTCACACAAAACATCTAGACTCTGAAAAAAATCATAAGCCATTTTTATATCAACATTAATAAAATCGAATGCATAAATTTAGACAAGGTAATGAGGCTTTGATCAACAAACCTTTATATACGCAGTTAAATTCCTAATAATCTCATGTAAGTTGCCTAAAGCCATTGCACTCTTTTCTTCCCAAACTTTGACTTTAAACGTTCACTTTATAGACATTGAGAAAGCTGGGATAAACAACAAGAATTAATTTCTTAATGTCGCTGAAATTCGCATATAATTAAAATGAGATAGTCAAATTCAATCTTACCTACACCCAACAGCGTCCACAGCAAAGCAAACTCCTCTTCAATCAATAAACAACAGAAACTGAGTTAACTGTGTGCACCATTTCCTTCACAACTCATACTATATTTTTCAAAATAAAGATAGCGACAATTTCAATTTCAATACTGGTTACTGGTACATTATACTTCAACAGTTCACGATTATATCTGATGAAAAAAGTGCAGTAGTTGCAGGTTCCCAACCAAATTCTATGATAATGAAATCCGATAAACAAAAAGTTATTTCACTATGAACCTAATTGGAACGTTAGCAAAAACGTCAGAGAATAATTTCTACTGGATTAATCACGATTTAAATATAATTGACTACGAGAAAAAATAAAAACAATCTACATTTACATTTCTCAACCCTTTGCCCAGAACGTCGAACCTCCCGCGCATATCATATGCAATCCTCCTTTTCACTTTCTCCGTAGTATGTTTATGTTATGTTGCAGGAAATATTAAAAAGTTCAACACAGACTCTTGTTACACACAACACTCCGTATAACATACATAGTGAAAATAGTGTTTCTATTTGGACTGAAAAAGGTGAAAGGAATTGTTCGAGCTTTTCACTTGTAGCTATGTCCTCCAATTCTTGTCTTCTGAACCAAATAAAACATGGGTAGAGAGAGGTCTGTTTGTTTTGTATTGCACAATGATCACGATTTTATTATTGTAGTTAACTTTTATGCATGCGCTTTTGGGTCGAGTAAATATTAAGCATTTTAATTACTAAGTTTAATCTCGTAAATATTGTGCGTGTTACTTCCGCTATTTTCTGAAGCACTACCTTGCCTTTATTTACGTATAAAACTCGCGTCTTCATTCCTTTTGTGCTGATAATAGACTTTGGTATCTGCATTTAACTGACGAGAAATATCTGCTGTGTAAGATGATGAAATTAACATGACGGCATCTTTTTTACTCGAAATTAATGCTGTAGCTATATTGGTATAAGCCCGTTTTCATATTCAAGTCAATTTAATTCGACAATCCATCGTGAACCAATATTTTATCCAACCAATAGAGCTTTTCATATGAAAAATATATTGGTTTTAATTGTTTCATTCCATTAAACAGTTAGGTGAGTATTCAAGTGAAAGTTAAGCAGTCAACTGGGTAAAAACAACTAGACTTATTCATCTTTTTATCCACGAGATGGCAATGTAATATGTTCCACATACATAAAAGTAGATAATGATGTGTAAGAGTAAGAAGTAGTAATGTAGCATCTTGAAGAATATCCTAAAACTACCAAACAAAACCCCATATACGGAAAAATGAGTTTAATACATTTCTTTCTATTTCTTTCTACGCTCCGCATTTGTAATTCCCTGAGCCACATCATATTTCCTATCCCTCTATCTCGAGACTTAATTAATCGTTTAAATTCCAAGCAAATGAGCCAACTAGCCAACCTTGTTGAAAGTGGCAAGTATGCTACTATGCATCTATCTATTACCGAATGCAGAGCAAACTATGGAACATAAATTTGCCCAGACTCTCAAGGCTGATATGTTGACCAACGAGATGAATGATTTCTTTTGGTCTCTGACTAAACCATGAAAACAAGTAAAAAACAAGCACACACCAAATGAACACTATACAAACGCGATCATGTTTGCATACACAAATGCTTTCATACTCACTTTATATTCTCTCCATGAAATTGCATACAACCCATCATACAGTCTGCACGCAAATAATTTCGACCTTATATTCTTTTTTATATTGCCATCTAATCTGACTAATACTCATTTCTTTATAGGATTCAGACAGAAACAATCTTAAAACTATCCAAACGTGCATGAAAATGCCTCTAGAGGGATCCATTATTATGATTCTATAATAAGTTGAAAATCAAGTCAAGGATCGTTCCTGCAGAATCTAACTAACTAACTATCTAGTATCAATGGTAGTCTTTTGGTATCAGCCAAATATTCAACCTTGCTTTGGTACAGATCATTGGGCGCATCTGCTGCGGATACTGCGTTGTACTGAGCAACTAGGGGTGGAGCCTCCCGTACAACCGAAATTGAGACCGAATCGTAGTAAATGAACGAACAGAGGAGTCGGAGTCTCCGACTGGGTTGTAGTGTTTGGCCGATGTACTTCTTCAGTAGTGAAATCATTGCTGTCTACTCTGGTGTGCTCCTGCTACGTTCTGTTTTGCTCGTACGTGTGTTTTGTGATGACTTCACTTACCCTGTGTAGCCTCACTAACTAACAGGCAGTTCCATGACCTGAGTTCTCCCTTCGTCTCATTAAAGTTTCTCCTCTTCATACTGGAACTGTAGTGGAAAAATACGCAGTCTATTATGTATCATTCATAACTAACTCAACTCTATAACTGCGTGCCTACTAATTTTATCCACTATTCAGTTTGTATGCATGTATCCAATAAATTTTTGTTTCCACTGAATTATCTAGTAGTGAGAAAAACAATAACGGGCTATCATCAATTGGTTTATTGAGTTTGTCAACCAGAGTGAGTGTTCAACAGATCACGCAGTGAATCCAAGGGGAATTTTTTTGGAACTGGAAGCATAAAAAACAGGATTTGATATAATGTAGTGAGAGAAGACTTAATTATTCATAGAAATTGATAATTCACTTGTTTTTATCTCCACGCGTGAATCAACATCAAATATTTATACCGAATGGGAGTTGCTGCAAGATAATATCAGAGAAAACACAGAGATGTTGCCATAATCAGCTATTATGGTGGCAAATCATGCAAAACAAAATGATTAATATGTGTTTTCACATTCATCCGCTTCTTTCACCCCACTAAATATTGAAGGTAACAACTTTTTCATCATTTTTTTCAGCTATTTTTTAGGTTAGTTAGTTCGACAGCTATGGTATGCAGCTATGTAACTAATCAGATTAGCTATAATCCAAGCCACAAAATTTTCTCAACTGCATGCATACGATTTTGTTTGTTTACAACACGTATGATTATAAACTACTAACGTAATCCTTTCAATTCCTGCTCTTATCTAAATCAGCATACTATTCCTTTGCACCCATTGAAACAAAACAAACCTGCTTATCATCAACCGAATAAGCTACCTGACAATGCACTCTCTATTGCAAATTTGTGTGGTAAACTTTCCATTGCCTAATATACACGGCTTTTGGGACTCGCGCCGCTTTACATCGATATGTAGACTGATAGTGAGAGTTTTAGCTCCAAGAAAGTTTTTACATTCTAACAACCATAGCCACACACACACACTACTAGTGATAATGATTTAAGCTCTCACTCATCGGCTGATGCAAACTTGTGTTTATCCATATAACCCAAGCCATAGACTTATGGGTTTTACTCATGAATTCAGCTCCGTTTTTGTGGTCGCATAGTGAGAGAAAGAGAGCCAGAGGGTTGGCTCCGTCAAACGGCCAAAGAGGAGAAAAGAGAGAGAGAGAGTAGTTGTTGTTCGAGGCGTTGCAAGTATCGATCTGGATTTGGATATGCGGCGATGCAGTTGCGCAGTTTACATCATCCCTGTGTTCACTTTTCGTTTCCTCTCATCTCTCCTCATCTCTCTATCTGTACTATTTGTGTGTGACTGACTGACTACTACCCACCAATCCCAAAAGTATACAGCAAATAACTAACTAACTGACTAACTACAACCTACCGAGGACCAACTAACTAACTACTATTTGTGTATGCTCCTTCTACATCTATTAATATACTGACAAACTGTATGTATGAACGGAGGGGGAAGGGTGTACCAGTAGTAAAAGTAAAGTAGTAGTAGAAAAGTTGTAAACGTACTCCCATGAATGTGAGTGAGTGAGTAACGTATTGTAGTAAAACAGAGCGTCATCATTGCCTTTACTATAGTGTAGAGTTGAAGGAAGAAAAAAATTCTGGTATGGAGTTTACTGCAGTAGTTTACGTGTAGTTAGTGAGTTAGTTGGATCATATATGTATGAAGAAGGAACAGTTTTTGTTTGTTGTGCGTGCCGTGGAATCTGAATCGATTTGGTTCCTCAAGCTTATTGCTTTTGCTTGGGATTTTGGGAATGAAGTTTCTGACTTACTCAGAATAAGGTGTTGTAGGTGGGTGGCGGAGTTCTGAAATAGCTTTGAATGATTTTTAGATTGCCTAAAATCAATCTTTAGAAAATATTAGTTCACAGCGTTCAAGTTTAAATATGCTACAATCGACGAAACTAGTTCTGGAAATCAAGAATCAATTTTAGACTTTTCTTATGGAAAGTAACATCGGAAAAATCTCGAAATTGAGGTTTCATTACTTTTTCTTTATTTTGGCAACAGGGCTATTTCAGATGCATGCAAAAAATACAGTTTTTGATGCTGTTGGAGGTAGCTGTGGAAATCTTATATTTTTTCGTGTTTGAATTAAGCGTTTAACATTTTATTTATATTACAATGCACAACTCTGCAACCCAATTTATTTCGGTACTCTATTGTTACTTAAGATAAGAGTAGTTGTTCCTCTTTTTAATCATATAGGGTTTATGTTTGCCATAGTTAAGTTGTAAGTTACTTAAAGTAAGCAAAGATATTGAAGAAAAACGTATCCTAAATTCAAAAGTAGTAGCTAAAAGTTAGTAAGTTAACAAAAGTCTCTGCGGAAGATATCTCCCGTTCACTATAGCATGGATACTAACTATACAGGAAGTAGGAATATAGGGTTGCAACAGCGCCTTGTAGCTGTATTAGTTGGTAAATACCAACCCTACATAAAGTGAATAATGTGTACAAAGAGAAACAAGTTACATAGTTTTTTGGCCCAGCTCATTCATATATTGCTGCAACCTAAAATAAGTGAACTAAATGGTGCACAAAACTGTATAATTTTGTAAACTGTAAACATTCGGATGCAAAAATAACTAAGCCTTACATAGTCTATTAGTATAGATATAGAAAAAAAGGAAGTAGGTTTGAATATTGTAGAAAAATCGATCAGTCCGTTGTATATTTTGGGCTTTCTCTAAAACAAACGCTTCATATATTTTGATTCTACTCTATTACGAGTTGCGCGACTCCCTGTTCCGTAATTACATTACTTCTCCCTGAATCTTGAATCATGATAGCAAGTTGATAGTCACGTTCGTGCCTTCCTCCCAGAATTTAGCTGAAAAAAAAATTGACACAAACAGTGAGTACGAGTGAAAACTAAAGTAACTAACTAGCTATAATATGCATAAGCGTTCATTCAGTTGTGACAAGTGTAAAAAAATCTACCGTCCAGCTAAGTGCACCATCCATGACTTGTTTATTATATAGGGTTTGTAAAAAATTCGTGAGAAGTTTTAGTAGATCTGAAATGATTCGCTTGACGGTAATATTATGCACAAAGTTTTTATTGTATACATTCACCATGAACGATGTTGACCTGTAAGATCCAACAAGGCTGAGTAAGTGACGAAAGGATACCTTCCACGTCAGTTTTCCTTTCTCAAAAGTACAAGGCCTGAGACGATAAAAAGTCGATATTAATAAAGCTTTTTGCGTGTTGAGCAAAGGGCGTCTAAAAATCACAAATTTTACACTGCAGTATGTAAGTAACATGCAAACATGAGGAAGGGGAAAGGCAGGAAGAAGGCAAAAAAATGTGAAAAGGAAGTTGAACATTCTTAGATTTAGGACTAATACATTTTACATATGGAATATTTAAAGCTGCGGCAATAGCAACAGTGCAGTGAAAATCGTAGTCTAATAAATGCTGGGACCTTTTTTGAGCATGTAGACTTCTTAAGTTATTCTCTTTAGTATATAGTTTGGATAGGAATGCTGAAATTTTCCGACATGATGATGACTCGTATACGCAGAAATGCGTACACTTTAGTTTGGGTACATGTTGTGCACAAGCGTTGCATTCTTTTGGTATGCATGCACTGCACTGACTTATTGTGCCCATAAGGAAAAAAGATAGTAAGTTAGAAAGCATCATCATCCCTCTCTCTCTCTTTCTGTGCCTATTTTGTACATACTGCAGTTGACTGCATCCTTGCTGCGGAGTGTAGATGCTACATTTGTGCTGCTGTATACTGTGTATACCACTGGTAGAATTAATAAGTTTAGTTGTCGAGGGGTGCTTTGCTGCATTCTGAAGGCATATAAATTCTCCGGCCCAAAGTTAGTTGAGCATTGTTCACCTTAAATTTCTGTTTTATTTTCCCAAAAAAATATTGTCGGTTCATAAATAGGATTTTAGCTTTACAACCGGAATCCACCAACATTTTTGAATTTTTTTTTAAATTCAAGATTTTCGTGTAGGGAGCATACAGTTCAGGCAGTTGAGCTCAATAGTTGGATTATATAAAGCTGCATGATTATAGTTATTTTGAAGACATTTTATGCATTTGAGTGGATGCATAACATAACGCAGTATGCCGTTTTTCAGATCTCAGGAATTTTTACCTCTAACGAAGTATACGTAGGAAAGAAAATGGATGCATTCATGACGGACTGTATGTGTTTAGTTAGTTAGTTAGGATGAGGGGTGGTTTCCCTTGCAACTCGATTGTATATTTATGCCTGCGTCGGCAGTTACTTGCAGTACGCATGGTACAATGTTATCCCTCCGAGTGTATATGTTTCCATTTCCAACGTTTTGTAGGACTGCTGAACCCTTCAATTCTTGGTATAAGCATAGGTAGTACAACCATTTTATACTTAATCCCCAGTGTGTCGAGGAAGTCAGGTTATTAGTTCAAGGCAACGCTTCTTTTTTAAGACTAGGTGTATTATGCTGCAGCTATTTTTGCCTTTTGAATCAATTTTTTAATGTGGGAACGTCTATTTTTGTCGTAAAAAATAAGTTTGTGGAAAGGGAAAAGTCATCAAATAATGTTATTGTTTGTGCAAGTGTTTAATAGATCGTATTTGTGCGTGAAGTGATAAAAATTAGAGAACATTATAGTCTGTGTTTGAATTTTGTAGTGGTATATTTGGTATCTTTGACAAGCGGAAATTGGTAGAATTGAACATATTTTTTGCTACGTATGCTCATTTTTCCTATTTGTCGAAATTTCCCTATCCGAAAAACTTATTTCTGTGTAATACAGAAAAATAGTGAAAAATATCATCTGTTAGATTCTTAAGCTGTAGTAGCCACCTTAGTCTACAGTGACCTTAATAATTTACCGCCAATCATTTTAAAGCATGGTCACTGATAGGTAACTAAACTTAACTGTAGCTGACTTAGCTAGTGAAGACAAATATTTTTTGGAAAGCAAGCTTTCATCAAATGCGACTTACAATATAGGCGGGAAAATAAACGTGTGCTTAAGTGCATGCTGAATTTTAACACTGTGTGCGTGTGTATTGTGTCCATTCATGCGAAAAGAATTCATTGTTGGTGATATCGATGAGCATACGCAATAAATATAAATGCTGAACGAATTTATATTCAATAAGTGCAAGGCAGAACGAGTTCAAATCTTCGGTTTTCTTATTGCAAGTGAATTTTGAGCCAAAAACAACAGCAACAACCAAAGTGTACATGTACCATTTTATTCTATCAAGGTGGAAGCTAACACTACATTGTAAGATTTTTTCTAATATTTTCCTCTGATGCTTTTTTGTTGTCTTTTCTCGTGTATTTTCCTTTAGTGTATAAATCCAATATATCATTAGAAACCCGTTCATGTTAGAATTCCAAACATTTTATCGGAGAAAGATACAAACATTTTCTCCTGAACCCATTCTTGTAAATTCTGATCCAGTTATCCAGTTGGCAACGATTTACGACATGGTTGTATGCATGAACCAACTCATTCATTTTTTTTTCAAGATCACGGACTGCTACAACTTTACTACACATTTCATTCATTCAAAATGGCAAAGGAGTTGAAAAACAAGTTCTGTAGTATTTATAAGCTACTTTAATGCATTCACAAACTACTACGACCATATACTCTGGGACTGTTACTATTTACAAGACTGTTCAAGTGTGCTCACCCCGGCTATTCATTTTAGTGTAATTAATTGTGTTCAATATAGATGAATGTATTTCATGCTAACTAGCTATACGTCATACCACACCAGTCGCACCAGCCTAGACATTCCTGTAGGGTAAACTATTGCAATTTAGCGCATGCACAGCTGTACATTTTACTTCTTTTTAGATGAACCGATAGGAATATTAGTTAGAGTGAGTGCGGGAAAGTAGTAAAACGACCTAAAGGCTTTTTCTTGGAAAGTAAATAACTCCTTTCATTCCTATCTAACCAACACACTTTAACCACGAGAGTAAGTAAGGAGAGCCATACAATTTACAATAAACTGCATCACCGGAAATTTTGCCTTCCATTTGAGTCATACATTTACACTCACATGAACTACTAGTGGTAGATAGTTTGAATTGTTTCCACTGACGTGCATTCACAAATAAGCTAATCACCATCCATCCAATCCATATGGTTCTCATGATGGTGCACAGACGGATGCGTGACTATTTATTATTTTTGGGTACCTCACCTCGTGTTGTGCATGTGATATCGCGAGAAATGTGGGCATTACATAAAACTGAGTCCGAAGTCTCATCAAACTTTCCAATTCCACGAATTATCCAACGTAACTTGGTTTTGGTTAGTACATGAAACTGCACAGGTATAAGAATCTAATTTCCGTGCAGCATTTCAGTCTACGTACGAACTTTTTCCCTCATGTTTAATTATTATTCTAGCCGATGAATCATGTGGGGATATTTGACATAATCATTGTATAAAAAACTGACACATGTGCACCAACCAGAAATACACACCTTCAGTGGTTAGTTACTCTCATTTTTTCCATGTCTGCGAGAGTGAATTAGGTAGGTAAAGGGCTCTGTACTTACTTATCTTGCTTTCCATTGCAATCTGCTAGACAACTGGATAGTTTTACTACAAGCCGGCTGCAAACTTGTAATTTTCTGATACCTTTGAAAGAAAGACCTGGTATATACTATTTGTAGTGTGAACTACCGTCATCATGGTTTTATGGTACACATCTTTGAACAGGAAACATCTGTTGGCTTGTTCCGTGGCTTGGCTTATGTCAGTATAGCAGTGAAGGGACATTGCGAGTAAGAAATATTTAGTTGTGTTGTACTGGTATTATCATTTGGATCATCAATTGTCCACATTCTTTTAGATTGTATCTAGTGTATACTCTTGGTCATATTGTAGAGATTAAGATTATATCTTTCATTGACGGAGTTTTCTTTCTCCTATTGCTCTTTTTTCTACATGGCAGAATCGTGGTAGGCTGCATCACTCGGTGGTTTTAGCTGACTATTGTAGGAGATATGAAAAGATTATTTTTATATCTACACTGCATGTGGTAGTATTATACACATTGGGATTTCGGCATGTTAAATGAATATATTGTTGAATAACAATATCATTTGACAAAATAATGATAGCCAAACGAACATGAAGGAAAGGATGCATGATACATATATTTTAGATGAATGAGACAGAATCTGGTAAATAAATACTCAAATACTTTCTCATCCAATAGTTATGTTTAGCGAACTAAGAAATAAGAAGGTAAGCAAGCTTACATGCACTTTGACTTGTCTCGCAACTTATAATGAATGCACTAATGCACACAAATAGAAAAAGTTCATTCAAAATCAAGCCCTCGGAGAGCGTGGGATTTAAAGTGATTATTATAGCGCTAGTTGAGGTTGCTTTTACTAGGAAACTATAATAGTCTTCAAACTCCATTAAGGGACTCTATTTCCTGTGTAAATGATACTTTTAGTAGTAAGCTGAGAAGATTTCACAGAGCGTCTGCTAACCACACAAAATATTTTCTTTTAGCCATTCAATCTGTACCATGTGTTAAACATTTGCTTCTGCATTTAACTCACTAAAACTTGTGAGCGTGTAGTATTGTAGCAGCATTAGCATAGTAAACCACTTTTAAAACACCCAAAACGAACTAGAACGTGAACCATTGCCATAATCATTGAGTGGATATATTGTAGGTAATATTTTGACGCCATTTGCGAAAACGAGTGAAACGCTACTAAATGCACTTTTTCTGATTCTCCAGGAAATTGAACATGCATGAGGCCAGACAATCATTGTAAACCTTGGAACAATCGCCCTTGTAAAGCTGAAAGACATGGGTAGTGAGATGTGGTTTTGAAACTCATCTCACTACCTTGTCTTTCACGCTGTACAATTGGGGCTTGTCATCAGTTCCAGCCAGATGATTAGTTATTTCGTCTTCTGGAGAAACTCAGAAAAGGCAATCAACTTTATTAGGTGAGTGGTGATCAAGTGATTATTCTTCATCAAAAAGTTAATAAAATTTCGTGTCGATGGGGAGATTACAACTGAGAGTGTATTTTGATACTCAACTTGTGCTATTGCGTATTTGTGTATGTATGATAGAAGGGAAAGTGAAGACAGAGAAGAGGATATTGGAATTGTTTGGAAGTTTTATGCAGAGACTTTCACTTTTTTCACCATAAAAGAGAGGACTTTTACATGAGTATCCACTATGAAACCGTCAAAGGGGCTGGGAAATGTGTTTTCTGATTCATATCACAGCCACCTTTGATGAGCTCTGTGTTGGAAATAAATCTTCCGCGAGTCATGATCTGCATCTACATATGCCTTATCATCATCATCCCTGGGTCTTTACGGTATAGATGGATGGCCATTTTCCCTCTTTTCAGAATTTGCACTTTGTTCTTACACAGAGAGAGTACACGAAAGGAAGCCGGAATATTATATTGGTGGAGCGTTGCACGTCAAATTGTCTGTGATGTGTAGTTTATTCACGTATCACAGCCATATTTGACGAGTTTTGCCTCTCCCAATGGTCCATCGTACGGTGTGATGTTTGCAAGAGGATGATCGTGTATTTTGGGGACTGGAGAAGGTGCTAATGCCATAGTCGAGGGAACGTATGAATGCATCATTTATGAGCATTGATCTCATTGCTTATTTTATGGGCTTCAAAAGTGTCTTTCCAATCTGCTCACTTTGCAATAATGGGATTGTTCGTAAGTACATGTGTCTTATTTTTTTGTTATATGATGAATGGAACGGTCGAATCAACTTTCGGTTTTAAAAGAATGAAAACTTTGTAAAGTACTTAACTTAATTCACTGTCACACATTCAGTGGAGGAATTATTTTACTTTGTTTTTTTGATAAAAGTACTCTTAATAATAAAGGTTTATATTTGAAGTCTGATATTTATTATTACTACTAAGTTAGTTACTGACATTGATAAATCTCATGTGTGGTAGTTGTTTGCGACTTGGCGACTTTGCCACTATATCGCATGATATCAATAGGATATATTGCGGGCGTCTTTAGTCTTCGCCTACTCGGCTGTGCAAAATTTATTTATTTATACATGAATATTAGTGTTTCTGTTTGGGTTTTAAAGGTTGGTAACCTGTCTAGCTCTAGATTCTTACAACTCGCCAATTAAATAGTATGAACGTGACGGCATAAAAACATCATGATCTCTTTTTGTTGAATGTAAATGTAACAAGCGAAACATTGAGCTTAAGAATTCTTGTAATCACAAAATATTCCTTAGTTCAACAACTACGAAACACACTCATGCGATGTATTACAACTTGTATCAACAGTTTATGCAGTGATGAGGGCTACCCGAAAAAGTACTATGATGTGGTGTTGTGGTAAGCAAGCATCGTCTCGTTTTTTTGTGTCTCATTTTAGTTTGCATCATAGTTTTCAAAGAACCAATGCGTGCTCATTGTGTCACTCCTACAGATTTTCAGAGATTTTTGGTCGTCGGATGACAGACATTCAGACACATTATGGTGGCACGAGCTCATTACACTCGTCGTGTCGTGCTTACAGAAACTATACTGCTCATGCTTGGGTTTTAACGAAGTTATTTGGTTTTCGTAATCCCTCCACTGGACTAAAAATAACTTTTCGTTCACAGCTCTCCATGCTAAAACGAAAAAGAGGGATGACTGGACCCGCTCACAAACCCAACCTCTATAATTTGTTGGTGAATGGCTTTA
>Ga0210040_10004952_pt1 | contig 17131 bp, 11 predicted proteins | sample CryGeyCG12114_NA_FD_185462 | JGI IMG/M metagenome (GOLD analysis project Ga0210040, IMG submission 185462) | Groundwater microbial communities from aquifer - Crystal Geyser CG19_WC_8/21/14_NA (SPAdes) (version 2) | ecosystem: Environmental > Aquatic > Deep subsurface > Groundwater | place: USA... | reverse complement strand
AAGTCGGAGCGCAGGCCGCTCTTGTTGCCCAGCCCGATAAAGGCCCGCTGCCCAATCACGAAGCTGGCGGCGTATTCGCGCGGTACGGCGCTGTAGTCGTAGTTCTTATCCGTGTTGTTGGTCAAGGTGTTGTGCTCGGTCCACAGCTCCGCCGCGGGGTCATAGGACCACATATCGGTTTGGGTTACGCCGTTGTCGGAGCCCAGCAGCAAGTAGCCGGTGCTACCGATAGCGAAGGCCGTGGCGCCCAGGCGCTTATTGCCGCCAAAGCTGGGTTTCTGGGCCCAGGTATCGGTGGTGGGGTCGTATTGCCAGAAGTCCTTCTTGTAGTTGCCATCGTAGCCCGTGCCTACGTAGCCTTTGTTGTCGATGCTTATGGCAACGGCGGCATAGCGGGCCGAGCCGGCAAAGTCGGCCTTACGGGTCCAGGTGTTGGCGGTAGGATCGTACTCCCAGAAGTCGTTGAGGCGGTTTATGCCGTCGTAGCCGGTGCCCACGTAGCCTTTACCATTGGCAGTAAAGGCCACTGCCTGGTAGCGCGCAACCCCCGGAAAATCAGCCTTCTGAATCCAGGTATTGGTAGAGGCATTGTATTCCCACAAGTCCTTGAACTTATCCGTACCATCGTAGCCCAGGCCCACATAGGCCCGGTCGCCGATGGTGAACGTGACAGCGCCGCTGCGGGCCAGGCCTTCAAACTGTGAGCGGCTGGTCCAGACGCCCAGAATAGTGGTGGGGTCGTCGTCTTTGCTGCAAGCACCCAGGCCAGCGCCGACAACGAGTAAACACAAAAGAATCAGGTACCGCTTTGTGTATAGCAACATGAAAAAAAGGGTAAGAAGGGCCGCCCAGGCTGCGCAGCAAGCGCACGCCGGTGCATGACGAATCTGCGGAGCAGACGGCCGTGAAAATGAACAAAGGAAGAAATGGGCGGCTCTACCCCACACGGCGACCAGGAACGCACGTGCCGAAAGAGCCAGCGTATGGACCAGGAGCCCGCGCCACGTTCGCGCTGGCTCCTGGTCGATACAAAGCGTAGTCGGGCGGCCAAACCTGGAAATTGGCCGCCGACGGCTAGCTACTAGGGAGAGTCTATTGAAAAGAAGAACGTTGCAAAGAGGAGTTTCTTTTTTAAGAGTAGGGAGCCATTCTTTTCGACTGCGCCGCGAATTAGCTTCACGCAGGGGCGTTGCTGATTTGAGACGCTGCTGCCTTGGGTCATAACTGTGGCCTTAACTTGCGGTCGGTAGGATTATATTTATTCCAGGTAGGTAGAGGCGGGGCGAACAGTAGCCGCTACCGGCCGCGTTGGGGCCTTTTCCGGACTCATCAGCGCGGTAAAGCTCGTGATTAGCAGCAGGCCCAGAATGACCATAAACAGCGCTATTTCAATACGTTTCATACGGTGCAAGCGTAAGCGAATAATGGATGAAGCGTAGCATAGCGTCGATAGGAAGTTGGGAGGAGTAGGGACTAAAACAGGCAGCCAGTGGCCGGCAGCGGACTCGCTGACTACTACATAGGCCGCAGATGGAATAAAAAGCTGCGGCGCGCATTGAAACAAATCTACGGGTGACGCGGCCCAACTATTCTGTCCTTTTCAGAGTTACCAGCACAACGCCTCCCCTATGCCCATTCGCCACTACCCTACCCTGCACACCTACTTGGCGGCCAACCGCTGCGTGACGGACGAATACGACGACGTGGCCCTGGAGCTGCTGGAAGGCGCCCTACCCCCCGACCTGGTGGGCAGGCTCCTGCGCAACGGCAACGGCCGCTTCGAGCACCACGGCGTCACGTACGAGCACCTGTTCGACGGCGACGGAATGGTAGCGCGCTTCCGCTTCGATGGGCAGCGCGTGCTCTACCGCAACCGCCACGTGCGCACCCAGGAGTTTGTGGCCGAAGAAAAGGCCGGCCGGATGCTCTACCGCAGCTTTGGCACCAACCTGCCCGGCGGCGTGCGGGCCAACTTCCTGAAAACGCATGGCACCAACCTGCCCGGCGGCGTGCGGGCCAACTTCATGAAAACGCAGTTCAAGAACACCGCCAATACCAGCCTGGTGCAGCACGGCGGCCACCTGCTGGCACTGTGGGAAGGCGGCCTACCCCACCGCCTCGACCCCGACTCGCTGGCCACGCTGGGCCGCTTCGACTACGCGGGCACGCTGCGCAATCCGTTTTCCTGGCTCGACCGGCGCATTACGCCCGAAATGCCCTTTTCGGCCCACCCCAAGGTGCACCCTACCACAGGCGTGCTGCACAATTTTGGTACCGTGGCGGGCACCCAGCACCGGCTGGTGCTCTACGAGGTGAGCCCGGAAGGGCAGGCGCAGCTGGCGCAGGTGCTGACCATGCCCGAGGCCACCTTCGCCCATGACTTCGTGCTGACGCAGAGCGGGCACCGCATCTTCTTTCTGACGCCGGTGGCCTTCGACGTGCTGCGGGCGCTGGGCGGCTTTGCCTCCCCGGCCGCCTCCATCCGCGTCAACCGCAGCCAGCCTACCCAGATTGTGGTAGTGGATGCCGCGGGCACGGTGCACCGCCTGGAAACTGATTTTGGCTTCGCTTTCCACTTCGTGAATGGCTACCAGGACGCCGACGGCACGCTGGTGGTGGATGCCATGCTGCTGGACGATTATCCCGATTCGCTCAGCATCAAGGCCTACCTGGCCGGCAACCTGCCCGACGACAAGCCCCAGGCAAGCTTCGTGCGGTTTCGCCTGAACCTAGCCGACCGCACCGTAACCCGGCAGCCGCTGTCGGACTACGAAGGCGAGCTGCCCGAAATTCACCCCGGCCGGGTAGGGCAGCCCTACCGCTACGCCTGGGCCATTGGCCGGCCTCCGGGCCACCCTCTACCCCTGCTTGACCACCTCATCAAGCTCGATGTGCACACCGGCGAGGCCCGCCACGCCTACCTGCCCGAAACGCTGTGCAGCGAGCCGGTAGTTGTGCCTCGCCTACTCTCCCACGGTGAACTGAGCCCCCAGGAAGACGATGCCTACCTGCTGTATCTGCGGTTTGCAGCGCCTACTGCCACCACTGAGCTAGTCGTGGCCGATGCCGCGGATTTGCGTACGCTGGCTCGCTTCCGGCTGCCGCACAATATTCCCCTGGGCTTCCACGGCCTCTGGCAGCCCGCTGAGTAGCAGCAGGAAAATGGGTAGAAACCAAAGGTCCGGCCGCGCGAAGCACAACCGGACCTTTGGACGATGCTTTCGCGTCCGGCGGGCAGTATTTACGCAAATCGACCAACATTCAGCAGGCGTTCGGCGCACCTTCGCTGAAGTTCCGCCGATGATATCGGGCTATTTCAGAGACAGAGACACCCCGTCAGGCCGCATATCCGCCGAAATCTTGCCCTCCTGCTTACTCCCTACTCCTTGGTGATGGTGAACTCGACGCGGCGGTTGAGGCGGCGAGTGTCTTCGCGGGCGTTGCTGGCGCGGGGTTTGGCCCCGCCGTAGCCAACGGTGGCAATGCGGGTACCGGGCACGCCCCTACTCACCAGGTAGCGCTTCACCTCGGCCACGCGGTCCTGCGACAGCTTCAGATTAAGCTGCGGACTGCCCACGTTGTCGGTGTGGCCTTCCAGCTGAATCTTCACGGAGGGGTTGTCTTCCAACGTTCGGGCCAAGCGGTTCAGCTCGGCGTAGGACGCCGGCAGCAGCTCGTACTGGCCCTGGGCAAAAATCAGGGTAGGGAGTTCCAGCTTCGAGCCCACGGCGGCCGGCACCAGCAGCAGGTCGCGGCGCAGGGAGCCCACAATGGTGATGGTGTCGGTAGCCGTCAGGAAGCCGCCGCTGGTGGCCGACAGCCGGTACTGGCCGGGTGGCAGCGCAAACTGGTAGGCGCCGGTACCTGCCTCGGTGCGGCCGGTGGCATTAAAAGTCATGGCCGAGCCCAGGCGCACGGCCTTCACCTCGCCGGCCACGGGCTGATTGGTTTTGGCGTTCAGCACGCGACCCGTGAGTAGGGTGCGCGGGGTAGCGGCTACCACTACGGGCGCCGCGGCCGTGTCGGGGGCGGGCGGGGTCGGCAGCACGCCGGTCACGGTCCGGAACAGGTCGGCGGGACCGTCGGGCGTGGTGGCGGAGGCGTAGTAGGCGCGCTTGCCGTCGGACGTGAGCGAGAAGTAGGCGTTGAAGCCCGGCCCGTTGAGGCCGGTGCCCAGGTTGCGCGGCTCACTCCACGCGGTCCACCCCGTGGTATCGAGGCGGGTACTCTCAAAAATATCGGCGCTGCCGTAGCCGGCGTGGCCGTAGGAGGAAAAGTAGAGGTGCTTGCGGTCGGGAGCCAGGAACGGCGCAAAGTCGAACCCCGGCGAGTTGATGACCGGGCCCAGGCTGCGCGGGGCGCTCCAGCTGCCATCGGACAGGGGTAGGCTCACGTACAAATCGTTGCTGCCCTGCGAGTCGTCGCGGGCCAGCGAGAGCAGCAGCACCTTTTCATCGGGCGTCATGAAGAACGTGTTGGAGCCGCTGGCCGAGTAGTAATCACGAATGTCCAGGGCCTCGGGGTTGGCGTTGCGCCCCTTGGCGCCCGGCACCACCCGCGACACGCCCTCGTCGCGGAATCCGTCGCGGCCGTAGCTGCCGCGCACCAGCAGCGCCTGCCCGTCGTGCATCACCGACATCACGGCGTTGTTCTGGGGTGTGCTTAGGGCATCGTAACGCAGGGCGGGCGCCCAGTTGCGGCCCTCGTCGGTGGAGGTGCTGAACCATACGTCGCCGGATTCGGTGTTGCCTTCCACATTGCCGGCGTACTTGGTGCGCGACAGGTAGAGGCGCTTGCCATCGGGGGTAGGCACGGGTTGCAGCTCGTTGCCGGGCGTGTTCAGCGTGGTCAGGGGCTGGGGCATGCCAAAGCCCGGCTGGCTGGGGTCCACGTTCAGGTGCATCTTAAACAAGCGCCACTGCTGAGTAGGTCGGTTTTGCAGGGACTGCCCCACTAGGGCCGTACCGTTGAACTTGTTGTCAGCTGCCAGCGCGGCGCCTTTGTCGTTGCCACGGCTAACCAGCTGCATCGTTCCGGCCGGACCGATGGGCACCAGCGCCCACTGCTGGTAGAAGCTGCCCGTCCAGGGGCGTTGCACCATGGGGGCGTTGTCGGCGGGGCCGCCCAGCGTGAGGCTGTGGCCGCTGCTGCGTGACTCGATGCGGTAGAAGGGGCTGCCGGGCGTCACGGGCGTCAGGCGCCACTGCTGGCTCTGGGCCTGGTTGAACTCCCATTGCACCACCACGGCGCCGGCCTCTTTAGAAGAATTAGCAACGTCTAAGCCACGGCCGCTACTGCGGGCAATGATGCCGTACCAGGCATTGGCATCGGGCACCGGAATAGCGGATTGAGCAAAAACAGCTGGGACGCACCCGAGCAGAAGCAATAGCAGGAGCACCCCGCGATACAGCAAAGAATTCATGTAGGCACAACAATGGGATCGGCGCAAGTTAGCCAAATCTTACGGGCGCTGCGGTGCGCGCCTACTGCACAAAAAATCGCCGCTCCCTGCACAAGGCAGCAAGCGGCGATTTTCACGCAGGATAGCTTGAAATAAAGTGTCTACTGTATCACAAACAAAGCACCTGCACTAGCGTATGTGTTTATCCATTGGCATTGTTGATATACTTGAAACGAACGAACCGATCATTCTCGTAAATAGCGGCGAAGTGGCCACTGATCGGCTTTTTGGTTTCCGCTTTGCGCTCGTTGCTACGGCTGGCCGCAGAAGCCGTTGGTACTGCAGGGTAGGATCCCGGGGTAAGCGGCGGTACCTGGCAGATAAAGGAAAGAATCTTTGCTCCCATAGCGTTGCTAGTTAGGTGGTGAGGAATATTTGAAGAATTTATGTTCTGATTCTTATGATTCAAATATAAAGATTTTTTTATACGGCTGTATGATAGAAGGATAAATTTTTTCTTGAAATATAAAAAATACCCGCTACCCCGTAGTCCCATCTCCGTACTAGTACGGAGATACATAGGGTAACTGGTCTATTTAGTACGGTGCATCACTGTAAGCATTACTGCTTTCCTCTCTTAATTTACACGAAAGCATTGCCTAAACCTCTTATTTCTAGGCGATAGACATCACAGGATTATCCGCGAAACAAAGGTGGCAGATCGAGGCACTTTAAGGACCACTAAAGTTTAGGTAGGCGGGCAACTAGACTGTACCTATGGTGCGTAAGCCTACTCTTACACCAGATAGGTATTGCTCACGCCTGCCTGGCACTATTAATAATACTATTAACGACGTAATAATTTACTACAAAAATTCCATCAAATAGTGCAATTAAAAGCACTACTCTTTACAACAACAGCTTATTGCGTAATGCATACTGAATAAGGCCAACCACGGTCTTAGAACATGTCTTGGTCATCATGTTTTTGCGGTGCGTTTCCACCGTGCGTTCACTGATGAACAGTTCATCTGCAATTTCGCTATTCGAGTACTCGCGGGCTATCAGCTGGAGCACTTCGTGCTCGCGGGCCGTTAGGGCTACCGCCGGCTCGCTGGGGCGCGGCAGCTTGAGCTGCTGTAGTAGCGAGGCCCCTACTGCCGGACTAAAAAAGGTATGCCCAATGGCAATTTCGCGCACGGCTGCGCTAATTTCTTCCCGGGAAGTATTCTTGAGCAGGTAGCCCGAGCCACCCGCAGCCAGCAGATCCTGCACGCCACTGTATTCGTAGTCCATGCTCAACATCAGCACGCGCACGTGGGGATACTGCTTGCGTAAGGCCTGGGTGAGCTCAATGCCCGACATGTCGGGCATGTTCATATCTACAATGGCTACGTTCACCTCCGGGTAGTGCTGGAGTTGGCGCAAGGCTTCGGGCCCGTTGCTGGCGTGGGCCACTACCTCAATCAGCTCATCATGACTAAGTAGCTTTTTAACGCCTTCTACTACCAGCGGGTGGTCATCAACCAGATAAACGGAAATACGCTGCTCATTCATCCTATTCAATTTCCTAACCCAAGGATAGAGCCGGCCAGACTGGCCGGCTGGCCTACCTGAAACAGGTACCTAACTACTTGACTAAAGGTACTACAAAACCAGCGAACTACATATAATCATTATTATATAGTAAAATTCCCTTTTTTGGAATCTTCGTCTTGTCAGATAGGACTACAAAACAACGTCGCCTCTCCGGGCAGAGAGGCGACGTTGTTTACAATGGTTAGTAGAATAGCGACTTACTTTTCCGTGAGGGCGGGCAGACCGTATTTCGTTGCGAACTTATTGCGCAGGTATAGCTGCTTGTTGTCGCGGTTGAACTCCCGGCCGTCGATGTAGGCGTGGGTGAGGTCGTTGGTGCGCATGTCCAGCAGGTCGCCGCGGCTCACCACGAGGGTAGCGCTCTTGCCGGTTTCCAGGGAGCCGTAGTCCTTGTCGAGGCCCAGGATCTGGGCGGGGCTGAGGGTTACGGCGGTCAGGGCCTGCTCCTTGGTGAGGCCGAAGCCAGCAGCCGTGCCCGCCACGAAGGCCAGGTTGCGCGAGCCCGCGGTTTCCATGCTGCCTTCGTAGTCGAGGCAGTAGCGCACGCCGGCTTTTTGCAGGGTAGCGGGCAGCTTGTAGGCTTGGTCGTAGTCGTCGCCGTCGCGCAGGGGTAGGGCGTGCACGCGGGAGAGCACCACGGCCACATCGTTCTGCTTCAGGAAGTCCAGCATCATCCAGGCGTCGCGGGCGCCTACCACGGTCACCTTCTGCACGCCCAGGCGCTTGGCAAAGCGCACGGCCTCCAGGATTTCCTTGCCGTTATCGGCGTGAATGTAGAGGGTTTTGGTGCCGTCGAACAGCCCCCCCAGCGAGGCTAAACGCAAGTTAATGGGCTTACCGGCAGGCAACGTACGGTAGGCCGACGACTCGGAAAATAGCTGCTCCAGCTCGTGTAAGCGGGCCTGACGGGCCTGCTCGCGGCGCTCCGCCGCCCGCGGGTCGGCGCTGGCACCCCCAAAAAAGCGGGGCGGCGCGGAGGTAGGCCACACCAGGTGCTGCCCTTCGTCGGTCTTCACGGCGGCATCTTCCCAGTTCCAGGCATCAAGCTGCACTACGCTGCTTTGGCCGGTGAGCAGGCCGCCGCGGGGCGTAATCTGGGCCAGCAACACGCCGTTGGTGCGCACCGTGGGCAAGATGTCCGAGTCGGTATTGTAGGCCACAATGGTGCGCACGTTGGGGTTCAGCTCCCCTACCTCCTGCTCATCCACCGTGGCGCGAATGGACTCCACTTCCGTGAGGCCCAATGTGGTATTGGGCAGAATCAGGCCGGGGTAGATTTCCTGACCCTTCACGTCCACCATGTCGGCGCCGGCTGCCGGCGTGTAGCCCACGCGGGCACCAGCATACAGGATGCGGCCCTTATCGAACGCCACCACGGCATCGGGCACCACTGTGCCATTGCCGACGTGCAGCGTGCCGCCCATCAGCACAATCGGTTTGCTTTGGGCGGGTGCCGGCATGGGCACCTGGGCCTGGACAGAAACCGCTAAGAGTAAGCTGAGAACTGTTAGCTGGTAGCTTTTTGCTTTTTTCAGCCGGGAGAAAAATGTGGTATATCGTTTCATGATGATGGTCGTTGCTGATGTAGGGGCGCGTTGCACACGCCCGTCGTTGCGGTGGTTGCGGGCATCACGCTCACCGTGCACCTACCGGGACGGCGGGCGCGTGCAACGCGCCCCTACCTCGTTCTGTGTCGGTTTACTGATCTGATTCCTTTTCCTCGCCCAGCGTGTCGCAGGTGTAGTGATTGTTGGTGCGGGCCACGGCGTCCTGGGCCGGCGCGCCGGACTTGCGGGCGTTCAGCATTTTCTGAATGATGCGCAGGCGCTCCTTCTGCATCTGGTCGCGTAGCTGCTGGTCTTCTTCTAGGCTAAACATCTGGCGGCCATCCACAAAGGTGCGCTCGGCCTTGGCGTACACGCTCAGCGGGTGCTCGTTCCAGAGTACCACGTCGGCGTCCTTGCCTTCTTTGATGCTACCCATGTGCGAATCCAGGTGCAGCATTTTGGCCGGGTTGATGGTGATGAGGCGCATGGCCTGATCTTCACTCAGGCCGCCGTACTTCACGGTTTTGGCGGCTTCCTGGTTGAGGCGGCGGCTCATTTCGGCGTCGTCGGAGTTGATGGCCACGTTCACGCCTACCTTGGTCATGATGGCGGCGTTGTAAGGAATGGCGTCGCGCACCTCGTTTTTGTAGGCCCACCAGTCGGAGAAGGTGCCGGCGCTGATGCCGCGGGCTTTCATCTTATCGGCCACTTTGTAGCCTTCCAAAATATGAGTGAAGGTGTTGATCTTGAAGCCCATACGGTCGGCCACGTTCATCATCATGTTGATTTCCGACTGCACGTAGCTGTGGCAGGTGATGTGGCGCGTGTCGTGCAGAATTTCCACCAGGGCGTCTAGCTCCAGGTCGCGGCGCGGAGGCTCGGTTTTGCTCTGCTTCGACTTCGACAGCTTATTATATATAGTCCACTCGTTCTCGTATTCCTTGGCGCGGGCGAAGGCATCCACGAACACTTGCTCCACGCCCATGCGCGACTGCGGGAAACGCAGCACATTCCGCTCGCCGGCGTTGCTCTGCTTCACGTTTTCGCCCAGCGCAAACTTGATAAAGCCGGGCGCGTCACTGATTTTCAACGCGTTGGCATCCATTCCCCAGCGCATCTTGATGATGGCTGACTGCCCCCCAATGGGATTAGCCGAGCCGTGCAGCAGCTGCGCGGCCACTACGCCACCGGCCAGGTCGCGGTAGAGGCCCACGTCCTCGGGATCTACTACGTCCCCTACCCGCACCTCGCTGGTCACGGCCTGGGTGCCCTCGTTCACACCCTGCGAAATGGCGATGTGCGAGTGCTCGTCGATGATGCCGGGGGTGAGGTGCTTGCCGGTGCCATCCACGGTGCGGGCGCCGGTGGGGGCGCTCAGGTTCTTGCCGATCTTGGCAATTTTGCCGTTTTGCAGCAGCACGTCGGTGTTTTCGAGCTTGCCGGCGGCCTCGCTGGTCCACACGGTCGCGTTCTTAATCAGCACCACTTCCAGCTTCGGAACCTCGGTGCGGCCGTAGGAGGCAAACGGGAACGTCAGCTGGCCGATGTCCGTGGGCTTCGGCGTCTTGGCCGAATCGCGGCGGGCCGCCTGCGTGGCGCCCTCCTGACGGCGGGCGGTCCACTTCACCATGCCCGCGTCGGGCATTTCGGCATCGCCGCGGAACACATTGCCGTCGGCGGTGTAGTAGCCACTGAGGCGCACGGAGCCAGCATTTTTACCCTTGCCGCCTTTGGTAGGCGCATACACGATGGTGGCCAGGTCGCCGGTCACCGTCATGGTGCCCTTCACCGTGTCGGCGGGGGCGCGCACCACTTTCAGCTGGGGCATTTCGGGTTTGCCGGTCACCAGCATCTTTACTTTGGGCTGCTGCCCTACCTGCAAGCTATACACGCCGCGGTAGTCGTTGGGCACTTCCGTGAGCTGGTACCGCTCGCCCTGCACCCAGTTGTCGAGCATCACATTGTCGTCGGCGAAGATGCGGTTGGAGCACACCAGGAAGTTGGCCACCATGCCCGGCTTCAGGCTGCCTACCTGGTCCTGGGCTTTGAGTAGGGCCGCAGGCGTGGCCGTGAGGGCCTGAAGCGCCTGTTCCTCGGTCAGGCCATACTGCATGGCCTTTTTGAGGTTGGGCATAAACTTCTTCTTGTCCTTGAGGTCGGCGGCGGAAATGGCGAAGGTCATGCCGGCCTTGGCGAGCATGGCAGCGTTGGCGGGCGCCATTTCCCAGTGCTTCAGGTCTTCCAGCGGCACGCGGGAAGCGTCGTACACGTCGTCAACCTTGTAGGCTTCGGGGTAGTTGAGGGTGAGCACGAGCGGGGCCTTGGTGGCCACCACGTCGGGTAGGCGCTGATACTCGTCGCCGGCTCCTTTAATAATATACTGCACGCCAAACTCGTCGCCTACCCGGTCGGCGCGCAGGGTGTTGAGCTTGTTGCTGGCCTCGAAAATGGCCGGCAGGCTGCGCTGGCCGTTGAAGGCTTGCAGCGACAGGTTCTCCTCGCGGCGTGGGTTGCGCTGGTTCCAGTTGGCATCGAGGTAGGTTTGGCGCAGTAGGGCAATGCTGCCCATCAACGAGCCGGGGTAGTCCTGGGTCGAAGAGCCTTTGTCGAAGGAAAAGCCAGTGGCGGCGCGGTCCACAAGAATCACCTCGTTTTCGCGGCGGTCGGTATTCAGCGTAACCAGGGCGCCGGTGCCGCGGGTAATGCCGTCGGGCTGCAAGGTCATCACTGCCCCGAAGCCCAGCTTGCGGTAGGCATCGGCCTGTTCCGCATTGACTTTAAACATCTCGGCGGCGTTGGTTTCGGGCCGGATGGCCTGGTTCCAGTCGTAGGCGCCATCTTTCTGGCTTTCGAACTGCGGCCCCGATTCGCGCCTACCCCGGCGCTCGGGCAGCTTCACGTCGGGCACGCCGTAGCTGGTGAACATGTCCACGAAGCCGGGGTACACGAATTTACCCTTCAGGTCCATCACCACGGCGCCCTTCGGAATGGTCACCTTGTTGCCCACGGCCTCTACCCTACCGTCGCGGATAACGAGCGTGGCGTCATCGAGCTTGGTTTTGTAGTCGGTGAAAATGGTGGCGTGCGTGAAGGCGTAGAGGCCGGTGCGCTGGTCGTAGACGCCGTTGCGCGGGTAGGTAAGCGGTTGCTGGGCGTAGGCCGACAGGCCGCTGAGCAGCAGCCCGGTCGCCAGTCCCAGCGAGCGTAATGTTGTTGACATAGAACAGGGAAGAAGGTGTTGAGAAAGCGGAGGAAACCTTCGTCCTACCCACTAGGGCAGGCAAGGATCAAAGGCAAGCAGCAATATACTGATCAACAGGCAGCTACGGCTTATCATAGCCGTTTTATACTCGGTCGTCTATTTGCGCAGGTCTCCAAAGAAACCTGGCTCCTTGGGGAGGTTGCACGAACGGGCGCAACTCATTCGCCATAAATGCGGTAGTGATAGGCAGTATCCATTTCCTACCCCTACCCCCATGTTTCGCAAAGGCAGCAAAGTCAGCTGGAAGTACGGCACCGGCACGGCCACCGGCAAGATTGAAGAAGTGCACAAGGAATCCATCACCCGCAAGCTTAAGGGCAGCGAGATTACGCGCAACGGCAGCGCCGACAACCCGGCCTACCTCATCGTGCAGGAAAACGGCGACCAGGTGCTCAAGCTGAAAAGTGAAGTAGAAGCGGCCAAATAACGTACTAGTTATCGGATAAAACTGTCCTTTCTCCTCCTTGCTTGATGCGCAACATGGTCGAAATGACTACTCAATTAGCAAAGAGAAGCCCCGCGAATTACTATTCGCGGGGCTTCTCTTTATTCAATAAGACTACTGTCCGGCTTCGGCCTCACGCTCGCGGTTGAGCTTGCTATTGTGGCGACCGTAGAAGAAGTAAATCACGACGCCAATGGCCATCCAGATGATCAGGCGCAGCCAGGTGTCCCAGGGTAGGTTGAACATCATGTAGCCGCAAATCAGGATGCCCAGGCCAGGCACCAGCGGCACCAGCGGCGTGCGGAACGGGCGGTGCAGCTCGGGGTCGCGGCGGCGCAGCACAATGACGCCCGCGCACACAATCACGAAGGCCAGCAGCGTGCCGATACTCACCAGCTCACCCAGTAGGCCCACGGGCAGAATGCCGGCCACAATGGCGCAGATAATACCGGTGAAAATGGTTGTTACGTAGGGCGTGCGGAACTTGGGGTGCACCTTGCCGAACACGGGCGGCAGCAGGCCGTCGCGCGACATGGCGAAGAAAATGCGGGGCTGGCCCATGAGCATCACGAGCACCACCGAGGCCAGGCCGGCAATAGCCCCCACACCGGTGAAATAGTAGAGCCACCCCAGGGCGGGGCCGGCGGCGTCGAGGGCTACGAGCACCGGATCGGGCACGTTTAGGTTTTTGTAAGAGGTCAAGCCAGTGAGCACCAGCGACATCAGTACGTAGAGCAAGGTGCAGATACCCAGCGAGAGTAGCATGCCAATGGGCATATCGCGCTGCGGATTCTTGGCCTCCTGAGCGGCGGTACTCACGGCATCGAAGCCGATGTAGGAGAAGAATACCACGGCTGCGCCGCGCACGATACCCTCCCAGCCGTAGCGCGAGCTACCGTTGGGCAGCAGCTCTACCTTCGGAATAAAGGGTTCCCAGTTGGCCGTATTCACGTACTGAAAGCCAAAGCCAATGACGAGTAGCACAATGGCTACCTTGATGAATACGATAACGTTGTTGAAGCGGGCTGACTCCTGAATGCCGACAACCAGTAGGCAGGTCATGGCCCCAATGAGCAGCACGGCGGGCAGGTTGACGATGGCACCCGTTAGGGCGAAGTGCGCCCCGTCGTAGGAAACGGGAGCCTGGGCAATGGCGGCGGGCACCGTAATGCCCATTTTGGTGCACAAGCTGACCACGTTGCCGCTCCAGCCCACGGCCACGGTAGCGGCGCCAAACAGGTATTCCAGAATCAGGTCCCAGCCAATAATCCAGGCCACAAACTCGCCCAGCGTGGCGTAGCCGTAGGTGTAGGCCGAGCCGGCAATGGGAATCATGGAGGCAAACTCGGCGTAGCACAAGCCCGCGAACAAGCAGCCTAATCCGGCAATAATGAACGAAATGACGATGGCCGGACCGGCCGCGTTGGCCGCTGCCGTGCCCGTAAGCACGAAGATACCGGCGCCAATGATGGCCCCGATGCCCAGCATGGTAAGGTTGGTGGCTGTCAGGGTCCGCTTGAGGCCGCCCTCGCCCTCGTCCGCCTCGTTCATCAGCTTATCGAGCGATTTTTTGGCGAAAATGTCTGCCATAGAAGAGAAGTGAGTAAGAAAGATGAATGTAAAGAAGGTGCGTAGAGAGAATGAAAAAATGGTTCAGATGGCCGAATATAGACTATTATCTGCGTTTCCCGCCTAAGCCGTCGGATCTGCGGTATTCTTTTTGGACCAGGTTAAACTTCATGTGGCAGCGGTTATCTAAGCCTTATTACTTACCCCAATGACTCTCCTACCATGAAAAAGATGCTTGTATTGCTGGCCGCCTTTGCCCTGACAGCCGGCGCCGCCTCGGCCCAAACCACTACTACCGAATCGGGCACGATGACCCAAGGGCGCGGCCAGGGTCGCGGCCAAGGCCGCGGGGACATGATGAACATGACGCCCGAGCAACGCGCCGACCAAATGGCTAAGCGCCTGACGACGCAGCTCAGCCTCTCGACCGAGCAAACGGAAAAAATTAAGCAGCTGGAGCTGGCCCGCAACCAGGAGATGCAGGCCATGCGCGGCCAGGCCTCGGCCGGTGGCGACCGGGAAAGCATGCGCCAGAATATGCAGTCCATGCGCACCAAGTACGACACCCAGCTAAAGGACATCCTGACACCGGATCAATACACCAAATACTCCCAGATGCAGGATAACCGCATGGAAAACCGCGGCGGCAAGAAAGCCAAGGACCGCATGAAAAGCTAACGAAGGCGCTCCTCGCGCTTTGCTACTGAGCCCCGACCCACCGGTCGGGGCTCTTTTTTTAAGACTGCGGGAGTAGGCAGTTGCCTCCACCGGGCGGCATGGGCCAGGAAGGCGCAACGCACCAACAGAAATAGGGCAAACCGTTCGAGACATACTGCGTTTGCGTATATTTGAGAATATGCGTCCAGCAACCGGTAACAACGGTTCTGCTCCAATGGCCGGTTATTGCAACCGGCGGCGCGCCCACCACAGTACACCCCCATGAGCCCCCTGCCTAGTAGTCAGTCCGTTCAAATTCAGCAGTTTTACGATAAGGGTCTGGCCCACGCCAGCTACGCGGTGCGTAGCGGCCGCCACGTGGCCCTTATCGACCCCGGCCGCGACCCGCAGCCCTACTACGATTTTGCCGACGAGCACGACGCGAAGATTGAGGCCGTCATCGAAACCCACGCGCACGCCGATTTCGTCAGCTCTCACCTGGAAATAGCCGAGGAAACCGGCGCCACTATTTACAGCAGCCGCCTCACCCAGGCGCTCTACCCCTTCCAGCCCTTCGACGATGGCGACCGGCTGACGCTGGGCACCATGGAGCTGCACTCCCTGAGCACGCCCGGCCACTCGCCCGATAGTATTTCGGTGCTTCTGCTGGATGATGCGGCCCAAACCCGCGCCGTATTTACCGGCGACACCTTATTTGTGGGCGACGTGGGCCGGCCCGACCTGCACGAAGCCGGAGGCGAGGCCGAATACAAGCGCGAGCATCTGGCTGCCCAGCTCTACCAGTCGACGCGCCAGAAGCTGATGACCCTGCCCCCTACCACCCGCATGTATCCGGCCCACGGCCCCGGCTCGTTGTGCGGCAAAACCACCAGCCCCGACCTGGACAGCACCATCGGCAAAGAACTCAAAACCAATTACGCCCTGCAACCCATGTCGGAAGACGAGTTTGTGAAGGCCGTGCTGGAAGATCAGCCATTTGTGCCCAGGTACTTTCCCTACGATGTGCAGCTGAACAAGCAGGGCGCTTCCTCGTTCGAGAACGGCGTGCGCTGCGTACCGCGTATGCAATCCGACGAGCCGCTGGCGCCGGGCTTGCTCATCCTCGACACGCGCCCGGCGGAGCAATTTAAGGCTGGCCACTTGCCCTCCTCCATCAATTTGCAGGACGGCAACAAGTTTGAAACCTGGCTGGGCTCGGTGGTAGACCCGCAGGAAACGTTTTACCTGATTGCCGACTCGCGCATTGCCATGGATGCCGTCATCCGCAAAACGGCTAAAATCGGCTACGAAACCAACATCAAAGGCGCCCTACTCACCCCGCCCATCTTGCCTGCTGTAAGCCTATACCCACCGGTGCAGGAGCTGCGCGAGCACCCCGAGAACTTCACCATCATCGACGTGCGCACCCGCGCGGAGGTAGAGCACGCGCTTTTTCCCGGCTCCTACCTCATTCCGCTGCCCGAACTGCGCGAGCGGGCCCACGAAATTCCGCGCGACAAGCCCGTGATGGTGCACTGCGCCAGCGGTTACCGCTCGGCGGCGGGCGCCAGCATTCTGGTGCCCCTACTCCCCGGCACGGCCGTGTATGACTTGGGCGAGGCCGTCCAGGAGTTTCAATCCGCCGTGTAGGGGCGCGTTGCACGCGCCCGCCGTTGCTGAGGTTGCTGACGCCATGCGGCTGATTGTGCGGCCATAACCTAAATAGGACAGCTTATTCCGCTTACCCATGCCACAACGGGCGCGTTGCACGCGCCCCTACCGCCATGAAAATTCTGCACACGGCTGATTGGCACTTGGGCCAGCGCTTTATTGGGGGCCACGAGCGCACCGAGGAGCACCGCTATTTTCTGGAATGGCTGGTGCAAACCGTGCGCACCCAGCAGGTAGAAGTGCTGGTGATGGCCGGCGACGTGTTCGACACCGGCTCGCCCTCCAACCAGGCCCTGGAGCTGTACTACTCCTTCCTGCTGCAACTGCGCGATACCGGCTGCCGCGACGTGGTGCTGGTGGGCGGCAACCACGACTCGCCGGCCACCCTGAACGCGCCCGCGCGCCTGCTGCGCCACCTGCGCGTGCATGTGGTGGGCTGCGTACCCGATTGCTTCGACGACCAGGTGCTGGTGCTCGACGATGCCCAGGGTCGTCCCGGCCTGGTGGTGTGCGCCGTGCCCTTCCTGCGCGACCGGGATGTGCGCCTCTCCGTGCCCGGCGAAAGCGCCGAAGAGCGCGAAAGCCGCATCAAGCAAGGCATTGCCGACCACTACGCCCGCCTCGCCGAGTTGGAAACTGTGTGGCAGCTGAAAGACGCCGGCCTACCCGTGCTGGCCACCGGCCACCTCTACGCCGCCGGCGGCGCCCCTTCCGACTCGGAGCGCACCATTCACGTGGGCAACCTGGGCCAGGTAACGGCCGAGCACTTCCCCGAAATCTTCGATTACGTTGCCCTGGGCCACCTGCACCGGCCGCAGCGCGTGGGGGGTAGGGAGCATATTCGCTACTCCGGCTCGCCCATTGCGCTGTCGTTTTCGGAGGTTGATTATCCTAAGGAAGTAGTGTTGCTCGATTTTTTGCCTGCCGGGCTCCGTATTGATACGCTGCCGGTGCCGGGCGTGCGGCGGCTGGTGCGCTTC
>Ga0210040_10004951_pt1 | contig 17136 bp, 4 predicted proteins | sample CryGeyCG12114_NA_FD_185462 | JGI IMG/M metagenome (GOLD analysis project Ga0210040, IMG submission 185462) | Groundwater microbial communities from aquifer - Crystal Geyser CG19_WC_8/21/14_NA (SPAdes) (version 2) | ecosystem: Environmental > Aquatic > Deep subsurface > Groundwater | place: USA... | reverse complement strand
CTCACTCACTCTTTTTCCTGGGCTACTATGTTATTATTATGCAAGCTCACTCGCTCACTCACTCACTGCCATTATCATCTTCGTGGAAAAGGTTGCTGTGTTATAAAGTAGCTAAACTTTCATTTCCCTTTCCCTCCTAGGTAGATAAATTCATCTTATCATCATCTCTAGCGTAGTCCATAAAGGCTCCATATTCATCTCCAGTCCTGATATAGTATGTCAATTCAATGAAAAATGAGGGATGGGTTATTCAAAGCTGATCATCTGATATAGTATTGTCAGTAAGTCATAGCACAACCATTTCTTGTACACTGTTAGAAAACTGTAATCGTTTAGATTAGAAGGAATATTATGCTTTGGGCCAAAAAATTGTAAGGGAGTAGTATAGTATAGTTTCTGCCCTATATTAGCCCATTCATTTCTGTTGGACTTTGAAGAATCTTGGTAATCTGAGTCATGTACTCACGTTCCAACCTAATAAAGTGTTCCCTTCTTGTTTTCTTTTGGCTATCTTTTGAAGAAATCAAGATTCCACGGGACAAAAGTTGCGTCTGGAAGCTTTTTCCACCTCCTTTTTGGGCTACAGTCTCAAGCTGATAAGTAAACAAATGGTCTCAGCTCCAGCTACTATTACAAATACAAATAAATGCATTTCCTATAGTCTTCAAGGGCTAGATTGGTTTACTGAGCAAGTTGGTATGCTAAAGTTTTGTGGTATGGAAGAAAAGTAGCTGCTGTTTTGGACCACTCCTCCTACTTAATTCTTCTTGAAATATAGCAATCTAAATGGGAAGTGTGGTTGAACTTTTTTCAGATGGATTCTTATCCATGATGGATTTCGTAAACTGTAGATTTAGGCATGTTTGCACATTGCGTGCATGCATCAATCAACGTGCTCCAGAAGATATGGAAAATAGAGTTTAGGGAGTAATGATAACAAATGAAATATTTGTTCTATAATCCACTAACTAGTTACTATTTGTATTCCAATTTGAATTATGTGCATGAAATGCTTAAGTTTTTGCCCCATTTTCTCAGGATAATCTTGTCTAGGAATCAATAAAAATGTGGATTTTTACAATCCAAGCTCTTGAAGCAATGTTCCTTTCAGTAATTTTCCATTTGCCACTTTATTTCAAGCATATAAACTCCCCTCCCAGTTCTAAAATATGAATCTCTCTTGTTTACACACTTTTATCGCTTCCGAACAGCTCATGAAACATTTATTATCTCTTTTCTTTAGGCTGTGAGAAGATGTGCTTCTGAAAAAATTTGTGTTCATCCCGTTTCTATACATTTTCCTTCTTTTTTTAAACAACGCGTGCAAATCAGGGTTGCCAAATGGGCGTACGAATGTTTTTGTGCTGTTTCCTCTCCCACATGATCAATGTGCTGACATTTGATACTTGACAGTAGGAGCGTTTAGCTAGACTCCATACCAATGGTCACTCACTCGTTCTTTATGAATGTGTGTGTGTGCACAACCAATTAATTTATGCAACACCCTGAAATTATCATAATTCATATTCTTCAGCCCTGTCTTGTAGAGGACATACTGTGCTCTAAAGTTGGTTACATTTATCCTACGGTGAGAGATATATGTAGCTGTAGTATACGTTACTATATGCATTGGGAATGCTCAAGGCTTTTCTCGCATTATTTCTTTCAGATTGAAACTACTCGTGTTTATGAAGAGAGGATTAAAAACACCTATAAACCCTATTTGGGAACCCACTGGTGAGAATGAATGGTGGAAGATAAAATCGGCAAGTTCCTCCGTAGGCTACACAACAACAAAGTCACGTTGTTATAAACTGCAAGCTCGAAATAATGGATTAATTGGTCATAAATTTGCTCACCCAACGGTGTGTAATAATTACCAACTTGACTACCTTATACAGGAACGGGAGAAAATTAATGAGCAATCAGTTGCAAACAACTTACCTGTGTTTCCTATCAAAAGAAAAAGACTAATAGCTTTGTGCACACACACAACTAACTAACAAACTAACTACGTCTACAAAAAAACTACAGATACATTTACTATATAATGATATTTTTAAAGTTTCTTAGTTATAATAAACTCTACCATAATTTCTCACGTATTTATATCCCATGGTGTTTTAGTTGAAACCAACTAACTAACTAAAGCCTCATTGTACAATCCTTGTAATTGCTCTCGTCCAATAGATCCAATACAAAATTCCCACTTATTTCGTTACGTAACCAAAAGCTCCCCTCAAGGAATGCGTGCTAGCCAGCATTTAGCTTTGTATTAACTAACTAAACTGAGCAAAGGAAATTAAAGGCTGTAGCCAGTCAGTTTACAAGTAAATCCATGCAGAGCTGGTAACTATGATGCCCTTAAGAAAATTGGATTAAAAGAAGCCACTGCCTATGGAGACAGAGAAATTATGATTATGATGAGCCCTATTATATTGAAACATGAACTGGCTCACTACAGAACAAGGGGGGTTGTCAGTGATGAGCTTTTCAAACTGATTCATTAGTGCACTGGCCGTGAATAATGGGACACTAAATGCTCACCACGTATGATTTGTTTAGACTTTAAAGTTTTTTCCACCAATAGGAAAAAAACTTGCCTAACTATTCAATAGAGTTATTTTCTGCTCTAGATAATAAATTTTGATCCTATCTACCTACCATCTCATATCTGGTTCTTAATGGAGTCAAAGTAAGTAAGTTTCACTATTCAGTAACTAACTAACTAACTAAGCGAATGCAAACCTCAATTTATCAGCATGTTGCATATACTATACAGTTTTTACAACACAAATAGTTTGTTACGTTAGTGAGTAATCATGCTAATAATTAATGATCACACTGACATTTGATGATTGTCTGAGAGTGCATTCACAACGTATAATCGGTGTACATGAATAATGCATTCAGTCTGATACAAGGAGAATAGTCCGGCTGAATTAATAGCATGTTTGCATGTGTAATGAAGTAGAGTAATAATTGTTGCATCCTACAAGCCTTGTGAGCGTCGCACAATGGCTATACACATTTGTTCCATTCAAAAAGAATGGCCACTTTGAAGGCTATAGACGATTGTTAGTACTGTGTTGTTTGATATTGCAAGATTTGCAAACTTTGAAAGTCGTTGATTCAGGGGCCAATAATCCAAAGAGAAAGTTGTACATACATATTATATTGTACATTAATTTTTGTGACGATGGTGAACACTATGTTAAGTTAGTTAGTAGGTTACATAGCATTAGTAAGGGATTTTAATTTCTGTATCAATCCTTGATCTGCGATTGGATATATCATTTCTTCTAATTAAATGTGCTTGATGAGCGATTGTAACGTAGTTTATTCTTGAGCTAATCAAATTCTTAGAAATAAGTAATTTATTGTTTTCATGAAGGCCTGCAACAAAATTTATTTTGCATATAAAGAACATATGAGCATTAAAATTATGAACTAACTAATTAAAAGACTATGATAAGTTTTTTAGCCGCAGCTATCTAAATATTTACTTCATGTATGCACAGATTCTAACACAAACTAGCTGCAAACATGAAATTCTCTGATTACCCCAAACAGGTTGAGTGTTGCATTACACAATTTTGATTAAATCCTTGTGCACAGGAATACAAGCAAGTTAGTGTATTTAATCATGCCGATCATTACTAACTAACTAACTCGAGTCTCATTCAAAGGTTAGTTCCCTCTCTCTTTCAAAGTGAGTTTGTATGTGCTCTCCTTTTATGGGGTTGTGGAGTCATCGGCTTTTAAATTCCCTTGCATTTCCTCTCTCTCTCATCATAATAATACTCTCTACCATGTTTCCCTTTGTGGTCTGTTCGTTTGGTCAATATGCTTTGCTCACTTCACTACAACATGCAGTTTTTTTTGCCTCCTTGTGCCAAATATGGATTGCACCATGTCTTTGACTCTCTCGAATGTGGTAACACAGCGATAGTTAGTTTGTTAGTTGTTACAAGTATCTTATACTTTTTGTCAGTCACTCACTATTGAATTCATTGGGACTTCTCATTTAGTTGGTTAACACTACTGACTGACTTGACCAAATGCAATCCCTTAGGAAAGTGAGTGACCATAGGAAAAAGAGCGACGGCTTATAGTTGACCTAAAGCACGTGGCCATTTGGTTGACAACACACAATTTTATCATCAGGGTTAAAATTGTACACTATTTGTATGTTCCATGTAACAGATAGCTCGTTTTTGCTTGGATCTGTGTCGTGGTGTCATACCCAAGAAAATTTTCATGTGCATTACGTTAAAAGCGCTTTAAAAATGGTTAAATACCATTCGAATCTAGGCAGCACCCCAAATTTAGAGTGTTTCAGCAATAAAACGATGATTTCCATAGTTTGTTCATACGTAACATGCAAAGTAGTACCTAAATGTTGTGTAACACTCTTTTTTACCATTGTTGAAGTAAAACTCTCACTTTTTGTTACAAATATAGTGACAGGTAGACTCAAACCGTGTATTAATATGGTCTGTGACCGCTTACCACTGACATTTGACTGACTGAACGATCAGGCTTACGGTACCAAATTTGGACTCTTACGTTTTTTTATTATCATCATTCACATTCGTTTTCCATTTCTAGTTAGTGTGTGTACGCACATTATTGGGTCAGGTCGAGCAAAGCCCAACTAAATACGGTCCGATATTTCTTTATGTACCGGTGCTAACTCTAGATAAGGCAAATGCTACCGTTTCATATATGGCTCGGACTAGGGTTTTTTTATTTATCACATTGCATCCTTTGCTTTTTAGGTGTGAAGGCAATAAGAATGAATGGGAATGAGTCATTGAGATGCAACAGCATACAAGTCTGTCGGTTTCGAGTTTCATTTCAAAGTCACTTTTTTTTCTACTCCTCAAGTCAGTGAGTCAGTGAGTCAAGTGAGGGTCCTATATTTGCCATTTCTGTGCATCTATTACGTAGTCCGTCAGTTAGTCTACCTATCTCCTTTTATTTACTGTGTCCTTATACGGCTCTTTTCCCCAAATGTGGATGCAAAACAGATTGATCTTAACCTAGCACAATGTGTACATATGATTAGACACAAATGAGGTTGGCTTCTTTCCGTGTAACACATACCTTTTGTTTGTACACCATTAATACTTGTTAGTTAGTTAGCATAACCAAATGGGTGGAAAAATGCAATTTGCACATTTTATGCATTGCAAATCCTAATAAAGAAGGTATATTTAACTAACAAGTTAGTTAGTTAGTTAGTATTGTTCATTTTTATAACTAACCAAATCAAGCTCAAGGAATTCAAAGGAATGTATAGTTCACTACTTGAAGAATTTTAATTCCAAAACACAAAAAATGCATTGAGGCACACTTCAGTCAATCATCAAAAGCATTTACTATTATAGTTGTGAGCTAAGTAGGACTTATGTTGAAATTTCATTTCACAGACTGCTTTCCTCATTTAGTCGAGTAATTAATGTCATGTAATCATCTGCATTTGTCAAAGTGACGAGTGGAGCACATGAGTGCGTGCATTATCCGTGTTTTGTAGCTTTCAGTCGGTGATCCGTGAAATATCCATGTCCATGACTGCTCATAAATTAAGTAGCCTAAAGACTTACACGAAATGCCACTAGACTGCACTAAAAATCCAAGGCATCATGCATCCTGTCATACATGCTAACTAACAATTACAAAGTCACTACAAACTAGCTACATGGTAAAACACTTTTTTTTCTAGGTGGATTCAAAAGAGGTTTTTAAGTAGGAGCCATATCGTACTACACAGGAACATTATGTGAAAAAAATCTGTAGTAGCCTACAGGAAATTTGAGATTTTTTACGCGTGATGGGCACAAGTCATACCTGTTTTACATAATAAAGTGAATACATAGAAAACACTTTGTGGTGAGCTATATGGTTAATTTTTGGGGATGAAACTTATGAGTTGACGTTAGTTAGACGTAACAGTTTATTAAAACTATTAGAATTTAAATGTACGCTGTTTGTTGGGAGTATTATTATTATGTACTGGATTTGGATAACAAAATTGTTGAAACATTTCATGTGAGTGACTAACTAACTAGACTATTATCGTTGTATTTTTGGGTAAAACTTGTCAGTTTTTGAATCGCCTATGCATTCAATTTTGCTTTGTACAAGGATATGTTGGAAAACTACAAAAGTGAAGGTAGTTAGTTGCCGCTTTTAATGCATTGTTGGTCTCATGCTAGTTAAAGTTTGGTACATGCAAAGAAACCCAGCCAGCAGGCTGTACAAGAGTTGGCAAAACTAGACATGATAGGCTGTGCACAAACCTCTCATTATTTTCTGATACGCCCGACGGCCAAGTTTAATATGTACTGGTTGTATGCTTGCAACATTGCGACTTGTTAGAAAAAAAATCATATCCCTAGTTAGTTGTTAGTTTGTCAACCCAAAATCCCAGGTTCTTATAAAATGCCATGTATTATTAAGTTAGGCTGTATTCGTAAAGCCATGTTTACTTAAATAACTCGGCATTGCAAAATTTCCATGATTTTACTGAATAAACCAATATTACTATAGCTAGCTAGCTATTTAAAAAACAGCCTCATTTTTTGTGTAAAGTTTTCAAAATTGTTTGTTTGTTTGTCTGCTTCAAAATGCATTAAAAAGTTTTATAAAAATACCTGTATGCAGAATGAGACAATTTAAAAATTTACGGTTCATGTAATAATAACGTAGCGAGATTGTGAAGATGGGGACAAGTTTCCATAAATGAACATTTTGCTCATCTCCTAGTACAGCATAGAATCTCACGTAACATGTAAAACGCAATTCATTATTCAATGAACACCTTGTATCAGTGTAGTAAGCTATCACTATTCTGTACAAGATGGATAGAATATTTTCTTGAATACAAAATCACATCCCTGACTAACTAACTAACTAACTGACTACAATCAATGCAAATAAAGGAGCATTCATCTTTTTAAAGAGACGATTTTTATCCTCCATACACATTTATCAGTAATAGTCTATAGAATCGTACAAGAGCCTAAACACGTATTTGTTATCACTGGCTGCATTTTCACATACCATATTTTCTATATCTTTAAACACACCATTCTACAATAGTCAGTCTCAGTCACTGCTAGCAAGGTGGAAAACTTTTTTGTCGCCTGCTGTTATTACTTTCATGAATGCAGCATTGCGATCAAAAGTTTCATTACTATTCATTCATCCGCAATAAGGGAATTTCGTAGACATAGGGAGTTAGTTCACTTGTTGGAATATCCCAGTAGATTTTTGTTTTCAATTTAGTATAGCAATCGTGTCATCACAAAAAAAATCCAGCTAGAAATAGAAAAATACACACATTTTGGTTTCAATGTAGCAAAAACAACATTTTTGCACTTCATTTGCGGTCTAAGGTCACCATCCACCACTCAGCACATGTAAAAGTAAATATGAATTCAAACATGCGGATACAAAAAAAATGAGTGTTTGAACTCGAGATAAGACAATAATAGTTGAAAAACTTCAAGTCTTGAAGGCAAACTAAAATTGTCATCTTTCTCACACAATCACAATATTCAAGTCTACTTAAAGACACAGTGAATTGGGAATAATAAGTATCCCCTCAACTTTGGCTGCCATAAAGTGTACATGCACTTGAGCTATTGTGCATTGTTTGTCAAATGACTTGAACATGTACCCATATGCATCTAGTTTCTACTTGGTTAGTTAGTTAGTTAAAAGAACATTATGATTGCATACCCCTAGTCATTGTTTTCTTGACTTCACACATAGACACAGGGGACAGAATAATGGCTCAAAAAAGTATACAAACCTAACCACTAACTAAACGTAAACTTTACACAGTGTATTACAATGGGGAATCGATTAGACCGTAAGAAATTGGAATGACGCGCGAAAAAAAGTGCTTTTGCTTGCTTGCTTAGCCAAACTACTTGGCGACAATGACTCTTCACAGAATCAAACGAATTTCACACTTGGTGTGTAAAAAATGACCACCCAACCAAATGTTTCTCAAAGGGCTCTCTTGTTAGTAGTCTCCTTCATTTTTTGCACACTTCATTTTCTTGCAAGTGAGTGAGTACCTAAGTTTGATAAACTGCTGTCTTGTGTACAATAATGATGGACTGTATAGACAAGGCGCAAGAAAAAACGAATGAAAAACATTGCTTGATTGGTAATGATGATGAGTTGAGAGCAGTGGCCTCATTTAGTAGGGAACAATGTTAAAGCTCATGTATATTCCACTAACTAACTTACTATTACTACAATGTAGTCATATATCTTGTCCCGTACATGGGAATAATAACATAATAATAATGCAAGTGAAGGTCCATACACCATTATGTGGCAAAATCATGACAAAAGATCAAGTTTCTGCTTAGGCGATATACAAAAGGAGTTGAAAATACGAATTTCTAAAGCAGCGAACTTTGGATAGCTTTTGGAAACCTAGAGTTTACGTTTCTCTAGTTTACTCAATCGTAAGTATATTCAAGCGTTGGGGTGGATTGTAAATTAGCATTATTCTGAGCACCAACTGCAATTTTGGGTGTAACTCACTCATGTAGACGTGATTTGTGTAGGTTGACGTTTCAAGAAACATGTAGTGCCAACTAAATTGCCTGATTTTCCCTGAACGTGTCCAATCAACTAACCAACTCTTATTGATTTCGGAAAATAGCTAACTACTATTTTCCACGTATGGAATTCTATGAGATGCGCCATTTTGGATTGTGCAGAAATCAATTCAGAAGGCAATGCTAGGCTGCAATTGCAATGCTATGCAGAATGATAGTTATTGTGGAAATAGTACATACATTTTTACATTTGCAGCATACATTAATTCATTCACTGGTCACTTTTTTCTTGCCAAAGGGAATCCATTAAACCCGCTATGAAGAAATCTATTGCACACAATAAAAGTGCATAACTCGACATGAGTAAGACAGCACTGTGAAGGTTAAACTAACAAAAGTGGATTGAAAACTTCATCAGTAGTTAGTTAGTTAGTTGTATATGTAGTGGGAACAACAAATGATAATGAGTATGGCTTTTTTCACAACAGTGGTGAAAAAAATCCTTTGCAGTGCTCATCAACAATTTTCCTTTCGCTCTCTCAGTTAATCATCCAGTGTATTCTGAAAGTAGCTTAAGATGATGATGACTTCATAAACGTTTTGTGGTCTGGTCAGTACATTGCTCATTAAAAGGCAGATTACACATGATTTCTATTTACTCCATGTTTCATCAAGCTTTCAAATATTCAGATTTCGAAAACCTCATATTTCCTTTACGTTCCAATCTTTCATTTCGGGGTATTTGGTCATTTCCAACGGGTACACCTATCATTATTTTACAAAAATAAACTGAAGACGTAAATTTGTCTTCAACGGCGTCCAATCTATGCTTTACATTAGTTGAATGTGGAACATTAAGAATTGAGAATGAGAATCTAGTATCAGTACCGTACACATTATCTTGTGTACTTAATAACTCTCACAGTGGTAGCCAAATCCATCAGTTAGTTAGGTTGACCCTATAGGTAACTAACTAACTACACAATAATATATTAAGTGTGTACAAATTGTACTGGGATTGAGAAATGCGACGTACTCAAGCCGTTTCAAAAACGCTCCCACCCTCCGTAATGGAATTCCAATTTTGTTTGCATTGTAAAGACACAAAGAATTATTACTATATAACCAACCAGTAGTGGCTTCTCGTATCTCTGAATAGTTTCAGTCACTATGTTAGTCAGTATAAGAAATGCATGAATGCACTTTGCCCTTTTGCCATTAGACATTTGTGATGAGTGAAATGCCTTTATGCTGGCTACTGCACATAAGATGCACCTGTGCAGTACAAACAGTCACATTTTTCGAGTCTTTCTAATGGATTCCATTTAGATTCATTAGATGGAATTTAGCTAACTAACTAACAAACTAAATCATTCTTCTATTTGTTGTATCCCTTATGTGCAAAAAAGAAGCATTAGATTCTCGCTAGCACTGTGTAACTAACTAAACTAACTACTATAGTTGAGTAGATTATGAATCATTCATGGGAAAAGTCTCGCGCATTTTCTGTCTGCATGATTTGCTTACTCAGCTCACTGTTTGGTAAGTATAGTTTATTTCAAATGTAGATTTTTCAACGCTAAATCATCTAAATAAGTTAGTTTTCTTGCAGACATCGATACTGCCCATTGTTATCTACGTAGCATTGTATTTACAAACCATAAACTAACTAACTAGGCATCCTGAAATGTATTTATTTTCCAATACAAACTAAACCGTTTGTTCAGGGCGGATATTAGGCTAGCTACAGCATTGCATTGGAATGTTGAAAATGTGTCTACATTACGAATCCATGTGTGGAACGCATTCATGCATTTCTGAATCCATCTTATCAACTAGCTAAAGACGTAATAATAAGTTGGTAATGGAGTTGGAGTTAGGATTTTTAGGATTTATCAAAGAAAGCATATGCATACATCATGAATGCATGGCTAAAGCTTTGTATAGTACAAAAGCATTGAAGCGCACAGTGAAAATGATGATACGGATACTCTGTCAATATGCCACTCTTGTTATTATTTCAGGTGAGCCCAGGTGTGAGAAAGTGATGATGTGTGGCTATCAAGTATTTAGTAAGCAACAAGTACAAATGCCTATACTGGTAAGTTAGATTGAGCCAGGGTGGTCTATAAAACCCCAGTGTGACTGTACCAAAGAAAATACGAGTCTCTAATTTTTTACTGGGTGTATGAGTAAAAATAATAATAATGATAGAGTACTCTAAATCCATCAAGTTCATTTTGGAGTCAGCTGTGGTCAATGAAATATATTACCAGAGTCAGTTGGAACTGCATAATAAGAGCCCGGCATTAAGCTTGCGTGCAAATGGTGTGGAATAACATGCACATTTACCGGGGGAAATTTCATCAATTAAGGTCATCAAGTGTGTGTATGTAAATCTCAAATTTATATCATTTTGTACGGTGCATCAAACTTTCCTCAGATCATCTCCAATGAAATATTGTGTGCCCTTTGAAACGCATGAATTGAGCCCATGCAGGGTGACTCCTCGTAAAAATGGGTTTAGTTGGTTCACTCAACCAAGCCATATGGAATTTGGAGAGCAGTAAAACTGAAAGAGAAGTATTTACCTGCAAGTGACTACAATGGTGCTCTACTTAAATACTCGTAATAATAAAGTAACCAAATGTGGAGAAAATATGACGTGGAGGTTTCTTGTATGCATCACAACTAGGAATAGTTAGTTAGTTGTACTTGCTATAAGAATGCTATTTCTCTCATTTCTTTGTGAAAAAAAGTGAGCAGAAAGGATTGCTTGTGGTCGGTTTAACAACTGGATGTAAAATATGAGAAACTCGCTTGCTAATGAAAATAAGGGCGAGATCTAAACTGCAGACAATTATTTTACAGTGGTCCACCCAAAAACACTTGTAAATCCCTATGTTGTATATGAAATGAACTTGACTGTAGAAAAGCTTGCCGTAAAGAATGAATGGTGGGTCTGCCAATATAAAACTACAACATTGTAGCTAGCAATACAACTCTTGTAATTAACGTTTGAGTAAAGTGCTCATTTTACGGGAGGATTTGAAAGGGCAGTAAACTAGCTAATGGTGGAAAATAAAGTCTCTTTAATAGACAAAAACGCGTTAAGGATTTGCAATCACAGGGTTTTTATGGAAAAATCTGCCATTCATTATCACCTCATGTCATGTTTTATGCAATAATTGTGGCACAACAAGTCATTCCCAACACTTTGTTTAATGGATGAGAACATTTTAGTGCTATAGTAAACTAACTAACTAACTACAATTTGGACTTTAGTCACAATTTTTACTTGTTTCCACCACAAGGATCGTAAAACAACCGAGAGATTATTGTAAATGATGGATTCGTGTGAAAAAATTATGCTATAATACTCTGTTGCCTATATTTCACGTGGCTTACATACTGTCATTCAACTACAGCCCATTTATCTGTAGTATTACTATTATTAAAGGGGTAACCTAATACTACATCTAAACAGAATACACAAAGGGTTTGAGATTCTCCTCATTTTTTTCTTCCCAGATGATAGCCACAGCCACACACCTTGAGACTGACCAGAAAACATACAATCTTCAATAATGATAACACTACTATACTACTTACTACTACCAACCAGCACCAGGCACTGGCTATTCTGAACTTTTTGATCCCGTAGCGTGACCAATTTAGACTCCCTATGGCCAGCCGTGCGAAACATTTTCAAAATCATCATATCTCCCATGATACTTTGGTTCCCATAAGTTAGCATTAGAGATCATATGATGAAAATACATTGCACACTTGGATAAAAACTGTAGGCGCATAAAAAATGCATCATCCTATTGGATCCGCAAATTACTCATTTGAGCCAGCAGTAGCAATAAATCAGCTGTCTACTCGGACATAACAAAAAATTGTGTTCATTACTTACAAGAACCCGAGTCCCGTGGAAATCAACAGGAGTATATAGATTTGAATGACATGTCATCGACACGGCTCGCCAGACGTAACCACTTAGTACGTCATAAAAATTATTTTTATGACTGACTGACTCTCTCTCTCTCTCTTATAGTTTTCATAAACTGGTTGGCTTCAGTAGAACTAACTAACTAACTAGCTAACTAACCACAGTTTCATATTACAGCTAGCCAATACCTTCATTACTTACTTACTGTACTTATCCTAGTCTTTTCCATTACGTACAACAGGAGCCTTATCTAGAGATTAACATTTTTTAGCTAGTTACAAACAAAGTTGTTTCATGTGTAATAATTTGTTTCAAATCATTTTCCCATGGATCCCTTCTCTTGAGAGTTAGTTAGTTAGTCACTGACTATACCTTGTACATTTTTTTCTTCACTTTTGGTCGTGATCAATCCCTTCCATGTAATTTGAATACCATTTGTTTTTGCTACCAGTATCACTCACTCATGGTGTGATGCACACGGGGGAAATGTGGTAGCCACAGACAAACCATTATGCAAATACGGATGAGACGCGTTGCAGTATTGGCAGTCATGAAAAATACTCTGGCAGCTCCTAGTTAATTTTACTCGAGACCTTGGGTGACTTGACTGGGGCTATTAATTCCCTTTCTCATCGCTCACACAAAATGGATTGTCTGGTTAGTTAGTTTGTCAGTCACTCACTGTACGACTGACATAGGGACAAGAAAACGACCCACTAGCACTACTTGTATTCTATTTGCTTACTCGTTTAGTTAGTTAGTTGTTTACTAGCTCTGCATTACGCTAGAATTGAAAATTTACCAGAAAAATCGCGAGTCCCCTTTAGTTTAGTATTCACACTCACTCAGCAGGTGACAACGAAATAAATGTGTAGTGGTCCGGAGTCCGTCAGTCAACTAATTTTTCTTGGTAAATTGCGCACAAGTGTGCTTACCTGAGATTCTTGAAGAATAACAATTATTTTATCTTTTTTTGTAACTAACTAAACTAACCAGCTTATTCAATTGGTATGAAATGATTTGCAAGATTTGAATGACACAATAATATTGAAATATTGCTACCTGTTGAATACCGCATTTTTTCTGTGACTTAAGAATGGCGTCCAACTACTACAATTGATGCGATGAATGCGAAATAAGTGATTTTGCCATATGTGGCACCAAATATTCCTGATTCCCTGTGTCGCACAAAGGTTAATAACGTATTTGACTTTTTGACTTGTGTTTTACACCACATGTCTGTGACTGATGACCATTCAATAAACTATGCGCGCGATTGAATACAAAATCATTCAAATATGATACTTAATATGTCTTCAACTTCTCATTGTCAGTTTGTTCGCGTTTTATGAGTTCAGCTACGTTTCGTAGTGTACGTTGGTTTCACAGGCAGAATGTAGTAGTAGTAGTTTAGTTGGTTTGTTGTAGTGTCAATGGAAACCACCATGAATGCAACATTAAATGTGTGCACACGTTTATTATTATGAAACATGACACGATCCGGTCCCTGTGTTGAGGCTTTCCAGGGTGTCTAAGCTAACACGCTATTCAATATGTACAGGATCCGCATATTATTAAAGTTGGTGGACAACACTAGTAGCCGTAGTTAAGTGAGCAGGAAAAACAGATGCCTGGGCATGTTTCAAATAGTAAACAAGATTTTGTTAAGGTCGAGTTGAGCCCTACAAAAAGATTTTTGGGAATTTTCATCCAATTTAAGGCAAAATAATTAATGAATAGTAGAATGTAAAGCAAAAAGGCGGTAAATAGTGGATTTGATTGCAAAACTGAGATTCTTATGTCACTGCTTCAAGTTTACATTGTTCTAAATGCAATTCTGACGTCTACATGCAATCCAAATAGTTTACATAGCTAACAATTGAACAAGCAATTCATAGGTACGCTAACCAACTAACTAACAAACAAGTGTAGTTAATTCCCCTTCACAGGTGAGAAACAAGAATGCAGTATTTTTTCTTGTCTTAAGGATCACATTACTTTTCCATTAGAATAAAGAATGCGCCCCAGTTGTAATGAGCGAATGTGTAGCCCAAAAAAATACGCGTAGGCACACGTTGTCCGATGAAACCTATTGTATAAGTGGCAGTTACTGGGCAGCTAATGATGATAATCAAAGATGATCTGCTAGTCACGCAATGTAAGTTGAGCAAGCTAAAAGGAAAGTCAGTTTTACCATCTAGCTAAAAGCTACTGACTGGTTCCCATTGTTTTTCACTCCATGATCCTCACTCATCAGTTCAGTAGTAACTAACTAACTAACTAGCCAACTAAACTGACCAAATTATTTATGCTCGTTGCTATATAGTCCATGGATTTGCTAATGCCTTCTACTGGTTCAAAAAAATAATACTTTTAGCATGTAATACCACTTGCGCTACCGTTTACATGGTTAGTTACTAACTAACTAACTGACTAACTTGATCACTTAATAATGAAAGGAACCGCAACAAAATTGTTCCATGAAGTAAAAAAAATCTCAATCTATCCCCTGCAATCAGATTACAGAGAAAATTGGCCTGTACAGCTCATTTGCTGAAAAAACAATGATTTAGCTATCCAACACATGTGTACGCTTCTTCTACAATATCTGTATTGTTACAGTAAGAAAGTGTTGCAGGACGACAAGCGCCTTTTGTTTACACAGAGCTTAAGTGCTACTCTCTGTTTACTTTACTTACAGGCCTTCATAAGTTCCTATGTACTTTTCATAGCACCTTTCAAGTGGTCAACTCTGCACTTTTGTTTTCTTACCATTGCAAAGTGGGATGATGAAGATATTATCCAGTAGCTGTAGCATCTACGAGTGTTAGATTCGTTGGTTCATAGTAACCGCAAAAAAATCTCCTTTTTTCACTGCCATTTCAATTACTAGCATTTCTTTCATCGCATGATGAGGTTCTTAGTTAGTTAGTTAGTGAGACTCAAGTCTGTCAACAAGATGAGATGCTCGGCATGCGAGCTCACTCGCATTCATTTTTTTCTCCACGTTTTATGTATTATATTGATATTGCATTATTAGAGTCAGAGTGAGTCGTCACTCACTCCCGTCATGATGCAAAAAAAAATTTGTAGCTTCTATGGAGTTTTCTTGACTCTAGCTTGCATTTAGTCTGAGTTGATGAACGGTGCGTTTTTATAGCTTTTCTCGTTCACATTAAATATTTCACTACTGAATGCATTGCAATCAATAGCCTGCAGTTAGTTAGTTAGTTAGTTTATAGGAAAGAGCTCTCAGGTTGATTAGAGCTACTGTACTTAACCTAATGTGTTTGTACTTTGGGAAGTTTAATTTCATTGGGAACTGACAGAAGCTGTCCGCAGAATGAGCTTTACACTAACTAAGGTGTTTAATACGGCACTTCTTTGTAGCCAAATAAATTTAAGAATAACTTGCTTTAGGCTTAGGCTAAGGACTGTCAGAATGCTATTGAGTGTGACCATTTTCTAGAGTTTATGTAGATTAAAAATAAATAAAAAAAACAAAGATTGATGGTGCTAGGTGCATTAAAAAAAATTATTTGAGTTTTTAGAAAACCAAGAAAATTTTGTGGGTTTATTTTGTGGTTTGTATTTGCCACGTCGATCCATATTTTATTGCAGGTTAGTAAGTAAGGTGATACTGTTAATAAATGCATTTATGGAAATTATTTAATTGACTTGGTTTATTGCGTTTTAATGGAGGTAGGTGAACCATCTTAATCTGTCAGATATGCATTTACATTTGTGTGTGGCTGATAGTGTTTATCAATTTTTCTGTGCATGATTAATTTTTAGTGACTGTGGCTTTTGACTATATCAATTTTTTTATCTAAAGTAGTGCATGCATCCTTAAGTGCGAAATTACAACATAAAACTGCTGTTGACTAACTACAGTTTGCATGATTGTTATGTGTATTTATGCAGAAAAAATACAAAATAACTGAAGACATCTAGTTGTCAATTTAGAGAGGACAACAATTAAGATGGATGGTTCTAGTCTCTATGAAGATGACAATCAGTAAGAATTCATTTTGAAAAATCAATAATTATTATTATACTATATAGTAGGAGCCAACAACAACTGTTGCGTACTGTGTAGAATGTATCACTCAAATTATGTTTCTGAAATACCAAGATTGTATTTTTAAGCCACGCTGTTTTTTCAATTAAAGATCACGACCATTAAGACCGGAAGAAAACAACGATTTTGGTATTTTTTCCAGTCAATTCTTTAGTTGCAAGAACAATTATTGGTAAGCCTTATAAAGTTAACAATACCATTATTCATTAACTAACTCATGAAGCAATTTTTATCATTTAGGCATGAAAAGCAAAGAAGAAGGAAGCAATGGAGATTATTTCATCAGCTCTGTCTACTGGTTTTCTTTGTTGTAGCTCTAACTGCATTTTTCGGAATTTTTTACCTAGCTTTGTCTGCAAAATCATCCGATGATCTAAGTCAACTAACGACAGTAAAAAATGAGCCTCATACTTTTGAAGATGATTTGCAAACTAAAGGGTCTACATCCTGGAGTACAAAATTTGGCGATGCAGAAAATCTCTACACCAAGGAAAAAAACCAAGAAGCTGATA
>Ga0210040_10004950_pt1 | contig 17136 bp, 11 predicted proteins | sample CryGeyCG12114_NA_FD_185462 | JGI IMG/M metagenome (GOLD analysis project Ga0210040, IMG submission 185462) | Groundwater microbial communities from aquifer - Crystal Geyser CG19_WC_8/21/14_NA (SPAdes) (version 2) | ecosystem: Environmental > Aquatic > Deep subsurface > Groundwater | place: USA... | reverse complement strand
ACTTTTCCGCGCTCATCGAAATTAAGCAGCATTCAGTGAGTAGTGTCTCAAGAAGGAAGATCCACGGAAAGACGTAGCAGCTGCAAAGACTGTTCGAATGTGGATGTACATTCAACATGATTTAATGCGAGGTCGTGAAGCGACGCCCTTACGCCTCCGTCGTATGCTGCTGAGGTGCGCAACAAGCTCGGCATAGCGGAGATGAACGGGCATGGCCTTTAGCGGGAAACTTTCATCGCGTCATGTAGATGCCGTGTCCTTTCGAAGCAGCTTCTGCACCAATAACGACACAGCTGGATACGATGGTAGAATGTGCAAAATGAAGTCTCCGGGAGACAAGCGAGTGGCCATACCGAGAGATCTCAGTCATGCGTCTGAAGCTGTTGCGGACAACGAACCCTCCGCGCTGCAACTAGCAGAGCCAGGTCAAGGAATTGTGAATGTCGTCTCTAGGGCAGACATTCCGCCAGACGGTGGGTATGGTTGGGTATGTGCTGCCTGCGTGTTTTTCATCAACGCGCATACATGGGGTATCAATAGTGTAAGAGGCATGTCAAGCTAGACCAGGCTGGACGCTGACCTTGACAGGCATGGGCTATTTTTTTGTCACACTACCTTGAAGACTCAACCTTTCCGGGGACAACTCAATTTGAGTTCGCATTGATAGGGGGTTTGTCGATCTCACAATCACTTTTCGTCGCTCCTGCTGTGGCATGGTCGATGCGGAGGTTTGGCACCAAGATCACCTTGGCAAGCGGAACAATCTTCGTATTCGTTGCGCTGTTTAGTGCCTCCTTTGCTGATCAGATATGGCAGCTCTTCCTTAGTCAGGGTGTTTGTTTCGGCATTGGTATGGGCTTCTTGTACATCCCTGCGACGGCTGTCCTTCCGCAATGGTTCTCGACGAGGAGGTCGTTGGCCGTTGGGATCGCTAGTTCTGGAGCAGGTCTGGGCGGCGTTGCATACAATCTTATTGCAGGTGTTGCAGCCCGAAAACTCGGCCTGCATTGGACATACCGAATTCTGGCACTCTGCTCGCTCGGCATCAATGGTATCTGCGCCACCCTCATCAGAGACAGAAACGAGATGGTCAAGCCCAAGCAGGACTATCTTGACTGGCGGGAGTTCGGTCACATTGAGGTAGTATTTGTTATCATCTGGGGGTTCCTGTCGGAAATAGGATACATCGTTCTGCTCTATTCATTGCCTCATTATGCGACCACGATCGGCCTGACCCAAGGTCAAGGCTCTGTTGTTAGCGCAGTCCTCAACGTTGGGCTAGGTGTCAACAGGCCGCTCGTCGGGTATTTGAGTGACCGCTGGGGGCGAATCAACATGGCCATGTTTATGACGGCGTCCTGTGGAATCTCTTGCCTGGCCCTTTGGGTGCCAGCAGACAGTTATGGGCTTCTCTTAGCCTTCGCATTGTTTGCAGGCTTCGGGTGCGGAACGTTCTGGGGCACAATCGCGGCTGTCACAGCAGAAGTGGTAGGTTTGCGAAGATTGCCAACCGCCTTTGGCGTCATCTGCATTTCTCTTGTGGCACCCACCCTGTTCGCAGAACCGATCGGGCTGGAGCTTGTGGCTGTGTCAGGTTACCGCTCATCTCAGATATTCGTTGGTTTCATGTTTCTACTTGCGGCAAGCAGTGTGTGGTGTTTGCGGTCTTGGAAGATGACGGAGATAGAGGAAAAGGCCCGCATCGAGGAAGCAAATGGAGAAAACGACCTAGACAGATTCCATGCTGGGCTGAGGTGGCTATCGCCTCGAAAGCTGTTCACACTATGTCGCGTGTGAAGGTCTCCAGGACATTTGAGCGGTCATCAATAGCTAAGGGTCTGTAAGAACATGTGGTTACTGTTAGCACGCATCAACAGTAGATGACCCCAATGCCTTGTGTGAATGGCCGCGCACGATGCAGAAGTGACAGTCCTATCGCATAGCAAGATAGGTATTGGAGAAAATCAGCCCAAAGCACACACAGCCGAGATGCGTGGGCACCATGAGCGTCGAGCCGCGTGTGTCAAGCCATAATGCACGCTAAGCTTGCGCCCGCAGCCGGTCCCGCTGCTGACGTTCAAGCTGACCCGTACAAGCTCAAGCTTGAGTCTTCTGGTAAGACGGGAAGACGCTGCGACGGTCCAAGCGTACATCATGTTGGAAACAGAATATGAACAGCCGTATCCCCGGCCAGATTTCGAACGTAGTGATCTGCACTATAAACCACTGAATGGTGCCTGGGGCTTCGCATTCGACGACGATGATGTAGGGTTGCGGCAAAAATGGTACGAGAAATGGGAAGGTATTCCGGAGGACAAAAAGCGCAAGATCAATGTTCCATTTGTCTATCAGACACGCGCTTCGGGCATTGACGAGCAGGAAGCACACCAGGTTGTCTGGTACCAGAGGTCTGTTTTTCGCAATCCAGCATTTGTCCACAGTGACAGATTCGACAAGCAATACCGAACCCTTCTCAGATTTGGTGCAGTCGACTATGAAGCAACCGTCTGGCTCGACGGCGGGCTCATTGGATCACACCGTGGCGGCCATGTCCCTTTCGACTTCGATATCACAGGCAAGCTCGATGAGCGTAAGGCCTCAACTCTGACAGTTCGGGTATGGGATGCTGCGACGGATCTAACACAACCTCGAGGGAAGCAATATTGGGCTGCCAAACCAGAAGGTATATTCTATACACCCTCAACAGGCATTTGGCAGTCGGTCTGGCTGGAGGATGTCCCGACCACGCGCGTTGCTGACAGTAGCCATGGTACAATCCTCAAATCCAACGACATCGAGACTGGCAACCTGCACGCGGAGGTCGCTGTCCTGGGCCGGCAGAAGAGCCAGCTATGTTTCATCACCATTCAGGCAAGGCTTGCCGGTGTCGAAGTTGCCAAAAGCGAGCCAACGAAGATCGATCCTGAGAAAGATATTGCCAGGCTGAAGCTCGGACTGCGACTATCTGCTGATCAGCAAGCCCAGCTCCCAAGCTCATTCGAGGAAGCCCACCCCTTGAATGACAAGTCGTGTTGGCAAGATGGTCTGGCTCTTTGGTCTCCCGAACACCCTCTGCTGTATGACCTCTTGATTTCCCTTTCGGATGAAGCTGGCGAAGTGCTTGATGAGGTAAAAACGACGACGGGCATGCGTTGCCTGGACTGGGCTTCTGGAGATGGTACTTTCCGTCTCAATGGCCGTCCGTATTTCCAAGCCCTCGTGCTCGACCAAGGATACTGGCCAGACACCAATATGACACCACCAAATATGGACAGCTGCAAGGAAGACATAATCCTTGCCAAGAAGATGGGCTTCAACGGCTGCCGTAAGCACCAAAAAGTCGAAGATCCAATGTTTTTGTACTGGGCAGATAAGCTCGGATATCTTGTTTGGGGTGAGATGGCAAATGGCTATGAGTTCAGCAAACAATACGTCCAGAGATTCGATCAAGAATGGATGGAGGCTGTGCGGCGAGACATCAATCATCCTTGTATCGTAACATGGACGCCTGTCAATGAGACTTGGGGATATGGAGCACTGAAAGAGAGCATCGCCGAGCAAAATCATATCCGGTCTTTGTACTACATGACTAAAACCTTTGATCCGACAAGAAGCATCAACGATAATTGTGGCTGGGAGCATGTCTGCACTGACCTGACCACTTTCCATGACTACAGTGATGGACCAGAACTGGCCAAGATCTGCCAAACATTGGAAGGTATCCTGAAGCCAAAAAGTGATCGAGACATGTTTGTTGGCGGCGCGAAACATCGGTCAGGAGCGCCTGTGATGTGTACAGAATTCGGTGGTGTCAACATCGCGCCGCGGCAAGGTGACGTGGCTGTAGAAGGATCATGGGGCTACACCACAGCATCGAATGCCAAAGATCTGCTTGCAAGGGTGAGACGCCTAATACATGGTGTAGTCGAAGGTGGACACTGCTGTGGATTCGTGTATACCCAGTTGTAAGTCAGGCTCGAACGCTATGCGACATTGCTGATAGTCCTGCAGGACCGACATTGAACAGGAAACCAACGGGCTGTACACCTTCGACCGAAAAGAGAAATTGCCGGCGGCTGATGTCCAAGAGATCATTGGTGAAGCTCGAAGGATTTACTTTGAAAAGTCCGCTGCTGCAAGAAGCGTCGAAGAACTATAATACATCGATATCTTCTCCCGCCGCATGCCGGATAACTTTCGATGTAAGCTCGGGCTGGCTTAAGAACGGTGAGTGGCCAGCATTGCAGGTAAACGTTTTGATTGGCACCGGCGAGTCTTGAATCAATTTAAGCTGTCTCTCGTACACAATGGTTTGATCTTCAGTGCATAGAAGATACGTCGAAGGAATATGCTTCCATGGAGCGCGGGGCTGAGGTATGTAGAATAGCGGCAAGCTGTGATGCTTGAGACGCGAGGCACAGAGAGCCGCCAGCTGAGGATCCACGTCTTGATAGAAAGCAGGAATAGGATCAAGGTGATAGATATAGTCACCCTGACATTGTCAGTGGCGAAGCTACTTTGCAATGTGGACGTACCTCTTCTCGCAAGGCCGATAGGCCGAACTTCCCTCCGCTTCCACCACCCGAACCACGCAGGGCTCTGCCTTCATCCAACATCCAGGCTGCTAGATAGACGAGTGAGACCACTCCTCCGGGCTGTCCGTCTTTCTTGCGTTCTGCTGTAGACAACCCATGCAAAGCAGCGCTTCCAGCGAAACCACCGTATGAATGCATGACCACAACCACATCCTGCCCTTTCTCGAGAAGAGGTTCAACCTTGTTGCGTATGTGTTCAATTTCGGGATCGAGCGAAGTTAGTGGTGGCTCCGCACCTACAGAAGGTAGAGTCAGCGCAGTCGTCTCGTAACCATGGCTGTGGAGAAACGGCAGCATCGTGTCGTAGGCATCACCAGAATGCCATGCGCCGGGTATGAGCACGATGTGTGGCTTCATCTTGTATCCAGATTGTGTTTGTTTGGTAGAGCTGGACGACCGTCGCACGAAATGGCAGAGGACGTATTTTGTGATGCTCCTCCAAAAAAGGCCCCAAATAGCTTTTTGGAGAAACCATCTTGGTAGGTCTGCGGAGTGCTCCCATCTAATCGTGCTGATGAGCACCAAACAACCTACTGCTCCTGCCTTATCCCAGAGATGACTTGTTGGCTGCGGCAATGTTCTTGAAGAGCTGTGCGATGTCGTATCTGCTGCTGTCGACCCAAAGGCTCTGTGACACTATAGGAGATTGAAGGGTTATTTCTGTTTTCGTGCCGGGCTCATATAGTCGGTGCCCTTCATCGCCATTGTACGCCAAACATCTTCCCAACAGCTCGTTTCGGTGAGGCTGCGTCGGCATTTTCGAGGTAGATAGTCTCGTGACCCGGCACCGTCAGGCTCAACAGTCGGTACTGAAGTTCTGATTCATCGCCCCTCTTTGTCATATGAATGTTGACCACACCACTCGCATCCGGGCCTTCCATATGAAAATGCATCTTGAAGTGTGTTGTGCCAAATCTGTCCACCTCCACAGTATGCGCCAACGGCCTTGCTCGTGCCCATTTGCTTGTTGTAGGCTCGCCGTACGCCTTGATGCGATTCCCTGGGCCAAGCAGCTCGCGACACCGCGAGTCGGCTTTTATGCGGTCGACTGCTCGATTAAATTGGCGCGTCTTGGAATCGGCGGCGAAGAGTTCCTGATACAGCAGATATGCAACACAAAGCGTGCCGATAGCACCCGCCGTAACGAAGACGAAGTTGAACGACTGTTGCGTCCCACGAGCAGCCTTCTCGCCAGTGCTGAGCTCTGACCAATGATACCTGCCATCGTCGCTGGTCACGGTTATTGCGCGTCGCGTAGGCCTGCCGGTGCTGGAGGAGCCTTGGGTGGCATAGAATCGACAGGGTGCTTCGCGCAGGGCCTGAACATTCTGCAGCTGACTCGAACGAGCATGGCAGGCGAGTTGAAGGGCACGAATTTTGCCGGACATGCTGATATAGTCGATTGGGCAGAAAGCAGGAGTTAATGTCAGGTACTATCAATGATATATCGGTGCGAGACACTTTTCGGCTCTCCCCAGGTTTAAACCCAGCCGGCGTGAAAGATCGGCACCTAACGCTAGCTTAGGAGTGTTGGCTCGGACGAGGCAAGCCACTGGCGTAACCTGCAGGGTTCACTTTCGTGCCAAACCGCCTCGGCAAGTGCCACCTGGGTGCCCCACTAGGCAAGCAGGCTGCTGCAAGCCCAAGAGGCAAAGGATTCCTTCGTGTCTGGATACGTATTGCGGTCACAGACTGATGTTCATGCTTTCTCTTACCTCAGGGAACATTGAGGTCGATATTCTCGTTTCACACCATCAAATACATCCAGTCCATCCAGAATGCCGACTCCGTTAGCCAAAGGTAAGTCATAGCACTATTGGAACGCCCTTACATTACATCACCAGGTCATGCCGCCTTCAGACCCACTGCACGGCTGAACACTACACGAACCCTGTTATGCTTGCAATTACCAAGTCTCTTCTCATCGTTTGCTACCTTTCCGATACTTGCATCGTGCTAACTATGGCTCCTCATGCAGGCGTGATCATTGCTGCCTCGGTGCTGGTCGCCGCAAGCATAGCAGCTTACGAGAATCCTCAGTTCCGAGAATGGATTGATCGGTCGTCACAGAAAGTCGCTCTTGCCTTCAGATCCATAGGAGACGACATTCATGGGAGGAAACGTCAGAGGAAGCAGGATTCGTCCATGCATGAAACAACAGATGAGAAGACAGAGCAGAGGAGGCGGCAAGCTCGAGATGAAATCATGGAGAAAGGTCGTGTTCTGCAGGAGAAACGTAAGAGACGGAGACTCTCAGCAGACTCCAGCAGGACTGCCAGTTTCGACTCGATGGTCGACGACGAAGGGAGGCTGAGAGCTCAAGCGGAGACTGTAGAGCCCAATCCGTGGGCTGGATCTACTGCAGTTGATCTCCAGCAAACGAGTGGCATGCGGTCTCGACACGAGCACGCGAAAATGCATGAAAGCGTGGATGCTCCGATGCTGCTTAGACAGCTCAACCCTGAGGAGGGATCAACGCGGATGGTGGAGGCAATCGAGCCGTGGGAGAGTCAATATGAACAAGAAATGCGGAATGCTTGGAATATGGGCTTGCCAGCAAGAGACCTGAACACTGCCACAAGCCACGCTTCAGAAAGTCTCATTGACCTTACACCAACGACCGAGGACTTCCCAGATCCCGACTATTCCATACCAAACGTCGACGAAGCCCAACCGTCGCTGCACAGGAGCGAATATTTCTCGGCTGCAGCAAGTCAAATCTCCCATGCTCTCTCGCAAGATCGAGCATTATCCGCAGGAGTGCCGCTCAGTCAGCCTCTAACGCCACTGGATCCGCGACCCGTGTCCTCCCAAGGCCTGCATGATGTCCCATCATCCCATGCAAGCTTAGCGGGTAGTACAACCCACATTGGCTATAGCGAAGCTGAGATGACGGGTGACGATTTCAGTGATGATTTGGAGGACGGCATTAGGACACCAGCGAGTGCATGGACGGAGGTCGGGAGTTCTGTGAGCGGCGACGATTAGAGCAGCCCCATTCGATATAACCAGCAATGACTGAGACGGGTAACAATCTATTGTTCTGCACTGTAGAACATAGCCTTTCATTGAGTTCAGAGGAAACCATTGTACGGTTGATAGGATACCGGGTGCAGCATCCTTGTGGTATGGGCATGGTACAAATGTGGAGGTGGTCAGGATTTTCGGATCGGCAATTCTCGGTCCTTTTTGCAAACTGGTTCATTTTATTTCAACTTCAGTTCTTGAACATTTCAGCGACATCACCATCCCCTGCTCAAAGATCCAACCCTCATATACAATGTCCGATTACATGATAAGTGTGCGCCGTCCGTGTGCCTCTCAAGGTCGCCATTGCGTACGATATACCAACAAGCGGCGACGTTTTCAGTCTTGACCTTAGAAAATTGTTCTTGCCTCCTAGTGAGCGGTCAGGACGGGACCAAGCAGGAAGAGCTACTACCAGGGCAAATGCAGCCTGCTTGTAATGCAATGCACGTGTCGGGAGCTGTATGATAGATAGGTGAGGGCTTCTTCGAAAGCCGTGGCGCCCCTAACACAACAACTCTTGCTCTTGCCTCCATCTTACTGGGACCTGGTGATAGACAGCATTTCGAAACCCAACACTGCAAGCACGACGCAGCTCTCCACGAGGATGGCACCTTCCACATTGCGACAAACAGTAGTGATGCAGCCGCAGGTTGCGACTGCATCATGGTTACCTTTCAATGATAATGGATCAAAACTGTCTACTTTCGATCTGGGCTTACATGTCACCCCAGGCAAACATTCATACAATCACTGGTTTTGTGACTGTGGTATTTTTGATTTACCGCATGCAGCCATTACTCATTGTCATCTGCATACACTCTAGCGACTGTCCAGCATGGCCTCAGACCAAAATCATGTCAGCTGGCGGGTTGTGGACATTGTCTACATGTCGGTGGTTGGTCCTGTCATGATATGTGCACTCATAGAATGGTTTCTCTGGATGTCAGCTTTCTGTTACTGCTTGTGCAAGGCTTTCAAGAAAGCAGACCATTGGTCAACAAGGGTGCTGGTAATTTTGATGCTCTTCATGTTTGTCATCCTAAGGTACGTCCAGCATGACCCATCCTTCTCTTCCACTGACCGGAACGTGTAGAGTGGCATTCTTACCGGTGATGGCCGTAACCTTACCACTCCCACGACAAGCTCGAGGCTTCCTCCCTCCCCTCGTCGAAGAATACTTCCAGTGGTTCGCTTTCTTCACATTCGCCGTCCTGTTGACTGTTCCATGGCTTATCTGCGTTTACCGAATTGTGGTCTATCCAATCGGCCGGAACAAGCAGATCAAGCAGGATCTCGATGAAGACACGGCACCGAAGGTGGTGGTTGTCATGCCAGTCTACAAGGAGCCCCCCGAGTCACTCTTCAAGGCACTCGATTCAGTTGTGTCCTGCGAGTACCCAGCGGCCTGCATCCACGTCTTCGTGTCATTCGATGGCGACGAAGTGGACGAGCTTTACCTCCAGCTTCTACGACGGCTTGGTATACCCATCTCACTCGAAGAGTACCCTCAATCCATCGACGTCTGCTACAATGGTGCAAGAGTCACAATTTCGAGGTTCCCTCATGGCGGGAAGAGGCACTGCCAGAAAGCCACTTTCCGACTCATCGACAAGATCTACAAGCGATATCTGCAAAGGAAAGACGATCTCTTCATCTTGTTCATTGACTCAGACTGCATTCTGGACAAGGTCTGCATCCAGAACTTCATGTACGAAATGGAACTCAAGCCAGGAAGCAAAGGTCAGATGCTTGCTATGACTGGTGTCATCACTTCGTGCACACAGAAAAATTCATTCCTTACGCTCCTGCAAGATATGGAATACATACATGGTCAGATGTACGAACGCTCGGTTGAATCCGGATGCGGTGCCGTCACTTGCCTCCCTGGTGCGCTGACTATCCTTCGGTTCACGGCCTTCAGGAATATGGCTCGTTTCTACTTCTCAGATCGAGCGGAACAGTGTGAGGATCTCTTCGACTATGGGAAAACCCACCTCGGCGAGGACAGATGGCTCACACACCTATTCATGATCGGTGCACAGAAGAGATATCAAATTCAGATGTGCACAAGCGCCTTCTGCAAGACCGAAGCTGTTCAGACGTTTTACTCATTACTCAAGCAGCGACGGCGGTGGTTCCTAGGCTTCATCACGAACGAAGTGTGCATGCTGACTGATGCTCGGATCTGGCGAAAGTACCCGCTCCTGTGCTTAGTGCGATTCATGCAGAACACCATACGCACAACAGCACTGCTATTCCTTGTCATGGTCATCTCGGTTGCTAGCACAGCTGAGTACTTCAACAATCTTCCTTGGCAGTTCATCGGTGTCTCTCTCGCGTTGAACTGGGCCATGATGATATACTTCGCCTTCAAGCTGGGAAGGTGGAAGCCAGTACTCTACCCTCTCATGTTCGTGATGAACCCTTTCATGAATTGGATCTATATGGTTCATGGGATCTTCACAGCTGGGCAGCGAACATGGGGTGGACCACGAGCCGACGCCGCTGCTGCCGATGCGAAGACGACACCTCAACAGGCTATCGAACAGGCCGCGGAAACAGGTGATGATCTCAACATTGTGCCAGAAACGTTCAAGTCTGCCATTGGAGCACGAAAGCATCGGCTTCAGCACTCAACTCTACAGCCGCCTTCCAGCGCCGAAGATCGATTCGCATCTGCTGATGAGGTGAGCGCCGGGCTTCACCACCGACATTCACTCTCCAGATCTCGGAGGGAGATAGATCGGGATATTGAGAAGGAAGCATACGGTCACATGGACGATCTAGCAGAAGTGAGCGATTCCGATGCCGTATCAATCCACACACCTAGGCGCGTCGACGAGCTGTATCGTTCAACAGCGCCGAACTGAATGGCGAAGTTCCAAGGAAATTGCGGAGGGCGTTGACAAGACCATCTTTAGCATTGACTAAAATACCATATCGTTAGTGGAGCATGGTCCATTGAGCATAGAATAGAAACGAGTTGGTAGAAAGCATAAATTCTGTTGTTGCACCGCACGTCATATGCCAGCGGCCAAATTCAGCCCCTCGCTTTGATGCAAGGCGGCCCTTAGAAAGTTCTTGAAGGTTCAAGGTGCGCCTGCATCATTTGCTGTTGCGGAAGCCCAACCCTGCTTGGCAGATTTTTTGAAGTCTTTTGAGTACACCACCTACGACGACTTATTGTTGACACCCATCCCAATTATTGTTGAGTTTGCAAACAGATCGACTCGTCCTTTCCTTGTCGCAACCATTCATTGTACAGAACAGCCCATCAGAATCACGTGTCGAATACCTCACCAGGAAAAAGCCTCGAAGACGGATTTCTTTCTGAAGTAACTTTTCACAACCAGACGGTGTAGTGCAACATGTCTGTTGTTGGAATAGATCTGGGTAGCCAGACTACCAAGATTGGTGTCGCCCGAAACAAGGGCATTGATATCGTGAGTGATACTGCACCTTTCCACGACGAATTCTCAGCTAACCGCTCTACAGATCACCAATGAAACCTCGAATCGAGCCACGCCGTCGCTGGTCGGGTTCGGTCCCAAGAGCAGATACCTCGGCGAGAATGCGAAGACACAAGAGATCTCGAATTTGAAGAACACCATCAGCTCCCTCAAGCGCCTCGTCGGGCGATCATTGAACGATCCCGAAGTCGCAATCGAGCAAGAATACATCACGGCACCTTTGGTCGACATCAATGGCCAGGTCGGCGCGGAAGTTACATATCGTGGCGAGAAGCAGAAGTACACGGCAGTTCAACTGCTGGCCATGTACCTGGGCAAAATTCGGGACACCGCAAGCAAGGAACTGAGGTTACCAGTGTCAGACGTCGTGCTCAGTTGTCCTCCATGGTTCACGGATGCCCAGAGACGAGCCATGCTTGATGCTACTCAGGTAGCCAATCTGAAATTGCTTCGACTTATCAACGACAATACTGCGATCGCCCTTGGCTGGGGTATCACAAAAACAGATCTACCAGAAGGCGACGCTAAGCCTCGCCGCATCATGTTCGTCGATATCGGCTATAGTGACTACACCTGCTCTATCGTTGAGTTTCGCAAAGGAGAGCTGGCAGTAAAGTCGACTGCCTGCGACCGACACTTCGGCGGCAGAAATTTCGACAAGGCACTCGTGGACCATTTTGGAAAAGAGTTCAAGGAGAAGTTCAAGATTGACATCAACACGAATGCAAAGGCCAGGCTTCGTGTTGCAGCGGCAGTCGAGAAACTGAAGAAGATTCTGTCCGCAAACTCAGTCGCGCCTCTCAACATCGAGTCCTTGATGGAAGATAAAGATGTTAGAGCCACACTGAAGCGAGAAGAGCTGGAGGAACTTGTTAAGCCATTACTCGATCGCGTCACAAACCCTGTAGAACAGGCCCTCGCAGAAGCTAAGCTGAAGGTTGAGGACATTGACGCAATAGAGATGGTTGGCGGCTGCACTCGCGTGCCGTCTATCAAGGATGCTATTGCCAAGTTCTATGGTCGACCTCTTTCTTTCACCCTCAATCAGGACGAAGCCATCGCCCGAGGTTGCACTTTCGGCTGCGCAATCTTGTCGCCCGTCTTCCGAGTCCGAGACTTCTCTGTCCACGACATTGTCAACTATCCGATCGAGTTCGTGTGGGAGCAGTCGCCAGATATCCCGGACGAGGATACAAGTTTGACCGTCTTTAACAAGGGTAACGTCATGCCTTCGACCAAGATCCTCACCTTCTATCGAAAACAGCCATTCGACCTTGAAGCCAGATACGCCAAGCCCGACCAGCTGCCAGGAAAGACGAACCCATGGATCGGACGATTCTCTGTTAAGGGCGTCAAGGCTGACGCTCAAGATGATTTCATGATCTGCAAGCTGAAAGCCAGACTGAATCTGCACGGTATTCTAAACGTTGAGTCTGGTTACTATGTTGAAGATGTCGAAGTCGAGGAGGCCGTGCCAGAGGCCAAGGAAGGTGACAAGATGGAGACAGACCAGCCGAATGGCGACGCTGAACCCAAGCCTAAGATGCGAAAGGTCAAAAAGCAGCAGCGCAAAGGAGAACTGCCTCTTTCTGCCGGCACCTCTTCGCTGGATGAACCCACCCTCGCATCTCTTGCCGAAGCAGAGAATCAGTTGTACATGGAAGACAAGCTGGTGGCAGATACCGAAGACAAGAAGAACGAGCTTGAAGCATTTATTTACGAAATGAGAGGTGCCATCGACGATAAATACTCCGAGTTCGCTAATGAACAAGAGAAGGAGAAGATCAAGGACAAACTCGAGAAGACAGAGGTAAGTTTTGCCACGGAGATCCCATTCTAAACACATACTAATAACAGCGCAGGACTGGCTATATGACGAAGGCGAAGACGCTTCCAAAGCCCAATACATTGCGAAGATGGATGAGATCAAGTTCTCTGCGGGTCCTGTCGTCCAGCGATACAACGACAAGCTCCAGGAAGAGAGAGAAGCCCGCCTCAAGGCTGAAGAGGAGGCAGCTGCCAAGAAACGAGCCGACGCAGACGCTAAGAAGAAGGCGGAAGAAGAGACAAAGAAGACAGCTGAGCCTGCGAAGACAGAAGACACAGAGATGAAGGACGCGGATACGACTAAGCCTGACAGTGTCGAGGAGCCCAGTGCGGGTAAATGACTAAAAAAGGCAAAAGGATTCTTCAAGATGTGAAGCTTCCCATGGATGATACCAGATGAGCACGAGTCCATGACGGCACACGAGGTGATATAGAGGGATCGGCATGCATACCAGGTTAGGCGTTGAGCGTACGAAAAGATAGATGGAGTGATGTTGAATCTGGTGGTTTGTAGGTCGCTGGCTTTCAATAGAACAACTGAATGTCACCACGTTCAAAACCGACTTCACTTCTGTTTAATCATGAGCAGACAAATACATGCGCGGGCAAACCGGAGGCCATGATGCCCCCGTGCGGGTGTCTCGCTCCATGGCCAACCATAGTAACATGTTCGTGCGATAGATGTGCCGACGTGATGTGGCACCCTAGACTGCCGCCCAATCAGGACAGTTTTCGAGATACCTCGGCACAACGGGTCTAAGTGGCTCGCCTTTACAAAGCCACTCTTCTTGAGTTCATACCTGTCTTCACTTCTGATCCGCAATACTCTTCGAACCTTCGCCCTGCGCTTCGTCAAACACTTTACCAGGTTCATCAGTCAAACACCGACAAGATGGCATCTCAGAGGCTTGCATCATTCGTCTCGCAGCTTTCACCAAGCAAGACCGGCGTCTCCGCTATGTGAGCACAGCAAGCTCTAACCAGAGCCTCAGCTAACAGCAAGTAGCACGGCACAACACCCAGATGATGTCGTGATCACTCTCGCGCTCCGCACTCCCTTGACCAAGGGCAAGAAGGGTGGTTTCAAGGACACTGATCTTGATTTCATGGTCTACTCTCTCCTCAAGAAAGTGCTAGAGAAGAGCAAGATTGACCCGAATCTGATTGAAGATGTCTGCATGGGCAATGTACGGTCAAAATGCCACTGTTATTCATCCAAGCTAATGTCATGTAGGTCAGTGATGGCAAGGCCGCCTACAAAGTCCGAGCAGCTTCGCTCGCAGCAGGCTTCCCCACCACAGCTGGCGCCTCATCTGTGAACCGATTCTGCTCCTCTGGCCTCAAGGCTGTTCAAGACATCGCCAACCAGATCACAGAAGGCAGCATCGAAATCGGTGTCGCCGTCGGCGCGGAGTCTATGTCTATGGGTGGAGACAGACTCGAGAAGCCATTCCACCCCGAGATCGTGAAGAACCCAGATGCGAATGATTGCATGCAACCTATGATTCAGACGTCTGAGAACGTCGGCTCTGACTTCAACATTACGAGAAAGATGCAGGATGAATACGCCGCTGAGTCATTCCGACGTGCTGAGGTTGCGCAGAAGGCTGGCTGGTTTGATGACGAGATCGTCCCCATTACAGTGACGGTCAAGGATCCCAAAACCGGAGAGGAGAAGGAGGTCACATTGACCAAGGATGAGGGCCCAAGATACGGAACCACAGCCGAAGGCTTAGGGAAGATCCGTCCTGCCATGCCACAGTTCGGTGACAGGACCACTGGTGGAAATGCATCCCAAGTTACTGATGGAGGTAAGTTTACCCTCAGAAATCTGACAGCGATACATAACCGTGGACTGACACCACTTTACAGCTGCCGCAATCCTGCTTATGAAACGCTCCAAAGCCATCGAGATCGGCCAGCCCATCCTCGCCAAGTTCGTCGGAGCTACCGTTGCCGGCCTACCGCCAAGGATCATGGGTGTTGGTCCATCCATCGCCATCCCCAAGCTACTCCAGAAGTTCGGCTTAACGAAGGACGACATCGACATCATTGAGATTAACGAGGCATTTGCCTCGATGGCAGTCTATTGCAAGGACGTGTTGGGCCTGGACCATGCGAAGATGAACCCACGAGGTGGTGCTATTGCCCTTGGCCACCCTCTTGGAGCCACTGGTGCCAGACAGATCTGCACGATTCTCAGTGAAGCCAGAAGGACCAAGAGCAAGGTGCTTTTGACAAGTATGTGCATAGGTACTGGTCAGGGTATGGCTGGTCTCTTTGTCAACGAGCAGCTATAGGTCATGACATGTCGACAGAATGTGAGGCTGGCATAGCATGAAATCTCTGGGTAAAAAAGCGAATTGGAATAATTGAAAAGCTCTTCTGCCATCTCTCATGCATTTCGTGATGCTTCTGAGCCAATTGCTTGTTGAAGTCGTGCTTCTAAATCCGGTTTCAGGCTGCCAGGCTTTAAGGCAGTGAGTCTGCTTCGGCTGCGGGTCGCGCACATGAAAATCTTGGTGGGGTCGATTTCCCAGAGCCGCCGGCGCATTGGGAGTGAACTTTTCCATTGGAGTAAGATCTCTGTCACAGAGCTTCACAATAGCCTTCAAGTTCTAAAGCTGCGTTCAGACCAGCCTGACCCAATATCACTCTTAACGTATTCTAGTAAACACGTCCAGAAAAGTTCTCGGTTTACGGGTAGCTCACTTGTCTGGCGCACAACTGTTGATCTGCCTCTGCAAATTAATTACATTACTCATTAATCCTTTGAGTCACTCGACCACATCTTTGATGCGATCCTCCTGTCGCATATCTTGTAGGGATAATATTTGGACCTTCTCTCAATAGAGAATCGCATATCAAACATGTCTGCAGAGGAGGAAGTCACTGGGGCCCTTCAGCAGCCGGTTGAACAAAATGCTGCAGCTACAGCAGATGCAGAGAAGATGCTCGCCGAGCTAGAGGCAGATGCAGCCAAACCTGCCGAGACCTCACTAAAGCCAGAAAGCAATGGCGCAACAATCGGCGACAAGAAGGAGTCTACCGCAGAATCACAGGACAAGGACATGGTCAATGACGGCGACCAAGCGAGGGACAGCAAAGGCAAAGACCGAGACCACAGACACCCAGACCGCAGAGATGACCGAAGAGATAGCAACCACCGCGGCGGCAGAGGTGGTAGAGGTAGAGGTGGTAGTCGAGGCGGCTTCCAGAAGCGAGACCGCGACAATATCAAATCAGTTCTAACTGTCGAAGAAAAGAGCAGCGATCCGGTCGCCATTCGCAAACAGGTCGAATTCTACTTCTCTGATTCGAACCTTCCCATGGATCAATTTCTCCTTGACAAGGTCGGTGGCAGTGAGAACAACCCAGTCGAGCTCGATATTATCAGATCCTTCAAGCGTATGCGCCATTTCGAGCCTCTCGAAGCAATTGTCGAAGCCCTTAGGGATTCCAAGAAAGTCAAGCTCGTCGACAATGACACCAAGGTCCAGCGCCTGCAGCCCCTCCCCAAGTCAACCGACCACGGCATCGATGGAAAGGGTGGAAACAAAGATCACATCCGGGTTTATGAAGACAAAGCCATGCCACGAACTGTCTACGTCAAAGGCTTCGGCCAGGAAGTGCCTTCGACACAGTTCGACATCGAAGCATGGTTTGCCCAATATGGTCCAACAAATGCTATCCGCCTTCGACGGGCAGATGACAAAGTCTTCAAGGGCAGTGTCTTCGCCGAATTTGAGGACGAAGAGCTAGCAAAGAAGTTCCTCGAGCTTGACCCAAAGCCTACCTACAAAGACCGAGAGATGCAGATTATGAGCAAGAAGGACTACTGCGAGAAGAAGGTACAAGACATCAAAGAAGGGAAGATTCAGCCTTCCGGCGAGCGACCTAGAAGAGGCTCTTTCAAAGGGCGAGGTGGGAAATTCAACGACCGAAAACGACGTGATGACCGGGAGGACGACCGTGATTGGAGGACGAGGCGAGACGAGGACCGCAAAAACGGCTTTCGCGATGACAAGAGACGGGATCACCGTGACAGCAGAGACAAGAGAGGCGGTCGAGAGCGAAGACGATCGATCGAGAAAGATGATAGAGGCATTCCAGTTGTCAAGACCGACGAACCTCGGGTCAAAGGTAGGGAGGATGCTCTTGCTCAAGCCAGAGCTGCGGTTGCGGCCGAGCAGCAGAAAGAGCAGGAGAATGGT